>OMOM01000003.1_pt1 | contig 354992 bp, 325 predicted proteins | sample 1646501 | NCBI WGS metagenome assembly OMOM01 (sample SAMN05416802, study PRJEB24817) | seawater metagenome | isolation source: Sea water | place: Canada:Atlantic | collected 2013-07
TTACAGCTCACCTTCTTATATTTTGAATGTGTCGCGGTTAGTTTATGAATTCGGCTCTCATAATAAGTGCAGGCACGGCGACATCCACTACATTGCGCCTTCGGCTCCTTTACGCGGGCGCGCATGTTGCAAGTGTTAGGCTTAAAAATGAATGATTCAGATCCATACCACCTTCTCGGAAATTTTGTTGTTAAATTTCAAGATTTAGAAGATTGTGTGAGTGAAATAATCTCTTTGCTAGTTCAAGCAAAAGATAATGAAATGACTTTTATATTAATGAACGAGCTTGATAACTCTACAAGACTTAGAACTGCTGACGTTCTTTTTCAAAGGTTTACATCTGTGAGAACTGGAATATTGGAAGATGAAAATACCAATTTCCATAAACTGATAACTCAACTTCAAAAATTGGGGACTAGAAGAAACGAAATTGTTCATTCTAAATATTACAATTGGACAAATGTTGCTGGTGAGATTGGGCTACTTCGTCAAAATTCAAAACTACGTGGCGGGAAAGGAAAGCGAGAAGACATTGAAGAAGAGCTGCTTCCGAAAGATCTTTGGAGTGACTTGGGAAATCTCATTAATGCATACAACCAATTAGAATCGTTTCGCCGAAAAATTATAGATTGGGTATGTCCAATTGAACCAGCCTAACAAGCGACTGTGGCGTCAACCCCCACTCTTCAAGCAATAACCTGAAACTAACATCGAACCACTATGGACACTATGGCACGAAACCCTAAGCTTTCAGGCAAACTCAAAAACCTTAGTGCGAAATAGACTTTAATCCACAAGCACGGAAGACTCGTCCCCTCTTTGGGATTTAGCCTCAGGTAGCAAAGGATCGAAGTGCAAACCGTCTACAAATGAAATTATTGTGAGTGAAAGAAATTGTCGCCACAGAAAAACCAGCGTAACTCATTGATTCTATTGGTGCCCTGGGCCGCAATCGAACCGGCACGGTCGCGAAGCTGCAAGTTTTAAATAATTAGCTCGTTGGTGTTGGATGTCTACATAGCGCCTACATGACGAAGTGTAGAAAGGCAGGGCTTTAGTTCTTTGTTGTCTAACGCGTTGATTTTCTTATGGTACCGGAGGCCGGACTTGAACCGGCACGCTATTGCTAGCAACGGATTTTGAATCCGTCGTGTCTACCAATTCCACCACTCCGGCACAGAGGGATAGCTTAACAAGCTTGGTAGCTTTTCGAGTGACCGAAAAGGTCTGCGCTCAGAAACGCAGGCCGGGGATTATAGCAGTGACTTGGCCGGGGTCAACCGAAACTCGCTGCTTAATGCTCGTTGATCGCGTTGGCTATAGATGAACAGTAAGTGGCTAACGGGCTGATATAGGCCTCGTATTGCGTTGGCGTAGGCCTGCGTTTTCCGTTAGGCTTGCGCGTTTTTAATATCGCCCTAGGAGCATGCCCCTAAAAGCCTATGCAGCGTCAGCAATTTCACTACTCACTCCCCGATGATTTAATCGCACGCCAGCCCGCCGCCGAACGTACAGGTAGCCGCTTGCTGGTGCTTGATGGCCCTACAGGTGCGCTTCAGCATCGTCAATTTCCCGATATTCTTGATTTTCTTGAACCGGGGGATTTGTTGGTGTTTAACGATACGCGCGTGATTCCAGCGCGCCTGTTTGGTCGTAAGGCGAGTGGTGGCGCTGTAGAGGTATTGGTCGAGCGTGTGCTCAGCGACCATCGTGTGTTGGCCCACGTGCGCGCCAGTAAATCCCCCAAGCCGGGTAGTGATATTGTGCTCGATGGTGGTTTTACGGTGCGCATGGTGGCGCGGGAGGGGGCTTTATTTCTTCTTGAGTTTAACGGTGATGAGACCGTTGCCGAGGTGCTGGAGCAGGTTGGCCATATGCCCTTGCCGCCCTATATCGATAGAGCCGATACGGTGAGCGATAAAGAGCGCTACCAAACCGTTTACGCTCAGCGCCCGGGTGCCGTGGCTGCCCCGACGGCGGGCCTGCATTTTGACGCGGCCTTATTGGCTCGCTTACAGGCGAAGGGGGTCAAAGCGGGCTTTAGCACGCTACACGTCGGTGCCGGCACTTTTCAGCCGGTGCGTGCCGATAATATTCTCGACCATAAAATGCACTGCGAAACCTTAGAGGTCAATGCTGAACTGTGTGCCCAGGTCGAAGCGACTCGCGCAGCAGGTAAGCGGGTGGTTGCTGTGGGTACCACGAGTGTGCGCTGTCTTGAAACCGCCGGCGCGAGCGGCACGATGCAGCCTTTACAGGGGGAGACAGATATTTTTATTTACCCCGGTTATGACTTTAAAATGGTCGATGTATTAATGACCAACTTTCATTTGCCCGAGTCGACACTATTAATGCTGGTTTCGGCTTTTGCCGGTTATAGCAGTGTTATGCAGGCCTATCAGGAGGCTGTTGAACAGCGCTATCGTTTCTTCAGCTACGGTGATGCCATGCTGATTACGCGCAATCCCACTGCCGACAAACCTCTGTCACCAACAAAGAATGCCTTATGAAGTTTGAACTCGATACCACCGACACAACCCGTCACGGAGTTGCCCGGCGCGGACGGCTGACCTTTCCCCGTGGTGTGGTCGAGACACCGGCCTTTATGCCGGTCGGCACTTACGGCACTGTCAAAGGCATGCTGCCGAAAGATATCGAAGCGATCGGTGCCGACATCATTCTTGGCAACACCTTTCATTTAATGCTGCGCCCCGGTACCGAGGTGATTAAAGCCCACGGTGACCTGCACGATTTTATGCAGTGGCAGGGGCCAATTCTGACTGACTCCGGTGGCTTTCAGGTGTTCAGCCTGGGTGCGATGCGCAAAATTACGGAAGCGGGGGTTTCCTTTCGCTCGCCTATCGACGGTAGCGCGGTGTTCCTCGACCCGGAAAAATCCATGCAGGTGCAACGCGATTTGGGTGCCGATGTGGTGATGGTGTTCGACGAATGCACCCCTTATCCGGCGACCGAAACGGAGGCGCGCACCTCAATGGAGCTGTCCATGCGTTGGGCGCAACGCAGTAAAGAGGGCCACGGCGATAATCCAGCGGCCTTGTTTGGTATTGTACAAGGCGGTATGCACGCGTCACTGCGACGTGAATCCATCGAGGGTTTAAAGGCCATTGGCTTCGACGGTTACGCCATTGGCGGACTGTCGGTGGGCGAGCCCAAAGAGGACATGCTGCGGGTACTCGATTGTCTGTCACCGGAAATGCCGGTTGATAAACCCCACTATTTAATGGGTGTTGGCAAACCCGGCGATATTCTCGAGGCCGTGCGTCGCGGCATCGATATGTTCGACTGTGTCATGCCGACGCGCAATGCGCGCAATGGCCACCTGTTTACCAGCACCGGGGTGATTAAAATTCGCAATGCCAAACATCGTCACGACACGGGCCCCTTAGATGCCCAGTGCGATTGCTATACCTGTGAAAATTTCAGTCGAGCCTATTTACATCACCTCGACAAATGCAAAGAAATTCTCGGTTCTCAGCTCAATACCATTCACAATTTACGCTATTACCAGACCTTGATGGCGGATATTCGCACTGCCATTGAAGCCCATCGGCTCGATGATTTTGCCGATGCGTTTTATCGCCAGCAAGCGGTGGGCGACAAATCCACGGGCTAATTTTTCTTTGAGCTAATTTTGCTCTGAGATGGTGGGCTCACTAGCGAATTGCCCTATAATGCTCGACCTTTACCGGGATAAAAGAAGCGACAATTAATGAACCGTTACCCGCTCTGGAAGTATTTACTGATTTTACTGGTGGTCATTGCAGGCTTTATTTACGCACTGCCCAACCGCTACGCTCCCGACCCTGCTATTCAGCTGTCCGGGCAGAGTGGTGCCATGGTTATGGACGAAAACCTCATGCAGCAGGCCACCGCTGCATTGGACGAGGCAGACATCGCCTATTTTGGCGAACAGCTTAATGGCAAAAGTGTGCTCATTCGCCTGCGCGATGCCGAACAGCAGTTGCCTGCGAAAAGTGTCATACAGAAAGCACTCGGTCTCGACTATGTGGTGGCTTTGAATCTGGCCTCGAATACGCCGGGGTGGTTGGCTGACCTTGGTGGTAGTCCGATGAAACTGGGCCTGGATCTCAGCGGTGGTGTGCACTTTCTGTTGCAGGTCGACACAGCGTCTGTAATCACTACTCATCTCGATACCCGTTTGAACGAATTGAAAAGTGCCTTGCGAGAAGCGCGAGTACGCTACAAATCAGCCAGCCTTGAAGATCAAGTATTGATTTTGACGTTTACTAAAGAAGAGTGGCAAGACGAGGCGACCTCATTAATCCGTAAAGAGTTCCGGGATTTGCTGCCGACTGAAAGTCGTGATGGCAAGCTCTTTGTTATCAACGCAACGTTGTCGACGGCGGCCTTAAAAGAAAAAGAACAGTACGCCGTTTCACAAAATATCACCACGCTACGAAAGCGCGTGAATGAGCTCGGTGTGTCGGAACCCATTGTGCAGCGCCAGGGGCGAGATCGTATCGTCGTCGAATTGCCGGGAGTACAAGATACCGCAGAAGCGAAACGTATTATCGGTAAAACAGCCAACCTGGAGTTTCGTCTCGAAGCGAAGCCGGGACAAGTGGCCGGACGCGAAGAATTCGTTTTTCGCAGTGAATCGGACCAGGGCCGCATGGCCTGGTTAGAAAAAAAGGTGATTATCAGCGGTGACAGTGTCACCAATGCCAATGCGGGTTACGATGAAAATGGCAGGCCTCAGGTCGATATCACTCTCGATGCCAGCGGTGGCCGAGCTATGCACTACGCGACGCGTGAGAATGTTAAACGCGGGCTGGGGGTGTTGTTTATTGAATCGAAAGCGCGGCTTGAAACGCAGCGCAATGAGGCGGGCGAAGAGGTATCCGTTGCCGTGCCCTATGTTGAAAAAAGCATTATTAGCCTCGCAACCATTCAAAGTGCTCTGGGTGTTCAGTTTCGTGTGACGGGCCTCGATAGTCCTGCTGAAGCTTCTGAACTGGCACTTTTACTGCGCGCCGGCGCTCTGGCGGCACCCATGTATTTTGTTGAAGAGCGCACAATTGGGCCTTCATTGGGTGCGGAAAATATTTCCGTCGGTGTTAAATCTGTGCAGTTTGGTTTGGCGGCAGTCGCGTTGTTTATGCTGGTTTATTACCGTGCCTTTGGTGTTTTTGCCAACCTGGCCCTGGGCTTGAACTTGGTGCTGTTGATCGCGGCCATGTCCCTGTTGGGAGCGACTCTAACGCTGCCAGGTATTGCCGGTATCGTGCTGACAGTCGGTATGGCGGTCGATGCCAACGTGCTGATCTTCTCACGTATTCGTGAAGAATTGAAAAATGGTGCGACGGCCCAAGGGGCCATTCACTCCGGCTACGATCGCGCCTTTGTGTCGATTATCGATGCCAACATTACCACCTTAATTGTTGCGGTTATTCTCTATGCCGTTGGCTCTGGTCCGGTTCAAGGTTTTGCAGTGACCTTGTCGCTGGGTATTTTAACCTCAATGTTTACCGCAATTATGGGTACGCGAGCAATGGCCAACCTGGTTTATGGTGGCCGCAATGTTGAGAAGCTTTGGATTTAGCCTCTTCGTGAAGGCAACTGGAACGCAATTATGAGCGAACAACGTATTTACAATTTTATGGGATACCGCCGGTTGGCAGCGATAGGCTCGGTAGTGCTCTTGCTGGTGGCGATAGGTTCTCTGGCCACCAAAGGTTTAGTCTTCGGGCTGGATTTTACCGGGGGCACGCAAATAGAAGTCGCTTATCCGCAGGCGGTTGAATTAAATGAGCTGCGTACATCCTTAGAGCAGGGCGGCTTTAAGAACCCGGTAGTGGTGCACTTTGGTACCGAGAGTGAAATCTTGATTCGGCTGCAGGGCCAGCCCGAGGCAGGCTTATCCGATCAGGTGATGGCAGTACTAAAAGTGGCGAATCCAGCGGTGGAGTTGCGCCGCATAGAATTCGTCGGCCCGCAAATTGGCGAAGAGTTACGTGACGAGGGTGGTTTGGGCATGCTCGCCGCTCTGGCGGTGGTCATGCTCTATGTGGCCATTCGCTTTCAGTACAAGTTTTCCATCGCAGCGGTTTGTGCCCTGATTCATGATGTGGTCATTACCCTGGGTTTCTTTTCGCTGTTTAATGTTGAATTTGACCTCACCGTGCTGGCGGCAGTCTTGGCGGTTATTGGTTATTCACTGAATGATACTATTGTGGTCTCTGACCGCATTCGTGAAAATTTTCGCCTGCTGCGCGACGTTGATACTACGGGGGTTATTAATGAGTCATTAACCCAAACGCTGGGACGTACCATTATTACTTCTCTAACGACCCTTCTGGTGCTCTTTGCCCTGTTCTTTATTGGCGGTGAGTTGATTCATAATTTTTCAATTGCTTTGATTGTCGGTGTTGTCGTGGGGACTTATTCTTCCATTTATGTTGCGGCAAATATATTGTTGGCCATGGATATTAGCCGTGAAGATTTGATGCCAACGGAGAAAGAAGGTGCTGAATTTGATGGTTTACCGTAAAGGCTCATTTCTTCTTTAATTTGGCCAATAAAAAAGCCCGCTGTCACAGCGGGCTTTTTTATTGTGTGCACAATGATGTATTCATGGGGCCAGTGTTGGGAAAAGACCTGCCACCTTTCCTAACTGAGCTTCGGCATAAGCAGAGTCCAGATCTTTACTACCAGATCCTGACTCGCTGTTCAGGGGGCAGGTACATGCCATCTCCTTCGTTGACATCGAAGGCGGAATAGAAAGCATCAATATTCGGTACCACGCCATTCACTCGGAATTCTGGTGGAGAATGGGGGTCGGTTTTGATGAGTCGTTCGGTCAGCTCGGGTCGGCGTTTAACACGCCAGGCCTGCGCCCAACCGAGAAAGACACGCTGTTGCCCGGTAAATTCATCTATCACTGGCGCGGGTTTTCCCTCTAGAGACAGCTCATAAGCCTTAAAGGCGATGCTTAGGCCGCCCAGGTCACCAATGTTCTCACCGAGTGTTAATTCGCCATTAATGGGGAGGCCGGGGAGGGGCTCGTAAGCGGAATATTGGGTAATTAAGTTGTGGGTGCGTTGCTCAAAATTATGGCGGTCTTCATCTGTCCACCAGTTTTCCAGATTACCTGACCCCGTGTACTTACTGCCCTGGTCGTCAAAACCGTGGCCAATTTCGTGGCCAATGACTGCACCGATACCGCCGTAATTAACCGCGTCGTCTGCCTTAAGATCAAAAAAGGGTGGTTGTAAAATGGCGGCGGGGAAAACGATTTCGTTCATCCCGGGGTTATAGTAGGCGTTGACCTTTTGTGGAGGCATAAACCATTCGTTACGGTCGACCGGCTTGCCGAGTTTGTCGATCTGCAATTGATGGTTAAATTGGTTCGCGCGACGAATATTACCGAGCAATTCGTCGGCTTTTATTTCAAGACTGGAAAAATCTTTCCACTGATCGGGGTAGCCAATTTTGGGTGTAAACGTTGCGAGTTTTTCCAGGGCTTTTTCACGGGTGGTGGGGCTCATCCACTCTAACTGGCTGATCGACTGGCGGTAGGCGGCAATCAGTTGGTCGACCAATTCAACCATGCGAGTCTTGGCTTCGGGGGGGAAATGCTTGGCGACATAGAGCTGGCCCAGTAGTTCGCCAATGTTAGCATTAATGCTATTAACGGCGCGTTTCCATCGGGGTTGCTGCTCGGGTTGGCCGCTGAGGGTCCGCTGATAAAAATCAAAACTCAGTTGCTCATAGGCCTCGGGTAAATAGGCGGCGTAGGCGTTGAGCACTTTAAAACGCAAGTAGTCTTGCCACTGTTTGACGCTGGTGTGAGTGAATATCTTGTTCAGCGCTTGAACGTAAGTGGGTTGGCGAACAATGACCTCGTTTTGTTTGCCAATGCCGAGCCCATCGAGGAAATCGGAAAGATGATAATCGGGTAATAATGCCTGTAAGTCGGCATCACTGAGTTTGTTGTAAGTCAGGTCATTATCGCGATTATCGACCCGGTTCCAGTGTTGTTCCGCCAGTGCCGTTTCGATAGCGATAATATTATCGACGCTTTGTTCGCTGACCTTGGTGTTGGCGAGAGTCATCAGCTGGTCAATATAAGCGCGGTATTTATTCAGGATTTCCTGCCCGCGTTCTGTTTCGTCAAAATAGTAATCTCGATCCGGCAAACCGAGACCCGATTGGGTGAAGTAAACAATGTATTGGGTAGAGTCTTTGGCGTCCTGGTCAACCCAGAAATTTAAGGGTGAATCGATACCCAAGGCGTTACTGCGGCCAAAGTAGCTGGCGACATCGGCGTGGGTTTCCATGATTTCAATCAGCACCAGCTCGGTTGCCAATGGGGCCAGGTCGAGCTCGGTGATAGCCTCGGTGTCGAGGAAGGCTTTATAGTAATTGCCAATACGCTGTTGAGCAGGGTCTTCAGTGGCGCTATTGGCCGCCTCCTCAATAATGACCTGTAATTGATCGAGGCTTTTTTCATGCAGAATATTAAAAGAACCCCAGGAGGATTTGTCAGCGGGTATTTCCGTTTCGCGCATCCACTGACCGTTGGCGTAGGCAAAGAAATCATCCTGTGGCCGGACGCTTGAATCCATGCCCTGTCGTTCGAGACCAGATCGTTTTGTTTCTTTTTCAGGCGTCTTGCTGTCACAGCCACTGAGTAACAGCAGACAGATAAAGCTGCCAACCAAGGTGGTTTTTAAGGTGTAAAGCTGTTTATTCATTGATAATTCCCTGGGTTCTAACGGAGAGTTCTTCGTCGGCTAATGCTAGACGGTCGCTGGGTCAAGCGCAGTACTCACCATATTAACACTGTAAACAGGGGGTATGCCGGGGGAATAAAAAGGGGGGAGAAAGAGCTGATTCTGCGAAGATAGGCCAGCCCGCAAGTCGTCTGGCTTATCTTCGCAGCAGGGTGAAGAAAACGCGTATTAAAAAAGCGTTTTTTAAAGAGATTCTTTGTGAGAGCGTTCTGTTAAGGGAATTTGGCAGCTTTTAGGCTGAACTTGCCAGAACCCAGGCCGGTTATGCATAACAGGCCACCGATAATGGCGATATTTTTCATAAACATGCTCTGCTGGATCATCATTTGTTGAGCATCTTCGATATTCCAGTAGGGGTGAAAAATCACGGTGACCGGTATCAGAAAGAGAGCCATGGTCAGGGCGGCGAGGCGCGCATGCCAGCCCAGTAATAGCATCAGGCCACCACCGAGCTCGATAATAATAGTTAGCACCAAAAGCACATCAACCATGGGTAAGCCCTTGCTGGCCATATAAGCCGCAGTGCCCGAAAAGCCGATAATTTTGTGCACGCCAGCGGGAATAAACAGGGCTGCCAGTAACAGGCGTCCAAGAATAGGGCCAAAACGCTGGGCGATAATATTTGAGTTGGTTAAAAAGGTGCTCATGGTTTTCCTCCAGTTTTTTTGACGTGTCAGGGGCGCTAATTATCATGCCTGAATCTTCATTGCTCATCAGGCGCAGTGTTAACGGTTTGCGGGCCTCTTAAGAAAAGTCTTCCGGTTTGGGTGCTCGGGGTTGGCGAGACGCTTTTTTGTCACCACGTTTCTTAGCGGCGCCTTCAATTTTAGGGCGTTTTTTATTGGTGCGTTTTAGCTCTAGTTTATTGCGGCCTTTATCACCCAGGCCACTCACCTGTTCGATTTTCATCGCTTGCTGACGCACTCGAACGCGCTTGAGATGTTGGAAAATTTCTTTCGGCATTCCCTCAGGTAGATCGACCGTACTGTGTTCGTCCTGCATATCGATATGGCCAATATATTCACTCTCAATACCGGCTTCGTTAACCATGGCGCCGACGATATCACCGGGCGAGGCTCCGTGGTTATTACCGACTTCAATGCGATAACGCACCAGTTCAACATCGGGATGTTGGCGCAGTCTGGATATCGGTTTGTCATTGCTGCTGCTTTTGGGGTTCGGCTTGCGCGGCGCTTTGTCGCGGCGCGGTGTCTCCTGGTGGCTGGTCGAGTGATCGCGTTGGGGACGTTTGTTTTTTTCCGTGTTTTTTAAGCGCCCCTTATGTTTTTCTGCCGGCGCAGCGATGGCTTTCATCGAGGGGTACAGAGGGGTTTTTTGTTGGGCTTGCCAAGCGAGAGCAGCCGCGATATCGCCCATGTCGAGTTCGTTCTCATGGGCGATTTTTTCCAATAAATCACGGAAGGTACTGAGATCCTGCTTTTGCAGGGTTTCGAGTACCTTGTCCTGAAAGCGCTGAATACGCTGTCCGCTGATCTCTTCGCCGCTGGGTATATCCATGGCTGCCAATGGCTGGCGCGTTGTTTTTTCAATGGAGCGCAGTAGGCGGCGCTCTTTTGGTGCGACAAACAAGATCGCCTTGCCTTCACGCCCGGCGCGCCCGGTGCGACCAATGCGGTGCACGTAGGATTCATTGTCATTCGGTATGTCGTAGTTAATGACGTGACTAATGCGCTCAACGTCGAGGCCTCGCGCGGCAACATCGGTGGCGACGATAATATCCAGTCGGCCCTTTTTCAACTTATTGATCGTTTGTTCGCGCAGTGTCTGGTTGAGATCGCCATTTAAAGCCGAGGCGGCAAAGCCCCTTGCCTGCAGACGCTCGGCGAGGTCCACGGTTAATGATTTGGTGCGTACAAAAATGATAATGCCGTCGAAGTCTTCAACTTCGAGAATACGCGTTAAGGCATCAAGCTTTTGGTGGCTGTTGACGATCAGGTATTTCTGATCAATTTTTTCAACCGTGCTGGTTTTATTGGCAATGCGCACCACCTCGGCATCACCCAGGTAAGTGTTGGCAACGCGGCGAATGGGCGGAGGCATAGTGGCAGAAAATAAGGCGCGCTGGGCCCCATCCGGGGTTTTACTGAGGATGGTTTCTATATCGTCGATAAAACCCATGCGCAGCATTTCGTCGGCTTCGTCGAGCACAACGGCTTTCAGCTCGCTTAGATCCAGAGTGCGACGGTTAATGTGGTCGATCAAACGACCGGGTGTGCCTACCACGACATCGGCTCCACGGCTCAAAGCCCGCAGCTGGCCACGGATATCCTGACCACCGTAGACGGGCAGCACATGGAAGCCTTTCATATAGCGAGCATAGGTTTGAAAAGCCTCTGCCACTTGTATCGCCAGCTCTCGAGTGGGCGCCAGCACCAGAATTTGTGGTTTGCGCTGGCTGGTCTTCAGCTTGCTGAGCAGGGGCAGTGCAAAAGCTGCCGTTTTGCCCGTACCAGTTTGGGCTGTACCAAGTAAATTGCCACCGCCCAGCAACAGAGGGATAGCCTGTGCCTGAATGGCCGAAGGCTGCTCGTAACCCAGCTCGTTGACTGCTTTTAGAACCGGAGCTGACAAGTTGAGAGAGGAAAACGTCACCTCTGCAGGCTTGTCGCCATTGGCAGAATTTGCGTCCCGACTGGCGGTTGCATGGGTGTCTGGCTTTTCATCGGATGCTGACATAGAAGTGCCTAATAATAGAAGTGCCTGATAGGAGGTGCTTGGCCTGGATAGAAGCGTCGTTGAGGCGACACTAGAAGGGGCAAACGCAAGCGCTCCCCGCAGGGGCGCGAGATTATACGCAGGTTGACGACGTTAGTCTATGTGTTACGAACCCAGCACGATTCTAAATAGTGGCGCATTAACAGTTAGTTAACGATCTTTTACGACCTTTGTGAGCAGTCGGTCCAGCACGTTGGCAAAAGTCTGGCGATCTTTCTGATTAAAGCTGGCGGGGCCGCCGTGTACCTCACCAGTCGCACGTAACTCTTCCATCAAATTGCGCATTGTCAAACGTTGCTTGATATTGGCTTTAGTGTAGTGTTCGCCACGGGGGTTGATGCACTGCGCTCCCTTTTCGATGGCCTCTGCGGCCAGTGGAATATCAGCGGTAATCACCAGGTCGCCACTGTTGAGGTGGGCGACGATGTAATCGTCGGCGACATCAAAGCCGCCAGGCACCAGTACCGATTTAAGCCAGGGCGATTTTGGTAGGTTCAAGGGCTGATTAGCGACGAAGAGGGTCATTACCTCAGCGCGTTTGGCAGCGCGATAGAGAATGTCCTTAATCGCCCGGGGACAGGCGTCGGCATCGACCCATAATTGCATGTGTTATTTGATCCGAATTTGGAGGTTAAGAAGGTTATCCTGATCGCGAAATAAGAACAGGGTAAAACAAGCGGCAAGCATTGGCCAGGCAGCGAAAAATAATAAGTTGGATCCCTCGAAGGGCTGACTGTATTGCGGCCAGGCTGAAAAGGTCGATACGCCGTGGAGCAAAAAGACTAGCCCGTAAGAAAACGTCCGCTTAATACCAAAAAGAAAGGCAATCAGTAGAAGTATTTCGGCACCAGCGATGAATGTCATGACTAACTCGTTCACGCCACCGACAGAGTAAAATTTCTGGTAGACCGCGATAGCGTGTGCCGGGTTATAAAATTTATCCAGGGTCCACATCAACATGACGACAAAAATACTGATGCGCAAGCTGAATAACGCCAGGGGTAGTTTATTCATTGGATATTATCGCCTATGCAGATGTGTGTGATGGAAGGTCGTGTTTCTGGCTTCTTTGCGTGTCCATAAAAGGTGAATTAAGACAGCGCTTATTAAAGAAAAGGCTCGTCGTTAAAGAGCGGGTTCGTGCAACATTTTTAATGCTGCACCTTTAAACACAGTGTTGCAAATTTATAGTCGGGCCAGAGCAAAGTCGAGCATAAAGTGACAGACCACCGTTACTGTCAAAATAGCCGCGAAATTAAGCCATATCCCCGCTCGGGCCATGGTGGGGATACGGATGATTCCCGAACCAAATACAATTGCGTTGGGCGGTGTGGCGGCGGGCAGCATAAAGGCACAGCTGGCAGCCATGGTGGCGGGGATGACAAGTTTTAAAGGCTCGATACCCAGCGCAGTGGCAATAGCAGCGACAATGGGTATCAGGGCTGTGGTGGTGGCCACGTTACTCGTGAGCTCGGTAAGAAAGATCATCAGACCGACGATCATCAAAGTCATAACCAATGGCGGCACCTCGCCGATGGCCACCAGCTGAATAGCCAGTAGTTCGGCAACCCCATTGGCGCCAATGGCACCGGCCAGGCAAAGGCCGCCACCGAGAATGAGCAACACCCCCCAGGGGACTTTGACGGCGGTTTCCCAATCGAGTAAAAAACGTTTTTCTTTGATGTTTTCGGGAATGGCAAATAGTAGCAGGGCAGCACCGATGGCGATGCCGGCATCGCTGAGATGAGTCAGGGCGGGAAGTTTAACCAACAGGGGGCGGGCCATCCAGCCGAAGGCAGTCAGGGCAAAAATCATCAGCGTTAGCACAGAACCGCGATTCCAGGGCTCGGCACGGGTGTTGAGGTTGTAGTCACTGTCGGCACTGGTGGCGGGCAGACGAAAGATAAAACGTGTGAGTAATAACCAACAGATCGGGATAAAGACGACGACCAGCGGTACTCCGATTAACATCCACTCGGCGAAGCTGATGGTTTGTCCCAACTCATTTTCAATGAACGAAACCGCAAACATATTGGGAGTGGTGCCGACGATAGTGCCGATACCACCGATGGAGGCCGCGTAGGCAATACCGAGCATCAGACAGATGGCGAAGCGCTGTTTGTGGGGCGAATCGTCGCTCTCCATAGCGATCACACTGAGGGCGATGGGTAGCATAACGATGGTGGTGGCGGTGTTGGTGATCCACATGCTCATCACGGCGGCGGAGATCATAAAGCCACCCACCAAACGGCGTGGCGAGGTGCCCACTAAACGTAGGACAAATAGCGCAAAGCGTTTGTGCAAGTGCCAGCGTTCCAGTGCCAGGGCCAGCATAAAACCGCCGAGAAAAAGAAAGATCAAAGGGTGAGCGTAAGCCCCCGCCGCGTCTTTAACAGATTGCGCGCCAGTGAGAGGCAGTACCGCGAGAGGCAGCAGGGCGGTGGCGTAAATGGATATCGCCTCGGTCAACCACCACACAGCCATCCATATCGCTAGTCCCGCGGTGACTTTGCCCGCCATGCCCAGTGTCAATGATTCGCCACTGGGCTGAATGATTTGCTCGGGCACAAGGGCAAACATTAACAGTGCCAGCAGAGGACCTCCCACCAACCCGTACCAGCGGATGTTTGAGTTGCTCGTATTGGGATCGGGCATCGAGGTTTTGGGCAGTACTTCAGACATGGAGCAGCTCTATGGCGGTTATTATTAGTGGGGTATTGATGAAAGAAAATGTGTCGGATAGAGCCCGCTAGTCGGGCTCTATAACTAGTCGGGTTCTACGACTTACTTAGCCGGGCTCTATCATTAATCAGGCTCTGCGAAGTGTGCCAGTGAGTTGGCACAGCCGCAGCACTCCCCGGCAATGGCACCGTCGAAAGGATCAACCCAGGGGGGGAGGTCGACCATCAGTTGACGTTCAGCCGCTAACTGCAGGGTGCGTTGTGGGTTGATTACCCAGGGCCCATTGCGTTCAACCGTAATGCTGACAGTCTCGCCGGCGGCAAGTTTGCGCTCGCGGTCGCCATCGTAGGCGAGGATGCCGGGACCTTGTAGTGTTGTCGTCTGGTTCAGTGGTAAACGATCGGCGCTGAGAACATGGGCCGAGCGAAACAGACCGGGTGACACTGGGGCACGCAGTAAGCGGCCGCCATCGTGGTGGCCGCAAAAGTCGACCCGCACACCAAAGTCATCAGCGGCACTGGCGGGGCAAAGCAGACCTCCAAGGGGTGACATGCCCACGGCATCGGGCTCGGCACGGGTCAGCACCAGGGTTTTCATAAATTCCGGCTCAAAGGGGCCTAGATTGCCAATTCTATCGCCCTGTAAAAAGATCGCATCGACCAGGGCGATATCCTTTTCTCCATTTTCAAACGTGGCCGTAATGATTTTGGCCCGCTGGCTCGTTTCATCTTTCGATAACTGGCCGCTGGCCACTAGCCCGGCGGCCATGCCGGCGATAGTGGGTTCTATCCATAGGGGGAACACATTATTGGTGCCGGTCGACAGGGGCATCATCACCACGTCTTGCCAAATTTGAGTGACGATACGGCTGGTGCCATCGCCGCCCATCACTATAACGACGTCGCAGCCGCGGGCCTTCATGTCACGCACAGACTGGCGTGTATCTTCCGCGGAGTGGGTGATGGGGTTTCTAATCTCTTCAACCTCGGCACCGATGTTCATATTTTCCAGAGCACCGAGCACCAGCCTACGGGGGTCATAGGGTGCCAGTATGCGGGTACAGCCGGTGGCCACAGCACCGACCACAATACGACTGATCTGGTTGCGTTTACTTTCGTGGCTGACAGATTCAGCACGAGCCGTGAGTCGACGGCTGTCACGGCCCGACATGGGGTTGGCGATAATTCCTAGAGAACCCATAGCAGCTTCCTTTGTTATTTATCAGTGTGGGATTATAGGCTACAAAGCCCTTGCGGTAATATGGTTGTAGAACCTATTCATGATGCATAAATAAAAGGACATTCACGATGATAAAAATCACCCGTTTAAACCATTCTGCCCTCGGTTGCCGTGTTGAGGTTGACGCCATGCGTCGTTTTTATGTCGACGTGCTGGGAGTGAATACCGTCGAGCGCGATATTCCCGAGCAACTTGCCGCTTTGCTCCCAGGTTTCTGGATGCAGTTTCCCAATGGCCAGGTACACGTTATTCAGTGTGACGATTCTGACGGCGAACGCAAAGTACTGCCGGAATTCGCTGGCAAGCCGCTGGATCCTCTAGGGCCGCATACCGCTTTTTATGTGGAAGATATTGAAGCGGTAGCGACGCACTTGAGCAACGAAGGCATTGAGTATCAGCGTATGGATCAGTTTATTTTTGCGGCGGACCCGGCGGGCAATACCGTTGAGTTCCAACAGGATCCAGCGCTGTAGGTTGAGTACATCTGTTGAAGCTGAACGCAAGAAGCGACTGGAGCAGTGAGTGCGGATGCCAAATCCAGTTAACTGCCAGTGACGACAGATGATGCCGCTGTTATAGCTATCCAGCATTCAGGGGGCGAGGAATAAAATATTTCAACTAACAATAAGGAGAACGACTTCCATGATGAAATAGGGTCCCTACCCCTTGAGCAGTTTGATAAGGTGATTTGGTTTTTAAGCTGTCAAATCGACTTGTTGGGAGCATTGATGCAGACAAAGAACATATTTCAATCGAGTTCAGTAATGGGGCTGATTCTATAGATGATTCTTTTTTGGAAGGTGGTGGTAAAAAGAGACGGCATCCAAAGATATACGATAATGACGAAATCGTTCTAAGCAATATGGAGTACTTTGTAAACCAAGCTGTGAATCATTAAAGGACATTATCAAATGGTAAAATTTGGATATACAATCAATTATGTCCCTAATGTCGACATAGCCATGTCATTTTTTGAAAAAGCATTTGAAATGAAAAGACGTTTTATCACTGATGAAAATGACTATGGGGAATTGGATACTGGTGAGACAACCCTGGCCTTTGCATCCCATGAGTTAGGGTTGTCAAACTTCTCTGGTGGGTATGTGAGTTCTACGGAATCTGACAAACCATTAGGTATTGAAATAGCGCTCGTAACCGATGATGTTAGTGAAGTCCATCAGCGCGCAATACATTATGGTGCTGTTGAGCTGAAGTCACCTGAGACAAAACCGTGGGGACAGATGGTGTCTTTTATTCGTTGCCCTTCTGGCATCTTAATCGAATTATGCAGTCCGATTCAAAGCTAAACCCAAACTCAAACTCAAACTCAAACAACACGTTTTGAGGTAGACCGTAAGTCTGTGCGAAACCAGCACCTTTAAACCCTGCGCCTTAGGTGATAACTGGCCCTCCAGTGCGATGTATTTCATTCAGACCAGGGAGGTCATTACACCAGATACCTGTGTCGCCAGCCATTGTGGGGCTATCAAATCGATCGAAGTATGAGCCGTCGAGTCAACTGTTGGGACAATGCTCCAATGGAGCGTTTTTTTAGAAGCTTGAAAATTGAATGGGTGTGCTAGCTTACCGAACCTTTTTCCCGTCGCATGTGGATAATAGAGCCCGTGTTTGGGAATATCACCAGCAATAAGGGTGCTGACAAGCTGAGTTAAAGAGAGTAAAGCACGGTAACCAGTAGATGATGCTTTGTACTGTCCACAACATTGGAAAACTGTGTCGTGGCGGTGATTTTAGGCGACGACAGCGTAGAAAGAATATATAAGGTCAAATAACCCTGAAAGATCAGCATTTAAGTGTTAATTAGCCGCGAATATTGGGCAAAGTACTGATATATGCCCTTGTATGCTTTTAAAGCGGGATCTTCATTGAGAAGGGCTTCTGCTGCAGAAAACTTTATTTCCTACAACTTGGTTATGAACAGAAGGAAGCGAAACGATGCTGGTTTTAAGAAAGCCAGTAGAGGATGATCTCGACGCTATCGTTGACTGCTATAAACGAAGCACTCAAATTCATAAGCCTTGGACATACCCACCAGCTGATGTCGCAGCATATCTGGCAGAGGAGTATCGATATTTTTTGTGTCAGCGTAACGGTGGAGATAGTGTTGGTACGTTCAACCTTTCTGGCCTAGTGAGAGGACGCTTCCAATCTGGATATTTGGCGTACGAAGTATTTTCACCTCAGCAAAATAAAGGGTATATGCCCACCGGTATTAAACTGGTCTTAAATGAAGTATTTAATTGCCTTAATCTACACCGCCTTGAGGCAAATATTCAGCCAGGCAATGAATATTTGATTAAGTTGGCGAGTGGCGCAGGATTTATTAAAGAGGGTTATTCTAAAGACTATTTTAATATCGGCGGCCATGGATGGAAGGATCACGAGCGTTGGGCAGTTGTTAATAGTCAGTGGTCTAGTACACCTTCATAAGGTATTGTTAAACCCCGTCTGCAAGTGGACTTGTGTTCCCCTGAATTTCTTGTGTTGTTGTTTACGCTTACGCTACAGCAGAATATTTTACTGCCTTACCGTAGGTAATAATATTTACATTCTAAAGAGCTATGCGAAAAATTATAATTATAATTTTAGTTTTATTATTCTCAACTGTAGCTGAATCTCATCCTCTGGTTAACACCAAATATACTTATTATGCAGTCGCTCCAACATCGCTCCATGATATTTTAAGCAGCTTAAACAGCGCCACACCTGTTTGAGAAAATGGAGAGCCTTTTCACGCTTATACAGATTCTTTTGTTCAGAGGGGGTTTAGATGGAAGACTAAAAACGGTTACTGCTCTATTTTCAATGTAAATGTTACTGTCGATATTACTTTTACTTTACCTAAACTGGGTGCGGGGCCAAGCGCTGTGAAAAATATTTGGCATAACTGGTATCCTAACGTTTTACGTCATGAGAATAATCATAAAGGCCATGCAATAGCTATCGCCAAAGACATAGAAAGAGGGATAGCCAGTCTACCAAAGGAAAAAAATTGCGATTCACTTGAGAGAAACGCGAACACTTTAGGTTATCGTCTTTTGGAGAGGCTTCGCCAACTGGATAAATCCTACGATCAACGAACAAATCACGGTGAAACGGAAGGTGCCTGGGTATATACCCACCTATAAAGCATAAGTACTATGGCGTTAAGATGAAGCTCTTTCTTTGCCGTGACAGCTTTCGATCACTCTGGAAGCTGGCAAAGGCCCCCATCGATGTAAAGGAGGCTTAGCACCTGCAGTATCTGAAGAAAAATCTAAACGACTGTCCGGGATTAGTTGAGCACTACAGATGGGACAATAAGCTCGTCAAATAGGTCAAACAGTGGGCCAATCTTTCAACACGACAGGTCGCAATGAAAGAGTCGCAGTTCAATTAAGTCGAACTGATCTTGAAGGGGATAACAATCATATCGTAATCGAGTGATTGTCTCTCCCCGATCTCGACATAAGCTGCGTATTCCCCCGCCTCTGAAAAACGCACTTTATTTTTGATGAAGCCTGTTGTTGGTTTTACATAAGCAGTTTCTTCAATGATCGATAGATATTTTTCCTTTGTGCTACTTGCGTTGAGTTTGACAAATTTTACCTTTACTGGCAGCGCTCTAACATCTTTATCCATAAGATCGATAACAACAATCAGCGGGCCGGTATCGGGTATAAGCTGACAAAAGCGTTGAAGATAATCTACATGGGATGCTTTTTGAGCAGGGTCGTAATAGGCCGAAAATCGCACAATATAAAAATCACTTGAATAAATACAGTTGTCTTCCATATCGTTAAACAAGCGCGCCGTATTCCTCACAATATCCACTTTATAAGCAAGGCAAAGGGCAATAACCAGTAAACTGAGTAAACCTGTTGCGGCAATTATTGAAAATTTAATCAGTGTCCTGTGACCAACAATAATGTTTTTCATAACTTAGCAATTTTAACGGGCTTGCACGCCATTCATTTCTATTGTTAGCGCTAATTGGCTTTGAATGAAAAATTGTATTTACCTGATACAACGTGCCCGTCATTGGATTGGACACGGTAACGTACTTGGTAATCACCGGGTGTTAGCGGTTTCAGTTGTTTTTTTAAGCACAGTTGATTGTCTTTCTTGAATTGCTTGATAGGATCATTATCAAAACGATTACCTGATTCTCCAGTGACGCTGAGCGCACGGTATTCATGACCAATGTTCTCATTGAAACACACGATCACTGCTGGTATTGCTTGACTTATCAAAGATTCTTTCTCTGGAATGCTTGAGGTCATGATACTGTGTGAAGATGCCGCTTGGCTAAATGTCAGTAATAAGCCGACAAACCCAGAACACAGTAAGGCCGATGGGGTGGACAAATTGCTCATAAAATTATTCCTGAATGGGTAGTGTTGTTTGTGGATATAGAGAGGGTGGTCATTTTTAGGTCTTGCAGGTTTGATTGATTTTTTTCTAGCCAAAATAATTTTAGGGTATTGCCGTAGGCGACAATTCTAGGGTAGGCGTAACCAGGAACCTTCTTGTGATAATGAGTCGATGGCTCCCTGTTGGGACTTATTTGCATGATTTTTATGTAGTGTTGCTGTTTAACAATTTCTTGCCAGGCAATGAATACTTGCTCGCCGACGGTTGCAATATCAACATGCCTGGCACTGGTGTTGCCTATGGGTTGTTTATATTGCCAGGATGCACCCTGGTCTAGAGAGAACAAATAATGTAGCCCCAGCATTTCACTATGCCCGGTAAATACAACGCTGTGAAAAATCGTTGCGTTATCGTGTGTTGATACAGTGAAGGCGCCACCCTGGTGCGGGCAGCCTGTAAAGTGCCAGTCGAATTCCCCAACCCTGCCCATCTTGTCCCAGCCTTTGCTGTCTGATTCATAGGCCGCGATTTTCATATCACGGGGTGTTGTACCCCTATACAGAGCAAAAATTTTCTTTTCAAAAGTTTCCACAGACAACCAGCAGCAAGTGCATACACTGTTGTCGACCAGCGTGTCTTCTTGCCAGTTGAGGCCATTACTGGATTGGGAATAGCGCAGTTGCATATCATGGCCTGATTCCTTTCTGTCATCTAACCAAAGCAGATGGAAGTTATTCTGGTCAGCCAGTAAGCTGAAATAGCCCTGATTGAGACTGATGTCCTTTTCGACTGGGTTTTTACCGGGTTGCCATTGTAGACCTGCGTCATTCGAAACAGCCATTTGTGCCCGTCCCCAGCCAGGAAGTTCTCCATTCTCTTTCCAGACAATGATCTGCTGTGAACCCTTTACCGCAAAGCGAATATCATTTCCGGGCATCGCACTGGAAGGACCGTCTGCGACATGCACAGGCTTGGACCAGAGTGCTCCGCCGTTATCTGACCAAAGATAATAACGGGCCAAGCCATCATCAACAGCCAGGTGGATACGGCCCCCGTCATCGACAGTAGTGTCGAAACTGTTGATTTTTTTTGTGCCCAGTGGCGTTTTATCCACTGTAAATGACAAAGGGAGGGGGCCTTTTCCCTCGGTGGGAGCTGTATCTAGACGAGTACTATTAAGCTGATAAAAGAGCAGGAAAATTGCCAGAACGGTTAATAGGGCGAGAAAAACGATGAATTTGTTTTTTACAGACACGAAATACCTTTAAATAAAAATGTGGAAAATATCCTGGCCAACAAATTAGCGTTGACTATCGTCATCCGTAAGCCTTCACCATCACGTTTGTTCTAGAATCGAAAGTGGATAGTCTTAAAAAGTCTTTAGGTTAATCCAAGGCATCAGTTTCGCTCTATTTCGTCCCTGTTTAATGAGTAACTCCTTAAGTATTTTACTTTTATTGCAAATGAAGAAAAAGCCTGGCGCCCCACGCTGTAATGAGTAGGGGGCAGCGGACCCTCATCCCTGGCATTTTATCGTGATGCCTCATTAGTATAATCAGCAGGGTGGCTATAAAGACAACCAATGGGTGCGGTATTTTGTCGCATCAAAAAAGCAGGTTTTCGTCTGTTTAAGGGTGGGGCTGCTTGGTGGACTGCTGATGGGTGAAAGTACTACCCGGTGCCTACAGTGCGGCTGTGGGGCCTTTTGCCAGGCAGAGGGTATTATGTTGGGTGTCTTGTGCCAATTGAACGGCAATAAAAAAAGGCTGCAACTGCAGCCTTTTTTTATTGCCGTGTTACCAGGTTTTAAATAAACGAGCCTAGTAGACGATGATGCCGCGAATGTTTTTACCCGCTACCAAATCGTCGAAGCCTTCTTTGACTTCGTCAATGGTGTAGGTGCGTGAGCACATGCGGTCGAGATCGAGCTGTCCTGTTTCGTAGAAGCCGAGTAGTTTGGCGAAGTCGACTTTGGCGTTGGTGCTGCCATAGAGGCAACCGCAAACTTTCTTGTCAGACAGTGGCATTTCCAGTGCGCTGAACTTGTATTCCTGGTCAGGGCTGCCAGCGCCGACCATGCAGGTGGTTCCGCCGCGACGGGTTGATGCGTAGGCCTGTGCTGCAACAGCGGGGAAGCCGATAACTTCAAAAGCATAGTCAACGCCAATGCCGTTGGTGATTTCCATGATTTGTGCAACCGGGTCAGTGCTGGCGTTGACCGTGTGGGTCGCGCCGAATTCGCGGGCTGCAGCCAGTTTTTCATCGCTCAAGTCAACGGCGATGAGTGGATTAGCGCCGGCAATTTTTGCACCCTGCAACGCGGAGAGGCCGACACCGCCACAGCCAAAGATGGCCGCACTGCTACCGGGCTGCACTTTGGCTGTGTTCAGGGCCGCACCGGCTCCGGTCATTACGCCACAGCCGACCAGGGCCGCTGCTTTGAGGTCATATTTTTTGTCGATGGCAACGACACACATAGACGGGCAGACCACTTGCTCGGCCATATTGCCAAGTGCTGCGAAGGCACCAATATGTTCGCCATTGAGTTTTATGCGGCTGGTGCCGTCGGGCTGCATGCCGCTGAAAAGGTCAGTAGCCGTGCACAGCCAGGGTTCCTGATGAAGGCAGTAATAGCATTCGCCACACATGGGGATAAAAGAGGTAATGACGTGATCGCCGACTTTAACATTGGTTACGTTTTCGCCGATTTCTTCGACAACACCCGCACCTTCGTGGCCGAGAACGATGGGTGTGGGCAGAGGCAGTTTGCCATTAATAATGGACATGTCTGACTGGCAGAGTCCTGTCGCTGCCATTTTTATTCTAACCTCATTGGCCTTCGGTGGATCTAGCTCGATTTCCTGAACTGAATATTCATTAAGTGCGGTAAGTACTACAGCTTTGGCTTTCATTGTCGAAACCTCTAAAAATTATTGTCATCACGGTGATGAACGGCTTAAATTCTGTGTCAACCTATTGATATAATTGGCAAATAGATTATTCACTTACCCCGGCGAAATCTTTTACCACCGAGTAAAGCAGGGCAGAATTTAGCACACAAAAAGTGATGTATATAGCCCCGTTTCTTGTGTGCCCTTTCTTTATTTTGCTCATTTTAGAGTCTTATGCTTATCTGGGCTCAGGCAGTTGGAGAAACGCTCGTCTGGACTTAAAGTTAGTAGCAGGTCAGTAGCTCGATTACAAGAACAGGCCTTTTGCAGGCTGTGTTTGAACTGTGCATGTGGTCAAGGACACTCGTTTTTTTCTAGATAGACATAAAATAAGTGCTATCAGCCTCTGTTGTTTTTTTACAACCTGTAAATTTGTCTCATCTTTCTGTAGTATGTGCAGCGCAAAATTCGTAGTCTTGATGAGTATCTGTTGGTGTTTAGTTGGCACATACTTATCCAAACAATAACTCTGGGGGACGCATGACCACATCGAAAACGAAAATCATTTACACCAAGACAGACGAAGCACCAGCACTGGCAACTTATTCCTTACTCCCCATCGTCAATACCTTTACCGCAGCGGCAGGCGTTGAAGTTGAAACCAGTGATATTTCTTTGGCAGGGCGCATTCTGGCGACCTTTCCTGAAAATCTCAGCCCAGAACAACGTGTCCCCGATGCGTTGAAAGTACTGGGTGAGTTAACTCAAAAACCAAATGCCAACATCATCAAGCTGCCTAACATAAGCGCTTCTATTCCACAGCTACAGGCTGCTATCGCAGAACTTCAAGGGAAGGGTTTCGATATTCCCAGCTATCCAGAAAGCCCCGAAAATGATGCTGAGGCCGCTATTAAGGCAAGGTATGCGGGTGTGCTGGGTAGTGCGGTGAACCCCGTCTTACGTGAAGGCAATTCTGATCGCCGCGCACCCGCTGCGGTAAAAGAGTTTGCTCGCAACAACCCCCACCGGATGGGCAAGTGGAGCCAGGCCTCGCGAACCCATGTGGCTCACATGCGCAGTGGTGATTTTTACCACAGCGATATCTCCTGCACCATGGATAAAGCGACTACTCTGAAAATTGAACTGCACACTAAAGACGGCAAGGTCAATGTGTTGAAAGAAGTGGCTGTGGAAGATGCTGAGGTGGTCAGTGCCCAGTTTATGAGCACCAAGGCACTGCGCAAGTTCCTCGACGAAGAAATGGAAGGGGCTCGCAAGGCGGGATTACTCTTTTCTCTGCACTTGAAAGCCACCATGATGAAGGTTTCCGACCCCATTATTTTTGGTCACGCAGTGACTGTTTACTTTAAAGATGCCTGGGAAAAGCATGCTGAAACGCTGGATTGTCTGGGCATTAACCCCGATGACGGGCTGGGCGCCGCACTACGAAAGGTCGACAACCTTTCGTATTCCAAACGTGCAGAAATCGAAGCCGATCTGCGCCAGTGCTACGAAACTCGCCCCATGCTGGCGATGGTGAACTCCGATAAGGGCATTACTAACCTGCATGTGCCCAGCGATATTATTGTCGATGCCTCTATGCCGGCAATGATCCGAGATAGTGGCAAAATGTGGGACTCCCACGGCAAGCTAGAAGACACGAAAGCGGTTATCCCTGATAGTTGCTATGCCACGATTTATCAGGAAGTGATCAACTTCTGTAAACATCACGACGCTTTTGACCCCACTACGATGGGTACCGTGCCCAATGTTGGTTTAATGGCGCAGAAGGCTGAAGAATACGGTTCCCACGATAAAACCTTTACCCTGCCCGCCGATGGCTCCATCCGTGTGGTTGATAGCGATGGCAAAGTTTGGTTGCAGCACGAGAATCTTGAAGCCGGTGATGTTTGGCGTATGTTCCAGGCTAAAGATGCGCCGATTCAGGACTGGGTGAAACTCGCGGTTACGCGTGCTCGTGCCAGTGGTATGCCGGCTGTTTTCTGGCTCGATGATCGCCGTGGTCACGACCGCGAAATGATTAAAAAGGTTGAGAGGTACCTGCAAGACCATGATACAGAGGGTCTGCGAATTTCTATCTTGACTCCGGATCGCGCCATTCGTTACACAATGGAGCGCCTCAAGCAGGGCAAAGACACTATCTCCGTGACCGGCAACGTGCTACGTGATTACCTGACCGACCTGTTTCCCATTTTAGAACTGGGAACCAGTGCAAAAATGCTCTCTATCGTACCCTTGATGGCAGGTGGAGGGCTGTTTGAAACAGGGGCGGGTGGCTCAGCCCCCAAACACGTTCAACAGTTTCAAGAAGAAGACCATTTACGTTGGGACTCCCTCGGTGAATTTCTAGCGATTGGTGTTTCTCTTGAAGATCTCGCTGCTAAAACGGGCAACCAAAAAGCAGCTATTCTGTCGACTACGCTCGATAAGGCTACTGGCAAGCTTCTTGCCAATGGTAAATCGCCATCGCGTAATGTGCGTGAGCTCGATAATAGAGGTAGCCACTTTTATCTGGCCCTGTATTGGGCGCAAGCTGTCGCTGCGCAAACGGAAGATACAGAGTTGGCTGCAAGCTTCGCCAAATTGGCCGAAGAGCTCTCAGCTAACGAGCAAAAGATTGTTGAGGAACTTGTCGCCTGTCAAGGCAACCCTGTCGACATGGGTGGCTACTTCCAGCCAGACGAAGAAAAAGTTGAAAAGCTGATGCGCCCTAGTGCGACGCTCAATGCTTTACTCGATACAGTGCTTTAATTTAGCGTACTGCGTAAAGCCATTTAATGGATGGCTAGCCCCATAAATAAAAACCCCAGTGATGGTTGCTATTGTCACCGGGGTTTTTATTAGGCAAAAATAATTTTAAATAATTATGATATATGGTTGAAAAAAACTCATTTCCATCGCCCGCCCAAAGTTTTCGACTATTGGCAGTGCGAATCGAGTGCGATGAAAAGCTGAATAGTCGGTACTTTGCTAGCGGCAAGAATAAAATGAGAGGTAAATTGTGGAAGAACGTTTTAAAGTCATTATTATTGAACACGAAGAAAATGTTCGCCAGGGACTCATAGCAGTTTTCGAACACCACCACTTTGATGTTGAGGCTACAGGCAATGTTGTTAGTGCTTATGAAAAAGCCTGCAGCGGTGAGTTTGATTTACTTCTGCTGGATGCAAGAATGAGCGAGATAGATACTTTCCAACTTTGTGCTGATGTTCGTTCGAAACACCCCAGGCAGGTGATTTTTATGCTCACGGCCGATTCGAATGATCGCGATTTAATTGCCGGATTAAACGACGGCGCCGATGATTACACGAGCGTACCCTTTGCCTATACAGACCTTGTGCAACGCGCCAAGGCGCTGCTGCGCCGCACTCGTTTGCAAATCAATCATCAAACGACAAAGCAGATTACCTTAGGTGACACCCTGCAAATTGATTGCGCCAATCTCTCGGGACATTCTGATCAAGGGAAGCTGACATTTACATTTCGAGAAATTCAGGTGCTTGAATACCTCTATGACAACAGAGGTCAATCTGTTGAATCACAGGAGCTGTTGAATCAAGTTTGGGGCTATCCGCGTTATCTCAATACCGAAACCCGTGCGGTTGATATTCATGTCGCGACCTTAGCGGATAAAATCGAGGCCAATCCAGAAAATCCTCAATTTTTAAAGCGAGTGGGTGATGGGGCTTATCAGTTTTCGGTCTAGCTTAGTGTTCAATTGCGGAAACTAAAGAGCCTCAACCTGTATTGCATGCGCAGAGTAGCTAATAATTTTTTAGCGTATGATCACGACAATACCCTTCGACGGTTGCAATAATAAAAAGCCGCTGACTTTTTTATATTTCTCGTAATAGGAGCAGTGCTTGAGCGAACCTCATTCCTCTCGCCATGGTTTTTTTATCATCGCCACCCTTTTTTTGTCTCTGGGTTTGCTCTACGGCATCTGGTATTCCTACTCGGTTTTTCTTGTCGCTTTAATTGATCATTTTGGATGGTCTCGCTCAGTGACTGCTGGAGCAATGTCGGTCTTTATTCTTAGTCATGGCTTGTTTGGTCCCTTTGCTGGGCGCCTGGTTGAGGTTTTTGGTCCCCGTCGCCTGATGATGACGGGTTCTGTCGTTATGGCGGCGGGGCTTTTGATAAGTTCGCAAGTTAACCAGTGGTGGCAGTTGTACCTGTCTTTTGGCGTGCTGAGCGCACTGGGTTTGGCTGCTTGTGGCTGGGTGCCTTCGGTGATCCTGACGGAAAAGTGGTTTCCCGATAAAGTGGGTACAGCGCTGGGTTTTGTGACGGGCGGCATTGGTGTGGGCATTTTCACGATTGTTCCGCTCAGCAACATGATGATAGAGCATTATGATTGGCGGCTGGCTTTCCAGGTACTTGCGGCACTCGTTGTGTTGCTAATTCTTCCCGCAGCTTTGTTTATTCTACGTGAGCCCCCGGTTAGCGAGGATTCTTCGGCAAGGGCACAGGCGAGCACCTCATCCGGTGTTTCTAAGCCAGTTGACGCGGTCATCCCCGCCCATGACTGGACGGTGGCAACGGCTGTGCGCTCTCGCAGTTTTCGCTTTGCTGTGCTGGCTTTTTTTGTAGGCGGCTGTTTGTCGCAGTTACTGATCATGCACCAGTTCGCCTTTATGGTTGATCATGGTGTGGCGAAGACAGTGGGCTCCATTCTTGCCGGTATTATCGGAGCGACCAGTATCCCCGGTAAAATGTTGTGGGGTGCATTGTCTGATCGTGTGGGTCGGGAATGGGTCTTTACGGGTGGCCTGATTTGTATTCTCCTTTCACTGGGCGCGCTGGCATTGGTGGGTAGTGTGCCGGGGCTGTTGATGCCTTTCATGTTCGCTTTTTTAGTCGGCATTGGTTACTCGGTCAATGCGCCAATTATTCCCGCCGTTGCCCGAGATTTGTTTGCAGGCCCTCGCTTCCCCAGCATTTTTGGGACCCTGTCACTCTTCTCTTCGATGGGTGGCGCCATGGGCTCGTGGCTGGGTGGGGCGCTTTATGATTGGTCGGGGGGCTATCAAGTCATGCTGTGGGTGTCTGCGAGTTTAGCGCTTATCGCTCCAGTGATGCTCTGGATTGCAGCGCCCCGCAAACCTGAGAGCCCGCCGGCGCCTTAACTTGCCCTTGTGGTGTCTCCATTTGCTTGAGTGCGTTCACTGGCAGTAAAGTGATGACTAGAATCGTTTCGCAGATACTTTTTTTCGGTTTTTATATTTTTCCCGGTGTGTTTTTTCAGTACTTTTAACGGTTTGTCTTGTCGCTGTTAGTGCAGCTTGATTCGCAGTGCGAGCAAGCAGTGCCAGCCCGCCGGCGTCGTTTTAACCAGCGAAAGACCGACAGACCCGCGACTAAAAAGACGATGATCAGGGCGATCCACTCTTGTTGTTGGCTACTCATTGGATGGCCTTAGCCTAACTGTGCGCAAAGTAGGGCACCAAGGTAGCCCAGGCTGGTCATATAAATCCAGGCGAAGGCGGGCCAGCGCCAACTGTGAGTTTCACGGTGAATAACGGCCACCGTGGCAGCGCACTGCAGGCAAAGGGCATAAAATACCATCAGGCCGACAGCAATAGCCGTTGTAAAGACTTTACGGCCATCGGGCCAGGTGGCATTGCGGATGCGGTTTCTTAGGCCTTCATCTTCTGCGTCGACTTCAGAACCAACGGCATAGGTTGTGCCGAGCACGGCGATAACGACTTCACGTGCGGGGAAGGAGGCAATCACGGCGGCGGAGAGTTTCCAGTCCCAACCGAGGGGCTTAAACAGAGGAGCAATTGTCTTCCCCATATGCCCGAGCAGGCTTTGCTCCATTTGTGCCGCTGCCAGTGCATTCTCGAGCCCCTGAAGGGCCTGTTCGCGTTCAGCCTCAACCGGCATGCTACTTTCAAGCTCCTTTTTTTGACGCTCAAACTCAGTGGCGAGAAGCTCTGAGCGAGGGAAGTAGGCGAGGGCCCAGACTACAACTGATACGAAGAAAATAACGCTACCTGCGCGCACCAAAAAGAATTTACCTTTTTCGAGTAAACGCACCAGTACTGATTTAAATTGGGGTGTGCGATAGGGCGGCAGTTCCATTAGGAATGTTGGGGTTGAGCCACGGAGAATAGTGCGTTTGAGTAAAAATGCGGTCAACACACCGCCGACAATACCGAGTAAGTAAAGACTCAGTAAGACGAGCCCCTGCAGATTAATCAGCTCGTAAAAATAGTATTTTTGGGGAATAAAAGCAGCGATCAGCAAAGCGTAAACGGGCAGCCGCGCCGAGCACGTCATAAAGGGCGCTGCCAAAATTGTGGCGATGCGGTCACGGGTATTGGGGATAACACGGGTGCCCATAATGGCGGGTACGGCGCAGGCAAAACTGGAAAGCATGGGGACAAACGAATGCCCAGAAAGACCACACCAGCGCATGAGTCGGTCCATTAAAAAGGCTGCGCGGGCCATGTAACCAGAATCTTCTAGAATGATAATAAAAGCGAATAAAATCAGGATTTGCGGTAGGAAAATAATCACACTACCCACACCGGCAACCACGCCATCGGCCAACAGACTGGCGATGGCACCTTCCGGTAGAGAGTCATACACCTGCTGGGAGGCCCAGCCTGCAGCGCCGTCAATAAGATCCATGAGCGGTGTTGCCCAGGAGAATACCGCCTGAAAAACCAGTGCCATCACCAGGATGAAAAGCACACTGCCGAGTACGGGGTGGCTAACGAACTGATCGACGCGATGGGTCCAGCTGCGTTTGTTTGGGTTGAAAGGGCTTTGTACGGCGTCGCTGAGAATTTTGCTGATATACGCATAGCGCTCGGTGGCATCTCGCTCTGCGAGAGTTTGCCCATCTGTGAGCAGTTTACGTTGAACCTGCAAGCGGTTACGAAAATCGTCACCGAAAATTGCGATCAGTCGCTTTTCGGCTTCGCCGCCTTTGTCAATCAGAGCGCGCTGTACTTCATAGGCTGCAGTGGCCTCTCGGTTAGCGATGAATCCCTGAGAATCTGGCTTTGCGGCAAGTTCAGAGACGAGTTCTTTTGCCGCCTGATGTACGTCGTCTAACAAAAACCAGGGCTTTTGATGTTTTTTATCAACGGCTTTCGCCAGTGCCGTTATTAGTGAGTCGATATTTTCGTGACGTGTAGACGAAGCCACTGTCGGTATAACCGTAGCATTAAGACCTGTGGCAAGAGCTTCTATGTCGATATTGATGTGTTGTTCAGCGGCGATATCGGCCATGTTAAGAGCGATGACCACCGGCGTGCCGAGCTCGAGAATTTGCGTAGTGAGAAAGAGGTTGCGCTTGATGTTGGTAGCGTCGATGACCACCAGCACAGCGTCCGGTGGCGGCATGTCGGGAATGCGATTTAGCAGTACGTCAATAGCGGCACGCTCATCGGGGGAATGTGCGCTCAGAGAGTAAGTCCCGGGCAGGTCGATTAGCTGGAAGCTACGTTCACCGATAGCTAGTTCACCAATGCGTTTTTCGACAGTCACGCCGGGGTAGTTAGCGACTTTTTGTCGCATCCCTGTTAGTAGATTGAAGAGGGTGCTTTTGCCAGTATTCGGGTTGCCAATAACAGCAATTACAGCTTGTTGGTCTTTATCGGAAGCGATGATAGGGTCTGGGTCGATAGATGTCATTGGCGTAAAAAGACCTTAAATCTGTTAGTTTTCGACCAGAATCTGTGCTGCTTCGGCCTTTCGTAAAGAAATACTGTAGCCCATAACGCGATATTCAATGGGATCGCCTCCGGGGGCAGAACGTAGCAATTCGATGATCTCCCCCCTGACTAAACCCAGCTGCATTAAGCGCTGGGCAGAAGGGTGCTCCGCGTCCTGAAAACCACGTACCTGCGCGGACTGGCCTTTCTTGAGATCGGCAAGGGTGAAATTGTCAGTATAGGCGTACTGTTTTCTGGCAGTTTTGTTACTTTTACCGACACTAAAACGTCGCGCAAATTTCAATATATACACAGTCGGGCTCTCTTAAATGTGTGCTCCAGAGCTTATTCAACAGTCTGTGGGCAACGGGGTAATGAGTTGAACTTATCAATTAGGCCTAGTGTTGCTTGCGTGAAAACCAAATGCAAACGATTCTTATTTCAATGCCTGTTTTTATTGTGGTTACACTGTCTTAAATCAAGTGGGGTGAGTTAAAACTGAATCTGCTGTGGGGTTTAAATACATTGTAGGGCTGCCGTGTTAACACCTGCACAGATGCAAGGCACCACTATTTGTCCTACAGGGCGCATTGCTACAGCAGCGCATTTAGCTACCCACAGAGCCTGGCAATACGCTATATTCAATAGGCAACGAATTGTGAACGGTTTCGGCTGTGATCTTTGACACAGGGTTGTAGCGTTGCCATAAAATTATAAATACAGGGAAAAATCATGAAAGACGTTCAAGATAAAGTCGCCTTTATTACCGGCGCCGCAAGCGGTATGGGTTTAGGTATGGCGCGAGCATTTTCTGCTGCCGGTATGAAAGTCATGCTGGGCGATATTCAAAAGGAAGCACTCGATACAGCTGTCGCTGAGCTAAAAAGTCAAGGGCGAGATGTTGCGGGTATCGTTGTCGATGTGACTGATCGGGATTCAGTGTTTGCTGCTGCTCAGGCGACTGTGGACACCTTTGGTAAGGTCCATGTTTGCATCAACAACGCCGGTGTGGGTGCCAGTGGTAGCGCAGAAGACACTAGCGAGAGGAACTGGCGTTGGACCATCGACGTCAATATGTGGGGCGTTGTCTGGGGTCTGCAGGCCTTTATGCCATTGATCAAAGAACACGGTGAGGGCGGTCACGTTGTCAATACCGCATCAATGGCGGGCATGTTTAGCTGGAAAGAACTCAGCGCCTACAACGCGTCGAAGTACGCCGTGGTTGCCCTATCTGAAACGGCCATGGCTGAGCACACTGACGACAATATTGGCATATCGGTACTTTGCCCCGGTGTAGTGAATACCAATCTCGGGACTTCTGCCCGTAACCGTGGCGCAGACTACGGTGGTTCTACGGATAAAAAATCGGAGCAAATGGTTGCCATGTTGAAAAAGGGCCTCAACCCCGACGTGGTGGGTGAACAGGTGCTGGAGGCGATTATTGACGAGCAGCCTTATATCTTTACCGATCCCAGCTTGCGTAGTTGGGTAGAAAATCGCTTTGCGCGAATTCTCGCTGGTTACGACTGGGCTGATCAATGCGAAGCCCTGAAAAAAGCCGACCAGCAAACCGCTATCGATTTGTAATGTGAGGCCGCAGTCTCGGTGACGAGTGCGCTCGTAGACATTACCGTGCAGGTGAGAAAGAATGATCGTTGATCAACAATAAACGCAAGGAGTGATTTATGAAATACAGAACATTGGGGAATAGCGGTGTACAAGTATCGGCCATCGGTTTGGGCTGCATGGGCATGTCAGATTTTTACGGCCCGGCTGATGAAACTGAATCCATCGCTACCTTGCATCATGCTCTGGCCGAGGGACTGAATTTTCTCGATACCTCCGATATTTACGGTAAAGGTCATAACGAAACATTGATCGGTCGGGCCATTGCCGATCGCCGTGACCAGGCTTTTATCGCCACCAAATTTGGCATCGCCGGTACGCATTTAAAACCTGAGGGTGGTCTGGCGATGAAAATTGATGGCCGGCCTGAATATGTGAAGTCAGCCTGCGATGCTAGCCTCCAGCGCCTGGGTATCGACTGTATTGATCTTTATTATCAGCACCGCGTTGATCCCAATGTGCCAATAGAAGAGACCGTGGGGGCCATGGCGGAGCTAGTCCGTGCTGGCAAGGTGCGTTTTCTAGGGTTGTCAGAAGCCTCGGCCGATACCACGCTAATACGTCGCGCTAACAAGGTACACCCTATTGCTGCTTTGCAGAGTGAATATTCCTTGTGGACCCGCGACCCTGAAACTGAAGTTCTGCCTGTGTGTAAAGAATTGAATATTGCTTTCGTGCCTTATAGCCCATTGGGACGAGGCTTTCTGACGGGAACGATTAGCGACACAGCGGCAATGAGCGATAAGGATTTTCGTAAATCAAACCCGCGCTTCCAAGCCGGTAATATTGACGAGAATTTGAAACTGGCGGATAAGATTAAACAAATGGCCGCCAATAAAAACTGTTCTCCCGCACAATTGGCACTGGCCTGGTTGCTGGCTCAGGATGAGCAAATACTGCCTATTCCCGGTACGCGCCGCATAAAAAATCTCGACAGTAATATGGGAGCCCTCGATGTTGAGTTGTCAGTAGCGGAGTTGGCAGAGATAAGTGATGCCTTTCCCGCTGGAGCTGCTGTGGGTAGTCGCTACGCGTAGCGTAATGTTTAAAAGCGACATTAAAAATTTAGCAAAAAAACGTAAATTTAACGTAAATAAAGCTGTGAAAAAATATTTAGACAGTTGCGATATTATTGACTGGTGTCACCCCGCTGTGTCTGCGAAAGCGATGACGCTCGCTGCCGAACTCAAAGGTGAGGAAGCAATAACCGAAGCCTGTTTTATCTTTGTGCGCGATAAAATAAGCCATAGCTGGGATAGCCAACAGAATCCGATCACCTGTCGGGCCTCGGCGGTGCTTGAGCATGGCACCGGTTATTGCTACGCCAAAAGTCATTTGTTGGCGGCTTTGTTGCGCGCCAATTCAATACCTGCAGGCCTATGCTATCAACGCTTAACGATCGATCACGGCCGCCCCTCCTTTTGTTTGCACGGCTTAGTTGCTGTTTATCTTAAAAAGTACGGCTGGTACCGTATTGACCCGCGGGGAAATAAGCCGGGCGTTGAGGCGGCCTTTTGCCCACCAGTGGAAAAGCTGGCGTTTTCTACAGACCTTGAAGGTGAAGCCGACTTACCAGAAATTTGGCCTAAGCCGCTAACGATTGTTGTCGAGGCTCTAAAGGCCGGTAATGATTATCTTGGGGTGGCGAACAATTTGCCCGATATAGACTTAATAAAAAATTGAACTGGCGAACAGATAAATTCGTAAAAATAAAATATAAAAATAAAGAAAAAATAATGGTGGAGTACCCTGATGAAATTGCCCGAAGGCGCTTATTTAAAGCTTAATCCCGAAGACGAATACATGCACCCGCTGGGTAGCGAAGTTAACTTTAATGAAAGTATGTATTTCAATGTCTATGACCCCAGGGGAAAAGTCGGTGGTTGGTTTCGCATTGGCAATCGTGCCAATGAAGGTAATGCAGAAATGACCACCTGTATTTATCTGCCTAATGGCTCCATCGCCTTTATGTTTCAGCGCGCAAAAATTGATAATAACGATGCCTTTAAAGCCGGTGGCATGGAGTTTGTTGTTGACGAGCCCTACAAGGAATTGCGGGTAAAATACAGTGGCGAAGTCCTGTTGATGCAAAACCCCCACGAAATGATCGACCCCAGTAAGGCCTTTAAAAACAACCCTAAGCTGCCTTGTTCGGTGGAGTTGAGTTATCGCGGGGTATCGCCTATGTATGGCGGTGAACCGGTCAATGCCGATGGCACACCTCTGGAAAACAACCCCAATGCCGGTTTTTATCTCGGCCATTACGAGCAGCATATTGCTGGCACGGGGAAAATTATTGTCGGCGATGAGACCTACATCATCGACGGCCTAGGTTTGCGCGACCACAGTTGGGGGCCGCGCTACTGGCAGAACGTGCAATTCTATCGTTGGCTGCCGATGAACTTCAGCAAAGACTTCGCCATTATGTGCCTCAATAAAACCTTGGGGGATGGCACGAAATTAATAGGCGGCATGGTACTAAATGAAGGGCGCTACGATTTGATTCGCGAAGCCACCATTGAAACTGAATGGGACGAAAAATATTACCAGAAAACCTTAAAAGCCTGGGCAAAAACCGATCACGCTGAATACGGCATTGAGGGCCGCGTGATGTCTTTAATTCCTCTGCGTAATCGTCGCACACTTGATGACGGCACTGAGCTGATGACACGGATTACTGAGGGCATGACCGAGTATCGCTGTAATGGCCAGATAGGTTATGGCTTATCGGAATATCTCGATCAGATTATTGATGGCAAGCCCAATGGCATCTTCTCATGAGTGATCAACCGGATACTCCGGGCTTGAGCGATAGTGACGTTGCCGGGATATTAGAGAAAGAGGCTGCGGCCTATTTCCCTGCAGGTAAGGCTGCAAACATCGAGAAAATGTCGGGCGGTGCTTCCCGCGAGACCTGGTCCTTCGACTGGCAGGCCGCAGATGGCAGCAGTACTGGTTTGATTTTACGTCGCGACCCGGGTAATACCGGTAGTACCGGTGAAGAGGGTTGGCGTGGTGGTAAAACCACTTATTCCCTCGACCGTACCACCGAAGCTGAACTACAACGTACGGTGTATAAAGCAGGTGGCCTGGTGGCGAAAGTACATTTTTCCCTGCCTGAAGATCATATCCTGGGCGGCTGTTATGTGATGGACAGGATCGAGGGTGAGGTGTTAGCGCCGCGTATTTTGCGTGACGAGGCCTATGCTGATGCACGTAAAACCATGGCGCGACAGTGCGGCGAAATCCTCGCTGGTTTGCACTCGGTTGACCCAGTATCGCTGCCAAAGAATTTGGTGCAAATGCCGGTTAAAGCTTTAATTGCTTATTACCGGGAGCTACTTGACGGTATTAGCGCCTTCTATCGCGATAACACCAAGGTAGGGCGACCCGAATACCACCCCGCTTTTGAATTGACTTTTCGCTGGCTCGAGCAAAATATACCTAAAAATGCGCCAATGGACCTGGTTCATGGTGACTTTCGCAACGGTAATTTTGTTGTGGGCCCGCAAGGTATTCGTGCCGTACTCGACTGGGAGTTAGGTCATGTTGGTGATGGCATGGAAGACCTTGGCTGGCTCTGCGTACGCGCCTGGCGTTTCGGTCAGCACGATAAACCCGTGGGTGGCTTTGGTGAACGTGAAGACCTGTTTGCGGGTTATGAAAATGCCGGTGGCCGCAAGATAGAGCCCAAAGTCGTACATTTTTGGGAGGTGCTGGGGACGCTAAAGTGGGGCATTATTTGTATGTTCCAGGCCTATAAACACCTGTCTGGCCTGATCGATTCCTTCGAACACATGGCCATTGGTCGTCGCGCCTGCGAGAACGAAATTGACCTGTTGAAACTCATCGAGGAAGCCTAGTTATGCCACAAGATAGAGCCAGTGCCGAAGAACTGCTGGGCGGAGTCGAAATTTTTTTGCGCAAAGAGGTATTGCCACAACTCAGTGGTGCCAGTATTTATCAATGCCGTGTTGCGGCGAATATTCTCAGTATTGTGCAGCGGGAATTGGCCCAGGGCGACAAGGCCGATAGTGCTGAATTACAGGGACTGCAAAGCCTGTTGGGACGAGAGGGTGAAGGAGGTAATAGCGCAGCTCAACTCGATGATCTCAATGCTGAACTCTGCGACAGTATTCGCAGCGGCAAACTTGATGGCCAAAGAGCGGTAGTGCTAAACCATGTGCGTAAAAGCCTGCAGAACAAGCTGGCCATTGCCAACCCGAAATATGCAGGTTATCGAGAGAGTTTGGGCGAGTAGTCAGGCCCGATTACTAGGTTATTGTGTAAAAAGTCGAAAGGAATTTAAGGTGTCTCTGATTTAGTCAACGGGGGATTTAGATGACTGTGGATTTAGCCGATAGTGTATCCACGGCCTGTTCATAGGCTGCTTCAAGCATGAAATAATGTTTGTGGCCTTTCACTGTGCTTACAGACACTGAATGAGCTAGCGATACCCTTGGCCGCGAATAATCGACTGCGCCTGAGGGCTTTGTAGGAATTTAAGAAAGTCCTGGGCAGCGCTATTTTCACGCCCCCGGTTTAATAGCACCGCCATTTGTTGAATGGGCTTGTGCATTTCTTTGGGTACGCGCCAGTAAGAACCGCGTTCGCTTTTTGTTAGAGACAGCAATTGTGTCTCAGCGATAAAGCCTAGTTGTGCGTTACCTGATGCCACGAATTGAAAAGTTTGAGCAATGTTTTGTCCGGTGATGCGATAGGCTTTTGTGGGCTCAACGAGCTGCATCGTTCGCAGCGTTTCCATAGCAGCTCTACCGTAAGGTGCCGTCTTAGGGTTAGCGAGGGCGATGTGGCGTATGTCTTTTTTTGGCCAGTGAGCGTTGCGTAAAATATTGCCCTGCGGGTCGATGAGTTCGGTTTTGTTACTCCACAGCACAAGCTGGCCGCTAGCATAAATAAATGCACTATCTGCAACGGCAAGTCCATCGCGAATCAGTTGTTGAGGTCGCTGTTCATCTGCCGATAAAAAAACATCATAGGGCGCACCGTTGTGTATCTGCGCAAACAAGGTGCCACTTGAGGCAAGGCTGGTGACGAGACGGTGGCCGCTCGCGCGTTCAAACAGGGGTTTTAAGTCTTTAACCGTACCGGAAAAATTGGCGGCAATGGCCGCTGTGACTTGCCCGGCCTCGGCACCAATGCTCAGGCTCATTGTCAATAGCAAGCTAAAACACAGCATCTTGAAGGCAGTCAATTGTGCTTTTAATACAAGGAAAATAGTCAATGTCCCATTGATTTCAGCATATTGAATCTATGGATTTGACGTCAATAGTGGCTGTGGCACGTGTTTAAGAAAGGTCTCTTGTAAATGCTAAGCCGCCTGGTTATAGCCACCTTGGATAGCGGGTGTAATACCGCCATGATGCCTGATAACACAAGGACTTATTTATTCCACACTGGTGTGCGTTTTTCCAGGAAAGCGCTGAGCCCTTCTTCTTTATCCGCTGTGCTACACAGTGCGCTCTGGGCAAACTTCTCCATTGCCAGGCCCGCAGTGCTACTGCCTTCCATGCCAAAATTTACCATGGCTTTCATAAACTGTGGCACTAAGGGGGCGAAAGCTGAAATGTGTTCTGCCATGCGTGATAATTCAGGCAATAAGCTCTGGCTTTCAACGATGCGAGTGACCAGGCCGATATGCAGGGCGCGGTCAGCATCAATGGGTTCGCCCATAATTAACATTTCCAAAGCCCATGCACGACCGACCAGGCGAGGCAAGCGTTGTGTTGCACCACCGCCGGGAATAATGCCAAGCTTGCCTTCGGGTGTGGCAAAGGTGGCATTAGGTGTGGCCAGGCGTAGGTCACAACCCAGAGCAACCTCGAGGCCACCACCAAAACAAATGCCATTAATCGCAGCAATGCTGACTTTATGACAGCGTTCCAATTTTTCAGCCAGGCCTTGAACAATGGGCTCAAGTGCTTTTTTCAGGTCTCTTTCCTTCACCTCGGCAAGGTCAGAGCCTGCAGCAAAGGCTTTGTCGCCGGCACCAGTAATACCAATAACGCGCACTTGTTCGTCGACCTGGGCGGCATCGACGGCGAGGTGTAATTCGGCGAGCATATCGAGAGACACTGCATTGAGTTTGTCAGGGCGATTTAGGGTGATCAGGGCGAGTGTATCGATAACCTGATAGCGAATAAATTGGAAGCTCATGTTTGGCCTTTGTTAAGCGACTGGAATTATTTTACGGGGCACAGGACGCTTTTGATCAAGTGACGAAACCTAGCTGATGGCTAATATTTACTTCGTCCAGACTTAATCGGCGTTTCCTAAGTTAGACACCCTGTCTGTTCTCGGCCGAGTCGAATATTGGAGGACTATAAGTGGGCCGTTGAAGGCGGGCATTATAGACTGTCTCTGTGTGCAAGCCCATAGTAAAACTGACAAGGCCGTACCCGCTGGTCATCGATATTTTTGGTCTGAATCACATTCTCTGGCCATGTCGGTGATTGGCAAATATTTAGTTTCTATTCCTACCAGAGCCCTTTCAAATCAGAGCTTCTTTCAATAGCCCGTCCGATGAGAGCCCTGTTTTGTTAAAACTCTTGCTGTCAAAAGCCCTTCCAAACGGGAGGGCGTTTTTCAAAAAATGCAGCAACGCCCTCTTTAGCATCGGCCGATTCGTTAATGACTTTTTTGGCTTTGGCTGTCAAAACCCAACCCTGATCATCGTTGATCGAGGCCAGGGCATCCACAGCCTGTAAGGATTGCTGCACTGACACTGGAGAGTTTGCTGTAATTTGTGCAGCCAGTGCTAGCGCTGTCTGTAATGCCTCGCCGGGATTGCAGAGCTCATTTACCATACCGTGTCGGTGCCCTTCGGCAGATGATAACTCGGTGCCGGTGAGCATGACTTGTTTGGCGATGTTGAGAGGCAGCACGCGGCTGGCGCGAAAAATAGCGCCACTGGTCGCGACCAAGCCACGTTTTACCTCCGGCAAGCCGAAGCGTGCGTTTGTGGCAGCAACGATCATGTCGCAGGCCATTGCCACTTCAAAACCTCCGCCAAAGGCAATGCCTTCAACGGCTGCAATTAAAGGCTTGGATCGCGTGCGACCCACGACGCCATAAACACCACCGCGCTCGGTAGGGGCGCCGGAGGTGGCTGCCATATCCGTGCCGGCACAAAACATCTTTGGTCCACCGGTGATAATAGCAGCCCATAAATCTGATTCATCTTCGAGGCGGTTAAGCGCCGTATCCAGGGCCAGTGTCATCTCGCTGTCAATGGCATTGCGTTTTGCCGGCCGAGTCATGGTAATGATCAGGACGTGGTCTTGCACTGTCAGATGGGTTCGCTGTTCGGACATGGGGTTTCCTTTGTAAGATCGTTTTTCAAAAGTCATTTGGTTTTAATGAGAATTTTCAGCCAGTGTAAAAATTCTTGTTGTTTAAAGCCATCGAAACGATGGATAAAAACTTGATGTCGTGTCGGCTAGCTCAAAAATTTATTGTGAAAAGAGATGTTTCGTGATCTGGCTTTAGAGGGGCTTGGCAGTCGTTTTCAAAGCTGTTGTGCCTAAAAACTGCGTGTTGGCAAGCTTTTATGTCAGCTCGTTATTCATGCAGTTTTCAAATCAAGATGCGATAACGCAAACGAAAAATAACATGAGAAAGCTCTGCTAAGACGTTTAGTAAGATAAGCTCAACATATCTCTTGCTGCCGTTGCCAGGATAAAAAGTTCTGATTTTAAAGCTGTCGATGTATAAAGCGACAGATCAATTTTAACGACTCTATGCTTTCTGAGCACGCAAAGCAGCGGAAGTGTTCTTTAAAAAAACGTAAAACTGACTGTGCGAACACTGAACAACCTTTTCGTTGCAATGGACTTTTGTGGGCAATAGTGCTTTATAAAAGCTATATGCATTATTCAATATCTCAATCAGTTCAAACTAAACTATGCTATAGAGACGATGTTTTTTCTGGAGAGCTAGAGCGTCATCTATTATTGGGTGGTTAATTGAATAAGGAGGTTCTCAATGCTACTGCGCCATTTTGTAAGTAGCAGTACATCGGTATTGACAGGCAAAAAAACTCATGGCACTTACCCAATCCGATTTTTGCGAAGCGGATTGAATCCACAGCAGTGCGTAGCGTTCGTGAGTTTAAAATAATGTATTATCAAAAAAATCGATTCGGATAAGGAAGTTGTATGAGATACGTAGAATTGCTCCCAATCAGCTTAGTCGTCTTTACTTAAGTAGTGACCTTCTGTTTATCATTGAATAATAATGGAAAAAATATGCCCTCCAGTCTGCTAAAAGGATGGAGCAAACAATTCCCGATACGGTTATTGCAGCTCTGGCTACCGTTGGTGTTTCTACTCGGGTTGGTGATCGTATTCCTGTACCGCAGCCAGGTTAATCACATCCTCACTATTGCCAAGGTTAATGGTCAACAATGGGCTGAGATTGCGCAGCACACGATTAACACTGAATTTAATCAGGTGCATAGTGACGTGCTGTACTTGTCGGGGCACACCGCACTTCATCACTGGCTCGCGGACAAAGACTTAGGGACGGCGCAGTTCAGTCAGGATGTAGGTAATTTTGCTTTACGTCGTGGCCGCTATGATCAGATTCGTTTCATCGATCTGCAGGGGCGAGAGCAGATCCGCGTTGACTCGCGCAGCGATTGGCAGGCGACCCCGGCCAAGCAATTGCAAAGTAAGGAAGAGCGTTATTACGTGAGCAACACTTTGGCGCTTAAGCAAGGCGAGATTTATATTTCACCCTTCGATCTCAATATTGAGTATGGCGAGATCGAACACCCGATTAAACCAATCATCCGATTCGGTAGCCCAGTGTTCGATGAGCAGGGACGTAAACGGGGGTTGGTCATTGTCAACTACCTGGGCCAAAGCCTGTTGGACCAGCTGACGAGTATTCCCGCAAATGCCGATAACCAACTGTGGCTGGTCAATCGTAAAGGAGACTGGCTGCTAGGCCCGGATTCGGCGTTGGCGTGGGGCTTTATGTATCCACAACGTGCGCCTGGTCGTTTTGAACATGTGTTCCCGGAAGCCTGGGCTCGACTGCAAGAGATGCCTGAGCACGGCCAGTTCAGTGTGGGGGCAGGATTGTTCACTTATGCCCAGGTTACGCCGTTGCAAGATGTTGCCGGTGCCAGCGACGCCGACTGGATCCTGATTGACTATTTGCCAGGCACTGTGTTGGCGCAACGCAAAGCATCCATTAAGCATCAGCTGGTGGCGGTATTCATCGCTCTGCTTATCTTGCTGGGTGTTATGAGCGGTGTCATTGCCTGGGCAGGTGAGCGTCGTCGGCAGAACGAACATAGCCTGCGTGCCAGCGAGGCGCGTTTTCGCGACTTACTTGACTCAGCTCCCGATCCGATTGTCATTGTTGACCAGGCGGGTTGCATCAGCCTGGTCAATGCACAAGCTGGAGAAACCTTCGGTTACACGAGTGATGAGCTGTTGGGAGAGTCGATTGAAATCTTATTGCCCTCACGTTTCCATCAGGCTTTTATCACCAATCGCAATTGGTATGTCACTGAAACTGGCACGCATCCAATGGGGGAGGGCACTGAACTGTACGGTTTGCGTAAAGACGGCAGTGAACTGCCTATTGAAATCAGCCTTAGTCCACGGCAAACCGATCAGGGGATGTTGGTTACCATCATTATTCGCGACATTAGCGCCCGCAAAGAGGCTGAAGAAGCTCAACGTCAGGTGCAAACACGCTATCAGGAGTTGGTCCACAATCTGCCGGTGGGCGTGTGTCGTAATACTTCCGGTGAGAATGGGCGATTTCTCGAGGTGAATCCGGCAATGCTGGATATTTTTGAAGCGACGTCCATTGAACAACTTTTAGCCTACCCGCTTAGTGAAATGTACTGTGATCCGGGCGCTCGGCTGGCTTTTCTCGAGGATGTTATGCGTAAAGGCCATGCCAACAGTGAAGAATTAAGCCTCAAAACGCTGCGCGGGCGCGAGTTCCATGCGGCAATCACCACGGCCATGAAACGCGATGACAACAACAATATTTATTTTGACGGTATTATCGAAGATATAACCGCTCGTAAGAAGAATGAGCTTCGTATCCAGCGATTAAATGCCAGTCTGCACGCCCGGTCGACGGAGTTGGAGGTTACCAACAAGGAACTCGAGGCTTTTAGTTATTCGGTTTCTCATGATTTGCGAACACCTTTACGAGCCATGGATGGTTTCAGCCGTACCTTGCTCAAAGACTATGGGGATCAGCTGGATGAACGGGGCAGGGATCGTCTTGATCGCATACGCGCAGCCGCCCAACGCATGGGAGCATTGATTGATGATCTGCTGAAATTATCGCGAGTCAGTCGGACCGAATTGAAGCGTGAGCCCGTTGATCTGACTCAGTTGGCCAGCAAGGTGATGGCACGCTTGCAAGAGTCTGAACCGGATCGTGCTCTGCGCTTCACCGTGCAATCGGGTCTCGTTGCTCAGGGCGATGTACAGTTACTGCAGGTAGTACTGGAAAACTTGTTAGGTAATGCCTGGAAATTTACTGGGCAGTGTTCTGAAGCTGTTATCGAAATTGGCAAGGAAAAGAAAGCTAATGAGAATATTTATTTTGTGCGCGATAATGGTGCAGGCTTTGATATGGCTTACGCAGACAAATTATTTAGTGCTTTTCAGCGTCTGCACGACGCTCGGGATTTTCCGGGCACCGGTATTGGCCTGGCGACTGTGCAGCGAGTGATCCATAAGCATGGCGGGCGAGTCTGGTCGGAAAGCGCTGTTAATGAAGGTGCCACTTTTTATTTTACTGTAACGTAAGGTGAGTTTATGAGCGAAAAGGCAATTTTGCTGGTGGAAGACAATCCGGATGATGAATTATTGACTCTGGATGCGTTGGCAGCAAACCGGATTGGTAACAAGGTGGTGGTTGCACGCAATGGTGTAGAAGCACTCGATTACCTATTTGCTACTGGTGATTGGGCCGGACGTGACGTCATGGATTGGCCTGCTGTTGTGTTGTTAGATTTGAAATTACCCAAGATCGACGGACTGGAAGTACTGCGCCGCGTCCGTGCCGACGACCGCACTTCGATGTTACCGGTGGTGATTCTGACTTCGTCGATTGAGGATGAAGATCGGCTCAAGGGTTATTCATTAGGGGCTAATAGCTATGTCCGTAAACCGGTTGACTTTGATGAGTTTGTTAATGCTGCGGGGCAACTCGGGCTTTACTGGTTATTACTCAATCAAACGCCCCCTGCATCAAGAAAGTGAGAGGCATTATTGATGGAAGAAAAGCAGGACTCTGAAAAACCGCTGCGTGTTTTAATTGTAGAGGATAGAGAAGATGATGCCTTGTTAATGATCGATCATCTCGAGTCTAACGGTGTCGTTTGTGACTGGCAGCGAGTTGATACCGAAGAGGCAATGCTTAAAGCTATTGAGAAACGCTGGGACGTCGTTTTCTCAGATTATTCCATGCCCGAATTCAATGGCAAACTTGCTTTGCAGATACTCCGTCAGCATGACCCTGATCTGCCTTTCATCATTGTTTCAGGGACTATCGGCGAGGAAGCGGCGGTCGCAGCAATGAAGTCTGGCGCCCAGGATTACGTGATGAAGACGAATTTGTCACGTTTATTGCCCACAGTAGAACGTGAATTACGCGAGGTTCAGCTGCGACGTGAACGTCGCCAGACCCAAGAGACCCTTCGTAAATTATCCCTGGTAGTCAAACAGGCTGCCGATAGTGTCTTCATCACTGACCCCAGTGGACGTATTGAATATGTAAACCCAGCCTTTGAAACGCTGACCGGGTATAACGGTGATGAAGCTAGGGGCCAAACACCCGCCTTCTTGCGCTCAGGCAACCACGAATGTATTTACTATGAAAAATTATGGGAGACCATCAGTAATGGTGAGATTTTCAGGGGAAATATCATCAACCGACATAAGAATGGTGAGCTGTTTTATGAAGAAAAGGTCATCACACCGCTAACCGATGAGTTCGGGGAAATCACCCATTTTGTGTCGACGGGTAGAGATATTACCGCTCGGATTAAGGCAGAGAATGCGCGAGTGCGTTTAGCGACGATTCTGGAGGCAACCCCTGACATGGTCGCCATTCTGGAGCCAAACGGCTGTCTGCGTTATCTAAACGGTTCAGGGCGGAGCTTGCTCGGTATCGAACCTGAAGAGTCTATCGAAGGGTGCAGCCTGAAGGATATTTTCCCTGAATGCATGGCTCAACAATTCATGACGACTGTGTTACCCAAAGTTGAAAAAAATGGCACATGGTCGGGTGAAACCAGTCTGTGCGTGACTGGGGGTGACGATATGCCGATCTCACAGGTGGTATTGGCCCATTATGATGCGGATAACAACATTGAGTATCTGTCGACCATCGGGCGTGATATTTCGGAACGCAAGCGCTTTGAGGCCGAGCTGCAGCATCAGGCTACCCATGACAGTTTGACCAGTTTACCCAATCGTTTTTTCCTGATCGATCGCTTAAACGCCGAGATGGAATATGCCCGGCGACACCAATGTGCTATCGCAGTGCTGTTTTTGGATCTGGATAATTTCAAGCGTATCAATGACACCCTTGGTCATGCGGCGGGCGACACCCTACTGCAGCAGGTAAGCCAACGGCTACGCAATTGCCTGCGTCCGAGTGATACCGTTGCCCGTCATGGTGGCGATGAATTCACAATCATTATTGGTGATCTCAACCAGGTGGAAAATATTCTTATTGTGCTGAATAAGCTTCGTGCTTCATTTGAAAGACCCATCATAATCGACAACCATGAAATCTACATAACCTTCAGTACCGGCATTTCTATGTACCCGCATGACGGCGAGCAAGTGGCTGATCTCCTGCGTCACGCCGACACTGCTATGTATCAGGCCAAATCGTCAGGCTCCAGTCAGTACCGTTTTTATGCCTCTGATATGAATGCCCGCGGCCATGAATTGCTGACACTTGAAGCTGAATTACGTCAGGCCTTAGAACGTAATGAATTTGTCCTTTATTACCAACCCCAGCTCGCACTGCGCACGGGGCATATCGTTGGAGCGGAAGCTTTGATACGCTGGCAGCACCCGACGCGGGGGATCGTATCTCCGGCAGATTTTATTCCCCTGCTTGAAAATTCGGCTTTAATCATTCCTGTGGGAGAATGGGTGTTGCGTCAGGCTTGTATAATGCACCGCGACTTACGGGCAGCCGGCTTAGAGGATCAACGCATCTCTGTTAACGTCTCTGCTGTTCAGTTTAATGATGAGGCTTTCCTCGATAAAGTGCGTCGGGTAATCGAGGAAGAAGCATTGCCACCCCTACAGCTAGAATTGGAGATTACAGAAAATACCGTCATGCAAGATCCAGCTCTGGCGGTAGAAATATTGCAAGAACTGGATAAAATGGGTGTACGCACAGCCATTGATGATTTTGGCACAGGATATTCTTCATTAACCTATCTCAAACGTTTTCCCATAAATATATTGAAAATAGACCAGACTTTTGTCAGGGATCTTATGAACGATTCCAATGATGCGGCTATTGTTGAGGTCAGTATTTTACTGGGGCAGAAACTCAATCTTGAAGTAATAGCCGAAGGTGTGGAAACGACGGAGCAACTCGAGTTTTTACGTCGTCATGGTTGTGAATTTGCGCAGGGTTATTTTCTAGGTCGACCTATGCCTGATAATGATTTTATAGACTTGCTGCGAAAATCGTCGCTACACTGAAGGGTTTTACCCGGTGCAGGGTGCATTGTGAGAGGCAAAAAAGTAACTGCCGGAAACCCTTAATGCAAGACCTGCTTCACTGAGAGCGAGTAGGCCTCATGTCGCTATGCTGGGCTATTGTTCTAACTGTTCCAGGTGTCGAGTCCGTACGTGGTCGCCCGAGAAGTATGGAGCGGTCATTCGCAACATAGAGGCATTATGATGGATAAAGCCCAACCTCTTCCAAGTTGGATAAGGTTATCAGCTGCCATTTAGCAAACCACTTTTTAGTCATCTCTGTCGATTTATGACAGGACCAAATTGACCACGGTAATAACAGTGCCAATAAACAGTACCGTGAAAATAATACCGGCAACGACAAAGGTTTTAATATTGCCGTGCGTAAAGTCTTTCTCACGGTTGGCATTACTCTGCACGCCAATCGCTGCTGAGAGAGTGCTCTTTAATAGATCAACAGTATTAGGTTTTTTTTGATCTTGTGGTTGTTCTTCTATCGGTTGTTGCTCATCTTTAGATTGTTGGGTCATTGATAACTCCTTAATCAGGGTTGTAACCTAGCACTGGTGCGAGTTCTCGCTCCAGTTGTTGACGGCTGCAAGCTTTACGCTGGGCGAGACTTTCGATCTGGTCGCGTTGTATTTTGCCGGTATTAAAATAGTGCGCTTCGGGGTGGCCAAAATACCAGCCGCTAACCGAAGCGGCGGGAAACATGGCGTCACTTTCAGTGAGAGTGATATCGGCATTTTCCTCGGCATTTAGCAAACTGAAAATGGTGCGTTTTTCGGTGTGATCTGGACAGGCGGGGTAGCCCGGTGCTGGGCGAATCCCCTGATATTTTTCGCTGATTAAGGCCGCGTTATCGAGCTTCTCATCGCTGGCGTAGCCCCATAGTTCCATGCGCACACGTCGGTGCATGTGTTCAGCGAGTGACTCTGCCAAGCGATCGGCCAGGGCCTTGACCATAATAGAATTGTAATCGTCACCCTTGGTTTCGTACTCTTTAGCCAGTTCGTCGGCGTTAATCCCTGTCGTTACCGCAAAGGCGCCAATATAGTCGCGTTTTCCCGATGCTTTGGGAGCGATAAAATCGGCTAATGAGGTCAGGGGTGCGTCGTCTTTTCCTTTGCGGGTTTGCTGTCGAATTTGGTGAGCGGTGGCAATGGTCTCACTGGAGTTGGTATCGCTGTATATTTCGATGTCGTCACCATTGATGCGATTAGCGGGCCAAATACCCAGTACCGCATTGGCTGTGAGTTTGTGATTGTCGATTAAGTCACGGAGCATCGTTTGAGCGTCATTGAACAAATTTTTTGCCGCTTCACCGACAACCTTGTCATCGAAAATTTTTGGGTACTTGCCCACCAGACCCCAGGTAATAAAAAACGGCGTCCAGTCGATGGTGTCGATAAGTTCATCTAATGGGTAGTCTCTGAAAACCTGCACCCCGAGGGTCTGTGGTTCTACGGGGCTGAAATTTTCCCAGTCGTAGGGCCAACCTGCAGCGACGGCTTTTTCGTAGGGCACGATGTTTCCACGAGGGGTTCTATTGGCGACACGCTCGCGCACCACCTCGTATTCCGCGGTCGTGTCATCGTAGTAGGACTGACGTTTTTCGAGGTTCATTAGCGTGCTGGCTACGCCTACGGCGCGCGAGGCATCGGCAACATAAATTGCCTGGGCGCGATGGTATTTGGGGTCTATTTTTACCGCTGTATGGGCCTTAGAGGTTGTTGCGCCGCCAATCAGTAGCGGCAGGTCAAAGTCCTGTCTTTCCATTTCTGCAGCGACGTGAACCATTTCATCCAGGGAGGGTGTAATAAGACCGGAGAGCCCAATAATATCGACACCTTCCTCTTTGGCGACGGCGAGAATTTTGTCACAGGGCACCATGACACCAAGATCAATCACCTCAAAGTTATTACACTGGAGTACGACACCGACAATATTTTTGCCGATGTCGTGGACGTCGCCTTTCACCGTGGCCATCAGTATTTTGCCATTGCTCTGGGCGCCACCGGTTTTTTCAGCTTCAATATAGGGTTGTAGATAGGCCACTGATTGTTTCATCACCCGGGCCGACTTAACCACTTGGGGAAGGAACATTTTTCCATCGCCAAACAGATCACCGACGACATTCATGCCGTCCATTAAAGGTCCTTCGATAACATGCAGGGGGCGTTCGGCCTGGAGACGTGCTTCTTCGGTATCTTCAATAATATGGGTGGTAATGCCTTTTACGAGTGCGTGTTCAAGTCGTTTGTTGACGTCGAGCTGGCGCCAGGCGAGGTCTTCAGTTTTATCTTTGACACTGCCGTCGCCCAGGTAGTTGTCAGCGATGGCGAGCAGGCGGTCGGTGCTATCGTCACGACGATTGCCAATCACATCTTCAACCGCTTCACGCAATTCGCTGGGCAGGTCATCGTAAACCGCTAGCTGGCCCGCATTAACGATACCCATACTCAAGCCGGCTTTAATGGCGTGATAGAGAAAAACCGAGTGAATGGCTTCACGCACGGGGTTGTTGCCGCGAAAGGAAAAGGACACATTGCTGATGCCACCGGAAATTTTTGCGCCGGGCAGGTTGGCGGTAATCCAGCGGCAGGCCTCAATGAAATCGACGGCGTAATTGTTGTGTTCTTCAATCCCCGTGGCGACGGCAAAGACATTGGGATCAAAAATAATGTCGTTGGGGTTAAAGCCGACCTCGTTAACGAGAATGTCGTAACTGCGCCCGCAGATGTCAATGCGTCGCTGCAGATTGTCGGCCTGCCCATCCGTGTCAAAGGCCATGACCACCACGGCGGCACCATAGCGCTTGCAGAGTTTAGCCTGTTCGATAAAGGGCGCTTCGCCCTCTTTCATGCTGATGGAGTTGACCACCGGCTTGCCTTGAATACACTTTAGGCCCTCCTCAATGACGTGCCATTTTGAGGAATCGACCATAATGGGGATGCGTGAAATGTCGGGCTCTGACGCAATCAGCTTGAGAAAGGTCGTCATGGCCTGGACAGCGTCAAGCATGCCCTCGTCCATATTGATGTCGAGTATTTGTGCGCCGTTCTCGACTTGTTCCAACGCTACCGAGAGGGCAGTTTCGTAGTCGCCCTCAAGTACTAGTCGCTTAAAGCGGGCCGAACCGGTGACATTACAGCGTTCGCCGATATTGACGAAGAGGGAGTTGCTGTCGATGGTGAAGGGCTCTAGTCCGGAAAGTCGGCAACTTTGGCTTTCTTCTGGCACAACTCGTGGTGCGCTATTGGCGCAGATTTCGACAATGGCGTTAATATGTTCGGGTGTGGTGCCGCAGCAGCCGCCGACAATATTGATTAGGCCGCGTTCAGCAAATTCAGCAATAATACTGGCAGTTTCTTCAGCTGTTTCGTCGTATTCGCCAAAGGCATTAGGTAGGCCCGCATTGGGGTGGGCGCTAATCAGGGTGGGGCAGATATTGGACAGCTCTTCGATATGGGGGCGTAATTGCTCGCCACCCAAGGCACAGTTCAAACCAATAGAGAAGGGTTTGGCGTGAGCTAAACTGTTCCAGAAGGCTTCGGGGGTTTGCCCTGATAGAGTGCGGCCGCTGGCGTCGGTAATGGTCCCGGAAATCATAATCGGCAATTCAATAGCCAATTCTTCGAAGACGTCCTGCACCGCAAATACCGCCGCCTTGGCATTAAGGGTATCAAACACGGTTTCGATCAAAATAATATCACTGCCACCGGCAATCAGGGCGCGAGTGGCGTTACGATAATCCTCAGCGAGCTCGTCGAACGTGGTGTTGCGGGCCGCAGGGTCGTTAACGTCGGGCGAGATCGATGCCGTGCGACTAGTTGGCCCAATGACACCGGCTACCCAGCGGGGTTTCTCCGGAGTGAGGGCGTTGAATTCGTCGGCGGCTTCACGGGCAAGTTTTGCGGCCTCAAAATTTAGCTCATAGACAATGGCCTCCATGCCGTAATCGGATTGGGAGGCACAAGTGGCATTAAAGGTATTGGTCTCGATAATATCGGCACCGGCCTCGAGGTAAGCACGGTGGATATCGCGAATAATCGTCGGCTGTGTCAGTACCAGTAAATCGTTATTACCACCGAGGTCCTGTTGCCAGTCAGCAAAGCGCTCGCCGCGAAAGTCAGCTTCGCCCAGTTTGTGGCGTTGTATCATGGTGCCGGTGGCGCCATCAAGAAAGAGCAGGCGGCTGGCGGCGGCTTGATGAAGTGCAGTGATGCGATCGGAGAGAGTAGTCAACAGTTTATCCGGTGTTTGGTGTCAAGATTCGCAGCATATTTTAGCAGTTTGACGGTCTTCGTGCTGCCTCAATTAGGCGAGACCGCTGGGGTTACTCCTTCAGAGCTGATGGAAGTGGCAAGGAGGTGGCTGTCGCCTTCATTGTTTTAGGCCTGCGAGTAATTCAGTATTGAGCCCCGCCGGAGTAGTGCGTATAATAACCGACTAATTCACTCGGATATAGGTTGGCAGCAATGAGCAGTATAGAAATCACTGAACCGGCACAGGAATATTTGTCCGAATTATTGCTTAAACAAGACTGTGAAGGTATTGCCGTTCGGCTCTTCATAGCGGACCCAGGCACCCCCAAAGCAGAGACTTGCATCGCTTACTGCCGTCCGGGAGAGGAGCAGGAAGACGACCAGCTTCTCGAACTTCCCAAACTCAAAGCGTTTCTTGATAACCGGAGTTTGCCCTTTCTGGAAGATGCCAAAGTCGACTACTCTCCCGATCGTCTCGGTGGTCAATTGAGTATCCGCGCACCCAATTCACGGTTGCCCCGGGTCAGCGATGACAGCCCGATTGAAGATAAAGTTAATTACATTTTACACAGCGAAATAAACCCCGGCCTGGCCGCTCATGGTGGCAATATTAGTCTGGAAGAAATGGACGGTGATATTGCCGTGCTGCAGTTCGGTGGCGGTTGTCAGGGTTGTGGCCAGGCTGATTTAACGTTGAAAGACGGTGTCGAGCGCACTTTGTTGGAGAAAATTCCCGAATTAAAAGGTGTGCGTGACATTACCGATCACAGTGATAGCTCCCAAGCGTATTATAAATAATTTTCTTGTTGATCCGGCGCAATCATAGCGGTTTGTTGCGGAAAATTTTGTACGTTTTCTTCTGTCCTTATTTCGATTAGTGGTATATTTTCATCTTTTGAAGGTGGAGTACCACTATGCCTCGTCCGCCCGAATACAATCGAATCGACGTAGTCAACGCCGCCATGCAGGTGTTCTGGGCTGAGGGCTATGAGTCCAGCTCAATACAGAAGCTGCTCAGTGCCATGGGTCTTAACCGTGGCAGTTTATATGCGGCCTTTGGCGATAAAGAAGGGCTCTTTCTTGAAGCGCTCGATATGTATGTCGAAGAAGTGGCCGTTACCTTAAAAGCGACGCTTTGGTCGATTGATGACCCTCTACTGGCTATCCGTAGTTTTCTGGAAAGTGTCTGTTTGATCGAAGATGAGGCAATTCGTTCGCGGGGTTGTCTATTGTTTAACAGTATTTCTGAATTCGCCCACGTCAATCATCATTTGGCAGAGGAGGCAGAGCAGCGCACTAAACCCTTGAATGCCTTGTTTAAAAAGCGTCTGGCGGAGGCCCAGTCACTGGGACTTATCGATAAGAAAAAATCCCCGAAGGCGATGGCAGATTATTTGTTAACGCTGGCGGTTGGTCTACGTATGCATGCCAAAATGAACACCAGCCGAGAGACTTTACAGGGCATTATTAATGTCGGTCTTTCTGCCTTGTAGCATAGAAAAGACTGAAAATTAACACGTAAAAAAAGAGCTCCTGCTAATTAGGGGCCCTTTTTTTACGTGTTATGTAAGGAATTTTTGATAGATTGATTAATCCGCTTTAAAGCGATTTGGCAATATATCTTTCAATTTCTCGTGCATCTCAAGAATCGATTCTTCAGTGGTCTCCCAGTCAATACAGGCATCCGTGACCGACTGACCGTAGACCATGTCCTCGCTATTGGCCGAGAGTTTTTGATTGCCGGCCACCAGGTTGCTCTCCACCATAATACCCACGATGGAACGGTTGCCCTCGACGATTTGACTGGTAATGTTCTCCATTACCAATACCTGCAAGTCATGATTTTTGTTGGAGTTAGCGTGGCTGCAATCGACCATGATATTGGTCGCGACGCCGGCTTTCTCCAGGGCTTGCTCACAGAGCGACACGCTAACGGAATCGTAATTGGGCTTGTCATCACCGCCGCGCAAAACTACATGGGAATAAGGATTGCCGTTAGTTTTGATAATGGCGACGCTGCCGTCGGAATTAATACCGAGGAAACGATGAGGTTTGGCAACGGACTTTAAGGCGTTTGTCGCTACGGTTAAGCTGCCATCTGTGCCATTTTTAAAACCGACGGCAGAGCTCAGACCACTGGCCATTTCTCGGTGGGTTTGAGATTCTGTGGTGCGCGCACCAATAGCAGACCAGCTGATTAAATCCTGCAGATACTGAGGTGAAATAGGGTCGAGGGCTTCGGTGGCGGTAGGCAGACCGAGCTCGGAAATATCCATTAATAGCTGGCGACCAATGTGCAAACCATCAGAGATTTTAAAAGAATCATCGAGGAAGGGATCGTTGATAAGCCCTTTCCAGCCGACAGTGGTACGCGGCTTTTCAAAATAAACCCGCATGACGAGTAGCAGGGTGTCACCGACTTTATCGGCCAGTGCTTTCAAGCGCGCGGCATAATCTTTGGCGGCTTCGACATCGTGAATCGAACAGGGGCCAATGACAACAAACAGGCGATGGTCCTTATGATCGAGAATGGCTTCGATATCTTTACGGCCCTGTGTAATCGTTTTTTCCGCTGCTTCAGTGAGAGGGACATCGGCCTTTAATTGACTGGGGGTCAGCAGAATTTCCTGCGACTGAATATTGAGATTTTCGAGTGTACGCTGGACCATGATGTTACGACCTAACTGATCTAGTTTAATAAAATGGGCCGTTATTCTACTGCAAAAGTAGTGACAATGGGATGAAAAACGTCAACTAGAAACCCAGGTTATTGATCAATAACGATTTCCAGGTGGGATAACAGCGGAAAGTACAGGGCGGCTTTGAGTTTGCCCCTGGGATTAAAGAGCTCTTCTTTCTCGCTGTTATTGGATGCGCTGCGCTGTAACTGCGTGAGTGTTTGTGCGTAGAGGGCAAGTTGGGTCCGATACGCATTGCATTGTTGCTGAAGAAAATGATCAAGCTTTTGTCCTGACTCAGGCAACGATGTTTTGTAGTCAACAATCCACTGGGTACCCTCAATAACAAAACAACGGTCGATGATGGCGCTGCTTATATGTCCCTTACCGTCGAGATAGTTGAGGGCAAATTCACAATAGCTTTGTTGATGGTTACGGTCAAAGATCCATTGATGGTTATCATCCGCTAGGCATTTTTCGAGTGCCGTGTTAAGCACTGCCAAAGCTGCTTTTGCGTCGACTATACCGGCTTGTTTTATTTGCATTATCCAGCTGTTCTGCTGCCTCGCGATGCGCTCGGTTGTCCACTGATCGATGCCCTCGATCACCAGCAAGCGTAGGGTGCGGTGTAGCAGGGTGCCAATTTTTCGCGGGTCACTGCCTCCGGGCAGAGTAATTACTGAAGGCTTGTTGCCCGTGGTCACCGGATTTTTGTTTGAATTGGTTTTATCTGTTGTAAAGGGGCTGCGCCAATCGTCAGGTAAGCGATAGCTATAGCTTTGCAGTTTGGCAGCGTGTGCTGTTTGTTCTTCTACGTGTTCACTGCTTGCCCCGCTGGTGGGTGGATGTAGGGTAACGGCGCAGTGGTCGAGGGCGGTGGGTTGCTCAACGTGGTCTCCAACGACGACATGTTGCTTAAGTACCGGCCATACCGACGCTAGCAAACTACCGGCGGCGGGGTTTTTTAGGGGCTGGCGAAACAATAAGTGGAGGCGCTGTATGGCACGGGTACACGCAACATAAAAAACGCGAGTATTTTCAAGACGGGATTTAATGTTTTCTTCCCGTTTTAGATGGGTGTAGAGAGCATCGTCCCCTGCGCCGAGTTTTTGTGGAGGGGAGAGTAAAAGCTGGTTGCTGCCGTCTCGACTGACGCGTTCGCGCCAGAGCAGTAATCCGTGGCTGTTGTTGGCGCCTTTGCGATCGAGGCCGGGAATAATAACAGTATCGAACTCCAGCCCCTTTGATTTATGGATAGTCATAATTTGCAGGGGAGGCGGGGGTGGAGCAGTACTGGTTGGCGTTTGACCGGCTGATGATTCTTGCTCAGCTAATGGCTCTTGACTGGCTGATGGCTCTTGATTGTCTAATGGCTCTGCATATAGTTGATCAACGGCATATTGAAAACTGGGCCAGTCGTCGATGGTAACGCTCCCCTGGGTATGGCTTTCCAGCAAGTCAAAATATTGCTGGCACTGGTGTAATGCAATCTTCACGTCCGTGTCATCACTACCCAGGGCTGCCGGGCCGCCCAGGGCCAGCCAGGTACCCTCAATCCAGGTGCGCAGAGGTTTGCGATAGCGTTGTTGCCAGGCGGTAGAGATAACACCTGCGACTCTATCGATAATCTTTTCACCCTGTGTGGATAGGTTTGACCTTGGTTGCAAACCGATTTCTCGATGCTTTAACACCTGTAAAAGTAGCAGGGGATACTGGCCTTTTTCGGGTATGGGATTGCTCTTGATGGGCGTTGTGGCAATGGTCAGCAAGTCGGCGAGATCTAACCCGCACCAGGGGGCGCGGAGAATGGCCAGCCAGGCAATGCGATCAGCGGGGTTGAGTAGGGCGCGGGTGAGCGATACGAGGTCGATAACTGGCATTGCCGAGGCCAGCGGGTCGATATCACGAGCCTGCCAGGGCAAACTGTGGGCGCGCAGGGCAGGCAGTATTTCCCGTAAGTGGGCGCGCCCACGCACCAGAATGGCAATGCTCGCCTCGGGGTTTTCTTGTCGTACTTGAAGAGCTCGCTGGGCGACCAATTCGGCCTCTACAATTGTGTAGTGTTCGTCTTCATTGCTCATTACGTCGATGGTGACAGCGGGGTCAGCTAAAGCAGGCTTGAAGCTATCCGAATGGCTATAAGACACTGCGCCGCGCCCACTATCCATTACTGGGGGAAAGGCTTCGGTAAATACGTTATTGACCCAATGAATAATATTGGCCTGTGAGCGGAAGTTAACACTGAGATCGAGGGGCTGTAATTGCAGACTGCCGATGGGGTGTTTGCGGGCGTCAAGAAAAAGGCCGACGTTGGCATTGCGAAAACTGTACAACGACTGCATGCCGTCGCCAACAATGAACAGACTGCGGCCATCACCATTCTGCCAGCCATTAGTCAGTTGGCGTAACAGGCGAAACTGTACTGTCGAGGTGTCCTGGAATTCATCGATCAGAATATGGTTGATCTGTGCATCGAGGCGCAGGGTCAAGTCAGTGGGTTCGTCCTCGCTACCCAGGGCTTCCAGAGCGTTGAGGGTAACTTCAGAAAAGTCACTGCTGCGCTGCTGCTGGAAGACTAGTTTGAGCTCGGCGACTAGCCGAGGCAGCAAATTGGTGAGGGCTTCGAGCACTTGCCACTGAGTATCAGCGTAGTGGGCGGGTGGGAGGGCGCGAATATCGCACAATGTGTCGAGCAGGCCCGTTTGCTCTTTGGCCCAGTCCCGCAGTTCGCCCCACTGTTCTTTACGCTGTGTGGCTAACTCAGGTTGTTGAGAGTCTTTTTTAGTGGGAAAGCCGGAAGCTTTGTTAATCGTCTTACGCCAGTCATCGTCCTTTTTTAATAACAGGTCAACGATTCCCTGCCAGGCGGGTAAATGTTCAGTCTGGCTTTCCGGCAGACCGGCAAGCCCCAAACAGTGATTGTTGTCAGCGGGCAGGTGCATGGCGGCATAGTCGGCCAATTGGGCGAGGTCACTGGCGCGGGTCGTCAGATGCTGGCTTGCCCGTTGCAGGGTTTCAACAATCAAAGACTGTAATGCCTGCTCAAGCCGTTCGCGTCTATTGCCAGGGGAAAAGATGATGCCCAGCCATTGTTCGCGCCGACTGAGCAACCGTAGTAGCAAGGCTTCAAGGCGCGGCAGGTCGTTATCGAAATGAATCAATAGCGTTTCAAGGGCTTCAGCTGTTGCGCCGGGGGTTTCGAGTTCGGCGAATACCTGTTGTACGGCTTGTTGATAAGCGACCTGGGGGTTGTCACTGGGCTCGGGCAACTGGCCAATACCGAGATCGATGGCGAGTTGGCTGGCAAGGTGGCGACAAAAGCTGTCAATAGTCTGAATACGCAGCCGGTTGGGCGTTTCAATCAGGTTCCAGCCCTGCTCGCGGTCTCGGGCCAGAGCGTGTAGTGCGAGTTCGCGGCTTTGTTGCTCGTAGTCGCTGTCGACGGGGGTGTTGTCTTGCGCGCCAATCAGGGCGGCAATTAAACGGGCGCGCATTTCGCCAGCGGCTTTGCGGGTGAACGTCATGCAGAGAATTTCTTCCGGCGCACTGGCCTGGGCGAGCAGGCGCAGTATGCGCTGGGTGAGCAGGCCCGTTTTACCCGATCCAGCCGGCGCGGCAACGGCGAAAGAGAGGCGGGTGTCGAGGGCCTGTTGGCGTGCGTGGGCGTCAGCGGGTAGGGGCATTGGGTATTATTTTCGTTCCTGGATGCGGGTTAATAGCGGTCATTGGCTGTTTCGTCGGTCGTGTTGTTGCGCTGGGCAATTTCCGGCCAGCGGTTTAAGGGGTAGAGGTGTCTCTGGTAGCGTAGCGCGGCGTTAGTGTAAAAAGCGATCTCTGTCTGCCCGTCGAGAAATTCTTCTGCCAGCGTTTCGAGCTGTTCCCGCCATACCTCGAGGCAGTCTTCCCAGGACTCGAACTTAATGTTGGCCAGTGGTGACAGGCCGGGAATAATTTCTGGTGTATCACTGACCCCTTTGGCGGTGACACTTTTGGGTGTGGATACTTGCCCGAAACACAAGCCCGCTATTTGCTCGGGTAGGGCGAGGGCATAGAGCGGTAACTGGGGCTCTTCGAGCCGTTCGCCAGCCCAGCAGTTGATGTTCGTGTCGCCCGTTTTGTAATCGATTAATACCATGCGCTGGTCATCGAGCCGGTCAATACGATCGATTCGCAGGTTTAAAGGCAGGCCAGCGATAGACATAAAGAGCTGTTTTTCCGGCGCCAGAACGCTAAAGGGCTGGCGTTGTAATTCTATCTCGAGCCACTGTGCCAGCAGTTGTTTAAGGCGCTGTGCTTCGATAGCCGCAAAGCGCGGCCCGAAAATATCACTACGGCTTTGGTACAGCGACTGCATTGCTTCAGCAATCACCCCTTCTATCGCTGTATTGAGCGCAGCACTGTCGAGGGCCTTAACGCTGGCTTGATCAGTAAACCGTGTCCAGAATAATTCCAGACAGCGATGCACCAAATTTCCGCGTTCGATCGCGGATAAACCGCTGCTGGGTTCTGCCAATGGTCGTGCTCCGAGACGCCATGTGGCAAAGGCGTTAAAAGGACTACCTGCCTGTGCCTGCAAAATCGCTGTGCCGCCGCGTACACTTTGTTCTCCCGGCTGCAGACTGGGCGCTTTCATCAGGTTGACTTTTTGCAGCCTCGCCGGGGACAAAGCGGTGAGTAAAGGCTGATGACATTTGGTCGATATCGGCGCTGTGGGCGGTGAATTGAGAAGATGTTTGGGAAGCAGGCGCGAGGCTTCCAGATCAGTGTCACCGTCGCGAGTGGCGTAACTAAAAACCACGTGCTGGCTGCTGCACTGGAAGTCCTGTAAGAGCTTTTTGGCGAGGTTTAACTCCTGTTTGGCGTCGCTGCGTGGCAGGTGGTAGCGTTGCTGCAAATCGACAGCTAATAAGGGGTTGAGGGAGGTGGGTTGCGGCCATTGTCTATCGTCCATGCCCGCAATCCAGAGTTGGTCGAACGCCAGACCCGCTGCTTCCAATAGGCCAAGAACCTGTATTTGACTGTCGTGGCTTTGTGCTTGAAACACGGTGGCTTGCGCCATACGCGTGAGCTGTGTCAGTGCTGCGCTGGCGCTGGGCGGTGCCGCACTATTGTCGAGGCTGGCAAAATCCTCAAGTAAGCTCAAGAAGTGTTGATGTTCCTGATATTCGATGCTATCGAGAGTGCGCGCACCGGGCCAACCGAGAATATCAAGGCGTTGTGCGAACTCCTCAGCCCAGTAACAAAAGCTGGCAGTCTTTGGCTGGCGGCGCACACGCTCGGCGAGGGCTTGCCAGGCTCTTGCCAGTGATGGGTATTCGCCTTTGGGGTGAAGAGGGGAGGCGGAGGTGTGAAGAGCAGCGGCGGAGTCTTCAGCTTCGTGCTCTTCGCTAGTGATTTGCTTTTCGGCCTCGGCGAGACTCGCGCGAAAGGCTGAGGGAGTGTGCAGGCGTTTATTGCTGTCGCGTAATAACACTTCGCAGTGGGCACGGGCTATAAGCTGTTTATCTCCCGCCATCGTTGCGAGTTGATTCGCTTTTTCATCCTCTGCCTCCCGACCCTCTGCCACCATTTGACCTTCTGTAAAAAGAGCCGTGGGGCCCCAAAATGGGTCGGCGAGTATGTGACACCAGGACGAAAGCCCAAGAGATTGTGTTTGCACGGTTAATAAATTTAGCGCACTGGCTACCAGAGGGCTGCGACTGAGGGGGGTGCCAGCGGAAAAGTTAAAAGCGGGAATGCTGCGCTCGTGCTTTGGAAGGCAATGTTCAGGGCTGAAGGTGTCGTGGAATATACGCAAAATTTGCTGCTGGGAATTGGCGAGGTTGCCAAACACAATACCGAGGCGCTGTTCGGGGTCGATGTCATGCTGTGCTTTGGCCCATTCAGCGGCAGCGCTGATTTCACCGTGCTGACTCTGATAGGTTCGCAGGATGGCATTGGCTTGTGCTGCACTGGTTTCATGATAACGAACCTCTACCGCGGCGGCGTCAATAATATTGCGATGCAGTGCTGGTAGTGTTTGAAAGCCAGTCAAAATAATGGTGTGGTGGCTAGAAAACTGTCCGTTGCGAAAGGCTTGCTCAAGCAGGCTCTGGGCCTGCTCCCAGGTGATTAGCTGCTGTTGTTGAAGAGCGCTGTTAAAGGTATCGAGCCAGCGTAAAAAGGACTCGCTACCGGGGTGGTGTCGGTCACTCAATTCATGGAGTGGTACACAAGCGCGTTGTAGTTGCTGCCATGTTTGCAAGGCTAAGTCAGCCAGAGAGGGAATATCGGCCCCAGGGGGAAGTTGTTCATCTTGCGCGATGCTGGATAGCCATAGTAAGTGTTCAGCGTGACTATCAATCACACCGTGACCACCGATAGAAAGGGTAGCATCGTGGCTTTCGATAAGCTCGGCCCAGCAATCTGTTAGCCAGCCCTCAAGGGCGAAAACGAGGGGTTGACGCCAGGCCAGTCGCCCCTGCTCCAGACAACGCTGTCCCCAGGCCTGGGTGATGTGGCGGGCGAGGCGGAAATTTGGCGTCAAGATTAAATGCCCAGCTTCAATACTGGCTATCAAGGGATCGATATTAAAAAAGGGTTTGGGCATAGATGGTGCTTACTCATTCGTCTGTTTATCGAGGCGGCTCATTCTTATTGAATAGAACCAGCTGAGATACTGCCATAGCCCTGCATAAAAGTCCGTAAGCAGCAGAGTGCGATCAGCTAGTGGATACCGGCAGTATTGGCACCGTAGTGTTTAGTAGGAGGCTTCTGTATTGGCTTGAGCATTTTGTTGTTGGTTTTGACCGGTCTTAGGTTGTTAAAAAAACAACTCGACTCGAAAGGTCATGGTCTTCGAGCCGAGCGAAAGGCTATTCATTCTCGCTATTCAGTGACTGTGTTTCTCGGCACTTCCCTAAAGGGTCGGTCGACGTCGCTGCGTGGCTCTTTGGGTAAGCCAAGGCTGCGTTCGGCGATAATATTGCGCTGTATTTCATCGGTGCCCCCGGCGATGGATTCGGCGGGGGTCGAGACTAATACCTCACTAATTATACCGTCCAGAGGCCCGTCGTCGCCCGTTAGCATGGCGTCGTTACCGGCAATTAAGGTGTGGGCTTGTGCGGCGAGACGGGCAACCTGACTACCGGCAAGTTTACCCAATGAGCCTTCTGGCCCGGGTGGTCGGCCGAGCGCGTGGGCCGCTTTAACGCGGCGCCCTGTCCATTCCGCTGCTTTGGCCATCATCAACACTTTGGCGATGGCCTGGCGCACGGTGGGGTCATCGTACTTGCCGGTGGCTTTGGCGCGCTCGATTAATAAATCAACGCGCCCGGCCCGTTGGGGATACCACTTATAGGGCTCCATCACGCTGGCAATTTCTGCTCGTAATTCTTCGTAAATACGGCCCTTACCTTTTTCAGCCTTCCCCCAGGAGCGCAATCCGTCTGAGAGTCGGCGCTCGTGGGCGAGGGTGGTCATTGCCACTTTCCAGCCATTGCCCTCTTTGTCGAGCATCCATTCGGGGGCTATTTTGGCGTCGGTAAAAAAGATTTCGTTAAAGGAGGCGTGGCCATTCATTTGCTTGAGGGGTCTCACCTCGACACCGGGCTGATTCATATCAATGAGGAAATAGGTCATACCCTGATGCTTGGGCACGTCCCAATTGGTGCGCGTTAGCACCATGCCGTATTGGGCGTGATGGGCGCTGGTGGTCCAGACTTTCTGACCGTTCAGTACCCAGTTTTCACCGTCGAAGTCGGCTCGAGTGGTGAGCCCAGCGAGGTCCGAGCCACTGCCGGGCTCGCTGAATAACTGACACCAGGTATCTTCACCAGTAAGCAGGCGGCGCAGGAATTTACGTTTGTGCATAGCATTGCCGTGTTCGAGAATTGTCGCGGCGGCAAGCATTCTCACACCGGTTTTTGCTACGCTGACGGCTCCGGCTTTGCGGAGTTCGTCATCCACGGCATCGCCGAGGCTAATGCTCAGCCCACGTCCGTACCACTCTTTGGGCCATGCGGCACAACCCCAGCCCGAATCGATGAGCTTGTTGCGCCAATCCAACAAGCTAGCGTCGGGGTTCCAGTTAGTGTCGATCCACTCGCGGACTTGTATCCGTATGCTGTGTTCTGACTGCTCTGCTGTTGTTTCATTCATGCCTGATTCTCCCAGCGCAGGACCAGTTGGTCGCGATGATAGTTGGGGTCGCCGAGAAAGACCTCGGAACTTTTGGCGCGCTTAAAATAGAGGTGGGTGTCGTTTTCCCAGGTGAAACCAATACCGCCATGAATTTGCAAGCATTCGGCCGCTGATTTCATAAAGGTGTCAGCGGCATAGGCTTTTGCCAACGAGGCCACGGCGGGCAAATCGGGGGCCCCTTCAGCTGCTGCGGCCGCTGCATAATAGGCAGTGGATTTCGCCAGTTCGACGTCGAGCAGCATATCGGCACATTTGTGTTTAATAGCCTGAAAGGAGCCAATTAAGCGGCCAAACTGCATGCGTAATTGGGCGTAGTCGAGGGCCGATTGCAGCATCATTTGTGCACCACCGACCATTTCACTGGCCAGGGCCACGGCGGCGAGATCGAGAATAGGGGGCAGTGTATCGCCACCGGTATTTAATTCGCCGAGCAAAGTAGCAGGTGTTTGCTTGAAGGTGAGGTGGGCGAGTTTGCGGGTTGGGTCGAGGCTTTTTAATAAACGGCGGTTTAGCCCCGGTGCATCGGCGGTCACGGTAAACAACGATAAACCGTCATTGCCTGTGCTGCCGGGTGTACGGGCGACGACAATGAGTAGGTCGGCGATATGTCCATCAAGCACATAGCTTTTTTCACCACTGAGTAAATAGTTATTGGCAGCGGGGGTGGCGCTTAACTCTGTATTCGCGGGTAGCCAGTCCTGATTCGCTTCACTCAAGGCGAGGGTGGCCAGGGTTTGGCCCGAGGCGATGCCGGGCAGTAACGCGAGTTTTTGCGCTTCTGTGCCAGCGTGGATAATTGTTGTCGCAGCGAGTGCGGTGGCGGAAAAATAGGGCGCGCAAAATAAAGCGCGACCCATTTCTTCGAGCACGATACACAGCTCAACAAAACCAAAGCCCTGCCCCCCGTAGGCTTCGGGAATATGAATACCGGGCAGGCCGAGTTCTTCGCTAAGTTGCTGCCATACGGCGGGATCGTAGCCCTGCTCGCTGTCCATCAGCTGACGGACTTCAGTGCGCGGTGATTTGTCATCCATAAAACGACGGATGATTAAGCGGAATTCTTCTTGCTCATCGCTAAAGGTAAATGGCATAAGATTCTCTCAAAATGGTGTCTGTTAAAGCAGTATCTGTTAAAGCAAATGTGGACTATATGTTTTTAATCACCGTCGCTTGTTACGGGGCTTCTCGACTTAATATTCAGCATTTCAGTGAATGCGGTAACGGTATTGGTTTATTGTTGTTGGGCCGAGTATGACGGCTAACAGAGGGTTTGTCAGCAGAGATCAATGGCACCCGTCATCAGTTGGTGACGGGTGTTGTAAGCAAAGGTTGCAGATTTTCGGGCACGAGAAAAAACTGTTCTGTTTTATTAACAGGGTCAATAAAAGATAGCTGATAGGCGAGTAATTGTAGATCCTCTTTCTTTGGCTCGAATTCTTCTAGGCGGTTTTCTTCAGTGCGAGAATCGCTCAGGTTATCTGTAGTGCTAGCTTTAGTCCGATCGCTAGTAGAGCCATAGAGACGATCGCCAATAATAGGGTATCCGGCACTGCTCAGGTGGCGACGTATCTGATGCTTGCGCCCGGTCTCAATGTCGATCTCTATCAGGGAGCAGTTTTGCGCGGCATCGTAATTGATACGTTGGGCATGACTGCGAGCCTTGCGGCCGTCAATGGCCTGGTCAAATAATTGTGGCTCGGCAGGAAATTGACCACGGACTCGCGCGCGGTAGTGTTTGCGGATTTTTCGCTCGGCAAAAAGTGCGGACAGTTTGGCGGCAGTGCTTTTTTTATGGGCGAGCAGAATTAAACCACTTGCAGCCCTGTCGAGGCGATGAACCGTAAACGTTGAACGCTCAAGATGACGCTCAACCCAACGCCCCACAGTGCAGTGGTCGCCCCATTTTGTACCCTGGCTATACATCCCCCGGGGCTTGTACCACACGCTATAGTTGCCTTCATCGGCGATCATCAAGGGGACAGGTGGTACAGTAGATTGTATGGCAAGGTCGTAATACAGGTGGAGCTCGTCACCGCTTTGCAATGGATGTTTGGCACGACGCAAGCGGCGGGTGTTGCCATTGTGAGTCAACCACACAGCACCATTTTGCATCGCCCGTTTAACCTTTTGCTTTGATAAACCACTAGCCGTTGCCAGCAGGCTGATAGGTGATTGACCCTCATCACTGACAGGCAGATGTTGCTCACATTGTGCGGGGGCTGGGTCCATGTGTGGTGTACCGAAATCGCTGTGCTGGTGGTCGGGTGCTTAGTCGGTGCATTTTAACGCTAAACAGGACCCCGAGTTAGCGTGTTTTGCTCAAGCTGGCTACTTTTCTATACCCCGCATTGTCTGCTAGGGTGCAGAGCATGACTGAGAACGACTACACGGCTGAGATCTACTAGATCTACTATAGGACGAATCAATGAGTTGGCAAATTAAGCTGCTGAATATGACATCGCGAATTTTCGTTAAACCCTTTGCTAAATGGGCCACTCGACAAAGTAAACCTGGACAGGAGCAGCTAACGATCGACAAACTTCGTCGCCGGATGTGCCGATTTGATCATTTTATAATGCGCAAACACCGTTCAACGATACCGGTAGATGCTGTTGATGATTTTGATGGTGTTGATGGAGAAGCTTCCTATTTGTGGATCAATAACAGCCCGGATGTTACCCGCACTATCCTTTACTTACATGGCGGCGGCATGATTATTCATATGCCCGGGCTGTATCAAAAGTGGGCGCAGCGTTTTGGCCCGGCAGTCAATGCACGGGTACTGTTAGTCGATTACCGTCTGGTGCCAGAACATCCTTATCCAGCACCCAATGACGATTGTTTTGCCGCTTACGAATGGCTGGTCAAAGAGCAGGGTGTGAACCCCGATCATATTATTATCGCGGGTGATTCAGCGGGAGGCTACCTCACTTTGGCTACGCTATTGCGTATAGGTCAGTCTGAATTGGCCAACCCCGCTTGCGCTATTGTTTTATCACCGTTAACCGACTTTTCCTTTGGTAGCCCATCATTATTTGCGAATGAAGGGAAAGACCCCCTCTTAAGCAACCAGTCTATGCCGGGGGTAAGGAACATGATATTCGGTGACCACCTGTGTACTGATCCCATGGTTTCGCCTATTTATGCCGATTTAAGCGGTTTCCCCCCTTTACAAGTTCACGTCAGTAGCAATGAAATTTTGCGCGATGATGGCGTACGCATCGTCGAACGGATGAAACGGCAGGGCGGAACCAGTGAGCTTTGTGAATGGTATAACACCATCCATGTTCACCCAATCATGAATGGCTTGCCTGAAAGTGAGCTGGCACTGCAAAAAATGCAGGCGTTTATTGAACGCCACTGCGAAAATGGCAGTGCTGGGGACTTATCAGGAGCTACAGGGGCGCCAGCACAAGATTGAGCAATAGGTGATATTCATCTGCTACCCGCCTGAAATCATTCCACGATGATCCACTCTCTCGAGTCGCTAGCCGTCTCAATTCATCAATCAGGGTGGTCTTATGATCATTGCCGGAGTGCCTGGGAGTGCCCATATGATAGACGTTTACAAACCATTTGATTGGTTGCTATGAGTCGGTTATTTTTCAAGTGTGCATCAGAGCTTACTTGCCCCTAAGTTTTTGCTTGTTGAGACTCATTTAGTAATCTTGCCAGTGTCTGTAAGGCAGGGAATAATATTGATTCCCAGGGTATGGCACAGTTTATTCGGAAATAGTTTTTAAACCGTTGATCGCTGGAAAATAAATAGCCAGGGGCAATGCTGATCTTGTGTGCCAGTGCCTTTTGGTAAAGCTCGGCGGTATCGAATTCCCCGGGCAATTGCACCCAGAGGACAAAACCACCTCGGGGCTGCGAGGTTCGGGTGCCGTTTGGAAACGTCGCCTTAATCAAGTCAATAGATTGACTCACACTGGTAGCGTAATGGTGGCGTATTTTCCGCACATGTCTGTCCATGCCGCCAGTGCGCAGATACTCATCCAGTACCTGTTGGTTTAAGGTGGCGCTGGCAATATTCTGGGTAAATTTTAAGTAGGCGGCTTTTTCTGCATAGCGACCGGGTGATAACCAACCCACCCGCAGGCCGGGGGAAACGGACTTGGAAAAGGAGCTGCAATAGAGTACCTCCCCATCGGTGTCAGCCGTAGCGAAATGTTTGTAGGGCGTAGGGCGATGACCGTCGAAAGCAAGGTCCCCATAAATATCGTCTTCCACTAAGGGCACGTTGAAGTCATTAAGCAGCGACAGCAAGCTCTGTTTTTGAGCCTTGTCTGGGCAACTCCCCAAGGGATTACTGAAGTTGCTGACGACGATACAGGCTTTGACGTTCCACTGTTGGCAAGCGTCTTTGACCCTGCCCAGGTCCATGCCGGATTCTGGGTGGCAAGGGATTTCCACCGCGCGCAGTCCAAGGGTATCGACCACCTGCAGTAGACCATAGTAGGTGGGGGATTCCAGCAAGACCACATCGCCGGGATCGGCCACGCACTTGAGGGCGATAATCAGTGCTTCGTGACAGCCGTTGGTGATGAGAATATCTGCGGCACTCACGTCACAGCCATAGCCCAGCATGCGTAGTGCCAGGGATTCACAAAGTGATGGTAATCCGGGTGGGACTTCGTAGCGCATAAAGCCGGTATCCTGGTTTCGGCTGATACGGGCAGCGATCCGTTGTAATTCCTGGCCTGGGAAGTAGCTTTCGTGGGGCAGTGCTGCGCCCAGTTGCACCAGAGTCTTACTGCCAGTGGCCTGAATCAAATCCAGCGCCAGTCGTTGGTGCTCCACCAGTATCGGTTTTAGCTGGGACTTTGTTGGGCCTTTTACCAGAGGTGCGGGCTCTTCAGCGCGCCATTTGACGAAGAATCCCGAACGGGGGACTGCTTCGATCAAGCCCTGGTTTTCCAATAGCTTCTGCGCCTGGAGGACCGTATTAATACTGACGCCATGGGTCTCCGCTAGCAGACGCGTCCCAGGGATTTTATCCCCTGGGCGGTAGCGCCCCGCCTGAATCTGTCCGGCCAGTTGTTTGGCAAGTTGCTCATAGCGATGCGGTTGAAGGGGTGCTTTGCTCAAAATCTGTACCCATCTAATTGGAATTAAACTGTATCTGTACCCTATGTTTAGGAAGATTACACTGTCTCGATGGCCCCCTCAATAGCCCGGATGTGCTTCAGGGGATACAGACGCGTTAAGTTTTCGAGGAGGATGCAGGATGCAAGCCCAGGAACAAGCTCAAGTAAATTGTTCTACAAAAACAAAGTATGACTGCTGGAAAAACGGTGTACTGGTGGATGCTGATCAGGCGGTCGTGTCGATCTATGACCACGGCCTGCTTTATGGTGACGGCTGTTTCGAGGGCCTGCGTTTTTATCATCGGCAGCCCTTCCGGCTGGATCGTCATTTGGCTCGATTGCGTCGTTCCCTCAGTGCACTGATGATCACCATTCCCTATAGCGATGACACCCTCACCGAAGCTGTTATGGCCTGCATCACTCGTTCGGATATGGTTGATGGTTACCTGCGGATTCTGGTCACTCGAGGGGAAGGGGATATGGGGTTGAATCCCCTTAATTGCACCACCCCCGAGGTATTTATTATTCCCGCTTCGCTGTCTTTGGTCAGTGAGACGGTGTGCCGTCAGGGGGCTAGCCTCATTACCAGCAGTATCAAGCGAGCCGTTGGTACCGGGCTGGATGCCCGGGTGAAATCCCTGAATTACCTGCATTCGATTCTGGCCAGGGTCGAAGCGAATACAGCGGGTGTAGATGAAGCCATTTTGCTCAACCAGTTTGGCTATGTGGCGGAATGCAGCGCCGAGAATATTTTTGTTGTCAAGGCGGGAGCACTGCTAACACCCTCTGCCCAGGACGGTGCTCTGGAAGGCATTACCCGTGAAACAATTTTAGAGCTGGCGTCGCTGCAAAAGCTGGAGGCTCGCGAACAGTCCCTCACCAGCTATGATCTTTACACCGCTGAGGAGTGTTTTATCTGCGGCAGTGGTGCGCGCTTGATTCCCGTTAAAATAATCGATGGACGGCAAATTGCCCAGTGTCTGGGTCCGGTGTATCTAGCGTTGTCGCGTGCCTATCAGGCATTGATTGATGACGAATGTGGGGGGGAGATGTCATGACCTTCGACCTGAACAGCTATACCAACACTATGGCCCGTTACAGCCAGTGGATGAATGGCAGCCTGTATTCAGCCGCTGCGTCCCTGGCTCTGTCCCAACAGGGTGTAGATTTCGGTGTGACAGATTTGATCTTTATGCTGGCGGCGGAATGAGCAACTTGCTGCCGATATTGATGTTCGTTATTGCCGCCCTGCACTGGCGGTTAAAAATAATTGGAGTCAGTTATCTGTTGATGCTCGCTTATAAGATCGCCTCACAGCCGATGACAGTGGAGGGCTTCTCTGGCTTGACGCCAAACTCATTTTTCGGTGGCGTGCTGTTTCAATGGATCAACCCCAAAGCCTGGGTGATTGCTATTGGTGGGATTTCCGCTGTGCGGGCGAGCAATTAGTGGAGAAATGAAACGTAAAACCAAACTATGAAGGAAACCAAACTATGGACGCACAAGATGTCAATTACAGGGAAAAAGTACAGGAAAGTTTTAATCGACAGGTGGTGATGCACACTCTGGGAGCCGAGTTGAGTATTCAAGGGCCGGGAATTGTCTCTATCCGCTTTCCGTTCCAGCCAGAGTATACCCAACAGAATGGCTATATCCATGCGGGCATTGCTACAACGGTTTTGGATAGTGCTTGCGGCTACGCCGCTTTTACTCTGATGCCGCCGGAGGCGGATGTGCTTACCGTGGAATTCAAAGTAAATCTGTTGCGCCCCGCCATGGGGGAACATTTTACTGCACGGGCGAGGGTGATAAAACCGGGTAGAACTCTTTCTGTCGTGGATGCTGCTCTGTTCAGCCCAGCGTACGCTGAAGACAAACCTGTAGCGACGATGACGGGAACCATTATGGCGATAGTGCAACCCTGAGCCGAGCAAACCGTGGCTGGAGATAATAGTGACAAACTACACAAGCCCTGACCTAATCCATAGCGCGTTGGTCAGTATCGATGTACAGAACGATTTCGTCCTTGATGATGCCCCCGCTCGCATTCCAGGGACTCAGGAAGCGGTTCCAATAATAAAAAAAGTGGTTCAGTCTTTTCGAGACAGGGGCCTACCGGTTATTCATGTTATCCGTTTGTACATGTCGGATGGCTCCAACGTGGACTTATGCCGCCGTGAGGCAGTAGAGCGTGGTGCCCGTATCGCGGTACCGGAAAGTGATGGTGCTGAGCTCGTTGCATCATTGAAGCCCCACATAGATACCCGCTTGAACGCCCAGTTACTGTTGTCGGGTGGTCTCCAGGAAATCGGTAACAATGAATTTGTTCTTTTCAAGCCCCGGTGGGGCGCGTTTTACCAGACGGGACTGGAAGATTTCCTGCGAGGGCGAGGCATCAATACCTTGGTATTTCTGGGTTGTAACTACCCCAATTGCCCACGTACCAGTATCTACGAGGCCAGCGAGCGGGATTTCAAAATCATGCTGGTCACGGATGCGATTTCTCAGCTATACCCCAAGGGAGAGGAGGAAATGAGTAATATTGGTGTCAGACTCTGCTCCTCCGATTATCTGGGTCAGCTGTTGCTGGCATCAATTTAAAAAAGTGATTTGGAGGAATCAGTGTGATTGGGCATTGTAGATGTACGAATATTAAAGTGGAGTGGCGGTTTGATCGTGCCAGTGAAGTTCATCCCGTCATTTGCGACTGTCAATACTGCACAGCCCACAATGCTCAATACGTATTCCAAGCTGACACTTCTGCGGAAATTCACATAAGGGATTTTTCATTGTATCGTCAAATCCAGCAAGGAACGAAGACTGCTGTGTTTCATGAATGTCTCAACTGTGGAATGTTGATTTGTGTGACCGTTGATTCAGGCGGACAAGTTTATGGGGCTATTAATCGTGACTGCTTTCCAGAGAAGCTGGTTTTCGCTGCGCCGCTCAAGGTTGATCATGATAGTGCTCCCATACGAGACCGAATAAAAAAATGGCAACGGAATTGGTGCTCTGCGGTGACTATTAATTCGAGATAGATCGCAGAACACTGAGACAAATAAAAAAATAGATCGAGGGTGAACGGAGTATTGCGTGGGCAAAAAATATTCATCAATGAAGCGATCATTCAGCCAAAGAAGGTTTTAATGAAGTACCCCGCCATTGGGGATTCACTTTTCAAATGTTTATTGGGTAAGGCGCTATATTCATACAGTGACGCCAATGGCCGGAAATCAGGGGGTAGATAGTTGGCAAGAACGCCGTTTGTTAGCAGAACCGGTGGATAGCGAAGAAATAACGCCCCAAGTATCTATCAGCCTCGTTAATAAAAATTTATATTACAAGCGCACGATACAGACCCCAAATCTACAGCCTGTCTGTTGAACCGTTAAGGCCATAAATCGACGAAATGGTGCAGGGGCCCTGCACCCGTGCCAACGTCGAGTTCTCCGGCACCTGCTAGAGCCTGTGTTAAATAATTCTTCGCGCTTGTCACCGCATCGGCTAAATCAGCGTTATTACACGCCAGATTGGCGGCAATGGCGGCGGACAGCGTACAGCCGGTGCCGTGTTTATTCGGTGTGTCAATGCGCCTACTGCAAAACCAATGACTGCTTGCCGCCTTGTCAACTAGCACATCGGGGCTTTCACTGCCGGGTAGATGCCCCCCTTTCAAGAGTGCAGAGCATTGACCGAGAGCTTGTAACTGTTCGGCCATGATGAGCATGTCTTGTCGTGACTCGGGTAGCTTTGATTCGAGCAGACAGGCGCCCTCATCTAAATTGGGGGTGTAGAGCCTGGCAATGGGTAGAAGCTCGTGAATCAGTGTATCCACTGCATCAGGGTCGAGCAGTCGCTGGCCGCTGGAGGACAGCATGACCGGATCGACCACAATATTGCTGGCGCGGTAGTGTTTGAGTCGCGCCGCGACGCGGCGAATAATGTCGGCGTTGGCAAGCATGCCGATTTTTACCGCTGCGGGCTGAATATCGTCGAAAAGACAGTCTATTTGCGCCTCGACAAAACCCGGGTCGGGGCAGTGAATGGCTTTGACGCCACAGGTGTTTTGCGCGGTGAGGGCACTGATAACGGCCATGCCATAAACACCGTTAGCGGCGAAGGTTTTTAAATCGGCCTGAATACCGGCACCGCCGCTGGGGTCTGAACCGCCGATGCTTAAAACATTTTTTATTGGGCTTGCGCCGTTTGTGTCAATTGTGCCCATGTCTCCTGTCTTGTCGTTCACGTTCAATCTTGCTCCAGGCTTAAAATAGCCAGGTTGGGATAGTGCTGGTCGGCCAGAATTTGCGCCGCGCTACTGGCGCGACGACCACTCATACAGCACAGCACGACTCTTTGCTCGCGGGGTATCTCCGCAAGGCGTTGATGAATGTCTGCTAGAGGAATGTGCGTGGCGTAGGGCAGTGGCGGTGTCTGTAATTCATCGGCATTGCGCACGTCGATGAGGCTGTCGTGGGGGCTTAGCTCTTTGCTGTTTAAAACGGCAATGGGGGTGGCTGTTTCAGGTTCGGGCGCATGGGAAAAATCAATGCTGGAAAAGTGTTGGTGCCAAAGATCGACATTCAATAGCCTTGCAGGGCCCGGTTCACTGAGCAGTTGTTTAATGGCGGCCTGGGCCTGTAGGGCTCCGAGTACCGCGACAACGGGGCCGAGCACGCCGTCGCGCGCGCAGGATAAACCCTGGTCAGGGGGGCTGGGAAACAGCGCTCGGTAGCTGGGTGCATGCTGGCAAAAAACGCCCATATAGCCTTTCATGCCTGCCGCCGAGGCAGAGATTAAGGGTTTGTTTAAGAGCTGGCAGGTATCGCTGAGTAAATAGGTGGTGATGAAATTATCGGCGGCGTCGATGACACAATCGCAGTCTTTCAGTAGGGCTTTGCAATTGCTGGTAATAAGCCGCTCGCTAATGGCTTCAACAACAACCTCGCTATTTAATGCCGCCATTTTTCGGGCGGCCACAGCCACTTTGTACTGCCCTTCATCGGCTTCATTAAACAGCACTTGACGATGCAGGTTGTGAATCGCCACACGGTCGTTATCGACCAGGCGTATATGGCCGATGCCGGCACCCACCAGGTAGGTGAGAGCAGGCACGCCGAGACCACCAGCACCGATGATGACAATGCGCGCGGCGGCGAGTTTGGCCTGCCCAGCGCTGCCAACGTCGGGCAGAGCGAGTTGTCTGGCATAGCGATTTTCACTCATGGACATCCTCTTATTCAGCGGCTTGTGGTGAGAGCCCTGACTTTAATTAACCGCTTCATTCATTGGTTTTATTCCGCTGTTTTATTCCCGTATTTTTTCATATGATTTATTGCCCTGCTGTGGCGAGCCATTCTTGCAGTCGTTGTTCGGGGTCTTGGTGCCAAAGTACATCGGTGACTACGGCAATGGCATCTGCTCCTGCACGATAGGCCCCTGCGGCGCGTTCGACACTCATACCCCCGATGGCAACTAATGGGGTTTCACCGACTAATTGCCGCCAGCGTGCCAGTTTTTCTAAACCCTGAGGTGCCCAGGGCATTTTCTTTAATTGTGTGGCGTACACGGGGCCAAGGGCGATGTAGTCGGGTTTAAGGCTTAATGCATAGGCCAGTTCTTTGCCGTCGTGGGTACTCACGCCCAGCTTAAGGCCCGCGCGGCGAATTTCTAGCAGGTCGGCACTGGCGAGATCTTCCTGGCCGAGGTGAATAAAGTCACACCCCAGGTCCAGGGCGAGCTGCCAGTGATCATTAATGATCAGTTGGCAGTCATAGGCGGCGCAGAGCACTTTAGCTTTGCTAATTTCAGCAGCCAATGCTGAGGCGGGCAAATCTTTAATACGCAATTGCACCAGTTTTAAACCGAGGGGTAAAAAGCGTTCCAGCCACTGACTGTTATCGACAATTAAATAAAATTTGTGCAGCCAGTTGGCGGTGGGCTTTACTGGTAGAGTTTGCGAGTGAGGCATTTTATGCTCCCCCTGTGCCGTGCCAAAAAGGGCTGCCCAGAACGGGCGTTGAGGGGCAGGCCATATCGCGGGCTTCAATGGCTCCGGCGTTAAAAGCGGTGTGCCCCGCTTCGATCGCCTGGGCAAAGGCACTGGCCATGGCCACGGGGTCACCGGCTTTGGCGACGGCGGTGTTGAGCAAGATGGCGTCGTAACCCAGCTCCATGGCCTGGGCCGCCTGCGAGGGCAAGCCAATGCCGGCATCGACAATCAGTGTGGTGTCGGGGAAATGCGCCCGTAATGCTTTGAGGGCAAAGGGGTTGTTCAAACCGCGACCACTGCCAATGGGCGAACCCCAGGGCATTAAAACTTCGCAACCGGCAGCGAGCAGTTTATCGGCGACCACCAAATCGTCCGTCGTATAGGGAAAGACTTGAAAGCCTTCGGCACAGAGAATACGCGCTGCTTCCACCAGGCCGAAGACGTCAGGCTGCAAGGTGTCGTCTTCGCCAATCACTTCGAGCTTCAGCCAGGGTGTGGCAAATAATTCCCGCGCCATATGGGCGGTATTCACCGCTTCTTTCACGGTTTTACAACCGGCGGTATTGGGTAGCAGGCGCGCGCCGGATTGTTGAATGAGAGACCAAAACTGCTGCCCCGCACTGTCTTTACCAGTGTCTTTATCCACGCCTTTACCTGCTTCGCGGCGCAGAGAGACGGTGACGATATCCGCCCCACTGGCGGCAATGGCGTCGAGCAAAATTGCTGGCGATGGGTACTGGGCGCTGCCAATTAAAAAGCGTGAAGTAAATTCACTGCCGTACAAATTCAGCGTTTCGCTGGGGGGCGCTTTTTCGGGGGTCATCAGCCACCCTCCATGGGGGCCAGTATTTCGATGGCACAGCCTTCGCGTAAGGGGGTTTGCGCCCGGTCGCTGCGCGCGACGAACAGACCGTCAATAGCAGTGGCAACCTTGTCGGCTTCGTGGCCCAGGGCGGCGACCAAAGCGGCGAGGTCATTGTGTTCAGTGTCGAGGCTTGCGCCGTTAAGGTGTATTTTCATTCATTACCTCTGAGGGAATAATGCCGTCGAGGGCGAACTCGACACAGCGTCGCGCCATGGCGGGGGCGGCGAGAAAGCCGTGGCGATACATGCCATTGACCGCCAGAGTTTTCCCTCGACGGCGTAATTGCGGCAGGTTGTCGGTGAAGGCTGGGCGGGCCTCGACGCCAATTTCGAGTATCTCGGCCTCACCAAAGGCCGGGTGCAGGGCATAGGCTGCCGACAGGAGTTCGAGCACTGAACGCACACTGGCACGATGGCGCTCGGCACTCTCTATCATGGTTGCGCCAATCATAAAGAGGCCTTTTTCACGGGGCACAATGTAGAGCGGAATGCGTGGGTGTAAAAGGCGTACTGGGCGCGTGAGCTTTATTTCGTCGCTGTGGAGATGCAGCATTTCACCTTTGACACCCCGCAGTTCGGGCAGTACATGCCGTGCGCCGAGGCCTCGACAGTCGATGATCCAGTCGGCTGTACTGCTGTACTGGTTACTCGGTCCGTCGTCAATGTGGCGCTGAGTAAAGGTCAGCCCGCGCTTTTTTAAAGTGTCCATTAAGTGGCCAAGCGTCTGGCGCGGATCGAGATGGGCCTCGTCGGCAAAAAAAAGAGCGCGGCTAAAACGCTCACCGAGGTCGGGCTCTAGCTGGTCTATCTCTTCGCCCTCGACCCGGTGCCAGCCCTCGGTATTTCGGGCGAAATTATTGAGCAGGGGCTGGTCGCGGGAAGTGGCCACTACCAGGGTACCGGCATTGGTGTAGGCGGGGGCGACGGTTTGCCAGAAGGCCATGCTTTCAGAAGCTAATGTGGTAATTAGCGGCTCCGCACTTTCGCCCTCGCAGCCCGGTGCCAGCATGCCGCCCGCCCACCAGGAGCAGCACGTGCTATCGAGGGCGTCACTGGCGGCAATAATGCTGACCTCGCAGTCGCGTTCGACAAAAGCGTGGGCGCAACACAGGCCGCTCACGCCGCTGCCGATAATTTCAATCTTCATTGTCATTGTGTGCTTTAACTGATGTTTTCAATATAAATTTCGCTGCCTTGGTCTTTAAACTCACTGGATTTTTTATCCATACCCTGGGCTACGTAATCGCGGACATCCTGGGTGATTTTCATGGAGCAAAATTTGGGGCCGCACATGGAGCAAAAGTGAGCGACCTTGGCAGAGTCTTTGGGGAGTGTTTCATCGTGATAGTCGCGGGCGGTATCGGGGTCGAGCCCCAGGTTGAATTGGTCCTCCCAGCGGAAGTCAAAGCGCGCTTTTGACAACAAGTCATCGCGATGGCGGGCATGGGGGTGACCCTTGGCGACATCCGCTGCGTGGGCGGCAATTTTATAGGCGATCAAGCCTTGTTTTACATCGTCGCGATTGGGCAGACCGAGGTGTTCTTTGGGGGTGACATAGCAGAGCATGGCGCAACCGAACCAGCCTATCATGGCAGCGCCAATCCCACTGGTGATGTGGTCGTGACCGGGGGCGATGTCGGTGGTCAATGGGCCCAGGGTGTAGAAAGGAGCCTCGTCACAGTGCTCGAGTTGCAGGTCCATGTTTTCTTGAATCATGTGCATGGGCACATGACCGGGGCCTTCAATCATGGTTTGAACATCGTGGCGCCAGGCAATTTTGGTGAGCTCGCCGAGGGTTTTTAATTCCGCAAACTGAGCCTCGTCATTGGCGTCGGCAAGTGAGCCAGGGCGCAGGCCGTCACCCAGCGAAAAGCTCACATCGTAGGCCTTCATGATTTCACAGATGTCTTCGAAGTGGGTGTAGAGGAAGTTCTCCTGGTGATGGGCGATACACCACTTGGCCATAATGGAGCCACCACGGGAGACAATACCCGTGAGACGATTCACTGTCATGGGCACATAGCGTAGTAGCACGCCTGCGTGAATGGTGAAGTAGTCGACGCCCTGTTCGGCCTGCTCAATAAGCGTATCGCGAAAGACCTCCCAGTTGAGATCCTCGGCGACGCCGCCGACTTTTTCCAGCGCCTGATAAATCGGTACTGTGCCGATGGGAACGGGCGAGTTGCGCAGGATGTGGTCGCGGGTGGAGTGAATGTGCTTACCAGTCGAGAGATCCATCACCGTGTCACCGCCCCAGCGGATCGACCACACCAGTTTTTCGACCTCTTCGTCGATGCCAGAACTGAGTGCCGAGTTGCCGATATTGGCATTGACCTTGACCAGAAAGTTGCGGCCAATAATCATCGGCTCCAATTCAGGGTGATTGATGTTGGCGGGAATAATCGCCCGCCCGGCAGCGACTTCGCTGCGCACAAATTCCGCCGTGACGGTATCAGTGAAACCCGCGCCCATGCTGTTGCCCTTGAGACGTGCGACGCGCTCGGGGGTATTAAATTCATTGGCCAGTGAGCCGCGCAGTTCGTTCTCTCGAATTGCGATGTACTCCATTTCCTCAGTGATGATGCCCTTTCTGGCGTAGTGGAGTTGGGTCACATTGGCGCCGCTCACGGCACGTCGTGGGGTGCGTTGCAACTCGGGGTTGTAGTAGCGCGTCGACTGGTCGGCATCGCTCACGCCGTTGTCCGCGGGCTTTGTTTCTCGCCCTGTGTAACTTTCACTATCGCCGCGACGCTCGATCCACGATGAACGCACATTGGGCAGACCCCGGTGAATATTCACGTCTACATCAACATCGGTATAGGGGCCGGAGGTGTCATACAGATGAACCTGCTCGCCCGTGGTCAGTGTGACCTGGCGCATCGGCACCTGCACAGCGGTAAAATTCGCGGAGCCGCTATAAATCTTTTTACTGGCCGGCAGGGGATCCTGAGTAATGTTTTGTCGCTGGCTTGTCGCAGGCTGAGTGGTAGTTTCTGGGCTTTGTGTGTGCGTTGACATATTGACTCCGTGGCTTGTTTTGGAAGGGCCGGGCGGAGAGCTGCGTAACGCATTGCCTTTTAATTTTTAATGGTGCTGTAGATAGCACTAAAGATAACACTAAAAACATTGCTCTTTCCTACGCCGGTACTAGACGGTTCAGGTTCAACGGGTTCGCTACGCAGTATGAAATCAAAAGTATGAAGTCAAAAGCTAGTAGCATCTCAGCCTTATTTTTAAGGCTCCCCGAGAGTTGTAGTGGAATATAACAGTGAAACGAGCATTGTGAAACAATTATTTTTTATTAAATAATAATTTCACTTTTTTAGTACTTTTTACCTTATTAATGCATTATGACGTATTTTGTTTGATGTCAAGACGCTGTAACAAACGATAAAAATTACTGCGATTCAGGCCGAGGTCGCGGGCGGTGGCAGCGAGATTACCGCCGCGCAGTTTAAGTTTTTCAGTAATTAACTGGCGCTGAAAATCATCAAGGGTTTCTTTTAGATCGATCTGTTCAGGCAGGTTGGCGAGCTCTGCCTGTACGTCGTGGGGCAAGTCGTTAAAGCTTATGCCTAATTGCGATGCTTTGATAAGAGGGGCTTTCGTGCCCTTTTGTTCGGCCACAGCTTTAAGGCTTGCGCGCCTGAGCACCTGGTCGAGTTCGCGAATGTTTCCCGGCCAGAGGTAACGTTGCAGCAACTTTCGAGCATCGGTGTCGAGGCCTAGTGAAGGTAGCGCGAGTCGACGTCTTTGTTGTTCAAGAAAGTGTTTGCTGAGCAGTGGTATATCTTCAGTTCTTTCGCGCAGCGGCGGCACGGGGAGAGGGTAGAGCATTAACAGCCGATACAGCTCGGGGCGAAACTCACCACGACTCACCGCTTGTTGTAGATTACAGCGTGTGGCGGCGATCAGTCGTACCTTGATGGGGAGCGTGGTCGCACTGTTAAGTGGCTGGATAGTGCCCGTTTTAAGTACGTGCTCGAGCTGGCTTTGTACCTCGGCTGGCAGGGTGGCGACTTCATTAATAAATAATGTGCCCTGTTCGGCAAGCTGAAAGAGACCGGTTTCTTTAACCTTGTCGTCACTGGCCGCGACACCAAAGAGTTCGGCATAAGCGGTCTCGTCATTGAGACTGGCGATGTCAACATGAATAAACGCCTGTTCGCTGTGCGATGAGGCCAGGTGAATATCATGGGCCACCATACTTTTACCAACGCCGTCTTCGCCCTGTAGGAGGATAGTCAGCTCAGAGTCGGCGATGATGGCGATTTCTTCTTTGACTTGTGCCAGTGCGGGGCTGTTGCCGACTAAGGTTTTATTGTGAGCTGTTCGACGGAACGTTTGGTGCAAGCGTTGTTGCTGTTCTAACGTTGTGTGTAGCTTTTTACTGCGCTGTAAGACAGCGATAGCTGACTCAATAAAACGAATAAAACTGCGCAATTCTTGTTGGTCAATTTTATTCAGTGTGTCGGGTTGACGTGAATTAAAACACACTAGCCCCCAGGGTTTCCCCGCTACATGCAGGCTGATGCCGAGGCTGTCTCGCGGGCCTGTGCGTCGGTCGCCCGCTTTTAAAAAGGATTGAAAGGGGTTGGGTAATGGCGTTTCGGCGGGGAAAAACACCGGCTCTGTCGATTGTAGCCAGTGGGCAAAGCGTGGATGCTGTTCGACGTTAAAGCGCTGTTCGAGTAATTTGTCGTCAAGGCCGTCAATGGCAAGGGGGATTAATGTGCTGGGTGTTTTATTGTCGTCCTGCTCGTCACTGACTTGAAAAGCGAGTAGTGCAGCGGCGTCGCAGCTTAGCACCGAGAGAATGGCGTCGAGCAGACGCCAATAACGCAGGGGGTCGGGCAGCTCGCGAGATAAATCGGCAACGATGGAAATGAGGTGCGCTGAAACGTCGAGTTTGGCCATTAAAACCTTTGCTCTTTTGTTGTTATTGAAGCGCCATTAAGGGTGCTCAATTAACATCATGCGGTGAAATTAGTCAAAAAACACGGGTTATTGCCGCTTCAATACGGGCGCTATCAGGGCATCAGCTCAACACGATCGCCAGCTTTGACCATGCCTTCAACCACCACGGCGGCGTAAATACCGGCATTGCGTTCATGATGTTGGGTGACCTGGCGCAATATCTTAGGGGTGGCCTCGCCGGTGTCCGGGTCGTAGGTAATCATCGCGCAGCGTGGGTCGCGTTCGACAATGGTGATCACGACTTTATCGCCGAGCTTTAAGCTGCGGCCGACCAGCTTATCTTCGTCAAAACCCTGGCCACTACTCAAGTCGAGATAAATGTTGGCTCTAAAACGCCGATGATCAATCTCAATGCCAGTTTCGTTGGCCAGCTGCTGAACCGTTTGCAAAGAGATTAATGACAGGGGGCGGCAGTCGGTCATGGCGCGCTGGGAGTGGGTGAGCGAAACGTCATGACCTGCACCGGCACTTGTCGCGAGTTGTTTCGCGAGGGCTGGATCGTCGATGGCATAGACCTCGCCGTTAGGTGCGACGACATCCATCGCTAGCTCGTGGGCACTACTAAACACGGGTGTGATCCCGACACTCATTGCTTCGGCTTGTGCCCAGTTGACCGGTTGCTCGGCTTTGTCGGATTGGCGAAAGCGAGGGGTGTAGCGCAACATGTCCTGGGTTTCGCGGCCAGTGAGATAGGGGAAGAAATCCGGGCCGGCACTGGTTTTAAAGGCATAAAGCCTATCACCATAAACACCGGCGTAGCCAATAAAGGCTTGCTCGATGCTTTGTCCGTGCATACTTTTTACCGGGTAGCGCCATAGGGCGTCGATACTACCGATGACTTCAGTTTGGCTCATAGGTGTGAATACCTGTTATTCATTACTATTGCTTGAGGAGCTAGGGTTTCTTTTCAGGCAGTACATCGGCGACGACGTCCCAGGATTTCCACTCTGGATCAGGTGTTTCCTGGCCCTCAACAGGCACGTAAATGGATTGCGCCTCGCTGGTGGCTGGATGGATATAGCGGGGACAATTAATAAAAGTATTGCTCACGGCGACTCTGACGATCAGTTGCGCTTCGTGGTAGCTGTCCATTAGTTCATCATCGGCGCTGACGGTGGCCGTGCCATGTAGACGCAAACGGTGAGGGTTTTCAAAGTCGATAAACAGCAGGCCGACATTGGGGCAGGCTGTCATGTTGCCAGCACTGAGAAACATGCCGTTGCCATCGTAGAGGGGGAAGGCAATGGTTTGACTATCGAGCACGCGAACAAAACCCGTTTCGCCGCCCTTATATGACACTGTTGGTTGGCCACTGGGGTCGACAGTGCTGATGAAAAACATATTGCGCGAGGTGATAAATTCTCGTTCTTCATCGCCAATCTCTGGCTGAATAATGAGATCGTTGACACGATCTGCCAGAGGGCGGGTACCGAAGGCATCCTGTAATTCACGGTTGCCGGGGTGATAAATATCGCGCATAGCGTTCTCTCGTTATTATTGTGTAAATCAGGTCGCTAGTGAAACTTGCCACCAGGGGCGATAGTCTGCTTTTAAAATGACTGGTGCGACTTGATCACTGAAAAGCCATTGTCTCTGGCTGCTGCCTGGCGGGCAAAATTATAGTCGGCATTAAACTCAGCGTAAATTGTATACAGGGCCTGGCCCTTTTCGACGCGGTCGTTGACTTTACAATGTAGATCAACCCCGGCGCCTTTAACCATAGGGGCACCAGCGAGTCGGGCGATACGGGCAATTTGCAGGTTGTCGATGCTCCCCACGATACCATCGCAAAGGGCGACGACAGGGTGTTGTAGCTGACCTGGTTTAATGCTGTCCTCATTGCGCCCCTGTGCTTGAATGATGGCCTCCATCTTCGCCAGCGCACGACCGGACTCAAGAATATCCCGTGCAATAATATAGCCCTGGCCACCGCGCACATCAGCATCGAACTCAAGGACGCGCCCGGCCAGCTGCAGGGCTTTCTCGCGCAGGTCACTGGGTGCGAGGGGACTATTGTTAAGTACCTGCATGACATCTCGTACTTCAAGCACCGGGCCAATACCCCGGCCGATAGGTTGGTGACCATCGGTAATGACCACGACCAAATGCAAGCCCATGCGATCACCGACATATTCAAATAGTTTACGCAGGCGCATTGCGCTGGCCTGATCATGCATTTTAGCAGTCGGCCCAACGGGAATATCGATCAGCAGATGAGTGGTCCCCGCAGCTACCTTTTTAGACAAAATGGAAGCGACCAGTTGCCCTGGTGAGTCCATCGACAAGGGGCGTTCAACAGCAATTAATATATCGTCTACCGGCGCTAATTTCGCAGTGCCACCCCAGGCCAGACAGCCCCGCTGCTGACGGACGATATCGAGCAGCTTGTGTGGGCTTAGCTCAACCTCTGCCAATACAGCCATCGTGTCAGCAGTTCCCGCTGGAGAGGTGATAGCACGGCTGGATGTTTTCGGCATCAACATGCCGTGGGCGGCAATAATGGGCACCATCAACATCGTCGTACGGTTGCCGGGTATGCCGCCAATGCAGTGTTTGTCGACAACCAGGGATTCACCCCAATTGAGGCGTTCACCCGTTTTTACCATGGCCTCGGTGAGGTTTAATACTTCATCCCGATCCATTCCGTTGTCGGAGCAGGCGACGAGAAAGGCGGCAATTTCGATTTTCGAATAACGGTTTTCGACCACATCATGGGTAATACCCAAGTACTCCTCGAAAGACAGACGCTCGCCGGCGATCTTGCGGTGTACAGCCCGCAGAGACTGGGGCGGGGTGGCATGTGCGACTTGCACGGCGGTACCCTCGGCCAAACTCAGTTGCTCGTAAGCCTGTTCACTAAGACCCAGCTGGCCGGGTTGAATGATGTTGTCACCATCGACGACGTTGAGTACGGCTATAATGTGCTTGCCGTTGTCTTCCTGGAGAATTTCTACTTTATTCAGAGCTTGAAAGCCTTCGCTGCGATAATGGGCGCAGTTGCGGTGCAGATAGGCGACATTCTCTTTATTGGTGTCGATGGCGACACGGCGCAGTTTTAACGTAGGCATGACTTGCTCTGACTGTTATCGAAAAGAATACAACACGTCGACCTATTGTAATAAAGCTTGTTATGTACGCGATAGGTCATAAAATACCGCCTTTTTTCATTCCCAGACTCTCTTTCTCACTTTTCACGTTTAGAGTATAACGGCTGCGCATAGTGCAAGACACAACAGACCAATACGATGTCATTATCATAGGCGGTGGCGCTGCCGGTTTGCTGTGTGCGGCAACGGCCGCCGCACGGGGCCGCCGCGTATTGGTGTTGGAGAAAGCCAATAAAGTCGGCAAGAAAATATTGATGTCGGGCGGTGGGCGCTGCAATTTTACGAATTACAGTATTGAGCCCGAGAACTATATTTCTAACAACACTCACTTTTGTAAATCGGCATTAAGCCGTTATACCCAGTGGGATTTTATTGCGTTAGTCGAGCGTTATGGCATTGCCTTTGAAGAGCGTCGGCATGGCCAGTTATTTTGTCAGGACTCGGCAAAAGATATTTTGGCAATGTTGCTGAGTGAGTGTGAGCAAGCGGGCGTTGAGATTCAAACGCGCCGTTCAGTCTCAGCTATTCAGGTTTTAAATAGAGAAATTACCGTTGCATCAACCGCTGCAGCAACAGAGAGAGGCTTTAATTATCAGCTGGTTATCGAGGGGCAAAGCGACAGTTTGTACTGCCAGTCACTCGTTGTGGCCAGTGGGGCGCTGTCGATTCCAACCCTGGGTGGCAGCGGCATCGGCTATGACATCGCCCGGCAGTTCGACCTTCCCGTCACCGAGTGCCGCGCCGGTTTAGTACCCTTGATGTTTAGCGATTTTATGAAGCCGATTTGTGAACGGCTTTCTGGACTGGCCCTGGAGGTGGAGGTACGTTGTCGAGAGCAGGTTTTTACGGAGAGCCTATTGTTCACTCACCGGGGACTTAGCGGCCCTGTGATATTGCAAATTTCTAATTATTGGCAACCCGGCGATGCCATCAATATCAATCTGCTGCCTGAGCTTGATGCCTCTCAGTGGTTGTTGGCTGCGAAGCAGAGGCAGGGCAAGAGCCGCTTGAGTACACTGCTTAATAAGCATTTGGCGAAAGCCTTAGTGAATGAACTACAGGCCCTGTGGTGGCCGCAGCTGGCCACTAGTCCGCTGGCAGAATTTAGTGATAAGTACTTAAAGAGCATCGGCCAACAGTTTAATAGCTGGTGTTTGAAACCCTCTGCCAGCGAGGGTTATCGCACGGCGGAGGTCACATTGGGTGGCGTGGATACCCAGAGTATTCGCTCCAAAACGATGGAGGCGAAAGAACAACCTGGCCTTTACTTTATTGGTGAGGTGCTGGATGTGAGTGGTCATCTCGGGGGCTATAACTTTCAGTGGGCCTGGTCCTCCGGTTATAGCGCGGGATTATGTGTTTAATCGGGTGCTAAAATGACGCGTTTGCGTGTTGATCTAACGCTATTTCACGATCGTTTTATTCAATGGATGAGAGCCGGGGCAGTCCAGTTATGCAGCTGAAGGAAAATACGGGAAGAGTCGCCCTAATAACGGGTTCCACCTCGGGCATAGGATTGGCAATTGCTAGACAATTGGCGAAAGATGGATTTAGCATTGTATTTCACTCTAAATCCTCTGTTGAGGCCGGGCAACAATTGGCAGGAGATCACCCCGGCTCAAGGTATGTACAAGCCGATTTAGAGAAGCAAGAAGACATCAAGTGCTTAGTGACGGAGGTGCTTTCTCAGTACGGTCGTTTAGATGTGTTAGTGAATAACGCGGGCATTAATGCCGTGATTCCCCATGATGCTCTAAAAGAGGCCAATGCAGACATTTGGCGACAACTCTATGAAGTGAACGTTATTGCACCATGGACACTGATTGCCGAGGCCGAAAGGGCTTTAGCTGAAGCGTCGAGCCCTCAACAGACGAGTTGTGTTGTCAATATTAGTTCCCATGCTGGGGTTCGTCCCAAGGGCGCATCCATTCCTTATGCAGCCAGTAAGGCGGCTTTAAACCATATGACTAAGTTACTGGCGAAGAGTCTTGCGCCCGCTATTCGCGTCAATGCTATTGCCCCAGGCTTGGTGGCAACGCCGATGACGGCGAGCTGGAGCGATGCGCACACACTTTGGCGAGAATGTTCGCCAATGGGCAGGGGTGCACAGCCCGAAGAAATTGCAGAGCTCGCCGCTTTACTGGTGTCGAGCACGTATATTACCGGTGAAATTGTCATAGCCGATGGAGGCCTCAACCTAACCTGAGCCTCAAGACGACTCGCCAGAGCGAGTCAGTAACGAATTTATTTATTCACCAATTGTTGCACCGATAATTATGCTACGACTCTCAGACATCAAATTGCCCCTTGACCATAGTGAGGCTGACTTATATTTAGCCGCTGCCAATCACTTGGGGCTTGTCGAGCAAGACTTACTTGCATTGACTGTGATTAAACGCAGCTATGATGCTCGCAAAAAAAATAATATCTTACTGATTTATCAACTTGATGTTGAACTCGGCGAAGTGACTGAGAAAGAAGTACTGCAAACATTTTCGTCCCAGTCCTCGGTGCGCAAAGCACCCGATACACGTTACCAGTTTGTTACCCAGGCTCAAGCTGATTTCCCCCTACCGAGTCAACAGCGGCCGATTATTATTGGTTTTGGCCCCTGCGGTCTTCTGGCGGCTTTGCTCTTAGCTCAGATGGGTTTAAAACCGATTGTGCTGGAACGGGGTGAAGAGGTACGCCAACGCACGAAAGATACCTGGGACCTGTGGCGTAAGGGTCAGTTGAACACCGAGTCAAACGTGCAATTCGGAGAAGGCGGCGCGGGGACCTTTTCTGACGGCAAGCTCTATAGCCAGGTCAAAGACAAGCGCCATCTTGGCCGCAAAGTGTTAGAAGAATTTGTTAAAGCGGGTGCGCCGCAGGAAATCCTCTTCCTCAGTAAGCCTCATATTGGCACCTTTAAACTGGTAAAGATGGTGGAAACCATGCGCGGTGAAATACTTCGCCTCGGTGGAGAGATTCGTTTTGGTGCCAAAGTTGAAACACTTCATCGTCAGCCCGGTGGTGTTGATGGTGAGAAAGGCGGCACTGGGCACGGACATGTCACAGCGGTGACCTTGAATAATGGTGAGACCCTGCACAGCCGGCACGTTGTGCTCGCCCCAGGTCACAGTGCGAGAGACAGTTTTGAAATGCTGCTGGCACAGGGCGTTTACATTGAAGCCAAACCCTTTTCCATCGGCTTTCGTATTGAGCACCCACAATCAGTGATCGATCAAGCGCGCTTTGGCGAACAGGCGGGCCATCCCATTCTCGGTGCCGCGGATTACAAACTGGTACATCACTGCGCCAATGGCCGTAGTGTTTACAGTTTTTGCATGTGTCCCGGGGGCACTGTAGTGGCGGCGACCTCTGAAGAGGGGCGGGTGGTGACGAATGGCATGTCGCAATATTCGCGCAACGAGCGCAATGCCAATGCCGCGATAGTGGTCGGTATTACACCTGAGCAGGATTATCCGGGAGATGTACTGGCCGGCATTGATTTACAGCGCGACCTCGAAAGTCTGGCCTATCGACTGGGGGGTGAAAATTACTGCGCACCGGCACAATTGGTCGGTGATTTTTTACAACATAAAGCATCGACGCAATTGGGCAGTGTGCAGCCTTCCTATCAGCCCGGGGTGAGCCTTGGTGATTTATCGCAAGCCCTGCCAGACTTTGCCGTGGCGGCCATACGCGAGGCAATTCCGGCCTTTGATAAAAAAATTAAAGGGTTTGCCATGGCTGATGCCTTATTAACCGGTGTTGAAACACGCACTTCGTCGCCGATCTGTATTCGTCGTGGTAAAGATTTTCAAAGTATTAACACTACGGGTTTATATCCGGCGGGCGAGGGTGCCGGATATGCGGGGGGTATATTATCGGCTGCTATTGATGGTATCAAAGTCGCGGAGGCTCTGGCTCTCGACCTGCTTAAATAAATGCTAAGGGTTTTGAAAACTAGCCGTTAACTTTCGTGGCCGCTGCGTTCAACTGACCAAATGTTGTTGTTTTTATTTTTAGTGTTTGAGCGCTTTGTCCAATCGGTTTTGATATAAAGCGCTTCCACTTTTGCACGCGCCCAGGGCGTTTTTCGTAGAAATTTTAAACTAGAGCTAATGCTGGGGTCATTAGTGAAGCATTTAATAGTGATGCGTTGCCCTAATTCTTGCCAGCCGTATTCTTCGACCAGCTTTGAGAGTATTTCTTTGAGGGTAATGCCGTGGAGGGGATCTTGATTCATGATGTGTTCAGAGACTCCCTGGTGTATCGTCCGTTTTTGTTTCTGCTTTTTTAACACGAATTTTATTGCCAGCGATTATTTTAGCATTGAGTTGTTTCATCGCCGCTTTACCATTGCCGGGTTTGGGCATTTCAACAAAACCAAAACTTTTGGACTGGCCGCTTTCATCATCCATCACCAGAGAGCAAGATTGCACGAGTCCGAAGGGCTCGAATAATGCCTTTAGTTCGGCTTCAGTAGTGCTGCGAGGAAGATTGCGGACGAGTAATTTCATGGGGGACCCATAGGAGTTGAGGACTGCTTCTGTGATTGGCTAGTATATCGCGTCAGTCCAACACGCGCAGTGGTGTTAGAGGTTTACGGATTGACTAGGCATCTAGTAGACCACGTATTTTATGTAACAAAGTTTGAGCTCGATAGGGTTTGAGCAACAGGTCGTGATGCAGAGTGTCATCAGCCAGGGCACTTTGTCGATCATCACTGAAACCACTTGCCATCTGGATTTTAATGGTAGGGTATTTTTCGGAGACGATCTGTGCCAACTCGTAGCCATCCATATCGGGCATGACTACATCACTGAACATGAGATCAACATGATTGCTTTCGAGAAGTGCTAATGCTTCCTTGCAGTTATGGGCGGGGAGAACCTGATAACCCTCTGCGCTGAGAATCTCTGTGCAGAGGCTGAGCAGCTTTTCCTCATCTTCCACCACGAGGATGGTTTCATTGCCACCCAGGCTCATTGGGGGAGGGAGGCTATCCGACGGTTCTTTCGTGCAGTCGGCGTTGTATCTGGGGAAATACAGACGCAGCTGGGTACCGCGCCCTGGCATGGAGGTAACTTCTATCGCTCCCCTACTGCGTTCGACAAAACTATAGACCTGACTTAAACCCAGGCCTGTACCCTTATCGCCTTTAGTGGTGTAGAAAGGGTCGAAAATTTTCTGCTGGGTGGCATCGTCCATACCCCTGCCAGTATCGGTAATACTGAGTAGCACATAGTCGCCACTGGGCAGGTTTTTGAGTCGTGCATTAGCCGTGTTGAGTTGGATATTTTGAGTGTGAAGGGTGATTTGACCATTGCTGTCGATGGCGTGCATGGCGTTAATGCTGATATTAATGATGGCGTCTTCAAGATCGTCGCTGTCGATACAGATGGGCCAGGCATTTTCTGCCAATTCATAGACCAGTTTAATGCGTGGTGTTAGCGATGTTTCGAGCATATGTCGCTGGTTGCTAATTAAACTATTGATATCAACCCTGCTTGCACTAACAGCTGTTTGTTGGGAAAAGGATAAGAGTTTACGGGTGAGTTTGGCGCCACGTTCGCCGGCGCGGTGAATCTCATGGGCGTATTGGGCGAGTTTTTCCTGAGTGGATAGAGCGTTGATTAACAGGTCAGAGTAGCCAGTGACAATCCCCAGCATATTATTGAAATCGTGGGCAATGCCGCCAGTGAGTTTGCCGAGGCTGTCCATTTTTTGACTACGCCGTAGTTGTTCTTCCTGCCGTTTTAATGCGCTTAAATCACGAAAACTAATAATGAAACGTCGCTTTTCGTCGCTGTCTTTCGAGAGTTCGCCCACCGCCAGTAAGGTTGGAAATTCACTGCCGTTTTTACAAATAACACGAATTTCCTGGGTCGTGTCTATTTCCTGTAAATCCCCTGTGCTCAAGTATCTTTTCCAGTTGTGTTTTATTGTCTCGAGTGCTTTTTCATCGACTAATAAGAATACCGATTGACCTGCAATTTCTTCAGCGCTGTAGCCAAGTAAGTTTTCAGCCGCTCTGTTGAAGCTCAATATGGTGCCATTTTCATCGCTGACAATGACGCCTTCAACCATGGAATCGAGAATTTCACGCTGTGTTTTCTCACTGTCGCGTAGGTTTTTTTGAGCCGCTAGCTCATCGGTAACATCACGAATAATAGCCCCAGCACCGAAGGTGTGGCCAGACTCGTCTATAAAAGGCACATTATGGCTTTGGGCATAGAAAGTGTGGCCATCTTTGTGTTGGAACTCACTGATAAAGGTTTCACCGGTTTTTGTATCGTTCAGACTTTTGATGGCGCGGGTGATATTTTCCCTGGAAAGAGTGTCGGGGAGGATGAACTCCAGATTTTCGTTGATGACTTGTTCATACGAATAACCAAACATTTTTTCGGCTGCAATATTCCAGCCCACCACGCGTTGTTTATTGTCGATTTCAATGGCCGCGAGAGGAGCCTGGTCGCGATAACGTTTGAGCTGTCGCTCGGACGCACGTAAATTATTTTCAATTGTTTTCCTCTTGGTGATATCGCGTGCTTCGCCTAAAATTTGTACCACTTGCCCCTGGTCGTTGGTGACCGGGTGAAAGCTCAATGTTATCCACAATTTCTTGCCACTGGTCGACATCACTTCAATATCTGAAAGCGTGTTGCTACCGGCAGCAGCTCGTCGCATTTCGCGGCGGACGTGCGCTTTGCTTTTTTCTGAATAGTTAAAAAAGGGCGTATCCCACAGTTTCTTGCCGATAGTCTCTTCTTGTGTATAGCCAGTGATCAGCAGTGGCGTATTGTTTAAAAAAGTGGTGGTGCCTTCAGGGGAATAAAGACCGACCATGGTTTGCATATCGTCGAATAAGCTCTGTAGTTGCTTCTGTATCGATGCAGCTTGTTCGCGTAAGCGATATTGTTCACTAATGTCCCTGAATACCAGAATGGCGCCCAGTATTTTGTCATCATTATCGCGAATGGGTGCCGCCGAACTGGACACCTGGTATTCACTGCCATCACGTGCACGTAGAGTCGTGTGATTGCTTAGTTGCACAGTGTTGCCGGTGGCGATGAGTTGATCGATGGGGCTACCCGGCGGCTCATTGGTGGTGGCATTAAAAATCGGGAAAATACGTTCCAGCGTCTGGTTTTTTGCCTCTGTAAATGTCCAACCAGTCAGTTGTTCTGCGACGGGGTTCATGCGAGTCACATGGCCCTGGGCATCGGTTGCAATTACCGCATCGCCAATACTATCGAGGGTAATGGCAAGGTTTCGTTCCCTTTCCTGAAGCTCAAGCAGTGCTTGTTCGCGTTCTTCTTCAACTTGTCTGCGGCTGCTGGGGTTGTTGGCCTCCGCAACTAACTGAACCACCTTACCCCTATCATCAAATACAGGGTGGATATTTAATTCCAGCCAAATGAGTCCCTCAGTGGTGATGCTTTGAATGTCATTACGCACCGATTGGCCAGCGGCGGCAGCGGCAATATTCTCATGCAGCGTTCGTTGCACTTCGTTGTTACCGTTAAACCAGGCGCAGTCCCATAAGGGACGGCCGACAACATCATCCCGATGCATAGCATTAGCGAGTAGTGGCGTGTTGTTAACCAGGGTGACCCGACCGCTTATATCGAGGATGGCGACCATGGTTTTCATACCATCAAACAATGCTTGCAAGCGATGCCGTGCCGTTTGAGTTTCTTCAAAGAGCTGTTTTTTCTCAGTAATATCGTGCCCTTCAACGGCTAAGTTGACGACTTCCCCCGCTTCGATGACAGGTTGCAGGGTGAAATTCACCCACACGGGTGTTTCAATGAGAGACATTTGAAACTCACAGTTGATGGTTTCTCCCGCGGCTGCACGGGCTACTGCATTTTGTATAAGAGTCTGTGTTTCAGGGTTGCGCTCAAACCAGGGACAATTCCAAAAATATTTACCGTATACGTCCTCAGACTTTAAGTTAGCCAAGACCAAGGGTCTTCTATTGCAGTAGCTGAGACTACCGTCAGTGCTGAGGATGCCGATAAAAGTCTGCACAGTATCTAACAGGGCTTGTAGTGTTTTATCGGCGATTGTTGTTGTATCTGGCATAGGTGTTTGGGTTCTTTAAAGATCATATGGTTGAGAAACAGGCTTCGATTTACACCGTGGTGAGATGTATTTCATTGCCTGTTCGCTAATTTGATACTAGCTTTATTATGGATGAGACGCTACATAGAGGGCTTTCAAACTGGAATTGTTCCCGCGCTACTTCTAGGGACTGAGTAAGCTGAGACCGCCCTCATAGAGCAGTTTGAGGCCAATAAGCATGAGAAAGAAATAGCAAATGCGATAGACTAATTCTTCACTGATTTTGTGCAGTAAAAAATATCCCAGTCGAACCCCGATGGGCGCCACGGGAATTAATACTGCAGAGGTGAACAGGTTGGTGCCGTCAAACTGGCCGAGCCAGGTGTAAGGGATGAGTTTGACGGTATTCACGACCGCAAAAAAGAGGGCAAAGGTGCCCATCAGTACAATTTTGTCCAAACGTTGAGGTAACAGGTAGATATTCATGGGGGGGCCGCCAGCGTGAATGCCAAAACTGGTGAATCCAGCAATGGCGCCCCAAAAGCTACCGGCGATTAAGCTTGCTTCCGTCTTCGCTTTGAGCCCCGATCGCAGCCAGTAATTAAGACAGAACGTAACGCAAATAAAACCAATTAACAGACGTATAGCCGCCTCTGATAAATAATGGAAGGTAAAAGTGCCAGCGACAATGCCGAGCATAGCTCCGGGCAGTGTACGGATAAGATTTTCTCGACTCCACTGCCCTCTAAAGCTCCAGATGGCCGCGCCATCCATAACAACTAACAAGGGTAATAAAATAGCGGCAGCCTGTACCGGCGGCACGGCCAGTGACATCAGTGGCACGGAAATCATCGCAATGCCACCGCCGAAACCGCCTTTAGCCATGGCGAAAACGAGCACAGCTGGAATGGCACAAAGGTAAAAGAAGGGGTCGGTGATCATCGCTTACCGCTAAAGACACAGTGGAAAAGGGGCGCTATTCTAGCGGGCAGTCCGGCAAATATCGACGATAGTGGAAGGCATTTTTACTGTAGTTGCTTATGTAGCTGTACTTGCTCATACACCAGACCTTACTGGCAAAGAAGGCCGACTTCAAGCGGGTGAGGCCTAATGATAGTATGCTCACTGCAGGAAACGAAACAAGCGATTGGGCAAAGCATTTAATTGCCAAAAGTAGCCATGCCCATGCCCATTCAGTCAAAGTTGCGGTCTAGCTGTTATCTTGGCGCACTGAGCTAAAGCTTGATAAACGTTGGATTGAAATAATTTACCAAGAGATACGTGTCACCAATGACTGAACCTGAAGCGACCTTACGTCATAGAACAATTGCCATTCCCGAGTCTCGTCAGCAGGACGTAATGGCCGACTTACTGGCGCGCCGCGGTGCGACCGTACTGCGCTGTCCACTTATTGCGATTAAAGATAGCCCCGATGTTGATGCCGTAGCGCAATGGATGGCCGCCATGACAGCGGGCAAGTTTGATGACTTTATTATTCTCACCGGTGAAGGTATGCGCCGTCTTGAAGGCTTCGCCGAGCGTTTGGGTTATCAGCAGGACTGGCATCGAGCTCTGGCAGCGGTGCGTAAAATCGTTCGCGGCCCGAAACCGGTTCGCGAGCTGCGTAAACTTCGCCTTCACGCTGACTTGGCAGGCACTGCACCGACGACCGATGGCATTATTGAATCTCTGCGTGATACCGATCTGGCGGGGCGGCATATCGCCGTGCAGCTCTATGGCAGTGATCCCAACGAAAAGCTGATCAGCTTTTTGCAGAAAAAGGGCGCAACAGTGAGCACAGTAGCACCCTACATTTACGCCTCCGAATCGGATCAACAACAGGTAGAGGCATTGATTCACCAACTCGCGGAAGGTGCTATTGATGCAATACTCTTTACCAGTCAGCCACAGTATAAACATCTGGCGAATGTGGCTAAAAAAACAGGGCTTGAAATGCTGTTAAAGGCCGGTTTAGAGGTCACGATAGTGGGTGCCATTGGCCCGGTGATGGCCGATTACTTAAAAGAAGAAGGAGTGCGGGTCGACTTTATGCCCGAGAGCAATTTTTTTATGAAACCTTTTGTGACGGCACTGGGCACCTTATTAGCCACTTAATAAAAAGAGTGAGGGCTGGAGTTTATCGAGTCGGTTCTGTAAACCATTGTGTTGTACAAGCCGTTCTTTACAGTCAGTCCTTTACAGACAGAAGCGTCCTGAGCAGAAAATAGTGCAGGCTACTGCCGTTTACTCGTTTGACTGTATGTCACTCTACCCGGCATTTAAAATGCTAATGAATTGTGAAAAAAGGATATACCGTGAGCTTAGATGATCTTATTCAACAAATAAAAAACCGGCCAAATACGGTCGAATTTGAACAAGTTATGGCGGTGATAGATGCCTGCTACGACTATACAGAAAGCGCATTCAGCAATGGTGTTGGAGATGACCGGGTTGATAATGCCGCAGGTGAAAATGCCGGTTCTTGTCGAATTTTTGCTTTTGCTCAAATTAACGGCCTCAATCAATCAGAAACACTGGTTTGTTTTGGCCGGTATTTTCGCGAGGATGTGATCGGTCACCCAGAGGGATGTGATCATGCTAATATTCGAACTTTTATGCGTCACGGCTGGCAGGGTATTCGCTTTGAGAAAACAGTTTTAGTTGCAAAATAGTCTTGGCTTTAGCGGTGACAGTAAGTGAGGCATTGGATTTATCTCTTTGTCTGATGCTTAACGTCAATCATTAAAATACCAACCTTGGATCAATAATATGGATGTTTCTTTCGCAGGTATTAAGCACAGCGTTTTTATTAATTCTTTAAAGGCTTTGATTAAACTGGCCCCTTCGGCAACGACACCAATGTCATTTGTTGGCGCTGGTAGTGCGGCGCAGTTGAGTGAACATATTGCACGCCTGGGTTTGAAGCGAGTAATGATCGTTACCGATAAAGCATTGATTGAGCTGGGTATTGTTGCCAAGGCAGGCGATGTGCTAACAGCGGCAGGTGTTGAAGTCATAATTTATGATGGCGTTTTACCGGACCCCACGTTCGAACTGGTGGAAATGGGCCTCTTGATGCAACGCCAACATCAGTGTGATGGTGTGCTGGCCATCGGTGGTGGTTCCGCCATTGATACGGCGAAAACCATTGCCGCAGCGGCAACCAATGGCGGCAATGCCAGGGCGATGGTCGGTTATTTTAAAGCGAAAGTTCAGCCTCTGCCTCTATTCGCCATTCCAACGACTTCGGGTACCGGCTCTGAAGTCACCTTCGGGGCGGTGATCTCCGATGCCGTTAGCCATGAAAAATTTATTGTCGGTGATTCTAAACTTGTACCTCGTGCAGTGGCTCTCGATCCGGAATTACTGACGGGTTTACCTCCGGCCATTACCGCTACGACAGGTATGGATGCATTGACCCATGCCGTTGAAGCCTATTTAAGTACGTGGGCTACGCCGCAAAATGACGCCTACGCGAAAATGGCAATAAAAATGATTTTTGAATATTTACCGGTAGCTTATGACGAGGGTGCAAATTTGCACGCTAGAGAGCAAATGTCGATTGCTGCTTACTATGCTGGTTTGACTATTAACGAAGCTGTCGTAGGCAACGTACATGCCATCGCTCATCAGCTGGGTGCCTGGTACGGTACACCCCATGGTTTGGCCAATGCCATAGTGATGCCTGAAGTACTCCGTTTTAGTAAAGATGCTGTGACTGATCAACTCGCGGAGCTTGCCGATTTAATCGACATTGGCAATAGCACTGACACGGCCAGTGTGAAAGCAGATCACTTTATTACAGCGATTGTGCAATTGAATGAGCGTCTGGGTATAGGCACTACGCTGGACGCGATCCGCATACCGGATATTACGGCGATTGCAGCACGGGCAGTAAAAGAGGGTGCGGGTTATCCGGTGCCTAAGCTGATGGATCAACAAGAGTGCGAGCAGATGATTCGCGCTCTGTGTGTTTGACGTTTAACTGATATCAACCAAGTCACTGGGCTTTGTATTGCCCAGCTAGCCCGGTGCTTGCGAGAGCCATTTTAAAGTTCCCCCGTCATACGCTGTAAACGAATCCAGGCCAGAGCAGAATCGTAGATTGCATTGGTGTGATTACCAAGGCTTTGCTGTCGCAGGTTTTGAGCTTCTAGCACCTCAGTACTACTGGCCAGACCTTCTCGGTAACGGTTGTTAGTCATCTTTAAATTTTCTGCCGATTGTTCCAGCACTTGCCCCAGGGCATTAATGCGCTGCTGTGTTTCGTCAAGATTTAGCCAGGCCTGGGTGACTTGCAGTTCAATTAATTGTTGGTAGTCGTCGATTTGAGCCTGTAGTGCTGCGGCCTTACGTTTAAGTTCGCCGCTCCTGTGGTGCGTAATACCCCCGTCGTAGAGTGACCACACAAGATTGACGCCATAGGCAATGACGTGATCGTCTATCAGTAGGTCGTTATCGACATCCTGGTAGGAGCCACTGAGATAAAGCTGGGGCAGAGTGACGGCTTTAATCGTTTTTGCGGTAAAGCCAAGAGCCTCGATTTTGTTCTTGAGGGCCGACAATTCAGGCCGTAGAGCCAAGGCGAGGGCAGTCATTGCGTGTATGTCAGCTTCACACGTGGGGCTTAGCTTTTGCATGCGGTGCCCACATCGGGGGCCTGGTGGCAAGGCTTCTAGTGTGAAGGGGGTGTTCAAGGGACGATTAAGTAGTTGATTGTAACGGGCACTGGCAATGGCTAACTGGTTTTTGACGCTTATGGCATCGTGTGTTGCATTGCTTAAAGCGACACTGGCCATGAGTTCGTCATTGCGCGAGACCAGACCTTGCCGGTGTAAGTTGGTCACATCATTTTTGTAACTGCTTAGGGTCGCAATGTGAGCACTGGCAATGGTGTTGAGCTCGCTGATTTTCAGGACTTGAATATAGGCTTCGGCGACGGCCATTTTAATATCCAGGATGGCCTGCTGCGTGTCGTTACGGCTGGCTGAAGCCTGAGCTTCGGCGGCGCTAATGCCTGCACTAATCCGGCCACTGGTGTATAGCGGCAGGGTGGCCACCGCGCTGTAGAGCATGGCGTTATCGTCGGCGAGTTGCACTTCAAAGGGCACATTCACCAGACCCTGGCCCACGGGTGCGTTGGGGAGCATTGCCAGTGAATTGCCGTTGAGGGTAGGGGAATTGTCCAGTGTCAGATATTCGGCGTTAAGGGCCAGGTTTGGCAGTCGTGCCGCTTTGGCAATAGCGATCTGTTTAAGGGCGGCCGACTGATTTTGTCGGGCGGCTTCGATCCGCTTGTTTTGACTCAAGGCCATTTGCCAGGCGTTATCGAGATTTTCAGCTGTGGCGAGAAGGCTGCTTAAACTAATTGTGGCTGCGACGATAAAAAGGCGTAACAAACTTTTATAAAATCCTTTATTGAACGAAAAAATCGCCACAAATAATCTCCAGAAATAGTGTAAATACGCCCGCACCGCCATCCGAGCTTCTGGATAACCGTCGTGTAGTGCCTGCGACCCCTGTGGTTACAACTTGCTCGCGCGCTTATCTTCATTGAGCAAGAATTGATAAAACAGCAGGGGAACGACGATAACCGTCAGTATTGTCGAGATGATGGTGCCGTAAATTAAAGAAATCGCCAGACCACCAAAAATGGGGTCGCTAATCATAATACCGCTGCCGAGAATGGTAGACAGTGCGGTGAGTAGTATGGGCCGCAAGCGCAGTAGAGTGCCGGTGAGGGTGGCCTCGCGCAGAGATTTGCCCTCTTTACGCAGGTCGAGGACGAAATCAATAATCAACAGGGAATTTCTGACCACAATGCCAGCCAGGGCGATAATGCCGATGATGGATGTGGCGGTGAACGATTGCCCCATTATCCAGTGGCCGGGAAAAACGCCAATTAAGCCAAGAGGAATGGCCGACATAGCAATTAATGGGATTTTGAAAGACTGGTAATAGGCGACTAACAAGATATAAATAAATAATACGGCGAGGCCAAAAGCCTTCAACATATCGTTGTAGGTATCGAGTGTGAGACGGATCTCACCATCCCAGAGAATGCGATAACCCTCAAGCGTGTTGGGACTGACCCGGCTAAAGTTTAAACCAGTGGTGATCGCCAGGTTATCGCTGGCGGTGATGTTTTCCAGCTGCTTGTTAATGTGCAAGATGGCGTAGAGCGGGGCCGACTGAGTAAGTTCGCCAAGGACATAGACGACGCGCTCAAAATCTTTGCGAAAAATAGGTTTTTCGGCAATGACTTTTTCGACACGGGTTAATTCGGAGAGAGGAATACTCTGGCCCTGGGCGTTGCCAACGTAGTACATGGACAGTCCCTCGGGCTCCATGTTGAAGCGCCGGGGCACCATCATTTTAATTGGGACGGCCTGACGTTCATCGTTGAGGTGAAGGCGACCTATTTCCTCACCCAGGGTAATTCGCTGCAATAGGGTGGCAATCTGCGCGGCGTTGACACCAGCCAGGGCCGCTTTCTCTTTGTCGACGACAATATGGTATTGCTCAATACTATCGGGCAGTGAATCGTGAACCTCAACGACGTCGTAGGTGTTATTGAAAGCGGTACTCACCTGTGCGGCGATATCTTCCATAATGTTGAGGTCGCGGCCATAAATTTCTGCCAGCACAGTGGCCTGCATAGGTGGGCCGGGCGGGTCTTCAACCAGTTGGATGAGACTGCCGGGATAGCGCGTCTGGATGGGTGTCAGCAGGGGTCTCAGCTCACGAACGATATCAATAGAGCTGACTTTTCTTTCGCTTTTATCACTGAGATTAACGCGTATTTCCCCTACATGGGGGCCTTTCTTATTGTCCGCACCTCGCAATAGACCATTAAAGTCGATGACGCCGGACTCTCCTATCCAGGTTTGATAGTTGGTAATATAAGGTTGCTCGCGCAGTCTATGGCCAATTTCTCGGGCGATTTGATCGGTCACTTCAATGGCGGTGTTCTCTGGCATATCAATGGTAATGTTGAAGGTGTTTTTGCTGTCTTTTGGCAGCATGGCCAGCTCTACGCCGAGGAAGGATTGCGGCCCACTAATACCTGCTGGGCGCAGGAACTGCCAGGCAGGTTGTAATACGGCCAGACCGATGGCGATGATAATGAGAGCAAAGACCTGCAGGCGTAAAGAACGATTATCGATTAACGGTTTGAGAATGTTTTCGTAAATACGTGTCAGCCGGGAGCTGGCATCATATTCATTGATGTCGGTATTTTCTTTACCTGCGTGGCCAGTTTTAATCCAACGACAGCAAGCCCACGGTGTCACGATGTAAGCGATAAGGACTGAGGCAAACATGGCGATAGGCACATTGAAAGCGAGAGGATAAAAGTATTGGCCGACCATGCCGCTGAGAATAAATTGCGAGGCAAAAACAAGCATCACCGCGAAAGTGGCCAGATTGGTGGGATTACCGATTTCATTGGTGGCGAGAATAGCAGCCTTCGCTTTATCGCCACTATTGAGGGAGCTGTAGTGACGGTGAATATTCTCGACCACCACGATGGCGCCATCGACCAGCATGCCCAGAGCTAAAATCAGGGCAAACAGTGTCACTCGATTAATGGTGGGGCCAAACAGATAATCGGCGCCTAAGGTTAAAGCGAGAATCAAGGGGACCGCGAGGCCAACGATCGCTGCCTCTTTCCAGCCGAGGAAAAAGACGGTAACGACGAAGACGGAAATAAGGGCAATGCCCAGGTTTTCTATCAACAGGTTGACGGCGTCGTTGGCTTTTTTGCCATCATTGCGGGTAATCACCACTTCAATACCGGCCGGAATAATGGTGCGTTTCATCACCTCAATGCGTGCCAACACTTCGTCAGCCATTAGCACAGCATTGCTACCGGTGATTTTTGCGACGGTGAGAGTCACAGCCGCCAGCTCCGGGTCAGCGTAGTGGTCAAAGCGTGGGTCGGCCTGACCAAAGGCAATGCGACTGAGCTTAGTACGCTCGGTGGTGGGGCCATCGACGATGGTAGCAATGTCGTCTAAATAAACTGGGCGTTGACGATGGGTGCCGATGACCAGCTTTTTCAGGTCATCGGCACTGGAAAACTCGCCCCTAAATAAGACCTTTGACAGGCTGTTGTGATTGACTTTATCGCCAAGCGGTGTGGACAGATTGGCCGTAACCAGGGCTTGTTTAACGTCTTCAAGAGACACATTAAACGCCATAATTCTGCCGGGGTCGATTTCAATAGTGATCTGCCGGTCGCGACCACCCCGCACCGCTGTAGCTGAGACGGTTTTCAAACTGTGTAGGCCTTCGAGAACGCGATCGGCAACACGTTTGAGTTGATAATCGTTGTAGGTCTGCGAAGCCAAGGTGACGGTGACAATAGGAACAGTGTCAACATCAATACTTTTGATGAGAGGGATTGAGGTGCCCGCAGGCAGTTTGTCTCGTTGACCGAGTATGTGGTCGTAAAGCTTGACCAGTGATAGCTGCTTGTCTTCTCCGACTTCAAACTGCACCATCAAAATGCCGACCGAATTCATCGAGGTAGATATCACATGATCGACACCGGTGATTTGTTTAACGATGTTTTCTAAGGGTTGTACCACGAGGTGTTCAACCTCCCCAGGGGAGGCGCCCGGCAGTGTGACAATAACGTGAGCCCCGGGGACGATGATTTGAGGGTTCTCTTCACGGGGCGTATAGGTAATGGCAACGACGCCGAGTAACAGGCAGCCGACGACGAATAATGGGGTGATTTTTGATTGAACAAAAAAACTGGCTAATAGTCCCGCGGGGTTAAGGCGAGGTTTACTCACCGTGGACTCCCTCTGCCACGATACGGTCATTTTCGCTCGGACCTGCTGTGGCTGTCACGACAATGCGCTCTCCCGCTGTTAAGCCGGCAGCAACCTCCATTATTTCAGGCCATTGGCGTCTGGTTCTTACCCAGCGAAAATGTATGCGTTGGTTTTCATCCACCATATAGACGCCCTCAAGTCCGCCTTTAATAATAATAGCGCTGCGGGGCACGACCAGGTTCGGCGTTTCTCCGACCTTGAAATGGGCGCGACCAAACATACCTGAGTGTAGCTCCGTGGTATTGGGTAGTTTGATTTTGACTTTGTAGGTGCGGGAGATGGGGTCGCCCGCATGGACTATTTGCGCGACGTTACCGACAAAGTTGTTAGATGCATTGTCGATAGTCAGGCGCACAGCATCACCGATATCAATGTGGGGTAGCTGGGACTCCGCAACGTGAGTTTCAAACAGTAAATGGTCGCGGGATTCCAGCATCAGCAAAGGCACACCAGGGGAAGCCAGGTCCCCTGTTTGCTTGTAGCGGGCAGCAATTATACCGTCGGAGGGGCTCTGAATATGACTGTACTGACGCTGGGAAAGTGCCGTGGCGAGGGCGGCTTTGGCGCTAGCCAGGCTCTCTAGTGCGGTGTTGTATTGCAGTCGAGTTTTGCGTAATTTGACTTCTGAAATACTGCCTTCTTTCACCAGTTTTTCAAAACGCTGGACATCCGCTGAGAGATCTTTACTGAGCACACTTGCAGAGTCGACGCCGGCCTGGGCTTGCACGATGGCATTTTCAATACCGACATTATCGAGATTAAGCAGTAACTGTCCACGCTTGACCAGATCACCTTCACGCACTGTTAGTGTCTTGATATAACCGCTTATTTTAGAGCTAATGTCGATGCGGTAATCAGATATAACGGAGCCAATTACTGTGTATTCATCGGATAGTGTCGTCTCGCTGAGCGTCATCACCGGCAGCGTCCACTCTTGACTAGTACGAGTGAGCTCTGTCGCTTTTTCACCGCAGCCTAGTAGTAGGCTAGATAAAAGTAAAAGGCTTGCGAGTGTTATGTGGTGGGGTGTCGACATGGCAACGCGTTTTCCAGAAAAGTAATGTGGCCGCTGAGTGATGATCTCAATCACAGCCCCCAATTATTAAGTGGCGGATAGGCCGTTTTTTAAGAGATTGACGATATGTGCGCTTATCACCTTTGGTTTGTCGTGTACCGCTTTGTTGCCGGGTAAAAACTGTCGGCCCTGCTGGCTTTGAAAATGGCAGAGTACCAGGCCGATAATGGAGATTGATAACATGTGAGGGTCGTAAGGGGGGGTGAATTTTTCCGCGAGCTTCCGGGTCACCATAAACAAATCCGAAAACACACCTTTAACAAGATTTTGCATGCGCACTGGATTACTGTCGAGCAGTACCCATTGCAGTAGTTTTTGGAAATCGTTTTCCCTGTCTAATGTCTGAACAAACCAGGTAATAAAATGTTCGAGATTAACGATTGGGTCGGCGTTACTTTCGGTAAGGCTTTGCGCTACATCCGTTTTGGTTGCAAAGGCATGTTTAACCGTTTCGAAGTACAGCTCTTCTTTGTCTTTAAAATGGTAGTACAGAGCGGCGGGTGTTAAGTCTATTTGATTAGCGATGTTGCGTATGGAGACTCCATCGAAACCCGACTTGGCAAATAGCGGTATGGCGAAGCAGAGAATATCTTCTCGTGATTTGCGTGGTGAATTAAGCATGCGGTGAACTCTAATTAGCTAAAGAAGTCACTTAACGAACGTTTAGTCAATTTTAATCACTGCATTAGATTAAAGCAATAGAGATTAAAATGAAGGGTAGAACTGGCTTGTGTGACCGCTAATTTAGCCGTTGGCAGTCGATAGGGCGTGGTGGCTTATAGCCACCGTCTGACCAGGGATTGATAATCTTGAAAATCTGCTTCGAAGCGCTCCTTGAGATGTTTCTCCTCCGGCAAAATCACATAATGCTGTAGTAGCCATAGATTCAAAGGCAAAAGAATTACCAGCCAGACATTTAGTGTGGAAAAGAACATGGCGAGGAGCAGCAGGCTGAACCCTAGATAAATTGGATTACGAGAATATTGAAAGGGCCCGCTGGTGACTAAACGGCTAACAGCCCTGTGCGGCAGCAGGGTCGTTTCATTGCGCCTTAAAGTAAATATTGACCAGGCAATAAGTAGCAGTGAACTGATCAGAACGACAGCGGCAAGCTTGTCGTTAATGGCAGCGTCTGTGGTCAAAAATGCAGGCGCAGTAAGCGGTATATATTTATTGAGAAAGTAGCCGCCGCCAACGCAAATTAAAGGGTAGATGGCGGGAGGTAACGGCATGTCTGCGCCGTCAATAGGGTCTGGCGTTGAATCGGTCATTGGCTGTCCTGAGTTATGTGAGGGACACAGTCTTGCTAGCTTTGTTTAATTATGAGTGCTGCGATCGTCATTTTCCAGATTGACGGCGAAGCGGCTTATCAAGCTGCTGACGGCGACTTCAACAGTCAAAATTCTAGGCCCCAGGGAAGCGGCGACAAAACCGAATTCGGCAAATTTTTCAATTTCATAGGGAATGAAGCCACCTTCTGGTCCGATAGCAAGAGTCAGTGCGTTCAGCGGGGCCGTTCCTATCGCTTCTGTCGCCCGGGGGTGAGCCACTATCCGTGTTGAATGAGCGGCGATCGTGTCGAGCTCGTCTTCAACAAAAGGCTTGAAGCGGGGGTGGAGATGAATGTCGGGTAATTGGGTGTCGATGGACTGCTCAAGACCGAGTATGAGTTGCTCGCGTGTTTTTTCTGCCTCCAGAAAAGGACTCTGCCAATAGCTTTTTTCCACCCGCCAGCTAGCAATTAAGTGTATTTCTTTGATGCCCAAGCTGGTAGCTGCTTGCAAGATACGACGCAGCATTTTCGGGCGGGGCAGGGCCAGGATCAGCTTGATGGGAAGTGGCGTCGGTGGGGGCTCGGTGAGTTCAATTCGCAGCTCAGCGACATCACTATTGATGGTAAGAAGGTGTGCTTTACCGATTTTCCCGTTGAGCAAACCGGCTATTAAACAATCACCAGCGTTAGCGTTGATGACGGTGTTTAAATGTCGTAAACGCCGACCACGTATTTGTACGTGGTCGGCGCTAATAAAGTCGTCGGGGTGAAGAAGTAAGAGATTCATTAGCTTGGGTAACAAAAGTGTATGTTACCCGTGGCACCATTTTGTTGAGGGGTCATTGATTGGTGCCCCGGAGAGGCGGCGATTTATTCCTTAAAAACAAACAGTTATGTGATTTAGGCGCGCCTTTGTCGGCGCGTTTTTTCTGTTTTTTCGGATTCAAATACGTTTGAGTTAACCCATTCTACTACATCAGCAGCGCGCCACACAGGTCTTCCGACGCCTTTGCTGGATGGGAGGCGCCCTGGTGCGGGGAAGCTGGGCAGCGTGGCGTAGTAGTGATTGAACCGCGACTTGCTGATATTGAGGTAGTCGGCGACCTTTCCTGCGTCCCAGAGGTCGATAGCCAAGGGGAAGCGGGACGTGCCTAGCTTTGCGATGGCGTCGGTTAGGGCTTGAATATCTGGAGAGGTGTTCATGGGTCGCCTGTCTCTTTGTTGTGCTTTGGTTGCTGTGATGATTTGTTATTTAGCTAAGTGCTTCACTGCCATTGCGTAAATTGCTTTAATTGTTGGCCAGTCAATCGGTATCTCTATATGGACCTCGCCTTGGCCTTCGCAAAGCTCGCACTCTTCATAGTCTCCATCGGGATCAATTTTTGCATCGCCCTCGTCGCAGTATCCACATTCAATGAAATGCCCTACACTAAATTCGCCAGAAAGCAGACATTTTGCTCCATTTTCTGCCGTAAGTTCGCGAGGCATTATTACTGTATTAGGTCTCATTCGGGATTCTCTAATTTGCTTTGCTGTTGATTTCACCCAAAAAGCCCCAGTGAAGGGGCTTGGTTTGTTGCTGGTTTGTTTTAGCTTGCTAGTACGCTTTGCCTCCGGCAGCGCGCACTTCGGGTTTATGGTCATGGCGAGTGGTGTTGTAAATCAGCTTATCCACAATAGCCCCAGCTACATCCAGCTTTAAACCGCCCGCCATATCAAAAATACGAATTACAGCGTCTGCGAGCTCAACTTCAAGCATTTTTCGATCAGGTAGGTGTCATCCATTAATTTCTTTCTGTCACCCTCCATTGCCTCTGCAACCTCGGATACAATCAGCATTAGCAATCGGGGCACGTCACGCTCAGTGGTTGTTTCCCACCAGCCGCATTCCTTTGCTATGCCGTGACAAAAACCGGTAAGGCTGTTGCCATTGCGAGCCAGCATCTTTTGGACGTCTTCTCTTTTAAGTGCGTCGATGTTTGATTGCCTGTCGTTTGTGGTCATGTCTAACTCCATATAATTTATAAAATAGTAATAGGAAGAATCTTTAAAAAGCCCGGTGATAGCTTGGTTTGTTGGTGGTTTGTCGTTACAGGGTGAACGTTCCGCTATAAACGCTGACTTGGTCTGAGTTGAATGAGGACCCTATTTTTTCTTTAAATTCTTCACTGATTTCAAGATTGATGTCTTCTTCGCGCACTATGCGTAGCTTTAGCATCGGTTTGTCTTCGCTTGTGATGGTGGATAGCTCAATTTTAAAATCTCGTGGTTCGAATCCTTGGTGCGGGCGGCAAGTAAAGGTGAAGTAAGTGGGTTTGTCGTTGTTTTTATTGGCGTCGATGCTTTCAAGCACGCTGCGGGTTGCCGAGAGATTGCCAGCTTCGTTGGTGGCAGTACGGGCTTGTTCGATGGTAATTTTTCGCACGGCGTTAATCGCGTGTTTTATGTCCATGCTCTCGCCGTCTGATTTTTCGGCTTTGAGGTAGTTGGCCCAGTCTTCTAGCCATGCGGCTAGATCAAGTTGTGATAATCGTTTGCCGCAAATGTCACGCAGGCTGGCGAGTGGTGGGTTTGTTTCGAGGGTTAGTATCGCGGTGTCGTCACCGTGGCCGGGGTAGTCATCGTTGCCAAGGTTGAAAAAGGCTTTTGCTGTCATTTTCTTGCCGTCAACCATTATCTGGTAGGGGCGTGCGGCGCGGACTGTGAGATCGTCGAAAAGTCGGGCTTTTGTGTAGTTGATAAAATCGTTAATAAAGCCAGTGCTAAGCTGGCCCCTGAAGCGATAGCGGGCGGGTTGCAGGTGCTCAATATCTTTAACTGAATAGCCGTCGGGTAAAAGCAGAGCAGGCAAGCCTTCGCTTAAGATGCCGCTGTTGATGGGCTGAGTGATGGTGGCTTCTTGCAGGGCTTTTAGGGTTTCTTTATTAAGCATGGCTGTTTTCCTTGTTTTTGCCGAACATTTCGACTTGGTTTTCTGGGAAGAAGCTCATGTCGCCGCCGGTGCCGACGTGCATAGGCGTGACGGTGGTTTCTTCTTCGTTTTGCTTGCCGCGCGCAGTGGGTCTGGCGTAGGCGAGCTTGTTGCTGATCTCAACCTGGTGGCTGTTGCCGATTTGTTTGATGTCAAACGAGATGGCAACTTTGCCTTGCTTGCCGGTGTCGACAACTGAAGCGGCGACCAGTGAGAGCATGGTGCCGAGTTTGTCTTGCACTGTGCCGGCGTCGAGGTCGGCCATGAAGGTTTCTACATTGGTGCTCATGGGTTGGTTCCTTTTGTTGTGAGGCTAGCCAGCCTGGGGTGTTAGGTGTGTGAGGCCGAGGGTGTCGATAAATTTATCGTCGTCGGCTTTGGTGTTTTGCTCGCTTCGTGATTTTTCGGTTAGTGCTATTTCTAGCGCCCGACTTAAATCCGTGGCCAAGGCAAAAAGCTCGGCGATATGGGTAGCGATTTCTTTAAACCAATAAGCATCACTTTTGTTCTCTTGCATTTCGCTGATAGCGTTCAGTTTTGCGGCCAGCTCTTTCGAGTCGTTAAAAACTTCAACGCGGTCGATTAGGTCTCTTTCTGTCACTTGCGCACCTCTTTTATTATTTTTTTCTTGTTTAATGCCCGCTCGCCGATGGCTTTTAGCCAGGTGCGCGATGGTACTTTTTTATTTGTTATTGGTACGACTTTCGGTGTTTTTGGCACCAGTGTGGCGTAGTTTTGGCCGGGTGTTGGTACTGCTATGCGGTTGGTGCTGGCTTGTAGGTGGCGCAGCAATGTGGGGTTGGTGGCGGTGGTGGGGTGTATGGCGATGTTGCTCATTATTACTGCTCCGTGAGTTGTTGGAATTCTCTTTCGGCGCGTTCGGCGCGTTTTTTTATAATCTCTTTTGATTGCTCGTCGCTGAGAATTTGGCCGCTGGGCACTATTGAGAGGCTGATTGAGGGCTCATTGGTTTTAAAGTAGCGCTCGTCCCCCTCGTCGCTAGGTATCGGCTCGATGGCCACGGCCTTGCTCATGGCGCTTATCAGGGGTACCACGTCGCTGGGATTAATGGCGAATTGCTGAAAGCCGATGGTGGCAATAATCATGCTGTTTGCTCCGGGTTGTTAGCCCCGCAAGGCCAGCTTAGGGCGCCGGTGTCGGGGTCAATGGTGAAGAGGTCGCTGTCTGTTTTGCTGCGCCCGGTGCGACGGGCTTTACCCCCGGCCCCCCGGCGTGCGATGGCGGTGTTTTGGTCGAGCAGGCTTTCAGTAATAGGCAGCCAAAGGCAAAGGCCCAGAAAAAGGCAGGCGACGTATTTGATGTGGCCTTGTGCCCACAGCAGACTGACGGCGTGGGGTGTGGTTTCGGCGTTGAGTTTGTTTTTGGCCTGGTCCACATAGCCGTAGGTGGTGTCGCGGGCGATGCGCATAACGCGGGCAGCATCTTTGATGGTTTTGCCCTGGGCGACAAACAGCATGGCTTGTTCTTCGCGAGGGGTGAGTAGTCCGTTGGTGTTGATTTGTGTGTTCATGGGAAATATATTAGTGATACAAATTAAACCTGTCAATAGTATTGCTAATAATAATTTGCTGACCTGTGTGGCATGATTGCTTTTTTAGCAGGATTGGCTGAATGAAACGGGTAATGGCGGTGCTGTTTTTTTTGTCGGCCTATGGTGTTGCGAGTGCCGGCGATGAGGATGATCCTTGTTTATGGGACTACGAAATAGCAGAAATGATGATGGATAGCAGGCAGGCCGGTGTATCTATGCCCTCGCTGATGAAGGTGGGCAGAAACTTTGGGACAGGCGTGTCCGGACAGGATGTTGTTCAGGCGGAGGCGGCGTCAAGGTTTGTGATAGAGGTGGTCAGATCTGCTTTTGATGTCTCGTTGTATTACAGTAAAAGTAGTAAGGCGCGCGCAATAAAAGAGTTTTCCAATGCTTGGTATGCAGCATGTTTACGTGAATATGATGAGGGAGATTGAAAGGTGGCGTTAGTTAAGTGCAGGGAGTGTGGTGCGCAGGTGTCAAAAAAGGCGGCGGCCTGTCCGGAGTGTGGGGCGCCGGCGAAAAAGAAAACGTCGATGTTTACCTGGCTGGTGCTGGTTGTGATTGGTGCGGTGATCTTCGCGAACTTGTCATCGCCGCCAGACCGCGCTTCGGTTGCAGCGCCCGTGGTGTTAACGGATGAGCAGAAGAAGGCGCGTGAGGCTGAGCTGGTCGTCGAATTAAAAACCATACCGGCGGCAGAGGTGCAGAAAAACCTTGATGGTTACCGGGAGCTGGCCGAGTTAAACCCGGCAAATGAGAAATATCACAAAAAAGTAGCGTACTACGAAGAAAAAATGACGCGCTATAGGCAAATTCAAGCGCAGTTCAGCGCATGGTCTGGCGCGCATAAGGATCTTGAGCGGTATATAAAGAAGCGTTTAAAAGACCCGGATTCTTACGAGCATATCGAGACAGGTTATAACGATAACGGTGACCACATTATGGTGCTGATGCGCTATAGGGCAAAAAATAGTTTTGGGGGTTTTGCGCTTGAGTCTGTGCGGGCGCGTTGCACGATTGAAGGGCAATGCACGGTGCTTTGACAGTGTTTTGTTATTGAGCGGATAAAAAGCCCTGCATTGCGGGGCTTTTTTGTGTTCTGGTTGTCTGGCTATTCGTCAATGAGATCGGGATAGTAGGTGCTGGCTTTATATTCGCAGTGCGGGTTGGTTTTATAAACTAGCTGTTCAAGGAAAATAGAGACAAAGTGAAACACCGCAGATGGCTCTATGTTGCCCTGGCTAAAGGCTCTTATGGTGTCGATATAGGCGTGGTCTGATAAGTAGATAGGTTGGTCGATGGTGACCTGGGTGTCGTTGTTGCGAAGCAGTGTTGAGTTCTGGAGAATGCAGATGGCGACGTCAAAGGCGATAACTGCGTTTGGGTTGTGTTCTGGGCCAGATAATTGTGTGCCTTCTTTAAGTAAAGGGCTTTTAATGGGTTGCTTCGCTAAAAACCAGACAATAAAGTTGGCCGCTTTTTTGAATGTGCTGGCCTTGGCTGCACCGCCTTCGTAAGGGAAGTTGTTGGTGTAGTTTGATATGGTCTCTAACAATGCGTCGGTGTCTACAGATATGATGGCATCGGGGTCTGATGCTTTGGCGAAAGCGCTTATGTGTGTTAAGAGATTGTTGTAGTCGTCAAAAGGTTTCTCGTTGTAGATCATTTTTTTCAATCCATAAAAAACCCCCGCGTAGAAGGCGAGGGCTGGTTGCGATACTGCTTAAGAGGTGGCTGCTAGCGATGCTTTTGCCAAGCGTGAGGCGCGCATTGTGATTTCGCTGGTGGTTCTGGTTTTTATTTGCCCGGTGGCGTTGGTTGTGCCTAGCGATTTGGCTGGTATTTTTGCCTTAATGGCTTTTCCGTAATCGTCTGTTTTAACGTTGGCCTCAATAAGATTGTCAAAAACAACCTCTTTGTTGTCGGCATTCACGATATCTCTCCTTTTTTCTGCAGTTGTCCCGCTTTGTGTTTTTAAGTGCCGCCCAAAATCGGGCGCGAATTCTATTGATTTTGTTTTGGTATGTCAAGGCATCAACACGCCATTGCGCCACTATAGCATAGTTAAGAATGCGGTAAAGCGGTGCTGGATCACGCTTGGCGCAGGCTGGCAGCCACGACCATGGTAATGGGTTGTATGCGGGTGATGTTGGTTTTTTGGACGGTCATGGCGGGGTGTTGGTCGTTAATGCTGCCGAAGGTGTATTCCTCGTCGGTCTCATTGTAGAGGCGGTATTCTTTGATCATGCAGAGCCCGTCGGTGGTGCAGACGAGCACGTTTTCGCCCTGGTGTACGGGGCTGTTGGGTTCTATGACAACAATCTGGCCGTTTTTTATAGCGGGGGCCATACTGTCGCCGCGCACACGCAGTGCGTAGGCGTCGGGGTCTTTTGATGACGCTACGATAAATCCGTCGCCGTGTTCAAGGTGACCCATATCATCCCAATAGCCATCGGGGCCTGCCTGGGCGTTGCCGACAATGGCGATTCTGGTGTTATATGTCCTGCTAGGTTCGCGTATGCGCTGCGTAGTTTGCTCGCTATCTCGAGTGAAGGCATAGTCAGCAATAGAAGGGCGAACCTCGGTAGGGTCGAAACCAAGCCTGTTGGCTAGCCAAACCATTCGTTTATCGGGTATTTTTGTAATTCCTTTTAGCCACTGCCCGACGACGCCCTGGGTTATGCTCATTTCAATAGCAAGCTGTTCTTGGGTTAGGTTTGGTTCTGCGGTTTTTTTCTGCTGAAATTTGTTATCGACAAAAGCGGCTTCTGCTGCCATTAATCGAGCTTTATCAAGGATATCTGGGGTTTCTCTTTTCATAGCCTAATTATTAGCCTTTGTAATAATAAAAACTATTAGCAACGCTATTGACTTAAATAATTCGCAACGCTAATATTCAGGAATGAATGAAATAAGTTTAAGCAAGTTTTGCGAAGGTAAAACTCAAGAGCAAGTTGCTAACGAGCTTGGATACTCCCAAGGCTGGATTTCACAAACTTTAAAAAATGGTCGTGATGTGGTTATTCGCCTGCATCCGCAGGGGGGGCTGTCTGTTGTAGAGCGGCGCGTGCTGCGAGACGTTGAGGCTTTGTCAGTAGTTGCCGCCCAGTGATTACTATCCATACCGCTATCGTAAGTCAGCGGTTTTTTTTTGCATCGTCGGAAAATTAGGGGTTGCCGTGAAAAGTTCAGGAAGTCGAGAGCGCCACCACCGCAACCAGTTTGTTGGCTGGGGCCTTGCGGTTTTGTTTTTTTGGCTGTTTGCGGTGGTGCTGGTGATTAGCCTGGTGGCTTGCCCACATTTTGCCCATGCGCTTGAAAGCGATTACGCAGCACCGTGGTGTGCCGAGCGCGGTGGCGTGGCCGAGAAGGTGTTGGCCGATCGCACGCGGGTCGATTGTTTATTGCCGGGTTTTGCGGTTGAGGTGGACTACGGGCACAACTGGGCAGAGGCGATGGGGCAGGCGCTGCATTATGCGCGCATGACCGGCCGTATGCCGGGTGTGATGTTGATTTTGCAGCGCCCGGCTGATGAGCGATATGTGCGCCGCTTGTACGGCGATGCGGAGTACTGGTCGATACCGCTGTTTGTATGGACAGTGAAAGATTATGAGCTGCAGGGCAAGCAGCAAGAAAAATAATGCGGGAGCGAGCCTCCTCAACCTGGTCACGGCCCCAGGTGATTGCGCAATGGCTGGCTGGGTGCGCCCGCAGGCATTCTCGCCCCAGCAACGGAAACCTCCCTCGCACAAAATTGAAGGGGTAATTGCGCAAGGCCGTGTTTTTAATCAATCAATTGTATGAAGAAGGATTGTTATGACGGAGTTTAGAGATAGCTATTTAAGCCGTGCAAAAAAGGCTGCCCCGCGCGCGCCGTTGTTGCCGCGCCCCGGCACTATGTTGGCCGCCATCGCCGCGCTTGAGGCTCAGCGTGACGTTGCCCGAGCTAAGAAGGTGCGGGCATTGTTGAGTGCACAGTCGTGAGTTGGAGTGAGTACCGTCGCTTGCGCTTGCTGGGCTTAAGCCGCGCTGAAATTGAGTGTGGTTTGTACCGCACTGGGCCTTGGTTTGAGTCGGCGGGGAGTGTGGGTGATGAGTGATGAGATATATAGCGACCCTTACGACATGAGTGTGGATGAAATTCTCGCTCAGCGCGGTGAGCGCTATGGTTTGTTTGCCGAGCATGCGCGCATAACGCAGAGCATTAAAAGAGCAATGGTCGATAGCCCCAACTGGGCTGGCTTGAGTGATGATAAAAAAGAGGGGCTTGAGATGGTGGCTCACAAAATAGGGCGCATTCTTAATGGCGACCCTGAGTACCTCGACAGCTGGGACGATGTCGAGGGCTATACCAAGCTGGTGTCTAACATTCTGCGGGGTAAGCCGCAGTGAAAGAGTATCAATTCACCCTGGCCGATGCCGACGATGCGCTGGCCCATATAAACCCCGATTTGCCCCGCGACGAGTGGGCGCAAATTGCTATGGCGCTAAAAGCCGAGTTTGGCGACGAGGGTTTTGATGCCTTCGATAATTGGAGCCAGGGCGGGGCCAGCTACAAGCCTGACGATGCGCGGGCCACCTGGCGGTCGGTTAAGGCCAGTGGCGGCATTACCATTGGTACGTTAATTGCCCAGGCTAAAGATGGTGGCTGGCAGCCGGCAAAGGCTGAGCCCAGCGCTGAAGAAAAAATTGAATTAATGAAAGCCCAGGCGCAGCGGCGCGAAAAAGTGGCCGCGCAGCAGGCGAAGGCTGAAGCGGCCCATGCCTCGAAAGTGGAGGATTGTATTGAACGCAGCGCGAAGATTTGGGATGCCTTGCCCGATGCTGGGGCGAGTGATTATTTAGCTTGCAAGCAAGTAAAAGCCTGGGGCCTGCGTTTTAGCCGGGGCAGTGTGGTGGTGCCGGTGCGCAATGCCGAACGCGCCCTGGTGGGCCTGCAGTTTATTCAAGGCAACGGCGATAAGAAGTTTTTGACCGGTACGCAAAAGCGGGGCAGTTGGCATTTGTTGGGGGATATTACCCCCCGCGCCCCCATTGCTATTGTAGAGGGTTACGTCACCGGCGCCAGCATTCGCCAAGCCATGGGCTGGACAGTCGCCGTGGCGTTTGACGCAGGCAACGTGCTGGCCGTGGCTAAGGCGCTGCATGCGCAACACCCAGACGCTATTTTCATGATTTGCGCCGACGATGACTATAAAACACAGGGTAACCCGGGTGTTGCTGCTGCCACTAAAGCGGCCCAGCATTGCGGTGGCCGTGTGGTGGTTCCTGAGTTTGCACCCGATGCCGAGCGTGGCACGGATTGGAATGATTTACACGTGCAGGCGGGCTTGGCTGAGGTGAAAAAGCAGTTGTTGGCTGCCACGCAGCGCCCGTGTGAAACCCCCGCGCCCCCGGTGAGTGCTGGTGGCGCGCTGACGCTCGACAAAGCACTTGAGCGATTTGCGCTGGCTATGCCTGATGCCAAGGTGTGGGATTACAAATACAAGCGTTTGATGAACAAGCAAGCTGCCAAGACATTGCTGGCTAATTTGTGGGACGCGTGGGTAAAAGACCCTGCGCGTAAAGAGGTGCAGCAGCTCGACCTGTTGGATGATATTGCGGCCGCCAAGGCTGAGGGGCGCGGGGGGCTGACAGATGCCTTAAAGCGCTTTGTTTACCTTGCGGGCACCACTGATGTGTGGGACCGGTTGCGCCGCGAGCGGGTGAATGTTAACGCGCTGCGCTTGCAGTTGGCTGACGATTACGAAGACTGGCTGAAGCACCCTAAACGCCACGAGTTGCATCACACTGATTTGTTGTTCGACCCTCGGCAGAAGGGCCGCGACGGCGCTTACATTAATATGTTTCGGGGCCTGCCCTTGCAGCCTGTGCGCAATGACAGTGCGTGTGTGGGCATTCAAAAACTGGTGTTTAGTTTGTGTAATGAAGACCAGGACGACTGGCGCTGGCTAATGAGTTGGCTGGCTCTGCCTTTGCAGCAGGTGGGCGCGAAAATGGCCACGGCTGTATTAATGCACAGTAATAAGCAGGGTGCGGGTAAAAGCCTGTTTTTCGACGGTGTAATGCGCCAGATTTATGGCGAATACAGTGCCACGGTGAGCCAGCACGAGCTTGAAGACAAGTACACGGTGTGGCGTAGCCAAAAGCTGTACGCGGTGTTTGAGGAGATTTTCTCTCGTGGCCAAAAGTACGACTATATGGGCCTTGTGAAGCAGATGGTGACCGGCGAGACCTTCCGGGTTGAACAGAAGTTCGTTACCGGCTGGGAAGAGATGAACTGCATGAATTCGGTGTTTTTGTCGAACGAGGTGCAACCCATGTACATCGAGGACGAGGACCGGCGGTTTTTCGTGGTGTGGCCCCGCTGGAAGCTCAGCGACGAGCTGCAGCAGCAGGTGGCCCATGAGATAGCCAACGGTGGCATTGAAGCGTTTTATGCCTATTTGCTGGCGTGGGATCTAAAAGATTTTAACACCCACACCAAACCGCCCCGCAGTGCTGCTAAAGAGCGATTGATTAACTTTGGCCGGGCGGGGTGGGAGTTGTTCGCTCTGCAATGGCAGGCGGGTGAAACCGACGCGCCGTATGTGCCAGTGCGCAATAAAGACCTGTACAAATTTTACGAGCGCTGGTGCAAGGGCCAGGGCGAGCGGGCGATTAGTAGCAATAAGTTTACCGGGCTAATTAAAACCCTCGACTGGTTGCGTAGTCGGGCGGGTGTGCATTACGAGAGTGGGCACTCAACAGCCAAGGCGCGCTTCTTTCTGCCCCGCGATGTTGCTATGCCACCGGGGAAAACGCAAGGCGAGTGGCTGGGTGACTGTGTTGAGCAGTGGGATAAATTGCTTGCCGCGCCCGTTTCTGGCGGAGGTTTTAGCAATGTTGCGTAAAAATGCCCCGATTTGCCCCGGATGCCCCGTTTTTTTTGCAAAGCCGGGGCAAGCTAAGCCCTTGAAAACCAAGGGAATGCCCCGCATGCCACGCTTGCCACGGGGTTTCCCGCGCGCACGTGTGTATGTTTTTAAAATAAAAAAACTCTCCCGTGTGCGCGTAAACAGGCGTGGCATGCGGGGCATGCGGGGCAAATAGAATTAAATCAATAACTTACGTTGCCCCGGTTAGGGTTTAAAAACGGGGCAACCGGGGCAGGGTAAAAAAGGCTTAAAAACCCAGAAAGAGGACCAAGAAATGCGAAAAACATTAAGTGTAGAGAAAAAAGCGAAGCTGGCGCAGTACGAGCGGGATGTTGCCGCATGGGTTGCTAAACACGGGCCGATACCACTGGTGCCCGTGCAACAGCTGAGGTTGACAGCAGGTCGCTTAGGCAGCGTGAGAGAGAGCGGTTTCAGCGGGAGTGTGCTGGGTGATGCAGGGCACGATGCACCAACACGCGAAGTATTGGTCGAGACTCTTCAGATAAAGCCCATGCTCAGCGGTGAGCGTAGCGGGTCCGCTGGAGCTACTGGTTATATTTTAAGTAATGGGTAAATGAGGTATGCCTTGTGGGATTGCTAATCAAACCGTCCCGGTCGATACATAAAAGGTTTGGCGAAAGAGTGATAGACCTACCGCGTAGCCACCAGAAGAGCGCGGCTCATTACTTAAAATATAACAGCGTGTTCTACGGGATGAAATTCCACATAACGAAGTATTGACGAGAATCAACCATGGCTAGAGGCATCAACAAAGTTATTTTAATCGGCAACCTGGGGCAAGACCCAGACACCCGCTACATGCCCTCGGGCGGTGCGGTGACCAATGTGAATATTGCCACCAGCGAGACCTGGAAGGATAAGCAAACCGGGCAACCTCAGGAACGTACGGAGTGGCACCGGGTAATTTTCTTTAACCGCCTGGCGGAGGTTGCCGGGGAGTATTTGCGCAAGGGTAGCAAGGTTTACATTGAGGGTTCGCTGCGCACGCGTAAATGGCAAGACAAAACCACCGGCGCCGACCGCTACACCACGGAGATTGTGGCGGGTGAAATGCAGATGCTGGATAGCCGAGGGGCTGAGAGTGCGGGTAATACCGCTGCGTATGCTCAACAGCAGGCGCCCGGTGCGGGGGCACAACCAGGGCAACCAGCCGCGCCGCAAGCGGCACCTGCTCAGGGTGGCGGGTTTGACAATTTTGATGATGATATTCCGTTTTAGTGCGCGACGAGCTGCGCCCTCGGCATTATGCAGCCAAGTGCTGCGCCCTGCCGAGCCGAGCCGAGCGGCGGGCGTATTTGGAAGAGGTGGTTCCGGGCCATTTTAGGGATTGGGTGCGCTTGTATGTTGAGTTTGAATTTGAGCGCAAGGAAAAGAAGAGAAGGCAAGAAAAGGGCAAAGGAAATGATGAGCAATGCTTCAATAATCGGGATTATTAGTGATATCGAGGCCGTTGTGCAAATGGGAAACGGAGGGTTTTCTCTGCGTTGTGGTGAAAGAAAAGCAGCCGTGAAAACTGGTGCGCCGGGAGTGAAGCGGCGCAAAGCGAAGAGAAAAGCGAAAAAAATGGCTAGGCGGGTGAGTCGAAAGAAATAACAGAGTTAATAAGTGGGGTGGGTAATGGTTTTACGGTCGGCAAGGCAAGCGTGGGCGGTGGTGTTTGAAGGTTTGCGGGCGCAAAGCTGGGGCGAGGGTGCTGGTGGTGGCGGGCGCAATACGGCTGATTACCGCATTCTCGACGGCCTGGTGGCGGGGCGGGTGATGGCGATTATCGATAACTTACCGGAGCAGTGCTACACCTGGGGTATGTGGGCGTACACCGAGCCCCGCGAGGGCGACGTAAAAAAACAAGCTGACCGGGAGATGTTTTTGCTTGAATGGCTGGTGAAGGCGCTGGATGCCGCCGGGGTGCCCGATGTGCGCAGCGATGCCGAGGGCGAGGCGGAGGAGCGTCTGCTGCTGATGCTGTTGCACGACACTCGCCAGCGCGAGCGCAATGGCCGAGAGTTGCACAGCAAGGCAGATATGGCGCGTGCGCTGGGTGTTGATCGGCGCTGTCTTGATGCTCGGTATAAGTGGGGGCGGCGTTGTGCTGTTGCTAGAGCGTCGCTAGATGAGTTGATCGGTGGTGCCCTGGGGCCGGTGGCGCGGGTGCTGGGTGAGATTAATGCGCGGGCGGCTTAATGTTGTAATAAAAGTCGCAATTTATTGAAATAAACTCTTGCTATCTAAGCTGCCTTTTTGTATTGTTACGACATCTGCTGCACAAGCAGGTATTAATCAAATAACTTCGCTCAGGAGAATCAATATGTACACTCAATCAGAAGCCATAAAAGAAATACGCGAAATCGCTAAAGACAACGGTCTCACGTTTAAGCGCGGAAACATAACTATAAACGGCAAACCTTCTTACAGATTCTGTGAGCGCGGCACCGATAATGTTGTGCTTGATAATCAGCTTTTTTGGACAGCTTACGAAAATTGCATGAATGGTTGCATTGAAAAAATCACGGGGAACACTCCCGCGCCTGCGGTCACCATCACTTGTGAAGAATATGAAATCTGCGGGGAAAGACGCTGGCTCGTCGAAGAGGATGGTGTGGGCGGCTTTCTCGATGCAGACGAGCTTGTTGGCGTTCTTGGCGCTGAAAGAGCTGAAATGGTCATCAATAATGAGCCTTGCGATTATCAGTGGTAGCAGGATTTTAGATGACAAATAACCACATCTTCAATCGCCTATTGCATCTCACCGGGTGCAGCAGGCATCCCGAGTTAACGATAGAAATATTTAAACTAGGCGGCATTCGTGCTTCAAAATCACTGATTAAGGGCTGGCGCACAACCAAAGGCTCCAGAGCAACGCATATGCCCGACCAGGTGCTTGATGGCTTTATATCCGGGTTGTTCGAATATCGAGATAAGCAGCAAGAGAAAGGTATTGATCTTTTTTATACTGACGAGAAGTCAGTTTAGTAAAATGCGTTATTGCTGATAACTGCTGAACAAGCAGCTTAAAAAAATATGTTCCACTTTTTCAATTTCACTGCCGGTCAGGCAGCTTATGGAAACAGATCAATGGCACGTAAACACAATATTACAGGCATAGCCGGGCTCAGTATTGGTGAAACAAAAAATGATCGGGGCTACTCGATGACTCGCTACACTGTAAATCATAAAGTGGATGGAAAGGCCAAGGCAAAATCGTTTTATTTCGGGGCGCGACAATCTCAAAAAGACGCATTTATTAAAGCCTGCGCTTATATGCTAGAGAGCGGATTGATTGAGGAAAGCCTTGATCCTATGAGTATTTATATTGAATTTGGCCATAGCAGGTTGGGTTGTCGAGACTAAGAAGAGCGAAAAAATATAGCCTGCAGTTTGCATCGCTGAATTAATAAAGTGGTGAGTGACGAGCCTTAAACAAGGCTCTAGTTAAAAGGCGGGTGCTTTTGCCCGTCCATTTTTCAACGACTTGTTATATTTTGGGGAATATTATGGAGCGTGAAAACAGATACGTGGTTGTTAAACGTAAAGATATTTTGCGGTACTTGTCTGCGGTCGAAGAAAAACAGCTTGGATTGTTGGTTGAAAAAATCGACGAGGGCCGCAAACAGGATAATCGATGCGTTCTGCAATGTGTTGTTGTTGAATCTGATTGGCCTGAATACGAGCCCACATGGAACGCTGTTGAGAAACGTGCTGATGCTGAAATATAACAGGGCGTTAACAGGAAATAAAAAATATAGAAAACAGCACTTGACGAAATACGACACTTTGCCCTAGTATTCCCCATGCTGGCGCTAATTGCATTAAACATGTAGTTCGCGCTATTTTTATATCAAAAGCCCGCTTCTTGCGGGTTTTTTTATGCCCGGAGTTTATATGAGAGGTCACAGCGATGCTTTAGTTGAAAGCTGGTTGGTGCGCATTGTTGGGCACGAGGGTGAGTTCTCTGACAATCCTTTGGACCCCGGCAACTGGACGGGCGGCATTGTTGGCCAGGGCGAGCTGAAGGGCACTAAATTTGGTATTAGTGCGAAGACGTATCCCGATTTAAATATTGCTGGACTGACGTTGCCTGACACGGTGGCGATTTACCAGCGCGATTTTGTGCGCCCACTAAAGCTGGGGCGCTATCGCGATGGCGTGGCGTATCAGTTGCTGGATTTTGCGGTTAACGCGGGGCCTGGTCGTGCGGTTCGTCGTTTGCAGCGAGCCGTTGGTGTTGCTGATGACGGTGTTGTCGGCCCGGTAACATTAGCTGCGCTTGAGGCGCTTAGTGAGGGCGATGTGATTATGTTGCTGTTAGCTGAGCGCATTGAGTTTATGACGTATTTGCGTAATTGGGCTGATGCGAGCAAGGGCTGGATGCGCCGTATTGCTGATAATTTACGGTTTGGCGCTGTGGACACTGGCGACAAATGAGTCAGGGTGATCCCGTAGGCGAGGTTGGCCTTGCATTAGCCGGGCATAAATTAACGGCGGCAGGTGGTGGTTTGGCGGTGAGTAGCGGTGCGGTAGGTTGGCTGGCAGATAATCATCTACTGTTGTCGAGCGTGGGTATTCTGGTGGGCATTGCGGTTGGCCTGTATGGGCTGGTGTTACAGCGCCGGCGAGACAGGCGCGAGCATGCTGAGCATATTGCAAGGATGTCTAGGATAGTGTCAGGTGAGTAGGCCGCTGGCGATACTTATTCACGGCTTTAATGTGTGGGACGGAGGCAGGGCGACAGTGGGCAAGCTGCGCCCTTTTTTGTCAGCACGCGATGTGTCTTATATCTCAATCAATTACGGTCATGTAGGCCTAATCGGCACGCGGTTTAAAAATCGCGCGATAGCGAGCACTGTGGCTAAAGCGGTTAAAACAGCAGTTTGTAACGAGTTTAGGCCAGTTGTTATAGGGCACTCAAACGGGTGTGCGATAGCTCATTTAGCACTGGAAGAGGTCGAGGCTGAATGCGCGGTTGATGCAATTTATATCAACCCTGCGCTGAAAGAAACTGTTGATATTGCGCCGTCTGTTGCGCAGCTAGCGGTGTGGCACAGCCCGAGCGACGGGCCTGTGCGCTGGAGCAAGTGGCTGCCTGTTTCAGATGCTCGCCCTTGGGGGGAGATGGGCGCGGTTGGTTATATTGGCGAAGATAAGCGCGTGACTAACTACAACAAGGAGTTGATGGAGCCGCCGAGCACCGAGCACTCTGACTTATTCAGCGCGGAGCTGTTGCCGTTTTACGGGCCGCTGATAGCCGATGGTGTGGTGATGGGTGGCGTGGATGTCTGGTAGGGCGCGTAGGTGGTGTGCTAAGTGCAAAAAACCTCATGCGGGATTATGCCCAAAGAGCGGCTGGAAAGGTTACCGGAGCAAGCAAGGAACTTCTGGCCGTGGTGGCACTACATGGCAGAACAAGCGCAAGCGAATTTTTGAGCGTGACGGCTATCTATGTCAAATACATAAGAAGAAAGGAAAGCTTGTATCGGTTTCTCTGCACGGACCAAACCACGGAGTTTGCGATCACGACGTTCCTCTTGCAGAGGGTGGCAGCGATGAAGATGAGAATCTACAAACGATCTGCCAAGCGTGTGACAAGAGAAAAACAGCGGAAGAAGCTCGCAGGGGTAGGGGGTAGTCAAAACCTCACGCCTTTCAGCATATACACCGCATCCTAACTTACATTTTATGAGTGTTGAATTTTATGGGGGGGGGGTTAAAGCCCGGAGGGGTTTTGTAATTAAATGAATAAACCGATGGCCGCAGTGATCCCGCTGGGGTTGGCGGAGACAAGCAATAAAAAGCCGACAGCTAACGAGCCTGCTGCCGATTTATTCCAGGGTTTGAAGCCAAAAATACCACCGGTCCCTGGTGGTATTTCTGACGAGGCTCGCAAGCACTGGTACTACATCGGTGAGCGGTTAGTCGGCTTAAACCTTCTAGCTGAAGTTGACCTCGGCCAGTTTCGCATCATGTGTGAAACCTGGGCATTGTATGTTGAGGCTCAGCGTGAAGTTGAGGACAAAGGGGAATACCAATCTACGCCAAACAACTACATGCAATTATCGCCTTGGGCAGTTGCTCGCGAGCGCCACGCTAATCGATACCAGAAAATTGCCGACAAGTTTTTCCTCAGCCCCCGCGCGCGAAAAGCTATCACTATCGACAACCCCAACCAGGGCGGCCTCGATCTCGATTAATGAGCGTCCCTGATGTCGGCAGGGCCTGGCTAGACCGCGCCTATCAATACGCCGACGACGTAAAAAGCGGCGTAATACCTAGCTGTAAATACATACAGCTTGCTGTTGATCGCTGGTTTGACGACATGGTCAACGGTCCCTCGCGGGGCCTTCAGTTCAGTGAATATCACGCGGCGCGATACTTTCGCTTTGTTGGCCGGCACTGTCGCCACTACGAAGGCGAATGGGCCGGTAAGAAAATAGACTTTGAACCCTGGCAATGCTTTGCCGACGCCAACCTATTCGGCTGGATACGTGAAGACGGCACCCGCCGCTTTCGCCAGTCTTACGAAGAAGTCGCCCGCAAAAATGGCAAATCAACACGCCTCGCCGCCGCTGGCAACTTCTACCTCATCGGCGACAACGAACCCGGCGCGCAAATTTACAGCGCAGCTACAAAAAAAGAACAAGCCCGGCTTATTTTTGAATCCAGCAAAGCCATGCTTGAGCAAAGCCCTGCGTTAACCAAGCTCTGCACAATTGAAGAACACAAGCTTAAATACCAGCGCAGCAAATACCTGCCGCTCAGTAAAGACAGCAAACGCATGGACGGCTTCAACGTTCACGCAGGGCTTGTTGACGAACTCCACGCCCACCCAAACTCAGGGCTCTGGGACGTCATGCGCAGCGCCATGGGCGCCCGCAAACAGCCCATAATGCGCGCTATAACCACAGCAGGCTTTGACCACAACAGCTACTGCTACCAGCGCCGACGTTATGCAATACAAGTACTCGAGGGTGCCGTCAAAGACGACGCCTTCTTTACCACAATTTACACCCTCGACGACCCCGAAAAATGGGACGACCCCGCCGAGTGGCCCAAAGCCAACCCAAACTTAGGCGTCTCCGTATCGCTCACCGACCTACAAGAGCAATGCGAAGAAGCTAAGCACCTACCCAGTGCCAAAACAGAATTCCTCACCAAACGCCTTAACCTATGGGTCTACGGTGAAACCGCCTGGATGCCCATGCAACACTGGCACCAATGCAAAGACTCCAGCCTTAACAGCTGGGACAACGCTACCGAGCTCGACGGCCAAGAATGTTACGGTGGCCTCGACCTCTCAGCCGTAGAGGACATGACCACCTTCGGCCTCGTCTTTCCCGGTGAAAGCGGCCAGCGCACAGTGCTCTCGCGATCCTACTTACCGCAAGCCGCACTAGAGCGCAGGCTAAACAAGGGCGACAAAACGCTCGAAACATTCCGCGACAGCGGCCACCTCATTGTGCTACCCGGCCAAACCGTCGACTACAACTTTATCAAAACCGACATTATGGCCGCCGCTGAGCGGTTTGACCTGCAATCCATCGCCTTCGACCGCTGGAACAGCAGTCAGCTCGTTAGCGATTTAATCGACGAAGGCATCGACTTTATTGAATTTGGCCAGGGTTACGGCAGCATGAGTGCCCCCAGCAAAGAACTACTGCGCCTCGTGCTCAACCAACAACTGCGCCACAACGACCCCCTCCTTACCTGGGCCGTTAGCAACGTTGTTGTGCAAACCGACCCCGCCGGCAACATAAAGCCCGACAAAGGCAAAGTGTCAGAAAAAATCGACCCCGCCGTCGCCCTTATCATGGGCATTGCGCTGGCTATGGCGTCAGATGACACAGAATCACCTGAGATATTTATTCTATGAAACAATCAATTTTCGACGCCGTTGGTATTTTCGGCATCGGCTTTATTGCCTATGGCTCGTGGCTTATTTACGAGCCAGCTGGTTTTATTGTTGGCGGCTTATTGCTGATTGGCGTTGCATTTATAGCTAGTCGCGGCCCCATCGCCTGATGATTTTTGACCGCTTGCAAAAAAGCACAACTATTAGCACCTCGGCAGAGCTGGCAGAAGCGCTCGGTGTTGGTTATCAATCCAGCGCTGGAGTCTCAGTTACACCAAAAGAAGCCGCCCGCTTTGCCCCGGTGTATAGCTGCATAAAAGTGCTGGCAGAGTCCGTCGGCATGCTGCCTTTAAATCTATTTGAGCAGAAAGGCAAAGTGCGCGAAAAAGCCCGCAGCCATAGCCTGTTTAACTTAATAAACCTTGCCCCAAACAGCTACATGACCAGCCAGGAGTGGCGCGAGACAATGGTCGCCCACCTATGCCTTCGGGGCAACCACTACTCCTGGGTCAACCGCATAAATGGGCAGGTACGCGAACTACTTCCATTAAATCCCGATGGCGTCACCCCAGTCATAAATAGTGACTGGTCAGTTGATTACAAAGTTACCTTCCCCGATGGCAGCCAGCGAACATTGGCCGAAAACCAAATATTCCATGTGCGCCTCATGTCAATGGACGGACTCACAGGTCTTAGTCCTATTGCCCAGGCGCGAAACAGTATTGGCTTAGGCATGGCTGCCGAGCGCTTTGGTTCGCGTCTTTTTAAAAACGGCACGCGCCCCAGTGGTTTATTGAGTACAGACACGAAGCTGAATCAAGAGCAAATGCAGCTCATGTCAAAATCGTGGCGCGAGGCTAACAGCGGTGAAGACGAGCTGCGCACCGCTATTCTCGGTGGCGGCCTGAAATGGACAGCTATATCAATATCACCAGAAGACGCCCAATTTCTCGAAACACGCAAATATCAGCGCAGCGAAATAGCCGGCATTTTTCGGGTACCCGCCCACATGATCAACGACATGGAAAAGGCCACTTTTTCTAATATCGAACATCAAGACATTGCCTTCGTTGTTCACACGCTCACGCCCTGGGTAACGCGCTTCGAGCAGCGCATAGCCGTCAGTTTATTGACGGCACAAGAGCGGGCAAAGTTTTTTGCCAAGTTCAACGTCAACGCCCTATTGCGTGGCGACATGAAATCCCGCGCAGACTACATGTGGAAGCGTTTTCAAATGGGCTCGCTGTCACCTAATGATATTCGCGACTTTGAAGACGAAAACCCAATTGAAAACGGCGACACATATTGGGTGCCCGCCAACATGATAGATCCAAAAGACAACACCGAAATGCAACAGATCGGTGACAAAAACACAGGTGACGACAATGCTTAAGCAAAAACTACACGCGCCACTAAGGATCAAAGAAGTCAGTAATAGCGGTGAGTTCTCTGGTTACGGCTCTGTTTTCGGCACCACCGACAGCTATGGCGATGTTGTTGTTAAAGGCGCATTTAGCCAGTCGCTATCTGACTGGTCCAGCAAAGGCCGTATGCCGTCATTGTTATGGCAGCACGACACCAAAGAGCCTATTGGCGTTTACACCAAAATGGAAGAAGACGACGAAGGCCTTTACGTTGAGGGCCGTTTACTTATTGACGACGACCCGCTCGCCAAGCGTGCCCACGCTCACTTAAAAGCGGGCAGCCTGTCGGGCATGTCAATCGGCTACTCCCTGCCCGGCGACGGCTGGCATTACGACAAAGAAAAAGACGTTTTTGTTCTGTCAAAAATAGACCTCTGGGAAGTTTCCCTGGTTACTTTCCCTGCGAACGACGAAGCGAGAGTGGCGCAAGTTAAATCAATGCTTACCCACGGCGACACCCCAAATATCAGACAAGTCGAGCACTGCCTACGCGACGTAGGTTTTAGCGCCCGGCAAGCCAAGGCCTTTATTGCCGACGGCTACAGCGGCATCGGCCCTCGCGACGAAGGCGGCGACGCGGAGTTAATTAAATCCATTAATGAATTAACCCAATCAATGAGACCACAAACATGAACGAACTAAAAGAAACCATTGACGAACTCGCCTCCGTCTTTCACGAATTTAAAAAAACCAACGATACCAGATTGAAGGCGGTCGAAGAGGGTGGTGCCGTCGGCGACCTCGAAGGTAAGCTGGTCGCTATTAACGAAAAAATGTCTGAATTAACCGACGTTAAAACCAAGCTCGAAGCCCTTGAAACAAAAAGCAACCGCATCCCCGGTGGTGGACAAGAAGACGGCGAAAAAGCAGCTAATGTCGCGGCTCATGTTAAAGGCTTTAATCAATATTTTCGCAAGGGCACCATCGATGGTTTGCGTGAGCTAGAGCAAAAAGCCTTGTCGGTTGGCACAGACCCCAGCGGTGGTTATACCGTGCATGCTGAAATCGAAAAATCGATTGACCGCATCATGGGTGATTTTGGTGCCATGCGCAGTCTTTGCACCGTAATGCCTATTACAACCAGCGAATACAAGCGCTTCGTTTGCCTCGGTGGTGCAACATCTGGCTGGGTTGGTGAAACCCAGTCCAGGTCAGAAACCGACACTCCAGCGCTCGCAGAGTTAGCCTTTAATGTCAAAGAGCTGTACTCCGAGCCTAAGACTACGCAAGAGTTGCTAGATGACTCTATTGCCAACATAGCAGACTGGCTAGCCGACGAAGTGGGTGTTGAATTTGCCGAACAAGAAGGTGACAAATTTCTCACCGGCAACGGGGTCAAACAACCACGCGGGCTGCTCACCTACCCTGTTGTGGACAACGACAGCTGGAGCTGGGGCAAAATTGGTAGCGTTAACTCAGGTGCTGCCGGTGCGTTTGCTGTAGCCCCAAATGGTGGCGATGCATTAATAGATCTTACCCACGCCCTTAAGCGTGGTTATCGCGCCAACGCCTCCTGGCTGATGAACGACCTAACACTGGCAGAAGTGCGCAAGCTCAAAGATTCCAACGGCGCTTATTTATGGCGCCCTGGTATCGAAGCAGGCGCACCAGAAACCTTGCTCGGTAAACCTATCGAAATTGACGACTTTATGCCAGATGTGGCTGCTAACAGCCTGTCGATTGCCTTCGGCGATTTTAAGCGTGCCTATCGCATTGTTGACCGTGTAGGTGTGCGAGTACTGCGAGACGACCTCACAGAAAAAGGCTTCGTTAAATTTTACACAACCAAGCGCGTCGGTGGCGGCATCAATCATTACGAAGCCGTTAAATTTATGAAATTTGCAGTGTAATAGCTGACCAAAATCATATTCGTTTTTAATTAACATCCAGCGGGCAAGGGCTTTACGTGCGTTGCCCGCTGGGCTATTGAGGCATACCCATGAAAGACCTTAAAAACAACCTATCCGTCAGCCAATCTCTTTTACCTGCCGAGCAAACAGCGGCAGCTAACGGGGCAAGCGCCGACTTGCAGGGGTTTAATTCCGCCTGTGTCATTATCGACGCCGGTGCGTCTGGCGGCACCACACCTGATTTCACTTTCGAAATACAAGAGTCTGACGACGATACAACATTCACCGCTGTAGCAGCAGTAGACCTGCAAGGGGCAGAGCCTCAAATCACGAGTGCTAACGATAACGACATCTACCGTGTTGGTTATATCGGCAATAAGCGCTACATACGCGCGGTGATCTCAGCAGTAACGGGCTCCTCGCCAACCCTTTTGTGCAGCGCCAGCATCATTCGCAGCCACGCAGAGCAGGCACCTGTCGCCTAACCAGACAGCATATTCACGTACACACAAAAAGGCCCTCGCTTCAGCCGGGCCTTTTTTTGGAGAACAAAATGAAGGCGCCAAAAAAGTTTAAATATTCCCCAAACGGTTTCATCGTGATTCAGGTTGCTAAAGATGAAGAAATGTCTGAGGCGGCAATTAAGGCCGCTATTGACCTAGAAATTATTAATAAGGCAAAAGTCCCCGCAGCGAATAAAGCGAAGGCTCCCTCTGCAAACAAAGCGAAAGCCGCTGGCCCCCAGCCTACCACCAGCAACGACGAAGCCAGCAACGACTAAATGCCCCACATCCCCGTACACACAGCGCTGCTAACACCCGCGCCCTTAGCCCCGGTTAGCGTTGCCGACCTGCAAAGCCACACCGTGGTCGAGCATGATGACGACGACGACCTGCTGGCCATTTATATTGACGTAGCCACCGCACAAGTGCAGGCCGATACCGGCCGCGCCATCGTCAAGCAGCAATGGCAGGCATCGTTAGAGTGCTTTCCGGCGGTTATTTACCTGCCAAAACCGCCTTTATTAGCGGTCGAAAGTATCAAATATTTCGATACCGACGGCGTAGAACAAACCCTCGACCCCGCCGACTATCAAGTGTCGACCATTGGCATTGTTGGCCGCATTGCTCCAGCCCCCGGCGCCAGCTGGCCCAGTGTGCAAGCGGGCCGTTTTAATGGCGTAAACGTCGTTTATCAAGCGGGTCATGTCGACGTTGTCGGCGATGTTGCCCAGGGCGAAGCCCCCGCGCAACTTCGCCAGGCTATTTACTTGCTCGCCGCCCATTTTTATGAAAACCGCGAAGCCAGCGCACCCGGCAATATCAGCGAAACCCCAATGGCTTACCAAATGCTCGTCGACAGCATGGCAGTCAGCGGCCTGTGAAAGCGGGCAAGCTGCGCTATGTGGCCGAACTACTCAAGCCCGCCGCCACAGGCGACGCCTACAGCACCGGTACTGGCTTTACCAGCGTCGGCACCGCTCGGGTTGACCTCGCCCCGTTAAATGGCAGCGAAATACACAGCGCCCACCAAACGCAGGGCAAATTAGTCGCCCGTGTATGGATGCGCTACCGCGCCGACATTAAAGCCAGCTGGCGCCTGGTCGTCGACGGCAACACTTGGGAGATTGCCAGCCCGCCCATGGATAAAAAGGGCCACAAAACACAACTTGAAATGCTCGTTTATTTAATTGACGGATAAACAGCCAGCCCATGATTGATTTTGAATTCTCCCCCTCCGTTGCTCACATGCTTAAAGAGCTTGAATCAATGGAGTCAGGCCTGGGTAAAAAAGCCCAGCAACAAGCGCTTACCTTTGCTTCTGCGCCTGTAAAAAAGGCGATAAAACGGCAAGCCCCTGTAAAAACCGGCGCACTGAAAAAGTCGATAGGCCACCGCAAATTCAAGCCCGCCGAGCGCACCGAGCTGGGCATCGCCCCCGACGATGCCGCTATTTACATCGGCCCCAAAAACAAACTGCAATACAAAGCCAACTGGCTAGAAAACACCGGCGCAAAAGCCCACAAAATTAAACCCAGCCGCAAGAGCGGCCATAAATACCTGCGTTTTTACGGCACATTCGCCAAAAAAGTGAACCACCCCGGCATGAAGGCAAAACCTTTTATTGGTAGCGGTTGGGAACAAACCGACGAAGTCTTTCAAACCCGTTTTTTTAACAAAGTACAAACATTTTTAGAGAAAGCCAGTGCAAAATCTGCTTGACCAAATAATCAACAACACCACTGGCTTTAATGTCGTGGCCGAGGCCCCCAGCAGCGAATCACTCGCCACTGTTGACGCATCCGCAGCCAGCGCCGCGCTAAAAACAATGCTCGAATTAACCGGCGCCAGCGTTTACCCCCTCGATGCGCAAGCGGGCAACACTCCGCCCGACGCTATTTATCAAGTGGTTGGCGCCAACCCCATCACCATTGGCGCTGCCCGCATCGCCACACAGGTCACGTTCGACGTCACCCTGCGCGAATCTAGCTATAGCGCACTACTGGCCCTGCTCACAGCCACCGAAACACAAGTGCAAGCCGCCGCTGGTGCCATCTCCATCACCGGTGCCGCCGCCGCGTTTGACGACAAAACCGGCCTGCACATGTTCGGGCTTGAGCTGCAATACATAGTGCCTGCAGTTTCAGGTGTAAGTGGTGATTACCCGGCGGTACTGGTCGATTTGCCCAGCGTTTCAGCAGTGGAATCAGTCTATGACAACATCGTAAAGCAGCGGGTAACCCGCAATTACGGCATAACCCTTTTGTCGTCAAGCAACAACATCACAGCCCTGCGACAAGAGCTTCAAACAGCGCTACTGGGCTGGCAAGAGCAAGCCACCTATTTCGAAATGCAGTATTCCAGTGGCTCGGCCATCGACATTGGCGGTGGTCTTTACGCCTGGCGCGAGCAGTACCAGGACGGCTTGTTTATATCCCAGTAACAAAACCTATAACCCGCAACAATCCCAACAAATAAAGAGGCACCACCATGGCCAACGCAGGCGGCAGCTACACGGCTGACAAAAAAGGCGACAAACCCGAATTAGTTCACTGCACGCAAGAGCCAGCGCGCGACAAAAACGGCAAGCGTTTACCCACCCAGCCTTCTGCCAGCAAAGCGCAGGCTGCCCCCGCTAACAAACAAAAGGCCACCGACTAATGCTCTATCGTAAAAAGTACATTCTCGCCAAAATTGAAAGCACCTACGGCACCGACCCCACCCCGGCGGGGGCCAATGCCATACTCACCAAAAACCTGCAAATAAACCCGCAGCAGGGCAACCGTGTGGGCCGCGACCTTGACCGACCTTCTATCGGTAACGAGGCAGAAATTGCAACCAGCCGCTATACCACAATCAGCTTTGCTGTCGAGATAGCCGGTGCTGGCGCGGCGGGTGACGCCCCCGGTTTTGGCCCGCTATTGCGTGCCTGCGCGTTTGCTGAAACGCTCGTCGCCTCAACCAGCGCCACTTACGCGTTTGTTTCGTCCAATTTTGAAAGCGCCACCCTCTACTACTACCACGACAACGAGTTACACAAGCTCACCGGCGCGCGGGGCAGCGTGAAATTTAATCTCAGTAAAGACGCCATCCCCGAAATGCAGTTCACTTTTACCGGTCTGCACAATGACCCCACCGCGCCCGCACTCATTACACCCGACACCACGGCGTTTCAAACACCGCTGCCGGTTACCGAGGCTAACACGCCCACCTACACCGTCGACGGCTACAACGCCAAAGCCGAAAGTTTCAGCCTTGACATCGCCAACAACGTTGTTTATCGCAACGTGGTCAACTCCGAAAGCGTCATTATTACCGACCGCGCACCCGCAGGCAGTTTGTCGTTTGAGCAAGAAGCCATCGGCACTAAAGACTTTTGGGGCATCGCCAAGGCGGGCAGCCTTGTCGCCGTTAACATTATTCACGGCACCACGGCAGGCAACATTGTGCAAATTACCGGCAGTAACGTGCAATTGTCGCAGCCCAGCTTAAGCGACTCCGACGGCCTGAGTGTCATGAACATGAACACCCTCTGGACACCCACCGACGCCGGCGACGACGAGCTCAGCATCGTTTTCACCTAACCAGTTCTAGCGCGCTGCACTCGCAGTGCCAACACCGCGCAGGGAGTCCGCCCCCGCGCGGTGGCTAGATTCAAACAGCGGACATTTTCTATTTTTTAATTCATTTTTTAAATAAAAGGCGGACAACTCATGAAATTTATTATTGATCCTGCAGACCAAGTGCGTTCAACGATTACAGCAAAAGTACCCGGTGAAACAGGCTATACCGAGCAGCCTTTTACAGCGGTGATTAAAAAGCTGTATGGCGATGAAAAATCAGAATTTATCGACAATTTAAGCGATAAAAAAGATTCAGAAATAATTAAAAAATTAATTATCGACTTACCCGATATGTACGACCCAGCCGGCGAAAAACTGCCGTTTACCCCTGAATTATTAGAACAAATTAGCGGTATTGACTACATCGCCGCGCCGCTGGCTCGAGAATGCGTCATGGTGCAAGACGAAAACATGCGTAAGGTGCTCACAGAAAAAAACTAACACAGGCTGGTCGTGCCTGGGCCTATGTTAAACCCGGTGCCGACGGCACAGCAGAGGACAGAAAATACATAAACCTGCCCCCCGAACCTGCCACCGACCAGCCAGAAACCTTTTATTTAGACCACGCAAACCTCGCCGCCTGGCAGGTTTTTGCCGCCTGCGCCACCCAGTGGCGCTTGTTGCCCATGGGCGGCGCACAAGGCATTGACTACACAGCTCTGCAAAGCGTTATCGCCCTGCAGGGTATTGAAAATACCCGCGAAACCTTTGAAAAAGTGCGCTTTATTGAACAAGGCGCCCTCGCACAAATGGCTGAGCAAGCCGCGCTTGAAAAACTAAAAACCCCTTAATTCACCGCGTAAAATGGCTTTTAAACTATGGCAAAAACCATAAAAACCGGCTTAATAATTACCGGTGACGCAAGAGGTGGTGTCTCGGCTTTAAAGCTCACTGACGACCAGCTAAAGGGCCTTAACGACACCCAGAAAAAAGCCGTACAGCACAATAAAGACAACAGCGCCAGCTTTTCCGACCTCTCCAAAAAGGTCGCCGCTTACGGCTCAGCCGCTGCGCTAGCGGCTGCGGCAGGTGTTGGGGTAATGGTTAAGCAGCAGCTTAGCGCCATTGACAGCACTGCAAAAGTCAGTGACAAGCTCGGCATTGCCACTGAAAGCCTCACCGCCCTGCGCATACAGGCCGAGCTTAGCGGTGTAGCAGCTAACACCCTCGACATGGGTCTACAGCGCATGGTGCGCCGTGTGGGTGAAGCCGCCCAGGGCACAGGCGAGGCAAAAGACGCGCTTAAAGAATTAAACATTAATGCCGCCGAGCTGGCGAAGCTCTCGCCCGACCAGCAGTTTGCCGCCATTGGCGACGCCATGGGTGACGTAGGCAGCCAGTCCGACCGTGTGCGCCTGGCGTTTAAGTTATTCGACTCCGAGGGTGTGGCGTTACTTAACACCCTCAAAGGCGGCAGCGCTGCCGCGCTAGAAGCCGCCGCCTTTACCGAGCAATGGGGCTTGGCCATAAACCGGGTTGACTCTGCAAAAATCGAGCAAGCCAACGATGCCATGAGCAGGGTAGGGCAGGCCAGCGAGGGCTTGTGGAAACAGCTTGCGGTTAAAGTTTCTCCTGCGTTAACCGGTATCGCTAACGAATTATTGGGTGTCGGCAGCGAGATGAGCTCAGCTAAAGACACTGCCGACGCTTTGTTCGACGGCATGATTGCCGGCATTGGCTTTGTTGCTGATGCCGCTCGCGGCCTACAAATAGTGTGGAAGGGTGTGACGGTTGTTGTTGCTCAAACTTATCGCGGCATTTTCGCTGCAACGGCAGGCATCGACAGCGCGATTACCTCGTTGCTCAACAAGCTGCCAGAGTTCGCAGGCGGCGGTAATTTCACGGAAAGCCAGTTTTTTCAAAATATTTCCGATGCTGTTGGCAGTACAGCAACAGAACTAACGCAAGAATTAAAAGACTTAACAACAAAGGCGCTGCCCTCGCAATCGATTAAAAAATGGTTACGAGAAACAGAAGACGACGTACAAAAAACTGCTGAAAAAATAGCCGCAGAAGCTAACGTCTCAACAGCACTGATCAACAGCAACATTAACACCCTGCCCGATACCCTGGCAGTGTCCACCGGCAAAATGGTTGCCACGGTGCAAAGCAGCACAAGCCAAATAGTCACCACCGTGCAACGCGAAACCCCCAAAGCCACCAGCGTTTACGTCACCGCGTGGGACAGGGCGATAGAACGAGTCGACGAGACATTTGCTGACGCATGGGCCGGCGCTTTCGATGGCTTCAAAAGCTTTGGCGACAGCATACTAGACAGCTTTAAAACCCTGCTAGCCGAAATGGCCCACCTCGCCATTACCAAACCCATTATTATTGGGCTGGGCATGGGCGGCAGTGGTGTTGCATCGGCGGGCGATGGCACTGGTTTATTCGGTGCTAGTTCGGGCGGGGGCGGGTTTTCTGTTGCTGACTTACTCAGCGCGGGGAAATCCCTTATAAACGGAGGGCTTACAGGTGCACATCTTAGTGCGTCGCGTGGGGTTGATTACATTGCTAATCTTCTTTACGAAAATGGGTTTGGTAATGCTGCCTCCGGGTTGCTGGAAAGCAGCGCGGGGTTTGCTGCTCAAGGCGGCGGAAACTTAGCGCTGGGGGGGTTGTACACAGTAGGTTCTGGTTTTGCAGGCGGTTATGCAGGAAATAAGATTGGTGGAGGGTTGTTCGGGAAAGAGGCCAACTCCAATATCGGGGCAACAGCAGGGGCGGGTATAGGTGCATATGTAGGGTCTATTGTGCCGGTTATCGGAACGGCTCTAGGCTCTGCCGTTGGCGGTTTTATTGGGGGCCTTACAGACTCCGCTCTCGGCGGCGACGGCAAAGAGCGTGTCTCGCTGGGCGTTCTCACCGAGCCCGGCTCATTGTCACCGGGCCATAAAGCCTACGGCGCATCCGGTCTTGAGCTTACCGCTTACGCTAAACGCGCTGGCAGTGAAGGCACTGCCTTGGCAGATCAATTAGCCGAAGCTGCTGCGTACACAGACACTGTGTTAACAGGGCTTTATGAGCAGCTGGGCACCACTGTCAACCTCACTGGCCGCACGCTCGACGGTAAAGCCGCTGGGGCTGGCACAGACTGGGGCAAAACATTCTTCGGCTCCGCTGAATACAACGGCATTAACCAGGGCGATGTCGAATCGGTACTCGACGACTTTACTGGCGCATGGCAATCGAAAGTTGAAGAGCTCACCGGCTTTGTTGTTGATCTCTCGCCCTTCGAGCCCTTAATGAAAGAGGGCGAAGCCTTAGCCGACACGATCAGCCGCGTGCAGATTGAGTTTGTTGGTGTTACCGGCGCCCTCGACGCGCTGGGTTTTGAGCTTATCGACTTCTCCGTGACCGGCATGGCAGCCGCTGACGGTTTAGTGCAAGCCTTCGGCGGCCTGGACCAGCTCAGCACCGGCATTAATGCGTATTACGATGCGTTTTACACCGACGGCGAAAAGCTCGAAAAATTGGGTGACTCCCTAACCCAGCAATTTAACGAGCTAGGGCTGGCGGTACCGCAAACCCACGAGGGCTTTAGAGCACTGGTCGACGGTCTTGATCTTACCACCAGCGCCGCGCAAACCTTATTTGCGCAGCTAGTGTCACTCGCGCCCAGTTTAGACACTTATTTATCCAGCGCATCGTCACAAGTTGCCGTTGCTACCCAGTCTATTAGCGACATGAGTACCAGCATACTTGGCAGCTACAACGACGAGCGTGCGGCACTGCAAAGCAATGCCGATGCGCGCATAAAAGCCCTGCGCGACGAAAAAGCCGCCATGCTAAGCGTGGCTAACGCGCTGCTCGACACCGTCGACCAGCTCAACTTGTCAACGCTCTCGCCGCTGTCTAACAAAGCGCGGTTAGATTTTGCCAAAAACCAGTACAGCGCAAGCCTTGCCGCTGCGCAAGGGGGCGACCTGGCCGCCGCCGGTGCGCTAAGTGCCGACGGCCAGGCGTATTTAAAAGAAGCCGCCAGCTATTACGCCAGCTCGGGCCAGTACACCGACATTTTCAATAGCGTCACCGGTTCGCTGGGTGATCTGGGCAAAGAGTTTAAAACCGAGGCCGATGTAAGCGCCGACATTGCGCGCATACAAACAAAAACCCTCGGTGCAACGCTCAGCCTCGGCAACACCGCGCTTTCACAGCTGCAGCAAGCCGTAAGAATGACAGCGGGCATCGACAGTGTTGCCGAGCTTTTAGCTGTGCTGCCCGCTGAGCTTTCTGCCGACTTTAGCAGTGCCACCGGCGTGCAAGCTGCCGACCTCAGCAACGACCCCATTTACGAGCTCTACAGCCGGGGCTTGAACAAAACACCCGATGCTGACGGCTACGCTTTTTGGCAAAATATGCTCGACAGCGGCAAAGATTACGAATCGCTCAAAGAGCTGTTTTTTGCCAGTGCGCTTGAAAATGGCGCGACTGAAATTAACCGATTCAATACAGGTACACCGTTCGTTAGTCACACTCAAAAAGCGATTATCGATTACGGCGAAATAATCATCGACAAAGAGTCGGCAGACGCGCTGCGAAAATACGGCATTAACGTTGGCACAAACAGCAACAACAACGACGCCCTGCTAGCAGAAATGAAAGCTCTGCGCAACGAGGTCGCCGCCCTGCGAAACGAACGCGCCAGCGATGCCGCCAGTGCTGCGCAGCAACGCAATAGCCAACGCCAAAGCATCGAGCGCACCGGGCGACAAATGACGCGCAACAAAGTCACGGTGCTCAGCTAATGTCTATGAGCGATGCGCAGTACGCGGCATGGCTGGCCGACATGGGCCAACAGCGCACGCTGTTAATAGAGTTGGACCACTCGGGGGGCACCGAATACATCGCCAACGCGCCGTACATTAGCCGCCCGGGCGACACCAGCCCCAACCGCAGTTACGACGACGTGATTAGCGAAGCCATCGACATATCTAGCCGCATCGACGGCGCTATGGATGTGGGCGAGATAACACTTATTAACGACGGCACCCTCGACACCTGGGCCGCTATTAAATGGCGTGGCCACGCGGTGCGCATGTTTCTGGGGGCTATTGACTGGTCGCTAGACGACTTTCGACAAGTGGCTAACGTTATAAATGACGGTATTACCGAGATTTCACCCGGTATTTTGCGTTTTGGCATCCGTGATGGTAAAGCAGTGCTCGACCAGCCCCTACAGTCCGCGCTGCTGGCCAGTGGCCAGCCCGTACCCATAGCCCTTGGTGAACCCTTTAACGTGCTGCCAGCGTTAACTGACGACCCCACTCACGAGTACCAAATTAACGAAAATTCAATAACCAGCGCTGTGGTGCGCGATAACGGCGCGGTGGTTAGCCACACCGCCGACTACAGCAACGGCAAATACACACTGTCAGCCCGGCCCCAAGGCAATTTGGGCACCGACGTGGTGGAAGCCAACGGCACAGCAAAAGAAATTATTAACTGGGTGTGCACCCGTTTTGGCCTTACTGCCAACCAAACCACCCTTAACGCGCTGCCAACCTACACCCTGGGCTTGTATTACGCCGACGAAACCACAGCAGCGCAAGTGCTCGACGACGTGTGCAGCTCGCTGGGCGCGTTCTGGTTGGTTAATGCTGCTGGTGAGGTCGAGGCCTACGCCATTACCGCCCCCGCCCTGGTTGCCGACTTAACCATCACTGCCGACGACGTAGCCGCAGGGCAATTGCAGCTTGAGACGATGGAGCCGCCGGTAAAAACGCTAAAATTCAACTACAACCGCAACTTTGCCCCCGTGGCGCGCAACAGCTTAGCAGGCATGCTCGACACATCTCCCGCGCTGGCCGAACAGCTCACCGAGCCCTGGCAGCAAGTGAGCACAGCCAACACCGTTACAGACTACCCGTTAGCAGGCGACCAGGTGGTCGACAGCTACATCACCGGCACCACCAATGCGCAAACCGAATGTGACCGCGTTGCCGCCGTAAAAAGCCAGCGCCGCGAGGTGTGGTCGGTGGAATGTTTTCTAGCGCCATCGCAGGTGAAAATTGGTCAAACCGTTGAGCTTATAAACCCCCGCTTTGGTTTCGCCAACGGCAAAAAAGGCCTTGTTATTGCTATTAACCGCAGTTACACCCGCAACCGCATTGGCCTGGAGCTGTGGCTATGACCATTCGTTTTTTATCTGACAGCGCACACAACACCGCTGCGCTGACCGTTACCAGCGAGGCCATGCCCATCGCCAACACGCAAGGCGGCCGCCGTGCGTTTGTGTGGCGCTCGACAGACACCGCCGAGCAAACAATCAGCGGCACGCCAGCAGCGCCAGCAACGGCAAACGGATTAGTGATGGCCCGGCACAATTTGAGCGGCGGGGCGTCTATTCAGCTGATTTTAAAACTAGGGGCCGCCACGGTTTATGACACCGGCACCGTTGGTGCGGGCGAGGTTGGGGCTGGTGACATAATCCCCGCTGGCACATGGCGGGCGGGCATCGACAAATACGGGGCCACTTACAACAACTTACTAGAGCCTCAGCATTTTGACTTGTGGTTTAGCGCGGTCACTTTCGACAGCTACCAAATCATTATTACCGACACCGGCAATGCCGACGGCTTTTTGCAAATTGGCCAAATCATGCTGGGCGAAGCTTTCGAGCCCAGCGTCAACATGAGCTACGGCCTCAGTTTAGAGTGGATAGAGCAAACCGAACACCACCGCACCGACGGTGGCTCGTTGCGTAGCGAAGGCACCCACGCTGCGCACCGGCGCATGCGCATAGGGCTCGACTGGCTCGACGACGCGGACCGCAGCAAATTAGTCACCGGGCTGTTTAGCGCGGGCAAGCGGGCCGATGTGTACATCACGGCGTATCCGGAAGAAGGCGGCTTTCTTGAGATAGAGCACGCATTTGTGGCCCGGCGCATGTCTGACCTGGGCTTTACGCACCCCTTTTTTAACAATTGGAAAATCCAGCTAACATTCGAGGAAGCATAACAATGCCCCTGCCCACAATCACAGTTTTAGATTGGAGCAATTACAATATTGTGATTGGTGACGACGATGAATTCATCACCAAATTCAACGCCTATTTAGCTTCGCTAGAAGCCGCGATTACCGAGCAAAACGCCCTGTTCGTCGCGTATCACGACTGGGCCACTCGCGCTGAAGACAGCCTCATACCTGCCGCTAGTGGCGGTAACGAAGTAGACGACTACTCGCTACCCCACTGGGCGGCCAAGGCCGCTGCCAGTGCTGCCGGGCTTAACTTTCCACCGTTGGTGGGTGGCGATGCCGGCAAGCGCCCCAAAGTGAATGATGCCGAAGACGGCTACGACCTGGTGCCTTTCGCCATTGCCGACGACACCACCCCACAGCTGGGGGCCGCGCTCGACACCAACGGCAAAACCATTGACGCATCGAGTTATCGACAAATTGCCGACGCAACAAAAAGCAGCGGCACCCACACCTTTGACTATGCCGCAGGTGATATGCAAAAGCTCACGCTAACCGGCGCGGTCACCATCGCGTTTACCGGGTTTGTAAGTGGGCAGGTTTGCGCCATGATTATCGATGCCGTGAACTGGGGTGACTACACCGTTACCTTGCCAGCTGGCATGCTGTTTTCTAACAGCTCGGCGCCCGTGTTTACCGCCGGTGGCACCGACCGGTTGCTGGTGCTTAAAGACAAAAATAACGTCTACAGCCTGTCTGTGATGAACGAGGGGCTAGGGTAATGGATTTATTAAAAACGGGTATAACCAAAGGGGGTTCGAGCAGCAATCGTGTTGTTGTTGGACACTTTTCTGCGCCATTTTTACGTGTTTACCCCTGGTCGTCGGCAGGCTTTGGTGCCAAGTTTCCAGACCCTGTTAGCGAGCCTGAATCGGGAGTTAATAGCGCGGTGTTCAATCATTTGTCGACTGTTGTGGCAGCCGGGTTTGAAGTGTCTCCGTATGTCGCGGCGTACAACTGGTCGTCAGCGGGGTTTGGCGCTAGATTCTCGGCCCCGGAAACACTGCCCGGCGCCAATGCCAGGGCAGTGGCGTTTAATCACGACAGCACAGCCATTGCTGTTGCTAGCCAGTCGACACCCTATGTGACAGTTTACCCGTGGTCGCCAGCCGGTTTTGGAGCAAAATTCGCTAACCCCACCTTTTTGCCCGAAAACGCCTTGGGCGTTGTGTTTAATCACGACAGCACAGCCATTGCTGTTATTTATGCTACTTACCCCTATATTGCGGTTTACGCGTGGTCGCCAGCAGGTTTTGGAGCAAGGTTTGCGAACCCGTCGCCGGCGCCAACTTCGGTGCCTTTGGGTGTGGCTTTTAGTCCTGATTCAAGTGCTATTGCCGTTGCCACTGATAGCAACCCTTATGTCAGTGTTTGGGCGTGGTCGGGCGCGGGTTTTGGTGCAAAATTTGCTGACCCCGAAACCCTGCCGGGCGGCCGCTGCTTCGCTGTTGTTTTCGCAAAATCCGGCGAATACATTGCCGTGGCAGAAAATAATACAGAATATGTTGGTGTTTACCCTTGGTCAGGGGCAGGGTTTGGGGCGCGCTATGCCGATCCAATAACGCCGCCAAGCGGCAAGGCTAATGCTGTTGCTTTTAGCGATGATGACAGCAGTATTATTTTTGCGCATAACTCCTCACCCTATATCAGCGCATACCCGTGGTCTGCCGCAGGCTTTGGCGCTAAGCACACAAACCCCGTTGATTTGCCGCCCAACAACGGATTAGCCGTTAACTTTAATTAACGCTGATTTTTATTAATAAAGCAGGTAAAAAATGAGCACACAAAACCTAACTTTTGCCAGCTTAAATGCCGCAAAAAACAAAATCACCGGGCAATATGGCCCCGGCACATCTTACGGGCGTATTGCCTTTGGCCTGGGTGCCAGCGCTAACGACTTTAAAACCGCCGGGTTGTACCAGGTTATTGATGCCCCCGCGTCGCTCACGCAATATCAAAACTACACCGGCGAAACACTCGTCGTTGACGAAACAGCGCGCACCGTGACCCGCAGCTACACAGGCACCGACATAAGCCCAGCCGCTGCGCGTGCGATTAAAAAAACTGAGCTGGCAGAAAAAGCCCAGGTAGAAGAGCAAAAAGGGGTGGTGGTTGATGGTGTTGTTTACCCCTGCGACGCGCTTGGTGCCTTAAATATTACCGCCGCCATAGCGACACAGGTAAAAGTACAAGCTGCGAAAGTGCCGCTCAAAAAGGCAGACGGCAGCTGGGCCGACGTGACGCAAACGCAAGCCGAGGCTATTGAGTTAGCCGTGCAAACACGACGCAACGCGCTGGCAACGGCTGAAAAAAACCATACCGACATTATCGACGCACTGGCCAGCACCGCCGTTATAGCCCAGCACGACATAAGGACCGGTTGGCCTAATGCGTAAAAACACTGTTTTTATCGTGCTGCTGGCGCTATTGCTTGTTGTTATTTTTCGCCCGGCTATAACCATCGACGCGAGTGATCATTTTTATATTAGCGGTAATACAGCATGCATTGCAGCAGCCCAAAAATGAGCTTAATACGCCTTGACCGCATTGCGATACCGCCTTATGAGCTGCGTGTTTATGCCGAGCCCGGTGATCCGCGAAAACCGCTGTGTGAAGAAATGCGCACTGCTATTGCTGTCGCAAACATACAAATTTCTGGTGCTGCAGCAAGGGCGACACTCGGCTTTGGTGACATGAGTAATGATCAGGCGTGGTTAGATTTTGACACAGCCATGGCAACAAAAGATGTAACCCTGGTGCTTTGGGAGCGCCATAAAAACGGACAAATTTTAATTAAAAAAAGGCGGATTAAATGACCTTTAGCACCTCTTTTTCTCGCCCGTTTGTGCAAAGCATGTCGCAGCATTTTAGTGCCGCACGGCAACCCGTTGGGCCTGCTTTGTATGCGCCAGCTTTTTGGCTTAACAAGATGGGTCAGAGCAACAAAGCCCCGACTAATACGCGAACGTCAGTAGCATCGGTTTACGACTACGACGACGTATTGAATATTTGCGAAGCGGGAGAAATCATTCTCGAAGGCGGCCGCAGAGAGCAAACATTAACATCAACTCTCACGACGCATTCAATCACAGTGGCAGAAAACCGCAGTTACCAAGTAAGTTGTGAGGGCGATAGCGGGGCCACAGTAACGCTATCTAATGCCGCGACCGGCGTGCTGACTAATGATGGAACAAACAGAATAGCATTTGACGCTGCAAAGAAGGCAGCGACTACAACGCTAACGCTAACTATTTCTGGCACGTTAACGCATATTCAAGTGCAAGACGTCACGGGCAGGTCAAACATAGCGCCGAGCGAAAAACTGGACATAAACACAGATTATGGCTGTGGGGCTGACGGCGTGCGCTGGTATGCCACGGAGCTAGGAAATACTATATCGAGCGGAGTTGTCACAGAAGACACTGGATCAGCAATAACACCAGCACCCCAAGTTCTCATGCAGCCTCCGCGCTCTAACCCTATTGTTAATAATTTATTTACTGAGCTGGATTCCGGCTCAAACACATTTGAAAACTGGCTGCAAAGCGTGTCGGGGAGCTCGACTTTAACGCAAGAACTAGATGATGTGCCTGCTGGTTTCTCCTCTGCTGCGAAAATAACAGTGGATGGATCAAACAACGCTGTGTCACTGATTAAGCTGGACTATCTAACCAGCGTGACGAGCGGTTACGCAGTGATGTCGATGGAGGTTAAAGCGGGTGCTGCGAATGGCCTGAAATTCATTGTAAAATGCGACGACGGCTCTGGTGGGGATGTGCAGTTTTTATCACTAGACGGGTCGAGCTGGCAGGACGGCGCAGCAGAGTTTGTACCTACTAACTTGCCTACCTCGTGGGAGCGATGGACGATGGCTTTGCCTCAGCTTAACGTAGGTAGAAATCGTGTCTGGATTTTCTATATCACCAGGAATGGCGGGGCAGGTCTTGTGCATTTTCTGACTTCTGTGCAGCTAGAGGAGGGACAGTTCGCAACTACTCCAATAAAAAACACAACAGCAGCTTCTACCAGAGACGCAGATAAGATCGAGATCGATAGCTGGGACGGAATTGTCGATGTCGATGAAGGCGTCGCTCTGTATAGAATGGCACTTAAAGTTGATTTGGCCGACACAGGCGGCAGCTATGTAAGAGGTGGAAGCGCTGATAATCAATTGATAAAGGGTTATACGTCGGGTTCGGGGCTGGAAGCTTATGACGGGACAAATACTTCTTTAGTAACATCCGGCGGTTTGGCAGGCGAAGAAATTCAAGTCGGCGTCGCGTGGTCATCTACTTACAACAAGCTTGTCATTGGTTATTACGAACCAACTACCGACACGTTTACTTGGGGCTCAGAGCAAGCTTTCTCTGGCTGGACCTCAGGCGGATCTCTTAAGTTAGGGCTTGGCCAAGATATAGAGAGTGCATACACAATCAGCAAACTAGAGATCTACAAAGGCCTACCGCCTGAGTCTTCATCTTTTTCTGATGTAAAAACCTGGGTTGAAGCTAATAGATAACGAGAGTTGACAATGTTCTACGATGTTCACTTAATAATTCCCGAAGGCACTGAGTTCGATAACATGTCTCCGCAACTGCAAGCGCAGCTCGACGCATTAGATAAACGCTGGCCATCATCTATTGCCCTTGGTACAAAGCCGTATGATAGCAAGAGCCTAATCCACGCCCGTATTCGGCACCATAACTTAACTAAATCTATATTAGCGGGCTTGATAAAGGCTCACGATTTAACGTGGGAAGTGGTAGGTATACGAAAAGCGTACAAAACACCGGCAACGTACGACAACGAAGGCAGTGAACTCCAAGCTGCATATTACCCGGTCATTGAACCCATCGATAAAGCCAAAATCCTGCCGTTTATTGCAGATATTAACGAGCTGGACGAAAACGATAACGTTGTTCCGCGCGCGGCAATAATGGCTGACCCTATTTATTTACCAATGTATTCAGGCACAGACCCCATTTTTTTACCCGGAGAATAAGCAATGACATCAACAAAAGTATTAGATTCTGTCGCGAAAGGGGTGTCAACGGGTGCTCAGGCTATCACCGGTACCGGCGCGGTTGTTCGTTGCGCCTCGGGTAGTGTCGACGTTATGTTCGATAGCGTAGTTTATGCCTCGATCCCGGCCCGTGACGGGCGCGTGTTTACTGTTTCTGCGGGCGATGAAATAGAGCTCGTTGCAACCAATGACACCACTACCGCCTGGCTCGGCGAGCTGTAATTACAGCTTGTCAGCTAGCTGTTCTGCTGTTTTGTTGTAGTACACCATTAAAATTTTTAAATCTTTAATGCCGACCATGCGCGCCAGTTCCAGCACGTCGAGTTTTTCAGCTAGCCGTGTGATGGCCTCGTGCCGCGAGTCGTGAAAGTGCAGGTTTTCAATGCCTGCACGGTCGCGTATTTTGCGAAACAAGCTGCTAATTTGCTCGCTATTTAAATCCAACAGCTTGTCGCCCAGGGGCTCGAGCAGCTCGACCGCTTTGGGCGACAACGGCACATCACGCCGGGTGCCGTTTTTCGTCATAGGTAAATGCGCAACGCGCCCGGTAATGCTAGAGCGTGTCAGCCCTGCCAGCTCGCCTGCGCGCATACCCGTTTCAATGGCCAGCAAAAATGCTAAAAATGTGCGGGCTGTTTTGGTGTCTGGCGTGTGGTCATAGCCCGAGCAATGGCGCAGCAGCGCTATCTCATCCTCACTCACCCGCCGGTCGCGTGCCGCCGGTGGCGCCGGTTTTTTCACTCCTTTCAGTGGGTTGGTATGTAGCCAGCCCCACTCATTGATTGCTACATTAATTGCGTGGCTAATTACATTCCAATCACGCCGCACCGACGCGGCTGACACCTCACGCAACCGCCTATCTCGCCAGCCTGCCATATCGGCTGCGCTCAACTCCCGCAACGGTGTACCCGCGATAGGGTCCCGCCCGATTCGCGCCAAACGAATCACCTCCTGCCGCCAGCCCTTTTTATGCACCGCTACATCATCGCTATAGCGCGCCAGTAAATCTCCCAGCGACTTATTCGCAACCTGGCCCAGCTTGTGGTTATCAATATCGGCCTCAAGCGCAGTAGCCCAACGCTGCGCCGCCGTTTTCGTCGCAAACGTTCTTGACTTGCGAAAACTCCCCCGGCGCACCTCCGCCCGCCAGCGGCCATCCCGCTTTCTAATAGTAGCCATATTGTCCGCCCTGCGCCGTGGCGCACTTATGGCGCACCGGCTGGCGCGCTCAGGGCGCAGAGAGTAGCAGAAAAATAGCGTTATTTAGAAGTGTTTAGCATTTCAAAGAGGCGTAAAAAGAGGCTTAACGTGTTGTTTTTATTGTATTTAGCGTCTTTTAGCACAATTTAGGAATAGTGGGTATGGTGCCCCGGAGAGGATTCGAACCTCTGACCTGCCCCTTAGGAGGGGGCCGCGCTATCCAGCTGTGCCACCGGGGCGGTTGATACAAGGATTGTCTGTGCGGCGGACATAGTAACGTCAGGCGGCCAGCGACTCAATAGGCATGAGGTTTACGCTTCTATTTAAGGATAAAAAGGGTAAATCAAGGGTATGGTGATGAGAGCGATAGTTGCATAGAGTAGAGAAATGGGCAGGCCGGTTTTTAGATAATCTAATAACTGATAATTACCTGCACTGTAGACCATAAGGTTAGTTTGGTAGCCGTGAGGCGAAATAAAACTGGCACTAGCGCCAAAAGCGACAGCCATAACAAAAGGCATGGGATTCGTCTGGTATTGGTTGGCCATGCTTAGAGCAATAGGAAAAACCAGAACGGCTGCTGCGTTGTTAGTGACTAACTCTGTGAGAAGAAGGGTGAGTATGAAACAAGCGATGAGCGCTGGATAGGCGCCCTGTGCACCCGGTGCGGTAAGGATTAGATCGGCGAGTAAATTGGCTACGCCGGAGTCATGCATTACCTGGGCAAACCCCAGGGCTGCACCAATAACGATGATGAGTTCGAAGGGGAAATGACGGCGTATTTCATTAACGCTAAGCAGCCTACTGATAATGAGGCCCCCGAGCATGATTAACAGACCTTTAAACAAGGGTAATATAGCGAGAGCGGAAAGAGCTATGACGGCGATAAAACTGGCTATGATGCTGTATTCAGTCAGCGTTGACAGGTGTTCTTTCGTGTTGACACCACCGAGTACAATAAAGTTGCGCGGCAGGTTGTGTCTTGAATGGAAGTCGTGTCCAGTCGCTAGTATCAGGCTGTCACCTGATTGCAGTTTTATCTTTCCCAGGCCGCCTGCAAGTCGTTGATCGCCGCGCCGTACAGCGACGACAGCTGCGTCAAACATGGCGCGAAAATTGACTTCACGCAAGGGGCGACCAGTGATGGTAGCGTTGTGACTGACCACGACTTCACTAAGGTTTCTGGTCAGGTTACTTTGGTCGTCATCAAAAATACTGAGCCCTTTGAACTGGTTAAGGGTTTGAATGTTCTCTATATCACCGGCAAAAATTAACAGGTCGCCCTCTTCTATTATTTCCTCTGGCGAGACCGGACTTATAATATGCTGGTCGCGGATAATTTCGACGAGAAAAAGATCGACTAAATTTCGAAAACCGTTATCCAGCAGTGATTTGCGGATTAAAGGGGAATCACTTTGTACTCTTGCCTCGAGAAAATAGGTTTTACTTTCACTGGTATCAACCGCTCGACTTGGTAATGCCCGGGGGGCGATGATAAGTAATAAGATCATACAGCCCAGGAAAATGGGTACGCCGATGGCTGTAAAATCAAACATGGATAGCGGCGGTAAGCCGTTTTCTATCACTAGTCCATTGAGTATGAGGTTGGTTGATGTGCCCACCAGAGTAAGTGTGCCACCCCATATTGAGGCATAGGAAAGAGGGATGAGCAATCGAGAGGGTGGCAGTTTATTCTGGTTTTTAATGGCGCTCATAAAAGAGGCGACGACTGCAGTATTATTACTTACCGAGGAAACGAGACCGGCTGTGAGACCAAGCTTTAGAAGAGCGCGCTGATAACCACCACTGAGTACTTTCTGTCCGAGGCGCGAAAAGAGCTGGGTTTTCTCTATAGCGAGAACCAATATGATGAGTAAAATGAGTGTCGCGAGGGCTTCGTTAGTATAGTGTTTTAAAGCATCGCCCAAACTAATCATATCCAGTAAATACAGGACAGAAATAGCGCTGCTAAAAAGGAAGACGGGGCGAATGCGAGTTGCAGCCAGGCCGATAATGATGCCTGTTAGACACAGCATGACGATAAATTGATCTGGGTTCATTTATGTAGACCTAACAAAAGTAGGCTCGGTGGCCCATGCTTTTTTTAAACAGTGTTGTCCGTAATACAGGTTTTAGCTGATATAGACCATTATGTGAGGGCGGATAATAAAGGGTGTGTTGCACCCTGTTTAGCTGGTGGAGGCGGCGGCTGGACCTAATCAAACATATCGCTCTGCTCACTAATAATGACATCGTAAAGGGATTGGAAGGCAAACTTCCCCGCCGTTTCGCTGCCGACGGTTTTATAGGTGAGTTGTGCAATATCGGGTCGTATTAACCTGGGTGTGCCGGCAGCTTCAGCAAGTAACTGGGCCTGGCAGCTGCGCTCCATGGTGATAAACCACCAGGCTGCAGCGTCAACACTTGCGGCAACAGTGAGAAGGCCGTGATTTTGTAAAATGCAGGCTTTATTTTGACCGAGAGCGGCAGCGATACGTTTTCCTTCGTTCATATCCAGAACAACACCGGTAAAGTCGTCAAATAAAGCGTGATCTTCGTAAAAGGCGCAGGCGTCTTGAGTGATCGGGTCGAGTTTTTTCCCCAGTGTTGACCAGCTTTTACCGTGGACAGAATGGGCATGAGCTGCAGCGATAACATCGGGGCGAGCTGCGTGAATATTGCCGTGAATAGTGAAGGCGGCACCATTTAACAGCCCTTCGCCCTCGACGACTTCACCTCGATCATTAACCAAAATGAGCTGCGACATTTTAATGCGCTTGAAAGAGACCCCAAAGGGGTTAACCCAGAAATGATCGTGGTGCTCGGGGTCTCGCACAGTGATATGCCCTGCAGCGCCCTCGTCAAAACCCAATTTACCAAACAGGCGAAACGCGGCAGTAAGCCGCTGTTTGCGGTGTAAACGCTCTGCAGTGATAGATTGAAAACTGTCTGATTGTGGGTTGTCATTATGCTGAGTCATAACGATTGGATTAACAGTGTTGCTCATGCCGAGTACCTCGCCGCCATATTGTCATTATATATGTGTTGAGCTTATTGGTATGAGCTTAGCATAGAGGGTGTTTGAAATTGTTAGGATTTGGGGTATTGAACGTGTCAGAGTTTCTATTGCTTCAGGTCGCCAGCCATTATCTTCAAGACGTTGGGGCTGGTAAAATGATTTTCATAAAAGGGTTCGCTCACTTCTTACAAGGATGTGACCTACAGTTTTAGAGAAATGGCAGTATATCGCAATGATAGAATATCGTAGTTCCTGTCGTTCAGTGAATAGATGTCTGTGCATTAGTCCTTGCCGCTTGTGGTGGGCCTTTGTGCTGATGCTGGTGCCAATGGTAGCTGCTGCGCATACTATTTCTGGAGACAATGCCCGCTTTGTCGAAGGCCTTGAGGGTCCCGCTGTTATTCCCTATATGTATCTGGGCGCTAAGCATATGGTGACCGGTTATGATCATTTATTATATTTGGTTGGCGTAGTTTTCTTCCTACGGCGCTTAAAGGATGTCGCCCTGTATGTCAGCCTTTTTACGCTGGGACACAGTGTGACTTTGTTGGGTGGTGTGTTGCTGGAGTGGAATGTTAACGCTTATTTGATTGATACTATCATTGGGCTTTCTGTTGTCTACAAAGCCTTTGAAAATATGAATGGCTTTCAGCAAGTTTTTGGTCTCCAGTTCAATGCCCGGATTGCCGTGTTGATTTTCGGCTTTTTTCATGGCCTGGGCTTAGCGACGAAATTACAGGACTTATCCCTGGCGGCGGATAGCCTGGTTATTAATATGCTGAGCTTCAATGTTGGGGTGGAAATTGGTCAGGTGATCGCTCTGACGTGTATCGTTCTTGTGCTAGGGCAGTGGCGTAAGACTCATCATTTTCGTGGGCAGGCTCTTATGGCTAACACGGTGCTAATGAGTTTAGGGTTTATGTTGGCCGGATATCAATTTTCGGCGTACCTATGGGCATAAGTGAAGGAATACTAGAGATTTAATGATGACAATCAAAGTGCCGGAATCAGACATTTTGCAAGCAGAGAGGCGTAAAGTTTTAGCGGCTACTTTATTTGCCGTGGTTTCAGCAGTGGTCATTCTAGTTCTTTTTATTTTACCGGCGGAATTTAATAAAGACCCCCTGGGTATGGGTGAAGTTTTAGGTCTTTCGGGCTTATCGAGTTCGTCAGGTGTGAGAGTGGAAACAATACATAAGGAAGAGGGTGCTTTACGTGAAGATAGCGTCTCATTTCAGTTGTTACCGTTTGAATTTGTAGAGTATAAATATCAGCTGAATAAAGGCGGCAGTATGGTCTATAGCTGGAATAGTACTAAAGCTAAAGCGGGAAGCAGCCTGGTTTCATTTGAATTTCACGGCGAATCTGAAGAGACTGAAGATTATGTGGAGAGTTATAGCTTAGGCGAGGGGGAACACGAAGCAGGTACGTTTATCGCGCCTTTTAGTGGTATCCATGGCTGGTATTGGGCAAATCATGGGTCTGAAATCGTAACAGTGACGTTAAATACTGCAGGCTTTTACACACAGAGCCTTGAGTTTCGTGATGGCTTTGTGAATAAAAAGCCTTTAGAGCAAGTAGGCGCGATCAAATAAGATGATGAAAAGCAGTAGGTCAGTGTTAAACCGACGATTTTGATATTCTGACCAAATAACACCATTTTAACGGTGCAACTGGGTCAGAGCTATTGCTTAGGACAGTTCGAGATAAAAATCAGGGTAAGCCCCCTGCGTTTTCTCCACGCACATAAACAGAGTGACAGGCTTTGCAAACGCGGTAAATTTGGCCGCCCGCATCAAATAAGGCGTCAGAATCCTGGTTTTTGGCTGCTGTCTGAGCACGTAAACCGGCGTCCACCAAACCTAGCGCAGTGTCTTTCCAAACTTTCTCATCAACCACCCGCCCTGGCATCATCAACAAGTTACCGCTTGCAGCAACGACAGCGGCGCTGTGTTCAACGGCTAACCAGCCTTCGTCTGTGGTTGGCGCCAGTTCCCTGGTGCCGGCAGACGTGATGATACTTCCTGCAGAGTTCCACACGCCAAAAGCAGCGGGGTCGAGCACCCACTGCATGATGTGTTTGACATCACCGCTTAGCTTGAAAGTGCCAGAATCCCCGTGTTCCGCTTCTGTTAGCGGTGTTGCCTGCTCGGAAGGGCTGCAGGCAACAAGTGTGCTAAGCAAAAAAGCGGTGGGTAGGAGCTTGCCTATCTTCACTTAGCGTACCCCTTTTTGTTTATCGGCCTGGGTCAGCGCCGTCGTCGGGAGCGCCAGTACCGGATGAACCCATGAACATTTTCTTACCGTTGGCAAGTGTAATATTACGGCCATTGGCGCTATTGGTGCGATCTTTTGCCTGATAGCCTTCAACGACAATTTCGGTACCAATGGCAATAGATCGCTTGTTGATGCCTCTGCGCAATAATGTGTTAGGAGTGCCACCTTCAATTCTCCAGGCCTCTTTCTCTCCTTCAGCATTCGTGACTTCTATGTGAAACCAGGCATGGGGGTTTACCCACTCGATGCGGGTGACAGAGCCGCGCAAAGTGAGCGGCGCGTTGGCGTCGAATTCTGCGCCAAATGCATGGTGTGCATTGGATTGTGCAGAGACTAGGCAGCCCAGCGCTAATCCACTGGCTGTAGCAATTTTTTTAAAAGACATAAAAGTGACCTCTGGTTAAAAACAGTATGAAAAATTTATGGGTATCTCAGCAAGTCTCTCTACTATTTAATCGAGAGGTTTTGCGCGCAGGTCGCCGTAGAGTAGTTCTTCAACGAACTCGACACATTTGAAATCAAGTATTTGCACGTTGGGTTCCATGCGACGGTAAAGAGGCATGCTGATTTTCCAGGGCTTCGTGAACGTCTGTGGGTCGGTGATCGTGGCTTCATACTGAATATGGTTCGGGCTCGTCATTGTATAACGCTCTTCAACATGTAGTTGATCACTGTGGTGATTGCCAGAGCGATCAAACCAGGTTGACGCATTTTGGCCAGTGACATCGATAACGAGGGTGTCGCCTTCCCACCGCGCGACAGATTGTCCCATCCAGCTATCAACGGGAGCAGGGCCGGGGTCTTTCATGAAAATATCGCGGTCGGCGCCAGCGTATTGATAGGTGATAAAAATCGAATCATCGCCCTGAAAAATCTGAAAAGGTTGCGGTATATACGTGGCACGAGGTACGCCCGGGAGATAACACTTTATCTCAGGGTCGCGCTCAAGCCAGTGCAGTTGGTTTTCTTTCTTAATGGCAAGTGCCTCAGGTTTGTAGGGTATTTTCCCCCCTTCAACGACACCTAGACTGGGGGGAACAGCGCCGACGGCACCTAACTTCAGGACTTCCTTTGCGGGGATAGGGCCAGCAGGGCCATCCCGTAAAGCCATGGCGGGACGAGCCATATGCATTTCTATATCGAAATTAGCCTCATTCATTACTTGCCATATACCGTTAAGGTCTGGATGAATGCCGTCAGCAGCACGCGGCGCTTTGAAGTTGCTATCCGCAGCAAGAATGCCCGTTGATATAACCGAGAGGACGGAGAGCAGTGTTATTTTCCGCATAGATTTTAAGTTCACAAGTTAAGCTTCCCATTGTTTTTATCGAATACGTAAGCATAACCTACCTGATTCATCTATGGGAAGTTATCAGTAAAAGGGGAGTTGGCGCGTTTATAAGGAAGGACTGGCGCATTATAAAACCAGGTTGGGTTTGCTTTAGCGTAATTACTTTTGGTGATGGCTTTAACAGAAGCCGATTGATTCGCTCAATTTATGGTGGAGGCATAGAAGGCTCGATTGCTTAAAGGTTTTCAAGTAAGATCGTTGAGTTACATCAATTGCGTGATAACTGAGTTTTGCGTAATAATAAGTATTAAAAAAATTGGGGGAAAACCATGCTCAATGAGCTTCTTTTTAAATTTGCAACATGGCTTGATGGTTTTCAAGCGAGCACTAATTTGCATGAGGCTTTATATGCCTATGGCTGGGTCGAGGGAACGCATGTGCTCACCTTGACGCTTTTTCTAGGTATGTTACTTGTTATCGATTTGCGCTTGTTAGGTGTTGCTTTTAAAGAGCTACCGGCTTCCACGCTGATGGAGCGGCTCGACAAACCTATGATGATAGGGTTTGTCGTGATGATTATCAGCGGAGTGCTTCTGTATTTCGCTATTCCTGTTCGGTCGACACAGAGTATTTGGTTTCGTATTAAAGTGGTGTTGCTAATCGCTGCAGGTATCAATGCACTGCTGATTCGCAATATGACCAGATCAACTAATTTGACATGGGATAGAGATCCCATTCCACCCAAACGGATACGCGTTGGTGCGGGTCTGTCTCTTTCCCTGTGGATTTTAGTGGTTGTCTGTGGCCGTAACATGGCTTATGACTGGTGGGATTGCCATAAAGAAATGCCTTATTTTATGTACTGGGCAGCGGGCTGTGTTAATGAGTTAGCGGCATTTGAGTGATTTTAAGACGCTAATTTTTTTAACAAAAAGCGTTTACAAAGTATTTTAAAATAAGGCCCTGTGGGGGGAATAAAAATGAATGTAGTTCCTTTTTTTGAATGGCTAGATGCCTCTTGGTTAGCCAGTTTTTCTAAAACCTATGCTGGCTTATTCTCAATGGTTCAGGCGGTTCATATCCTTAGCATGGTTATGCTCGTTGGGATGATTATTCTTGGTGATTTACGTATGTTGAATATCGTTCTTAGAGGTGTGCCCTCTGACGTTATTCTTCGCAATACAAAGAAATGGATCTATATTGGGTTGGTCGGAATAATACTGTCTGGCATTTATGAATCTTCTGCGATAGCGATGAAGTTGGCTTACAATTCTTTTTTCTGGGCTAAGATGGCTGGCTTAGCGATGGGTATTGTCTTTATGCTGAGCCTGCGCAGTGCCGTTTATAGCCGTGCACCAGAAGTTATTGCTTCCACAGGTCCAAAAACAGACGCGGTAGAACCCTGGGTAGTGAAGTTAGTGGCTCTGACTAGCTTGTTTATTTGGTTTAGCGTAGCGGCCAATGGTCGCTGGATTGGGTTTTCATAGAAATTTAATAAGTCTTGTCGAGAGTGGTCATGAAAACAAGTACATTAGGAAAAGTTGCAGCAGTTTTCTCAATCGCAATCATTATTGGTTGGGGCGTTTATTGGGGGGTTCAAGTCAAAGATACTATGTGCTTACTTGAAGCGGCCACTTCCGAAGAGATGCCTGAGTGCCTGGAAAATCTGTAACCAGGGCAGTTGCAGGTTTAATTATAATTTTCTGTCTAAGTTTAAACTACTAGCTATTGTGTTCTGGGCCTGTCCCAGTCTAGCATTTTCCTGATATCTACTACGCAACCTTTACCTGTAGTAGCTCAGGAGTCGCTCACATCTACTCGTTTTATTAGCACTTAAGTCTTTGTTGATGATGCACCCGCGTCTTCTTAATATAGCAGCGATTTAATACTGCTCTGTTTATGCTGGAGCTAATACTGAGGTTCTTGAGCTCGGCAGATCTAAGTGCCATGTTCGGCATTTGGTTGTGTCATGTATTCTCGAGTCAACCGCCGGGCATCGGGTATTTTTAATCCCGGCTATCACAAAGCGTTCAATATTGGCTGGGCGAAGAGCAGAGTGTTTGAAGAATTAGGCTGCAAAAAAAAAGTTGCTCTACGATGAGGTCTAGAAGTTCTTCGACTCAAGATGATGGGCTGAAGTCTTGATCAGACCTTAACTCTTTGCTTTGGGCTTTAATGGCGTAGTCGTGTAAGGCCAGGCTATTAATCGATAGCTTCTTCTGTCATACATTTTGGTGATGGTATAAGAAAGGTACTTGCCCGCTTGATAAGTTTGCGTTTTTATCAAGCGGGTAGCTTTAAGCAAGTTGTGACGGAGGGGTGTTACCCCCCTTTATTGGCGGCTTCTTTTTCGGTCTGACGGGCTCCAGACAACATGCCGGCAGCACCGTGATTACCCTCGTGGCACGCGTACTCAAACATTTGGCCATCCGTTGCTTTCAGGGGAATAGAAGCGGTGAAGGGCTTAGTGAAAGTGCTGGGATCATTTACGGTGTACTCGTAATCAATACGCGAATCGCTGGTACGAGTGAAACGTTCGGTCAAGGTGAAATGTTCACCCGTGCCAACGACTCCATTCATTTCAGGCTCGTTAAGGTTCAGTGGTAGCTGGAAGGTGGGTGTTTTGCCCGTAAAGTTTGTAGTTTCAACAATCAGTGTGTCACCTTCCCAGTGACCCCGAGAATCACCAGTCCATTTGGTCATTTCCGCGGGTAAATGTGGGCTGCCATCAATGGGGACGATGCGCGCATCGTGAATCATCTCAGTAAAGATCACTACGTGCTTAGGCGTCTGTATTATTCGCAAATTGTTATTGTAAGCACTGGGGATTAAAGGTGGGCCAGCATTAAAACTTAATAGGCAGCGTTCAGATAAGCCCAGAACTTCAGGCCCAGTGGGTAGGAAGTCAGTGAGACCGATCGAGACAATGTTTCTGACTGGTGGAATTAGATTCCGATCTTCCTTCATCCGCGCTATCGCCTCGGCTGTCAGTTTGGGCAGCCGGCCGTTGATGGGATCGACGATCAAGGAGGTTCTTCTGTCCTCGTTCATAGTGGTGCCGTAATCCATCCAGAAATTATTATAGGCACCTTCAATATCTGTAGCGGCATCTGTTTTGGCGGTTTTTTCTCTAAGCTTATCAACATCGGTGGCATCCACGGCTTTCTGACGGAATGCACTCTGCTCTTCTGCAGTGAACACCGCTTTATTGCCTAGAGCTTTGGGGCGTTCGAGCGGGGTTAAGGTTCTGAAATCCCATACGCCCTGAAGATTAGGCTGGCCCTGGGAGTTTCGAGGAGGCTCATAGTTGCTATTGGCGGTTGTGGGCGATTTCGTTTCCGCATAGGCAGAAACAGAAAAAACCAAAGCAGCCATGAGACTCGCTTTTGGTAGTAGTTTGTGGGCTTGAATCATGGCATGCACCGTATCTTTTTAGTAATTTTAGTTGTACGTAAATTACCATAAATGAGAAATTGAATAAACTAAACTTGTATTGATGAGTAGGACTATTCAAATATCGGGCTATTTCAAATGGAAAAGGGGTAATCCACCTCCGATTTTTAATCGGCCCTATAAAGCAGGGGTTATGCTGTCATCAGTGGTGGTCTATCCGCAGTCGCCTGATGTGGAGCCTCATGATTGTGAAACTATAAGCACTTCATTGCTGAGTCTTGCGCCTTGTCCAGTGTTTCGGTGAGGTGTTTGCTAACGCAGTCGTAGCGAACTCAATAGTTAGCTCGTTTGATATAGCTATTCCGTGATGGATTGCCAGGTAGCCTATAGTGACGCTCTACGTTAAATTGGTCGTTCATGAAGGCTATTGAACAGGCTTGACCCGAGGGCATAGGTTCTTTTAGCAGTTCAAGCTTATGCCTCTCTTGTCTTACTCTATGGTGTGCTCCAGAAGAATACGGGTGATTTCTGGATGCTGGGTATAAAAAAACCAGATTAGAGGACCTAAAATATTCAGTCATCCCCAACCGCAATTTTTCGGCCGTCTGCTGACACGTCTAAATCGATTTGTTTGCCGTTTTGCTGTCCGACGAATTCATACCCGACGACTTTCTTGCTCTCAGAATGACTGGCCTCAATAAACGTCACGGTAAAGTTGGGATAGGCTGCCTCGACCGCATTCAGCACCGCTGCTGGGACCAGGTCGTGCGTAAACTCTACTTCAATTTCTTCCACTTTGCCTGACTCGGCAATATCCACTTCTAGTCTTCGTCCGTCCGCAAGCAGACCTTGTATCTCGTATACTAAGCCATCCGCCTCTGCTTCGGTGTTGGCGCTTTTATAGGTTGCCTCCGGCATCAAGGTTTTGGCTTTTTCCATAATATCGCCAGGCACGGCCTGCAAATCAATCTTCGTCTCTTCACCCGCTGTAGCATGCGCTGCAAAAAACAGAAACGTAAAGATAACGCCGCATTTCGACTTCATATCCAGACTCTTCATGGGGTCTTTTCGCCTTTCATTTTGACAAATATGTCGCGTAATTCATTGTGTACGATGGGCCAGAAATCTTTGAGGGTGTCCCATCGATTTTCCATCGTAACCAGATAGGCTTCCAAATTATCAATGGCTTGGTGCTGATCGCTTTCTTCCAGTTGCCTAAGTTGAACTTTTAGCTCAGTAATAGAACGCTCAAGCTCTGCAATATGTGATTCGAGTTCCTGCTTTTTAGTGTTGGTTTCCATTTGTGGGCTCCGGAAAAATAAGACCAATGAAGAAGATTGCAACAACCCTTTGTGAGGATTAAATATTCAGAAAATTACTCCCGCTAATCAATACCAAGGGCGTTACAAAAAACACCGTTAAAACATAGCCAATGACATATAATTTATTTTTCAGGGTGGCTTCGGCCAGTTTGTTGGCAGCCCAGAGCGGGATGTCTCTCAAAAATGGCATCCCATAAATAAAGATTACGCCCAGAAAATTATAGATCAAATGTATTAGCGCAATTTGCAAAGCAAATATTGCATTCGGGCCTGTCACCGCAGTGGCTGCCAATAATGCCGTTATACAGGTTCCGATATTAGCGCCCAGCGTAAAGGGGTAGATCTGTCGCAGGGAAAACACACCGCTGCCAGCTAGCGGCACAATTAGGCTGGTAGTGGTCGAGCTGGATTGAACTAACACCGTAATCATCGTACCCGACGTAATACCCGATATCGGGCCACGTCCGACAGCTGAGTGTAAAATGTCTTTGGCTTTACCTACCATTAATGATTTTAATAATTTTCCTATCAGGGTAATCACCACAAAAATAGTTACAATACCGAGCAACGCCATCAGTACCCCCGTCGCCATATCAGGCAAGCCGCCCAACACGGAGTTTTCCACAAACTTCACCGGAGGTTTAACAATTGGTTTGATAAAGTTGAAACCGCCCATATCCATGGGGTCACCTCCTACTAGCAAACCAGCGAGACCGGCCCCCATCTTCTCGAGGAAACCGAACATAATCTCCAAAGGAAGAAAAATAGCGACACTAAGCAAATTGAAGAAATCGTGAATTGTTGCTGCTGCAAAGGCACGGCGGAACTCATCGCCTCTGCGAACATGGCCAAGGCTAACAATGGTATTGGTGATGGTAGTGCCAATGTTGGCACCCATCACCATCGGAATTGCGATGCTGACTGGTAAGCCACCGGCAACAAGACCGACAATAATCGATGTCACTGTACTCGACGACTGAATAAGCGCAGTCGCCACGGTGCCTATGACAAGACCGGCAACAGGGTTGCTTGCAAAAGCAAACAGCTCTTTGGCCTGATCTCCCGCCGATATTTTAAAGCCGCTACCGATAAGGGAAACTGCTACTAAAAGTAAGTAAACCAGTCCGGCGACCTGCGCCCATTTAGTCCATCCGGGCCCCGCAGTAGAGCTCTGGGGTATGCTCGCTTCGGGTGCGGCGTGTTGAGCTGGGTGTGTCGTGGTGGCTGTCATGGCAATATCCTGAAGGTATTCGCAGTACAACTATTGATCGAAAAAGTAATAGGCCGCATAACAATTTGCCCATGCAGCTAATTTTGTTACGGCGAACGATATAGAAGAGCAATGACATGCTCATGACAATTCCATGAAAACACTTAAGGACACCCATAAAAATACTGATCTGTTCGGACAGCTGCATTACTAACGTTTTAGTTTTTAAGGGGGCGCTACCCGTTAATTTATCCGCTACCTTATAAAGATCTTCTGGGCAGTCTCGATGTGAGCACCGGTCACACGGGGCGATTTTTGCAGGCGGATCTGTTTGTGCAGGAGCCGTTTAATACGCAGAGTTTAAATCGTTATTCCTATGTAATGAATAATCCGTTGAATGCGACGGATCCGAGTGGGTATTTAAGCTTTAGTGATGTATTAAGACCCACTAAGCATATTATTAGAGTGGTAGCCAAAGTATTAGGCCCTGAGCTCAGTAGTGCTTTAGTCAATGTTGGGTCGAAGTTCTGTGGCCCGTGGGCGCCTACCTGGGAGCAGGCAGGAATGCAGCTTAAGAAAAAATAGGCTCGTCTTTGATTTATGGATTCTTGACAATGCCTCTCAGCGTCGAATCAGAAAACTTAAAATAATCGTCGAGTAATAGCAGGTTAAGGGCCGTTACCTTTTACCCTAGGTGCAGCTGTAACGAGGGTGTTCATGGGTAGAGGTTTAGAGGCTGCCTAGACCTGGATATATTCGGTTCGAGCCAACGAAAAACTATTCAGGACATCCGAAAGGCTATTGGTATCTGTGTTCTGTGCGGTAAAGATGGCCGTACTACCGTTACCCTGTGGCCCGATTTTAGCTAGCGCTTGGTTGTCGAGTAATGCGCTGACTCTTCGGGCAATGGCTTCACTGGAATCTATCCAGTTCACCTCGCGAGGCGAGGCATCAGATAGGTTTTTTTTAATCAGGGGAAAGTGGGTGCAGGCGAGGACGATAGTATCGAGTTGAGGCGCATCAAAGAGGGGCTTCAATAGCGAATGTAATACGGCTTGGGTCGGGGTAAAACCGCGTAGGGCTTCTTCGGCCAATATAACGAGTTCAGCGCTGCCGACACTAATGACTTTACAGTCCTTGGCAAATTCTTCAATTAACCCTTTTGTATAGCCTCTTGCTACAGTTCCCGGTGTGCCTAGTAAACCGATGACCTTAGTGGTGGATTGTTGAGCAGCGGGTTTGATCGCCGGCACTACGCCTACAATAGGTATTGCAAAATGGCGACGAATATGGGGCAGAACCAGGGTGCTTGCCGTATTACAGGCCACGACAATAATGTGGGGTTGGGTTTTGTCGATCAGTACCTGCAGTACACGCTGGACCCGTGTGATTAAAAATTCAGCACTTTTTGTACCATAGGGAAACGCTTCATTATCTGAGGCGTAAACGTACTCACAGCTCGGTAGTTTTTTTTGCAGGGCCTGAAGAATAGTCAAGCCACCAAGGCCAGAATCGAAGACCAGTATTTTAGTTAATGGGGTGTGGATCAATTGGGTCAACTGCCTTATAGGGTGCGATATAGAGCACGGCGAGCATGCCTTGTGGATTTTACCCCATTGTCAGAGTCTGAGCTGTTAAAATTGCATTCATGACCACTTCTTTCGCCCCTTTGCCGATCTTCTGGATTTTGCTTGCCCTTCTTATTGGTGGCACTTTGGGTGCCGCGACGCTCTATCGGCGTTACAGCCGCCGTCATACCGCTGTGCTTGTCGAGCACGCAACGGTTCTTCGTGACAAGCAACACCTTGAGCAGTTAATACAGGGTTTGCAAGACGAGAGGGCAGACTTACAGCAGCAGAACCTTATGCTTCATGGCGAGAATAGTGCGCTTTCTGCGCGATTAGACGCTGAAGTGATCCGTGGAAAAGAGCAATTTGCCTTACTCGAGCAGACCCGAGATACACTGGGCAAGGAGTTTGAAAATCTGGCGAACCGTATTTTCGATTCTAAGCAGTCTTTGTTCTCGCGAACCAGTAGAGAGACTTTGGATAGTACCGTTGCGCCGCTGCGTAAAGAGCTCGCCGACTTCCGTCAAAAAGTGGAAGAGGTCTATGACAAGGAAAGTGCAGAGCGCAACCGCCTGGAAGGTAAAATTGGTGAGTTACAAAACCAGACCCAGCAGATTGGCCAGGACGCAATCAAGCTGGCGAATGCGCTTAAGGGTGACAATAAATTTCAGGGTAACTGGGGTGAGTTGATTCTTGAACGCCTGCTTGAAGAGTCGGGTTTGCAAAAAGGCCGTGAATATCAAACCCAGGTAGCGTTACAGGATGAAGAGGGCCGGCGGCGTAATCCAGATGTGATCCTGCATTTACCCGATCAGCGAGATATCGTTATTGATGCCAAGGTCTCTTTAAAAGATTACGAGTGCTTTTGCCGTAGCGATGACGAACGACTGCGTGAGCAAAGCCTTAAAGCGCATATCACCTCTTTGCGCAGCCATATCACAGGCCTAAACCGCAAGGCTTATGAACAGTTAGAAGGCATCAACACTCTCGATTTTGTATTGATTTTTATACCGGTAGAAGCGGCCTTTATGTTGGCGATTGAGCACGATCACCAGCTGTTTAGCTATGCCTACGACAAGGGAATTATTCTTGTCAGCCCCAGCACACTGTTGGCCACCTTACGCACCATACATAACATCTGGCGCTACGCCGATCAAAACCTCAACGCTGAAAAAATTGCCGCTCAGGCGGGTGGCCTCTACGATCAGTTTGTTTTGCTGGCAGAAGGCCTGGAAGAGATAGGCAAGCATTTGGATAAAAGCCAGGATGCCTGGGTGACTACCCGTAAACGTCTCGTCTCAGGCCGTGGTAATTTATTGAAACGGGTAGAGGCACTTAAGATCCTGGGGGCGACCGCCCGTCGTAGTATGCCGGCAACACTGAGAGACGAGAGCCAGCTGGCTGAGCAGGCACCCGTTGTTGAAACCCCTCATGATAGTGATCGTCAACATTGAATTTTTCCTCTGAATGGAAAATAAGGATACCTGGTCTTGCAGCACTTTGAGGTTGTCGGTTTTGTCTTTACCGCGATACTTCCCGTTTATTTGCTCACGACCCTGGGTGTCTTTCTGCGGCGCATGGGTTGGCTGAGTGAAGGCTTTCTACAGGATAGCTCGCGACTCGTTTTTAACTTTGCTGCGCCGACAATGCTTTTTTTATCACTATCGAGTGCCGACTTAAGTATTACCGAGTCCCCACGTTTTCTCTTCGTCAGTGTGGCGTTGTTAATTATGTTGTCTCTAGTGGCCTGGGGCTTATCGCGGCTTATCGTCACACGACGCTGCGATAGAGGTGTCTTTATTCAGGGCGCTACCCGCGGTAACTTGCTGATCTCCGGGCTTGCCATGGCCTACAATGTTTATGGTGTAGAAGGGGTGGCTCTGGCCTCTCTGCCGATGGGGCTGTTTATTATCTTTAACAATATCTATTCCATCGGCATACTCAAGTTTTACAGCCAGCAAGCTGGCAGCCCGGCTAAAAGTTACTTTTCAGATATTGCCAAGAACCCCATTATTATTAGTGTGTTGCTGGGCACCATAGCTGGTTTAATTGATCTGGAATTGCCCGCTGCGCTGGCCAATAGCGGTCAATTGTTGGGGCAAATTACCGTGCCGCTGGTGTTAATCAATGTCGGTGCATCGCTGGACTTTGCCCAATTGCGCAGCCCCAGTTTGGCCGGTTGGGGAGCGGCATTGTATAAGTGTTTGTTAATGCCTGTGTTAGGTGTGCCCATTGCCTGGTACTGCGGCTTGCGAGGTATCGAGCTGGGTATAGTGTTCCTGGTTTTGTCGTCACCGACCTCGACTATTAGCGTCGTGTTTGCCCAGGTCTTTGGTGGCAATGCCAAGATGGCGGCGAATATTGTTTTGCTGAGTGGTCTTTTTTCTTTTGTCTTCGTCGTTTGCGGATTAATCTTTTTAAGAACTCAGGGCTTAGCGTAAACGCAAGTGAGTTTCTTCCGGTGTCTATTTTTACTGAGAGGTACATTGTGGTTTTTGTCGTACTATTGGCTGTTTTTATTGTATTGGTGTTGGGGGGCTACGCCCTCCATTTGCGTCGAAAATTACAGCGCCTGGACGCCGAGCGTGAAAAGGCAAGGTTGGCTTTTGAACAACAGCTTCAAGAAAAAACAGCTGAGAGACGTAAAGGTATTACTATCTTAGCTAAAAGCTTAGTGGCTGAGGAGCTGAGTGTAACGGAGGCCTGCCTGCGTATTTCCTGGTTGTTGGCGCAGATCGATACAGAGGCGAGGGAGTCTGAAAACTTTAGTGTTTTTTTCCAGGTCGCCGATGCCACCGCTCATATTCCTATACTCGAGGCCTGGAAAGCACTGACACGAGAGCAGCGTAAAGCTTTTGATTTAGAACGACTTGAGATAGAAAAGGCCTTTGGGGATTTTGTGCTAGCGGCTGCAAAAAAGCTGCTCGACGATGATCTGGTCTTGCCTGGTGGAACGCCGCCCGACCTTTTCTATTCGGCTTAATCAGCTTTGTCAGGTATCCTTTTTTTCAGAACTGCGCCCGCTTCAAGGTGGTGGGTATAGGGGAACTGATCGAAGGCGGCGAAGTGCTCGATACGATGGCTGCTATCCAGCGCCAGCAGATTGGCGTGCAGGGTTTCTGGGTTACAAGAAATGTAGATAATGTTGTCAAAGCGGCGCAACAATTCGATGGTGTCGTCATCCAACCCGGCGCGGGGTGGGTCGACAAAAACGGTCGAAAACACATAACTCTGTAAATCGACATGGCGCAGACGCCGAAAGGGCCTGACTGCGTTAAGCGCCTGTGTTATCTCTTCACTGGAGAGACGCACAATCTCAATATTTTCAATCGAGTTGGCGTCGAAATTATAGCGCGCAGAGTTAACGGATATTTTGGCGATCTCCGTCGCGAGTACACGATTAAAATTTTGCGCCAACACAGCGGTAAAATTGCCGTTACCACAATACAGTTCCAGCAGGTCGCCACCAAAATCTGCGCTATGTCGACGTGCCCAATCGAGCATTTTTTCATTCACTTGCGCATTGGGTTGAGTAAAGCCGGTTTCTTTTTGTTGATAGAGGTAGGTGCGTCCGGCGACCTGTAGTTTTTCAACCACGTAGTCCCGCCCAATAACCACTTTTTGTTTCCGGCTACGGCCAATAATATCTGTCTTCATATGGGCAGCGAGCTCTGTGGCGCGGGCTTCCCAAATACTGTCGAGCGGGCGGTGGTAAAGCAGGGTGATCACCGCTTCGCCACTGAGGGTGGTTAAAAACTCGACGCTGAACAGACGGTGGCGCAGAATATCGCACTGGTTGATTTGCTCAAGCAGAGGCGGCATTAGCGCCGTTATCGTCGTTGATCCGGCCGGGAAAGCCTCAATAATATAAGCTTGTCGATGTTTTCCCTGGCGATACATGGCGTAGTCGGCTCGACCATCTTGCTGCCATATTTTGAACTCTGCGCGCATGCGATAGTTAAGAGGGCTTGAGCAATAGATGTCGAGGTCAGGAAGTTCCAGCCCTTGAAAACGCGACTGTAGACTAGCTACCTTTTCTTGCAGTTGTTGGTCGTAGGCACTGGGGTCGATATCAGTCACAGAGGCTCCAGAAAAGTGCCTATTATAGCCTTAATAATAGACTTAAGATGAGTGGCAGCATCTAACACATCGTGGAGCTAAGCGAATGATTAGTACATTGTCAGTTGAAGTTGAACGGCAGGGGCTGCTCGATATTAGCGCGGCGCTGAACGATGTAGTACGGCGGGCTGACCTAACCGAGGGGCTGTGTACGCTCTTCATTCAGCACACCTCGGCGAGTCTGTTGATACAGGAAAGCTATGACCCTTCCGCACGTAGAGATCTTGAGAATTGGCTCAATCGTCTGGTACCAGAGAACGACCCGCTCTACACCCACACCCTTGAAGGGGCCGATGATATGCCGGCGCATATTAAGTCCGCACTGACGGCGAGTAGCGTGTCGATTCCGATCATGGCAGGTCAGTTGGCACTGGGTACCTGGCAAGGTATTTATCTCTGGGAGCACCGTCACCAGCCGGGTAGACGGCGGGTCATTGTTCACTTAACGTAGCGGAACAGGGGCTGTGGTGAGGGTTACCCGTTGGTTCTTGTGCTTATAGCAGACTAGCGACATAATCGAGTCAGCTTGGCGAAAGCGTTTGACACTGAATATAACAAATGCGTTGCCCAAGACAGTCCATCCTGCACACTAAGGATTACACAGACGGGTTGCTATGACGCCTGCCAGGGTGGATAACTATAACCATTAATTGATACATGGGAGATCAGTATGGCTTACCAACGGCCGGAGTTTAAAGAGCAGTACGAAAACTACATTGGCGGCGAGTGGGTGGCCCCGATTGATGGCAAATATTTTGACAATACCTCGCCGGTCGATGCCGGCTTTATAGCGCGTATCCCGCAGTCGAATGCTAAAGATATTGACCTGGCTGTTGAGAAAGCCTGGGAAGCTGCGGCGACGTTTAACAAGACTTCGTCAGCCGAACGCAGCATGCTGATGTTCCGCATTGCCGATCGCATTGAAGAGAATATTGAAAAATTGTCGATGGTAGAAACTTGTGATAACGGCAAGGGGATGCGTGAGACCCTGGGCGCTGACCTACCCCTGGTGATCGATCAGTTTCGTTATTTTGGCGGTTGTATACGCACAGAATCGGGCAGTGTGACCAATATTGATAGCGATACCGTCTCGATGGAAGTTCACGAGCCGTTGGGAGTGGTTGCTCAGATCATTCCCTGGAACTTTCCTTTGTTAATGGCCGCCTGGAAAATAGCCCCGGCATTGGCGACGGGCAACTGTATTGTGATCAAGCCCGCTGAACAAACACCCGTTTCCCTATTGGTATTGATGGAGATTATTGGCGATTTACTGCCACCCGGCAGCCTCAATGTCGTCAATGGTTTTGGTGTCGAGTGTGGTAAGCCCCTGGCTTCCCACCCCAATGTGAAGAAAGTGGCCTTTACCGGTGAGACCAGTACGGGCCGTTTGATCATGCAATATGCGGCCGAAAATATTATCCCGGCCACGACAGAGCTCGGTGGTAAATCGCCGAACATCTTCTTCGAAAGTATCATGGATGAGGATGACGAGTTCCTCGACAAGGCTATTGAGGGCTTTGTGTTGTTTGCTCTCAACCAGGGCCAGGTGTGCACCTGCCCATCACGTGCCTTAATTCAGGAAAGTATCTACGACAAGTTCATGGAGAAATGTCTGGCTCGGGTCGAGGCCATCACTCGAGGTGACCCCTATGAGCTGAGCACGATGATGAGCGCCCAGGCTTCCAATGACCAATACGAAAAAATCATGAGCTATATTGATATTGGTAAGCAGGAAGGTGCAGAAGTGCTCACTGGTGGTTCTGCGTATAAAAATGAGCAGTATCCCAATGGTTACTACATTGAACCTACGGTCTTTAAGGGCCACAATAAAATGCGCATTTTTCAGGAGGAGATTTTTGGCCCAGTACTGGCTGTCACCACCTTTAAAGATGAAGATGAAGCCCTGGAGATTGCCAACGATACTCAGTTTGGCTTGGGCTCCGGCCTTTGGTCTCGCGACGTTCACCAGGTGCATAAGGTGAGCAGTGGTATTCAGGCCGGTCGAGTTTGGGTTAATTGTTACCATGTTTACCCTGCTGGGGCCTCTTTTGGTGGTTACAAAAATTCGGGTATTGGCCGAGAAAATCACGCAATGATGTTAAACGGCTATCGTCACACGAAAAACGTGCTAATTTCCTATAATAAAAATAAGTTAGGATTTTTCTAAATAGTGTTTAAACACGGCTCGGCATCTTGCCGGGCCGTGTTGTAGAACAAGCAGGAGACTTACGATGCCGGTTGAACGCGTGAGTGTGACCCAGGCTGCGTCCGAGGTGATTGATCGTTTACGGGACGAGCATGGTGAACTGATGTTTCACCTCAGCGGAGGTTGTTGTGATGGTTCATCGCCCATGTGTTATCCCGCAGGGGAGTTTCGCCTCGGCGGTCGCGATCTTTATCTGGGTGATATACATGGTTGCGGTTTTTATATGCACGCCGATCAGTTTGAATACTATAAAAATAGCCATACTATCGTCGATGTTGTCGAAGGGCGAGGTGCCAGCTTCTCTCTTGAAATCCCCCTCGGTCTACGTTTTTTGATTCGTACGCATATCTTTAGTGATGAAGAACTGGCGGATGTACGTCCGGTTGTCGCCGCGAATTAAAGAGTCTTGATACGCTTGAGATAAGTTTTCATGACGTTTGGAAAACAAAAGGACGACTGATTCAAGGCTCGCTTAACTTGCGTAAATGAAAACAAAATCGACCTGGATTTTGTGGGTTCTTCACGACGGCTGGACTGGCATATTCTTGCCACTACTTTTTTTCCGTTGTAGAGTGACCGTACTATTTGCAACCCACCAGTTGCTGAAAATGGCCAAAAGCATCAATACGGAACAATAAAAAAATGGCTTCGACCAAACTGGATAAACATCTTGCCGAGCAGCGGGCTTACATTGCCAAGCGTGAAAAGGGTTATCGAGAACAATCGCTGAAACTCTACCCCTGGATTTGTGGTCGCTGTACCCGTGAATTTACTCGGGCCAATCTGAGCGAGCTAACGGTTCACCATCGCGATCACAATCATGACAATAACCCTTCGGATGGCAGTAATTGGGAGTTGCTGTGCGTTTACTGTCACGACGAAGAACATACTAAGTTTGTCGATTTTATTCGCTACGGCAGTTCTGAGGAGGCTGAAATTGCCCCTGCGACTTTCAGTCCTTTTGCCGATTTAAAAGAGCGCATGAAAAAAGGCCAATAAAGTCGTGGTTTGAATGGCTTGTGGGACATGGGGTAAGAGACATGAATGAAGTAGAACCGTTATTGCAAGATATCAAGGTACTGGAAGTAGCCACCTATATTTTTGGCCCCGGCAGCGCTGCGATACTCTCAGATTTTGGCGCGGATGTTATAAAAATTGAGGTGCCGGGGCATGGAGATCCCTTACGTCACGCCCATAAAGCACCGCCTTTTATGCCACTGGAGTTTGCTTACATCTGGCAGCAGGACAACCGTAATAAACGTAGCATTTGCCTCGACATGAAAGCAGCCGAGGGCCGAGAGGTTTTATTAAAACTGGTGAGAGAGGCGGATGTCTTCATTACTAACTTCCCCCCCGATGTGTTGGCGCGGTTAAATATTCGCTATGAAGATCTTGCGCCGGAAAACGAACGCTTAATCTACGGGCAGATTACAGGTTTTGGTGAAAAAGGTCCTGAAGCAAGTGCCCCCGGTTTTGATGCGACGGCCTATTGGGCACGCTCAGGTCTCATGGACACTGTTCATACTGCCGATAGTGAGCCCTCCATGTCTTCCCCTGGAATGGGTGATCATCCTAGCGCCATGACCATGTACGCGGCCATCATGACGGGCCTCTATAGGAGAACGCGCACCGGGCGTGGTGGCAAGGTGCACAGTAGCTTATTGGCAAACGGTCTGTGGACAGGGTCTAGCTCACTGTCATGCATACTTGCAGGGGGTGGTGCCGTCGAAAACCCGAGCCTACATCAACCAACTAACGCCTTATTGAATCACTATCAAACCCGTGATGGACGTTGGTTGTTGTTGGTACTTTTACACCAAAACAAGCATTGGCCGAATTTGCTCAAAGCCTTAGAGCGGGAAGACCTGCTCACTGATTCTCGCTTTCTTGAAATTAAGCAACGTAATGACAACGCTAAACTACTGGCTCCCATTTTGGCAGAGACCTTTAAAACTAGAGATTTACAGGAATGGCGAGAGCGTCTGCAGGCGCAGAAATTAACTTTCAGCGTCTTAGCGACAATGGAGGAAGTCGTAGATGACCCCCAGGTATTGGCCAACGATATGCTGATCGATGTCGAAGGTCATCACTATGGTCGCGGTCAGGCGGTCAACAGCCCTTTTTGGGTAGAAGGCTCCGAGAAGGTGCCCGCACATGTTGGCCCGGCGCCGGGTGCCAATGGTTCCGATATACTGCGTGAGTTGGGCTATAGTGAAGAAAGCATTGAACAATTAAGCCGCCAAAATATTATTTAACGCTACTTGAGCCTGTTCTACTGATGCGATCGTTTTACAGTGTGTTATAAACAGTTTTCTGGTCTCGGAAGTCCGGCAATTTTACTTGCCACCCGTGCGGGGCTGGGTGGAAATAATTGCATTAAATAAATACTGCGGCCCTTTTCTTTACCCAGTTGCTGGGCGACATATCTCACCAGAGGGCGCATGGGAGGGGAAAGCGCGAAGCGTTGGTGGAACTCTTTTAACACATAAATGATTTCCCAATGGGCATCACTGAGTAGGATGTTTTCACTGGCAGCCAGCTGTTCGGCGGCTTGCTCGGACCAGTCAGAAAGATGGGCGAGATGGCCGTCGCTATCGAGAGTTAATACCGTGTCCATATTTACGCGTTGGCCATTATTTAATACCAGCTTTGTATAGCAGAGGCCTCTACGGCAAGAGTAACGAAGTCGGCATCGTTGATCATTGTAAAGATGGGAAGTAGCGCAGAAGCATCGAGGCCCCGTGCTTCACAGTCAGCCTGGAGAATATAAAAGCGGGTGCCGCTAGCACTGAGTTTCTGGATGTGCTCTCTGTGGGAAAATTTGCCGTGTGAATTATCCAATGCGCCATAAACGCCGTTTTCAAAGAGTAAGACCGCATCGTTTTCAGCGACAACTCGCAGGCAATCACCGAGGGTGCCGCTATTAAAAGCCGATTTATTCACTGTGTGTAATAGCATTAAAAACTCAAAATAGCTTGGCTAGTGGCGAGAAGCGCTTGCACCTGGGTGCGATCAATAATTTTACCGGCATTAATATCGGTGCTTGTCAGGTTGCGCTGCTTGAGAGAGTCCTCATCGATCCAGATCGCCTCAACACCATAAAGGGGCAGGGCGCTGGCCATAGCAGCCTGGTTTTTACAGTCTATTGCGTGGCTATCTTGTGGCTCTACCAGTTGCCAAACCCCCTCATTAATATAGAGCACGTTGGTAGTAGCACCCATAGCACCACAGGCTAATGCGGCCTCCAGCCCCTCTCTTGCCAGGGCGTTGCCGTAGGGCGCATGGCGGAATACCAACAAGATGGCTCTATCTTCTGGTTTTTCGATGGCCGGCTTATCCAAAGGTCATTACTCGATCAGCGTTGAGGCTGGCGTCCACTAGCTGCCCCAGGCCGGATACCTCGTGTCCTGGACTTAGGTTACCACCGGTTTTGCCAAATCGTTTTGCTTCTTGTTCATTGAGCACCCCGCGTCGTGTGGCGGCGGCGATACACACCACAGAATCGAGTTGGTGTTGCTCGATCAGTTCGCTCCACTGTTGGGGAAGGCTACTTTCATCTTGTGGCGTAGTTACCATAGCCGAAGCATTATGCACCCCGTCGTGATAGAAAAAGAGTCGATAAATACTGTGCCCGCCATTAAGTGCTGCACGGGCAAAACGCAAGGCGCTGGCCGACGCCTGAGTGCTATAAGGTGGACCTAAGATGAGTAGGGCAAAATTCATAGGGTTTGCTATTTGTTTGATCAGTAGTTTTACGCTTGCTAGTTGCAGGTATTCTAACAAATTCTGATAAAAGATAGTCTGGCAAGAGACCGAGTTAGCGTTTAGGCCTTCATTTTGAAGGCAAAACTCGTGAGCACCTCGCTGAGTCATGGTGTCACTTTTGATGCAATAGTTAGCCATAACGCACCAGGTTCTACTCAGCAAAACGCTTTGGGTATAACGAGCACTTCTTGTCTCGTCTCAAGAGCCTCCCGGTGTTGGTGGATCTACAATTCTTCGCTCGTCATCGACGCCGTTCAGATTTAATGCGTCATTGCGTAATCCAGCAATGCCTGCAGACCTCCGTGATAACTATCTTCTGTCACACTGGCGTGTGTTGTGAGTCTGGCGATAGGCTATGATCGAGAAAAATAGAATAGATAAAGCCGGGTGATTTTATGCAATATTCTTTTCTGATGATGGTAACTCTGTATTTAGTCACTATGTCGTTGCAGGCAAAGGAGGAAATAAACCTTGCTCAAAACGACGAATGGGCAAGGAACTTTATGCTAGCCAATCTCGAATTCACCTTGTTACATGAATTTGGTCATGCATTTATTGAGGAGTTTAAACCGCCTGTTTTGGGTATGGAGGAAGATGCTGCAGACCGCTTTGCGATTATCGCTATGATGAAAGCGCGTGAGTATGAGTCAGCTGAGAAAACGATTCCCTGGTTGTTTTCGGTCGCCGGTGGCTGGTATACCGAATGGGAATTAAAAGAAGAGGTAAAAGGGAAAATTGATTATTGGGATAATCACAATCTTGAGATTCAGCGTTTTCACAATATTGTCTGTCTGATTTTTGGGAGTAATGCCGACGTATTAGAAGATTTGATGGATACTGAGTTCTTACCTTTTGAGCGCGCCATGACCTGTGACTACGAGTACAAGCAGGCCTTGCACGCGGTGAACTGGTTACAGAATAATTATAGTCAAAAATCTGATAAAGCCCTTAACACGCAAAGCGTGACAGTCGTTTATGAACAGCCGCGCGAGGGACAGAATAAAATGGTATTCGAGTTGTTGCAAAACTTTCCTGTCGCGGAAACGTGGGCTCAAAGATTATCCAGGCGTTTTACATTTCTTCGACCTATTCGCATAGAGTTTGAAAATTGCGCCTCTGTTTTCTCTGCATACTGGCATGCCCCGACCGCTTCAGTGACGGTTTGTTATGAGTTGCTGGTTCATTTTATGCAGATGGCTGAATATCGTCGACAACATTCATCACGGGCCTGTGGTATTCCAGTTCTGCGCAAATATTTGGGAGATAGTTTGAATTGTCATTAGGAAAGCCTTGAATCATTCCGCAGAACCGGTGGTCAGGTGATCATCTCTAAGCAATTAAGCGGCGTTAGTTCCGTCGCTTAATTTTCTGGGGCGAATGGACAAGTAGCTTCCCTCGACGCTGCTGGAAAAGAAAAAAGGCGTCATTCTTTAAAGGGCCAGTTTGCTGGCCAGGGTATCCGGGGGACAACAGACTGCTAATAGCTACTGCCGAGAATTTATCATCACAGCACTCTCGGAACAGTTAGCCGGCGTAGTAGGACGTGCTCATTAGCCAAAGATTTTCTGACATGATATTTCATCTGCTGACATGTGCCTTGTGATAACCAGCTTGAAAACATTCATTGCTGCCGACTTCTATAGGCCTTGGCAGAAACTTTCTGTTTAAACCCTTTGGTAATTGTTAACCTTACAACCATGTGCTTTGAAATATCATGTATTTGATTAAGGAGAATGACTATTAACAAACTACAGGTAAAACCGTCAGATTATAACTTCAGCGAAATTCATGACGCCATGCAGCACTATGTTGACGGCGATCTGGTCAGCGGCCTGTCGGCGGTGATCTTAAAAGGCACCGACGTTGTCGATGTTAAAAACTGGGGCTACATGGATATCGAAAGCCAAACCCCGATGCGTGACGATGCCATCTTTCGCGCCTATTCCAATACTAAAATCGTCACTTCAGCAGCGGCGATGATCCTCTACGATGACGGCGCTTTTGATCTCGACGATCCAGTCGAAAAATACATCCCCCAGTTCAAGGACTTAAAAGTATTGAAGAAGGGCTCCAAAGATCTAGACGATACCGAGGCACTGAGGACACCACCGACAATCCGCCATTTGTTTACCCACACCGCTGGTTTTGCCTATGGCCTGTTTATGACCAATCCGGTTGACAAAGTCTACGTTGACCAACGCGTGATGGGTGTGGAGTCCACCCTGACTGAAATGATCGACAAGTTAGCGAAACTCCCTTTGATCTACCAGCCCGGTGACGAGTGGCAGTACAGTATTAGCATTGATATTTTGGCTCGACTGGTCGAAATTTGGTCGGGTAAATCGTTTCTCGACTTCCTCAAAGAGCGCATTTTTATACCTTTGGGAATGGACGACACCGATTTTTCAGTGCCAGAAGAAAAACACCACCGGCTAACCACCCTCTATTCGCCTATTGATTTACGTGACCCTATGGTGCCGGGATTAAAAGCCTGCCCCGACATTATGATTGGCAGCGTACGCGAGCCTAAAAGTTTCCACTCAGGTGGCGGCGGTCTGGTCACCACGATAGCCGATTACACTACGTTTATTCAGATGATTATTAACGGTGGCGAATGGCAGGGGCAACGGGTTCTTTCAGAGCAGTCGGTTGAGTTGATGCACACCAATCAGCTGCGCGAGGGTTTGAAGGTGAAAATCCCGACCTGGGATATGCCCAATACCGTATTCGGCCTGGGTTTTGCCATTAAAAACACCCCTGCAGAAGGTGAGCCAGAAAGCGCTATTGGCGAATACCACTGGGGTGGCATGGCGGGCACTCACTCATGGATTTCTCCAAAGGCAGGCGTCAGTGCTCTGATATTTACCCAGCGGGCCTACGGCTTTTGGCACCCCTTTAGCCACGAGTTTAAGCGTCTGGTGTATAAAGTTGCTGGTTAGCACCAGGCTTTCATTGGACGTGTTACTTAAGGAATTTCTTATTAAAGCGGGACAATGCAGACCGTGATTAAAAGCGTTCAGACACGGGGCGTCAGCCGAACCTGGATGACTGGCGAGAGGTAGAGTGGCTGATTTAAATATAATGCCACTGAATTGAGGTTCGACCTGGATTTCGCATAAGGTGGAAGCTGAAAGGTTAATGGCCTGTGAATGTTTTTCACGGGCTTGAAAGAGGGGATGGCACAAGATGACAGCAGTTGAGTTATCGGACGACTTTTTACGCTGGTATGAAGAGTTACAGCAACTAGCGGCTAAAAGTGATTCGCTCTGGTTGGTCGCGTCGGATGCGAAAACTCATGTTGAGGCTTTTCGCAAAGGTCGCAGCCCCGAAGAGGAACTAGTCGAGCTTATTGAGCTGGCCCAGTGGCGCGGTTGTGGGTGTGGTGGCTCTTAACCCGAAAGGTGCTATTGCCAGCTCAATGTCTAAGTGTCCCAGGCGTCTTTATAAAGTGTCACCATTTCGTCGACGGTAGGCACTTTGGGGTTGTTGTTGGGAGACCCCGACGCCAGCGCCTGCTCGGCCATGGTGTTGAGTAGCGAAAAATATTCTTCTTTATCAATGCCGTACTCTTTTGGCGATGGCACTTTTAAATCGATATTCAGTTGACGCAATTCAGCGAGCAAGCGTTTGACGGCTGCCGCGGTGTCACTGCCAGGTTTCACTAATCCCATGGCTTGTGCACATTCGGCATAACGCTCCATTGCAGCCTCGGCGGAAAAAGCGGTGACAAGGGGTAATAGCATGGCATTGCTAAGCCCGTGGGCAACATGAAAGAAAGCACCAATGGGGCGGCTCATACCGTGTACCAGACAGACAGAGGCATTAGAGAACGCCATGCCGGCTTGTGTAGCGGCTAGCATCATGGCCTCACGGGCAGCTTTGTTGCTGGGCTCGTTACAGGCACTGCGAATATTGAGGGCTATCAGGCCCATGGCCGATAGGGCGAGGGTGTCGGTGTAGGGGTTGTGCTTAGCACTAACATAGGCCTCGATGGCGTGGGTCAAACTGTCGATGCCCGTATCAGCGCTAGTGCGGTAAGGCACGCTAAAGGTCAGTTCGTAGTCGACAATGGCCGCTGCGGGCAGGCAGCCCAGGCCCATAATCAGCATTTTCTCATCGCTGGCTTTATCGGTAATGACTGTAACTTTAGTGACTTCTGAGCCGGTGCCGGCGGTGGTGGGTATGGCAATAACTGGCAGGCCGCTCTCGTTGGCCTGGTGGGGCACCTTGTAGTCGCGAATACTGCCGCCACCGTGGGCCAGCAGTGTCATGGCCTTGGCGGTGTCGATGGGACTGCCACCGCCGAGAGCGATAACGCAGTCGAAATCGCCCTGATTAATAATCTCAGCACCACGAATAACCACATCGTCAGTGGGCTCCGGCACCGTGTCGGCGAAGAGTTGCCAGGGGATATCCGCAGTATCTAAAACCTCAGTGATATGGCCCGTCTTGCCACTATCGCGCATATAGGGGTCGGAGACCAATAAAGGTTTCGAGCAAGCCAATTTGGCCATCACATCGACGATTTCAGCGACAGCGCCAGCGCCGATCAACATAATGCGCGGTGTCGTTATGGTTGCTAGCATTCTTGTTTTCCTTCTTTTATTGCTTCGCTGATTAAATAATCGTGTCTCTCGACACGGGCCTGAATTTTAAGGACTTTACGCCCGCGACATAAATTTACCAGTCACCGTATTCACTTTAACAACCTCGCCGGGCTCGAGATATTCGGGCACCTGAATCTCCAGGCCCGTTGTCAGCGTTGCCGGTTTGGTGCGTCCAGCGGCAGTGGCGCCTTTAATGCCAGGGGCAGTGTCGACTACCGTCATTGTTACCGATTGGGGTAGCTCTATGCCCAGTAGAGCGCCGTCCATTATGAGCCCGGTGATGTCTTCAAGGCCGTCACTAATATAGGCGATCTGATCGGCTATCTCTTCACTATTCAAACCGTATTGGCTGTAGTCCTCGGCGTTCATAAACATGTAGGTGTCGCCATCGAGGTAGGAATACTGCAGGGGCACACGAATGCAATCGGCCTCTTTAAGGAAGTCATCACCCTTGTACGATTCGTCCAGCTTTTGGCCGGTTTTTAAGTTGGTAAAACGTATCTTATACAGTGTTGCGGCACCGCGAGAGGAGGGGCTTTTTGCCTCGACCTGCTTAACGGCATGAGGCACATTATTAATTTCAACAACGTGGCCTTTTTTTAATTCACTGGCTTTTGGCACTGCAAAGTTCCTTTGTGATTGATCAATAGAGTGGGTGTTTATTCGCCATTAAACGTGGGTTTTTTTCTGTCTTTAAATGCGGCGACACCGCCGAGTCCATCGCGGGTTCTCGCCATGGCGATAATCCCTTCCTCTTCAGCCACGAGTTGCTGTTGAAAGTTATTGTCGAAGCTATCCATTAAAAGCTGACGTGTACGACCAAAGGCGATAGTGGGCCCGCTGGCGAGTTGTTCGGCCAGGTTTTGTACGGTATTTGTGAGTGCCTCGGCGTCAACACATTGGTTGATTAAGCCCCAGTCTACGGCCTCGGCTGCACTTAAACGGCGATTAGTGATCATTAACTCTTCGGCTCGGCGCAGACCAATTTGGCGGGGCAGGTAGTAAGTGGCACTGCCGTCGGGGGTCATGCCAATGCCTGTATAAGCCATGGTAAAGCTAGCGTTTTTACTGGCGATTACAAAACTGCAGGAGCTCAGCAGTGATAAGCCCGCACCCGCAGCCACACCCTGCACACCGGCAATAAGGGGTGCGTTCATACTGGAGAAAGTTTCAACCGCTGGGTGGAAGGAATCGAGTAGTCGGCGCAGTGTGGCAGGTAGTTCGTCACCGGCTTTGGCAAACGTTAGCACATCGCCACCAGCACAGAATATTTTACCTTCGGCATCGAGAATTACCGCGCGGATGCCGGCTTCAGCGGCGCAAATTTTAGCGACTTCGTATAACTCATCGCCCATTGTGAAATTCAGCGCATTAGCCGCGTCGGGGCGAGCGAGGGTGATGCGGGCAATACTGCCTTCGCGTTGAAACTTAATGGCCTGGTAAGACATGGGTGCCTCGTTTGTTATTTTATGGAAGGCAAATAATACGCGCTGCACCCCGTGCTAGCTAGCATACGCTGCTAGAATAGCTGCTCGATTAAACGGGAGGCCCAATGTCATATTTTAAACAACATGTTTTTATCTGCACCAATCAGCGTAGTGATGGCCGCGCCAGCTGCGAAGACCACGGGGCCAGCGAATTACGGGCCTATTTGAAAAAACGTGTCAAAGAGGAAGGTCTTAATGGCCCCGGTGGGCTGCGCGTGAACAGCGCCGGTTGTCTCGACCGCTGTGCTCTGGGGCCAGTGATGGTGGTCTATCCTAACGAGACCTGGTATCGCTACCACTCGAAAGAAGATATCGATGAGATATTTGAAAGCCATTTAAAAAATGGCGAGAAAGTGCAGCACCTACGCATCTCTCCCAAATACGATTAGGCCACGATGCGTTCAGAGCGTCTGATGTTTTGTTACAGCTCTATACCCAACACCGCACCTAAATCTTCAATCGCCTGTTCCTGAGACAGCACTTTAATGGTTGTCATACCCAGCTGACGAGCGGGCTTAAGATTAATACCCAGGTCATCGAGGTACACCACATTGGCAGGGTCTACGCCCATGCGTTCACAGGCGAGCTGGTAAATCTCGGGCTGGGGTTTGCGTATGCCTTCTTTACTCGACTCAATGACGAAGTCAAACAGGCTCATGACGGCACTCACTTCGGCGGCATTTTCTGGTGAGCGAGACATGCCCGGGCCTTTACCGGCGCGCACGTTATTGGTCAGGCAGGATATTTTATAGTCCTGCTTGCAGCGTTTAAGCACTTCTACCATCCGTGGGCGCACATTGCCGGCGAGCAGTTTGATGACATCTTTGCCGCTAATGCGATGACCCGCGGCGTGGGATTCTTCTTCGAAGGCGGCGTCAAATTCTTCCACCGACATTTGGTTGGATTCAAATTGGGCCCAGGCATTGGTTTCAGGGTTTGTGTTATTGATGCCACGGATAAAGTCTTTCGGATAACCGTTTTTTTCTTCAAAGCGATTAAAGGATTCGAAGGGGGAGGAGGTGATAACACCGCCGAAGTCCCAAAGTATTGCTTCTATGGCCATGGATCGATTTTCTCCCAGCAAGGCTTGCGTTGTTCCCCCGTTACAAAAAGGGAGGTGGGTATGACTATGCGCCGCTATCATAGGGGGTGGGGCACTGAGCTGCAAATACAGGGGCTGCAAATTCTGAATACTCAACCAGTGACTGGACTTAGTTGTTCAGAACAAGCTTGGTTACTCAAAATAAGGCGTAGCATAGACAGGCAGCGTAGAGGCTAATATCCTTGCCGCCTCGAATGTAGGCTGTGTTTTCCTATTATCAAGGTCCCCGTTATCGGGTACTGGCACATTATTTTGTATAGGCACGTTGTCGCTTCGCGCTATTGTCTTACGTTATTGAAGGTGTATTGCATGAAATTAGAAGGTATTAAAGTACTCGATTTATCACTGTTTTTACCGGGGCCACTGTTAACGCAAATGATGGCTGATCACGGCGCAGAGGTGATCAAACTCGAGCCCATTAATGGGGGTGAGCCCAATCGCGAAATTGGCCCCAAAATCGACGGCATGACGGTGTATTTCTCCAATACTCACCGTGGCAAAAAAAGCATTCAGCTCAACCTGAAAACTGATGAAGGCAAACAAATGGCCCTGAAGTTGGCCGAGTCTGCTGACGTGGTGGTTGAAGCGTTTCGCCCCGGTGTCGCCGCCCGTTTAGGTGTCGACTACGAATCCATTAAGGCCCGCAATCCGGGTATTGTTTACGCGTCTTTGTCGGCCTTTGGCCAGACAGGCCCTTATATTAAAAAGCCTGCCCACGATCTGGCGACCGAAGCCTATGCCGGTATTCTCAGTGTCAATCTGGGTTTTGATGGCAAGCCAGCGATCCCCGCTATTCCCAATGCTGACATGCTCTGCTCAATGATGGGTTTGTCGGGCGTGCTGATGGCCCTGTTGCGCCGTAAAGAGACGGGCGAGGGTGACTATATCGATCTGGCAATGATGGATTCATTGATGGCCTGTGTGCCGAATAATATGGGTACGGTGTTTAGCGAGAAAAAACCTCCAGTGGTAAAAGAAGAGCGCACCTGGGGTGGCTACGCCATGTACAACATCTACGAGACAAAGGACAATAAATACGTGGTGCTAGGCGCCTCCGAAATGCACTTTGCGGTAGAAGTACTGAATAAAATGGAACGCCCAGACTTAATTCCCTTCTGCGAGCCACCTCCCGGGCCGACTCAAAACCCGGTGAAAGAATTTCTCACCGAAACCTTTTTGACAAAAACCCAAGCGGAGTGGGTTGAGTGGTTTGATGGTGTCGAAGCCGCTTTTGCGCCGGTCAATAATTTACGCGAGGGTGCCGATGACCCACAGATTCGCGCTCGGGAAATGATTATTGAGGATGAGAAAGGACGCGAACATATTGGCATCCCCATTAAGTTTAAAAACGAACCGGGCAAAGTGAATTTTGCCGCGCCCGAGCTCGGTGCTGATAACGAGAGTGTCGCTCTGGAGCTGGGTTTCACCGCTGAGCAAATTCAGGTGATGAAAGAAAAGGGTGTTTTCGGTCGTTAATCGTTCGTAGTTGATCATAGGTAGTGGGCCGCTATTTTATAGTGGTCCACGTTTTTCTATTTTGCCTTTGTTGGCAAGTGGCCAATACGTTTAGTTCTGTATTTAAGACGAAAAAAGTCTCCCTTCCCTTTGCCAAAACTCACAATTAAGTCAATAGCCTGACAACTAACGCTGGTGGTCAACGAGCGATAGCTAGTCTTTCTGGTTTTGGAAAGACTAGCTAATCATTTCAACACTCGATTTTATTCCCTTTGTTGTCTCGAGTTGCCCCAGTCAGACTTGCCAGGGAGATTGAGTTTAACGATAAGAGCAGTAACGACCCTCACGCCTCACGCCTCCCGCGCAAGTGCCACGTTTCCCGTTAATGGTGACGGCATTTGCCATTACAGCCGTCAACTTTATGAACGTGCTGGACTTGACGATTGCCGTAGTGGTGGCGCCGTTAATTGCCGGTACCCTGGGCGCGTCGCCATCACAGGGTACCTGGATACTGACCATCTACAGAGTGTGGCTGGCGACTGTTCAAGCCTCGACGCTCGGCCTGGATGACACCTTCATGGTTTGCATCTGGGTAGCAGTGCCAGTGCTATTTTTGGCGATGTTTATTCCTGCCAAGCTGGGTCCAAAGCCGCCCAATGAGAACGACATTGGTTGATGTGTTGGGTTGATTGACGAGTGATGTTCTTTATTGGCTAGGGCGAGCCGCTAGCGGGTACATCAACCTGGGCAATTTCGACTCTCGATGCCGCCTTGCCCCTGCCCATATCCTGAATAGAACCCTGATAGGTCAAGCCAAATAAGGTGCAGCCGTCGGGACCACCGAGGGTGCAGGCAACGGGGGAGCGTTTGACGACTTTAACCCGATGAGTGATTTCGCCACCTTCCAGCACGCGAATAAAATGATCTTGATTAAAGGCGGCGAGCCACACAGCGCCCTCGGCATCGAGGCAAATGCCATCCGGTGCAGCATCGCCGAGGTCGGCAAATACGCGGCGATCACTCAGAGATCCATCGTCGTTAATAGTAAAAGCGGTAAGCCTTTGCGCCCACGACTCGGCGACGATTAAGGTTTTTCCATCGGGCGTAACCACTGGGCCATTGGGTACGGCGAGATCAGTGGCCACTTCGCGCACGTCACCATTGGCCGTGACCAACACAAAATTGGTCGGCTTAAATTTCTCTTGATTAAGGAGATCAAAACCAATATTCCCCACATATGCATTGCCTTTTTTGTCGACCACCATGTCGTTAATTTCATAGGGGCAAAGAGCCGACAGGTCGGCGTGTCGTTCAAGCTTGCCATTGATTAGCTTCATTAATTGACGGTCGTGCATCGAAATAATTAGCGGTGTGCCATCGGGTAAAAAACCAATGCCCGAGGGCTTGCCGGGTACATCGACAACCTTGCTGCGCTGGCCATCCATTGTCAGTGTGTAGACCGCGTGGCCGTGTATATCGGATAGCCAAAGTTTGTCTCCACGCCAGCGCGGACCCTCGAGAAAAACAAAGTCGTCGGCAAATACCGTTGTCGATGATTCTTTCATGGTAGCTCCAATGTTTTAATTTATTATTTGTTGGATAAGTTTGTTTGCAGCAAGCATATTGTAAAAAGGTATCTACGCTTATAGCGTAAAGTGCCAGAAAATAATAATAATTAGAAAGGAGTTTGCACTCATGCTCGATATCGGAATTCTTTTGATGTTTCGCAACCCGCCCTTTAACCGCATAGACTGGGGGACCATTTATCGTAATGAACTGGATCACGCCGTTGCCGCAGAGACGCTGGGCTACGATCATGTTTGGCTCAGCGAGCACCACTTTGTTGAAGACGGTTACTCTCCTTCGGTGTTGCCGATAGCAGCGGCTATTGCGGCCCGTACCGAGAAAGTGCGCATTGGTACTTATGTGCTCTTACTACCGCTGCACAACCCGGTGCGAGTGGCCGAAGATGCCGCGACGGTTGATGTGATTTCCGGCGGGCGTTTTGATCTGGGCATGGGGCTGGGTTATCGCCCGGGTGAATTTACCGGCATGGGTATTAGTTCGAAAGAAAGGGGCGCACGGCTGGCCGAGGGCTTGCCGTTGGTGCAGGCGATGATGAATGGTGAAAAGGTCAGCCACAATGGCCGTTTTAATCAATATACCGACCTTCAATTGTTTCCGCCGCCAGTGCAGCAACCTTTCCCCATTTGGGTGGGCGCGCGGGGTGATAAAGCGTTAGATCGAGCCGCACGGCTGGGTTGCCATCTAGCGTCGACGGGTGCGGTAGAGCATCGCTTGAAATATATGGAAGCCCTGCGCCGTCATGGCCGCGACCCGGATAACTTCAATATCGCCCACCTGCTGATTTGCTATGTTGCGGACAGCGACGAACAGGCCTGGGACGATTGCGCCGAGCCCCTGCACCATGTGATGAGCGAATATCAGGCCTGGGCCGAGGAGTCAGGCGATGCGACCGGCGATGGCGTTGCCGAAAGTGTTGTGCCTTCACCGGCAGAGCTGAAAAAGACGCGCTACTGTGAAAGCTTTGGTCGCTCGGCTATTATTGGCAGCCCCGAAACGGTGTTGACCCAGTTATTAGCGGCACATGAAGAATCACCGGGCACACACCTGACATTAATGATGTCGTTGCCCGGGGCAGAGCCGCGCAGAACGCGCCACAGTATGGAGCTGTTTGCCAGTGAGGTGATGCCTCAGCTTAAAGCTCAAACTTAAGAATGCAGCCTCACTATTATTTATAGGCTTTGTTTCAAGGGGTACACAATATTATTAACACGCTTATGCCCTTGATTAGCGGGGTAGTTAAAGCATAAAAGAAGGCGGTAAGTAGTGAGTAGTGCAGACAATACAGATAAAAAACCGGTAATAGCAATCCTTGGCGGCAGTGGCGATCTCGGCGGTGGCCTCGCCCTGCGCTGGGCAACGGCGGGTTATGAAGTGATTATCGGTTCACGTACCGAAGAAAAGGCACAAGCGGCGGTTGAAGAATTAAACGCCCGCGACTTGTCTATTCCCGCTCGCGCCATGACCAACGAAGCGGCAGCGGCGGCCGGTGAAGTCGTGGCGATGACCGTGCCCTTTGCCAATCATCAATCGACCCTCGAGGCGATTCGCGAAGCGGTGCAGGGTAAAGTCTTTATTGACGTTACAGTGCCACTCATGCCGCCAAAGGTGGGCACCGTACAAATGCCCGAGGGCGGTTCTGCCTGCATACAGTCTCAGACATTTCTGGGTGATGAGGTGAAAGTGGTTTCCGCCTATCAAAATGTGGCGGCTGCGCATTTGAACAACCTCGAGCATACCCCGGACTGTGACGTACTGGTTTGTGGCAATGATAAAGAGGCCTGTGCACTGGTTGTTTCACTCACCGAAGCGGCGGGTATGAGGGGCTGGCATGCGGGGCCGATCGCCAACTCTGTCGTTGCCGAAGCCATGACCTCGGTACTGATTACCCTTAATCGACGTTACAAAATCCCCGGTGCCGGCTTTAGCATTACTGGCAAACCCGGGGTTTAAATGTTGTCTGAAGATCCTACAGCGCTGCCTGAGGCTGCGCTAATTACTAACGTGTGCCTGTGTCGATGACAGCAGCGCAGTTACAAGTTTTTGCCCTCGGTGGTTTCCCCCTGGTTGAGCCGGGTGATGACCTGGCCAGGTTGATTGGCGACAGCTTGCTCGCTAACGACTTAACCTTGGTCGATGGCGATGTGCTGGTCTTAGCGCAAAAAATAGTTTCTAAAGCTGAAGACCGCTATGTCGATTTAAAACAGGTTGAGCCCACGGCCGAGGCGCAAGCGTTGGCGACTGCGGTCGATAAAGATCCGCGTATTGTGAGTGTGATTCTCGACGAATCAAACACAGTGGTGCGCCACTGTCCGGGCGTACTGATCGTCGAACATCGCCTAGGCTATGTGATGGCCAATGCCGGCATCGACGCCTCGAACATTGAACATGCCGGCAGTCAGCGTGGCGACGAACTTGTTGAGCGGGTGTTACTATTACCCAAAAACCCCGATCAGTTTGCCGCCGATCTGGCGCAACAATTACAGCAAGTCCATGGTGTAAAAGTCGCTATTATCATTAACGACAGTGTTGGCCGAGCCTGGCGTAATGGCACTACCGGGCTCGCCCTGGGTGCCGCCGGTTTGCCGGCTCTCGACGATAGGCGCGGCGACAAAGATTTGTACGGACGTACATTGCAGGTGACCGAAGTTGCCGTTGCTGACCAGTTGGCCAGCGCAGCCGCTCTCTTGCAGGGCGAGGGTGGTGAGGGTAAGCCGGTCGTGCTTATCCGTGGATATCAATATGATAGTGCAGCCGACCGCTGTAATGGGGTTAGCGCCTTGCTGCGGGATAAAGAGCGAGACTTATTCCGATAGAAAAAGCTCGGGTAAGAAAAGTTTCGATAAAGACAGTTGGGATCGTAGGGTTTCGATAGGACAGATTGAGAAGAGAGACCTTTCGGTAAGAGAAACGCCGGTCAAGGAGCTAAGGTTGAAAAGAATTCTGATGAGGCGAGTTGCGATGAAAAGACGTACAGATGGGTAGTAAACGCAAAGTGCTGGCCCTCTGCGGTGGCGTCGGGGGTGCTAAATTAGCGCTTGGCCTAAGCCATGTGCTGGGTGACGACGAGCTGTGCATTGTGGTCAATACTGGCGATGACTTTACGCATCTCGGCCTGCGCATCTGCCCCGATATCGACACCGTCACCTACACGCTGGCGGGCTGCGTCAACACCGAAACCGGCTGGGGCAGGGCGGAGGAAACCGGCACATTTATGGCCTCGCTCAAAACGCTGGGTGGAGAAGATTGGTTTTACCTCGGTGATAAAGACCTCGCCATGCACGTCGAACGCACCCGTCGTTTAGCGGCCGGTGAAAATCTTGGCACCGTAACGCAGGCCTTGAGCCGCAAGCTCGGCGTGTCGGTGCCGCTCATTCCCATGACCGATGACACCGTTGAAACGCAAGTAGAAGTGGAGGGGGATGTAGAGTCGTTAATCCTGCCTTTTCAGGACTATTTCGTTCGCCAACGCTGTGAACCCAAGCTGAAAGCCATTCATTTTGTCGGTCAAGAGCATGCTCAGCCCCACCCACAATTCCTTGCCAACCTACTAGACCCCGATCTTGATCTGATCATTATTTGCCCTTCTAACCCCTTTCTTAGCGTCGACCCGATCCTGGCGCTGCCTGGTATTCGCGGCATCCTGCAAAAAACGGCAGTGCCGGTAGTGGCGATATCGCCTATTATCGGTGGCGCGGCCGTGAAGGGGCCAACAGCAAAAATAATGGGCGAACTCGGTTTGAAAATGAACTCAATTACCGTGGCTGATTACTATCAAGATATTGCCAGCGGCTTTATTCTCGATCGCCGTGATGCCGTAGAGATTGAGGCCATTCGTGAGATTATTCCCCGGGTGGGTGTCGCACAAACCTTGATGCAAACTATAGAAGACAAAATTGAGCTGGCTCGTGAAACCCTGGATTTTGTAGGACTGGATGTTTAGTGATAAACACCGTAGCAAAGATAGAATAGAATAAGACGCACTAAGGCGCAGTTGCTCGGAAAATGATATGCAAGTGGTAGTCCCCCTAAAGAGTTTCAATGATGCGAAAAAGCGCCTGGCGACTGTGCTGACGGCGCAACAACGCTGTGAGCTCATGAAACAGATGTTCGTGGATGTACTCCGCGCTGTTGTCGCAACGCCGGAAGTAGAGGGCATTACTGTCGTCAGTAGTGATGCAGACGTCGCTCAGTGGGTCGCTCAGTACGCTCAAGGTATAACAATGCCGTTGCGTGCTTTCGATCCAGGCTCCTACCTCACAGCTTCTCATCAAACAGTCTCTAATATTGTGAACCGGAGAACTGGCGCGAAGCCCGGTTTTACTGCTGTCAACACATTAGCGGAAGCCGGTTTGTGCCATGCCTACCGAGCTGTTGCTGCAGACCTGCTAACTCGGGGTGCTAGCACCATGCTGCTCTTACCTGCCGACATCCCCCTTGTCTCCAAAACGGATATTCAAGCCTTGCTGGCAGTACACACTCGCCCTGGGGTGAGCCTGGCGGCGGCGGGCTCCGATGGAGGAACCAATGCTCTGTTGGTCTCTCCGCCGGATATTATTGCACCGGCTTTTGGCAAAAATAGTTGTCTGCGCCATAGCGGCCATGCACGAGAGCAGGGTTTAGAGGCCATAATAGTGAACACCGCTGGGTTGAATCTGGATATAGATACACTGGACGATATACAGACCCTGTTGGCCACTGACAAAGAATGTGCCACCCTGCGTTACCTGCGCGATAGTGGTCTTGCTAACGAATTACACAAAAGTGCAAAGGCCGAGCAGTTACGAGGGACTCCATTTCGACAGAAGGATCCGCAACACCAAACAAACAGGCAGGTTGGATGAACAGTATTGTTAAACCCGGACAGGCGCTCATACCAAGCCGCTCAGCGGCTTTGGCGCTGGCCGATGAAACTGATCTCGCGGCTTTAATGACCCGCGCCGCTGCCTTGCGCGATGAGGCCCACGGCCCTCGGATCTCCTATTCGCGGAAAATTTTTATTCCGCTCACCCAGTTGTGTCGCAATGTTTGTCACTATTGCACCTTTGCGCAAACACCGAAAAAAATTGAGCAGCCCTACATGCTGCCTGAGCAGGTTCTCAAAGTGGCCCGTCAGGGTGCGGCTGCAGGCTGCCACGAAGCCTTGTTTACCCTCGGTGACAAGCCTGAATTACGTTATGAAACGGCGCGTAAAGCACTCGCCGAGCTGGGCTATGCCTCGACAATGGACTATGTGCTAGCCATGGCCAGACGGGTGTTTGAAGAAACCGGCCTCTTGCCCCACCTCAATCCGGGAGTGATGAACGAGACCGAACTGCGCGCCAGCCGCGATGTCTCTGTTTCTCAGGGCATGATGCTGGAAAGTGTCTCCAAACGACTCTGTGAAAAAGGTGGTCCGCACTACGGCTCGCCCGATAAATTACCTGAAGTCCGCCTTGAAACCTTAGCGCTTGCCGGGCAATTAAACATTCCCTACACCAGTGGTATTTTGATTGGTATCGGTGAAACAAGGCTCGAACGTGTTGAGTCATTGTTAGCGCTACGCGATTTGCACCAGCGATATGGCCATATTCAGGAAATAATCATTCAGAATTTTTGTGCTAAAAAAGGCACATTAATGGCCGACGTGCCCGATGCGCCCCTCGACGAATTACTCTGGACTATCGCTGTGGCGCGGATTGTTTTTGGCGGTGCGATGAATCTACAAACACCGCCTAATTTGAATGAGGGTGTACTGGCGCAACTCATTGACGCTGGCATCAACGACTGGGGTGGGGTGTCGCCCGTCACACCCGACTTCGTTAATCCTGAAAAGCCCTGGCCGGGTCTGGAAAATCTCGCTCGTTTAACAGCGGCCAGTAATAAATTACTGGTCGAGCGCTTACCCGTTTACCCTGGTTTTGCCCACGACTCTCAGCGTTGGCAGACTCCTGCGATGGCGAGCGCATTGATTAAACCAATGGACAGCGACGGCTATGCTCGCCGCGAGCGCTGGACGCCAGGTAGTGTGCAAACGCCGCCTGCTCACCTCGAACGGGAGGGTTGGTCTTTTGCGCCACCGGCGATCACATCATCGTCGACCGCTACCCAGACGACCATTGCCCGCGCTGTGCGGGGTGAACGTCTGGATGAAAAAGCTATTGTGCAGCTATTTCAGGCCCGAGGTAGTGATTATCAAACCATTTGCGAGGCGGCCGACGGCCTGCGACGCGAAGTGATTGGCGATACAGTCACCTATGCGATTAACCGCAATATTAATTACACCAATGTCTGCTACTTGTCCTGTAAGTTTTGCGCCTTTTCGAAGGGTAAAACGACCGAGGCCCTGCGTGGAAAAGCCTATGTGCTCGATAGCGCCGAGGTGACCCAGCGCGCCGCCGAGGCCTGGCAAAAAGGCGCGACCGAAGTGTGCTTGCAGGGCGGCATTCATCCGAGCTATACCGGCGACACCTATTTGGAAATTTGTGGCGATATTCGCAAGGCGCTACCCGATCTGCATATTCATGCCTTCTCTCCACTGGAAGTCAGTCAGGGTGCCGAGACCCTGGGTTTAAATATTGAAGAGTATTTGTGTCGGCTCAAAGCAGCAGGACTGAATAGCTTGCCGGGCACGGCGGCTGAAATTCTAGACGATGAAGTGCGGGCTGTTATTTGCCCCGACAAAATCAATACGCAACAGTGGTTGAATGTGATTGAGACGGCCCACAAAGTGGGTATAAAAACCACTTCGACCATCATGTTTGGCCATGTCGACCAGCCTGTGCACTGGGCGCGGCACCTGCTGCACCTGCGCGACTTGCAGCAACGGACCGGCGGAATCACCGAGTTTGTCCCTCTGCCTTTTGTGCCCATGGAAGCGCCGATGTACCGTCGGGGCTTGTCGCGGCAGGGACCGACTATGCGCGAGTCAGTCTTAATGCACGCCGTATCACGGCTGGTCTTGCACTCGCTGATCGATAATATTCAGGTCTCATGGGTGAAGATGGGCGAGCAGGGCGTAGTGGCCTGTCTCAATGCGGGCGCTAACGATATGGGCGGTACTTTAATGAACGAGAGTATTTCTCGTGCTGCCGGGGCTGCCCACGGTCAGGAAATGACGGTCGCAACCATGACAGCATTGTTACAGGGTATTGACCGCCCGGCACGACAGAGAAGCACTTTTTACGGTGAAGTGATAGCGCATCCTGATCAACTGATTCCCCTGCAGTCCCGCTCCTAGCGACATTTAACGTGAGTCGCATGAAAGCCTTGTTAACCCCTAAGCCTTAATTGGGTTGACAGCAGGTTTGCGGGCTTTATGATTGCTGCCTGTTAAATGCTTATCAGACAAATACATTGAATCCGCTACAAAGGTGAATCTATGACCGTTGACGTGCGTCACGATTGGAGTGAAGAGGAAGTACTAGGCTTGTTTAATCAGCCTTTTAGCGATTTGATGTTTACAGCGCAAACCGTACATCGCCAGCACTTCGACCCCAATCAGGTGCAGGTCAGTACACTTCTGTCGATCAAAACCGGCACTTGCCCCGAAGACTGTAAATACTGCCCGCAAAGTGGGCACTACAACACCGGACTTGAAAAAGAAAAGCTGCTGGAGATTGAACGGGTTATTGCTGAGGCCAAAGTGGCCAAAGCCAATGGCACCAGCCGTTTTTGTATGGGCGCTGCCTGGCGTTCGCCGAGTAAAAAAGACATGCCCTATGTGCTCGACATGGTGAAAGAGGTGAAGGCACTTGGCCTTGAGACCTGCATGACCCTGGGCATGTTGAGTGACGAGCAGGCCAGTGATTTAGCTGAGGCCGGACTCGACTACTACAATCACAATCTCGATACTTCGCCCGAACACTACGGCGAAATTATTACCACGCGCACTTATCAAGACAGGCTCGATACCCTGGCCAATGTACGCTCTGCGGGTATGAAAGTGTGCTGTGGCGGTATTGTTGGCATGGGCGAGAAATTAAAAGATCGCGCTGGCCTGTTGGTACAGTTGGCCAATCTCGAGGAGCAGCCCGAATCTGTACCCATCAATATGTTGGTTAAAGTGGAAGGCACACCGCTCGAAAACGAGGCCGACCTCGAACCTTTCGACTTTTTACGCACCATCGCTGTGGCACGTATTTTAATGCCGAAATCTCATGTGCGGCTCTCTGCCGGACGTGAAGAAATGAATGAACAAATGCAGGCCCTGGCTTTCCTCGCGGGTGCTAATTCAATTTTTTACGGTGAAAAACTCCTCACCACACCCAACCCCTCTGCCAATAAAGATATGCAGCTGTTTGACAAGTTGGGGATACAGCCTGAACAGCACTGCGTTGCTCACGAGCAAGAGGCGGCAGTGGCTGAGCAAATTACCGAGGCAGCAATGGACAAGCATTTTTATAATGCCGCCCGTGCATAGTTAGTGCTGAAGCAATCTTTACAGATAGCCGTCCAGCATTGATAACATTATGGTGAGTCCCGATGCTGTACTGCAGCTAGAGCTCGACACCCGCCAACGCCAGAGCCGTTACCGTCAACGCAAAATCTTGCAAAGCCCCCAGGGCGTCGAGGTCTTAGTCGATGGTCGGCGCTGTCTGGGTTTTAGCAGTAACGATTATCTGGGTCTGGCCAATCACCCTGCACTTATTGCCGCTTTCCAGCAGGCGTCAAACCAATATGGCGTCGGCAGCGGGGCCTCACATTTGGTCAGTGGCCACGGCACTGAGCACCAGGCCCTTGAAGAAGAACTGGCTGCATTTACCGGTCGCCCCCGCGCATTGTTGTTCTCCACTGGCTATATGGCCAATGTGGGAGTGATTCGTGCCTTGATGGGGCAGGGCGATCTAGTCGTGCAGGACAAACTCAATCATGCCTCGCTGCTCGACGGGGGCTTTCTTTGTCGCGCTCAGTTCGAGCGTTATGCCCATGGGAAGGGCACCGCTGCACAAGCGCTGCTGGCCGGCAACAGTGCACAGCGCAAATTGCTGGCTACTGACGGTGTTTTTAGCATGGACGGCGACCTGGCTGATTTGCCAACGCTGGCTGATATTGCCGATCAAAACAATGCCTGGTTACTGGTTGATGATGCGCACGGCTTTGGTGTGCTGGGAGAAAGTGGCCGGGGGATTTGTGAACACTTTGCGATGGACATCAATCGTCTGCCGATTTTGGTCGGCACTCTGGGTAAATCCTTCGGCACTTTCGGCGCCTTCGTTGCCGGTAGCGAAGTATTAATTGAAAGCCTGATTCAATTTGCTCGCACCTATATTTACACCACTGCTCTGCCCCCGGCAGTTGCCGCTGCAAGCCGCGTTGCGCTGACATTAATTGACCGTGAAAGTTGGCGACGAGAAAAACTACAAGGGCTCATTGCGCATTTTCAACAAGGTGCCGCTGAGCGGGGCATTCCTGTCATGGCATCATCCACACCCATCCAGCCAGTGCTCATTGGCGACGATAAAAATGTGGTAACAATGGGCGAGTATCTACTGAAGGCTGGTTTTTGGACTGGCGCTATTCGTCCTCCGACTGTGCCTGTTGGCAGTGCCCGTTTACGCATTACCTTGACCGCCGAGCACGAAGTGGCACAGCTCGATGCCCTGCTCGATACCCTGGCGGTGGCTTTGAAAACGCTGGGTAGTGACACTGAGTGAACGGCGCATATTTTATCACCGGCACTGATACCGGGGTGGGTAAAACGTCTGTTGCCGTGGCTTTGTTACAAGCGGCTGAGAAGCGGGGCTTAAGCACCGCTGCTGCCAAACCGGTTGCGGCGGGGTGTGAGGCAGGTGCTGATGGCTTGCGCAATGACGATGCCTTGTTGCTACAGCAGGCTTCCACAACGGCGCTGAGCTATGAACAAATCAATCCTTTTGCCCTGCAACCGGCAATTGCTCCGCATTTTGCGGCGGCCCGAGATAATTTACAGCTCGATGCCAAAGATCTCGCCTCGCACTGTCAATCGATTCTTGATTTAAAGGCCGATTTTACCGTTATCGAAGGTGCTGGTGGCTGGCGTGTACCGCTGAACAACAGCGAAACTTTTGCCGATATGGCGAAACGCCTTAAAGTGCCCGTTATTTTGGTGGTCGACATTAAACTGGGTTGCTTAAATCATGCTCTTCTCAGTGCTGAGGCCATTCGCGCCGATGGTTTGCAGCTGGCCGCCTGGGTGGCGAATCAAGCCACTGGTAGCGACGAATGTCACGATGAAATGGTAGCGGATCTTGAGCACCGTTTGGCGTGTCCGCTGCTGGGTAATCTTCCCCACTGTCTCGACCAGGCTGAGCTGGCCTCCCATCTTGATATCGATCTGCTGTAACGACCTTGGGTAGGGAGCCTTCGGCCCCGTTATCAACTCGGCTCAGACGACTAACACCACTAGCGCCTTCGGTCAGCGCCGTAACCGTTTGTTTTCTTTAGAAGCTTTGCTTCCTGCGGACATTTTTTGCCGCGCCAAAAGCACCTCTGTTAATGAATCTAAAACCTTTAGTTCCCACTCTTCGCTACCAGGGCTTCAGCAGAAGCTCCTTAGCGTGAAACGGAAATCGTAATTGAGTGCTTCGTTCTTTTTTATTCGGCAAGATGGGGTATATTCCCGTGCCGTATCCGTTCGTCTTAGTAAAATAACTATTATTCAGGTTTATCTTAACCCTCTTTCCTTTATCTTGTGATGTTATGAGTAGATCCAAACGAGTTCGTGTAAAGCGTAAATCCAGACGCGCCCAACGGCGGCGCAATTATTCCTTCTTAGCCTTAGCGGGTTTCATTTTGCTCGCTAGCCTGTTTATCTTACTGAGAACAAAAGGCATGTTGCCGGCAAATGAGTCTGCTGACGATTGGTATGAGTTGAAAAAAGACAATAAGGTCTTGGTGCACCTGCCCGCTGATGATGCTACACACGATTACTATACGGAATGGTGGTACTACAACGGCCACTTAGAGGGAGAAGATGGCCGCAAATACAGTTTTCACTATACTGTCTTCTTGCTTAACGCCTTTGCTCTACACACCGTTATACACGCTTCTTTTATTGATCATGAAAGCGGACAGCGTTACAGCTATCAGTCGCGTACCGGGGGTAATTTATCGATGGATGCTGAACAGGGCTTCAACTTCAACCTAGGCGACTGGTTGATGAAAGGCTCTGATGGGGTCGACAGAGTACAGGGTAAAACAGAAGATTTTTCTTTTAATCTCGACCTGACGAGCCAAACGGCCCCGGTTTTTCAGGGCGGCACCGGCTTGCTGGATTTCGGTTCGGCGGGTACCAGCTACTATTACAGCAGGCCCCGTATGGCCATTGAAGGCTATGCCGGCCTTAATGGTGATGAACAATCGGTTAGTGGCAGTGCCTGGTTCGACCATCAATGGGGTGATTTTCGTACTACGCGCCTCGGGTGGGAATGGTTTGCATTACAGTTGGAGGATGGAGCCGACATTATGCTCTACCGGCTTCATTCAAGTGAGGGCCAGCCTTTTCTGGTATCGGGTACCTATACGAAAGATAACGTGACCCTATTGTTGGGGCCTGATGATATTACCTCGACGCCTTTACGTTATTGGCAAAGCCCCGTGAGCGGGGTGAAATATCCATTGTCGTGGAGCATCGAAATACCTCAGCAGAAGGTGAAAATAACCCTTGCCACTAACCGTAACGATAGTGAATTTGATGCGCGTAGCACGACTTATAATCTCTATTGGGAAGGAACTGTCGCCATCACCGGCTCACATAAGGGACGAGGGTTTCTAGAAGTTAGCCCGCTACATAATACTGACATGAGTAGCACCGGACAGTGATAGCTCGCACTTGGTAATAAAGTGTAAAAGTCTTGAAAAGCGTCAGCTTTTTTTACAGTTCTCCTATAAAAAATCAGCGCTTTTTTGTAATTGATTGATATAAAAGCGATTATTTTGTTGGTGTATTTTTTGCTTCCTTTTAGCAACTGAGTGTAAATCTGTAAAGGGAGTCATAGAAAAATGAAAAATAAGTTGAAGCTATTAGTAGGAGCTCTGGCTGTTACAGCTGCTAGCGCCCAGGCAAACTATTTAAGTGACGTCGATATAACGGGCGGCTTTGTCATGTCAGATCTTGGCATTTTTGGGGATGGAAATCCTAACACTTACACGTTGACAATGAGCGACGTATCAGGTTCGGCGACATTCCAAATCCCGCCGGTTGGAACCTCTCTAAGCTGGACGGCTGATGGCAGTCTGGATTTAAGGCAGGTCAACGGTGCCCCTTATCCTTCACCGCCTTTCGGTACGCCGCCACTTCCTGCTTTACCGCTAGTGTTCAACGATACGCCGATTTTTCAGGGGCCTTTCTCCTTTCTGGGTTTTACAGGCTCTAACTTTAGTTTCGATTTTGATAGCGAGACCTATACCAATACCTCAGGCGGGTTTACCGCGCCCTTACCCGGTGTGCCTAACTTTTTAGAAATTAGCTACAGTATTCTCGGTGATGATATTACCATTGACATCGAGGAGAAGGGTTTTGTGAACCCTGCGGCGACGATTGGTACCTTGCTTGCTGGCCTGGATGGTACTCTCGAAGGGCTACCGGATGGGGTGATTGGTGGCTTTTTTGATATCGATATGACTGTTAAAGGCGTTCCTGAGCCTACATCGTTGGCCTTGTTGGGTTTGGGCTTGTTTGGTCTTGGTCTGCGCCGCTATAAAGCCAAGCAGGGTTGAACCTCAAATACAAAGAGTTTCTGAGGCTTTCTTTCCCTGCGAGGTTGGCCATTTAATCACCCTTGTGGAGCTTAGGGAGCCACTGATTAAGCCTGCTCAGTTCTGGCGAGCTAAAAACTTTAGCCCGCCAGAACTGAGTACACGCTTTCTCCAAAGGCACCTCAGGCAAGTTTAGTGACCCATTGGTCTACACCCCGTTCAATTAAGTCGTAAGCTTTTTTGAAGGCAGTCATATCCTGCCGGTAGGGATCGGGTATTTCGAGTCGTTCATCCTCCAGTAAGCGAAAGACTTTTCCCCGCGTTGTCGGGTGTCGCTGTTCTATATGCTGCTTCTGACTGACTTCCATAACCAAAATGATATCGGCCCAGCGCACAAGTTCATCGTTTAGCTTCGTACCGACGTACTCACTAATATCCAGCTTTTTCTCTGCCATCAGCTGTATCGCCAGCTTATCAGGCGTATGACCGATAAGCGCCTGGGTGCCTGCTGAGCGAACTTCAATGGGCGCGGCTAGTTGGGTGCTGGCTCGCTGTCGAAATAAGGCTTCTGCCATAGGGCTGCGGCAAATATTTCCTACGCAACAGATGAGTATTTTTGAAAGCATCATGTGGAGACTCCAGTCGTTGAATAAAATTATAACAAGATGGTGGCCTCAGCTTGTGCTGTTTACGACAGCGGTAGTTTTGAATACGTCCGTCGCTGCGGTTGAATAGCCGGCGATGCGGGCTGTCTTCTCTGCCGCTTACCTCCGGGCAGGTAGCAGCTTCCGGCAAAAGCTCGGCGTAAAAGATTCTGAGCAAAAGGTTTGGTTAAGTCACAGTGAAGTGACATTGCTGAATGGAGGTTATTTATTTGCGTATACGGGGGCTCCTAAAGGAACTTTTTGTTGATAGTGGAATACAAATGAGCCTCGATTGAGGAATTGAGTGTTAGGCTTAAAAAAGACTTGAATGCATTTTTAAACGCTCTATCATCACTGCTCAAAATGACAGGTCGCTATGGACGGTAATACTGGAATGTCAGAGATGAAGTTGAAAGGTTTAGCAGCACATATAACAACAAATGCAAGTGCCTGCTTGGTGTTTTCATTATTATTACTCACGGGTTTTACTGGCTGCGCTGTGGCGCCGGGCATGCAAACTTACGCGATGCGAGAGCAGTCAAGCGTGCGTATGCCGGGTAAGTCAGGCGATCAAACCCCACCTGAAAATGTCAGCGTTAAAAGCATTGATGCCGAGTTGATTCAGTCAATCGCGATGCGGCAACAACAGGCCGCAGCGGTTCGCCAGGCTGATACAAGCAATCAGGAGTTGATCGATAAGTACACCTATCGCTTAGGTCCTGCCGACATTATTTCTATTACCGTGTGGGATCACCCCGAACTCACTATCCCTGCCGGTGGCGAGCGTAGCGCAATACAAGCTGGCACCATGATTGCGAATGATGGCACCATCTATTACCCCTATGTGGGTGTTCTTCATCTTGCGGGTAAAACGCTAGCGGAAGCTCGCGAGCTTCTCACAGAAAGACTGGGTAAATACATTGAAGATGTAAAACTTGATGTGCGCATGGCCGATTTTAAAAGCCAGCGTGTTTATATCGTGGGTGAAGTCAAAGAGCCCGGTATAAAACATATCAACGATTTACCACCCACCATGCTCGAAATGATTAACCGCTCTGGAGGCTTTGCCCCTGAGGCTGACCGCCGCAATATCACGTTGACACGCAACGGGCAAACCTACCGTGTTGACCTGTTGGCACTGTATGAAAATGGCGACAGCAGCCAGAACGTACTACTCGAACCGGGTGATGTAGTTAATGTTTGGGACAGGCAGCTCAATAAAGTCTTTGTGCTAGGCGAAGTGAATACCCCCGGTTCTTATTTAATGAATAAACACCGTAAGAGTCTGGCTGAAGCCTTGAGTGACGCCGGCGGTGTTGACGAGCTGACCTCAAATCCTGGGCAAATCTTCGTTGTACGGGGTGGTATCGAAAGCGCAGAAATTTATCACCTCGATGCGCGCAGTCCCGACGCCTTGCTTCTGGCCGACCGCTTTGCATTGTTACCGCGTGATGTTATTTATGTTGATGCTGCCGATATTGTGCGTTGGAACCGAGTCATCACGAACGTGTCACAGACTGTCACTACACTTCAAAATGCCTCAAGAACCAACTTCCCTCTCTTCAATGGCGGTGGTAACTAACCAGCTACTTGTGTGAGGTGTGTCAGGCAGTCGTTGATTAGGCATAGGTGATTAGACATCGGCGTACACCCTATCTGTCGAAGTAAATTTAGCCCCTTAAGAATAGGTGCTATAGAGCACATTTAGAGCTTGTATAAAGGACTTCAATGAACGATTCGACAGCTCAAGGCCCATCACAAAATAATCCACAAAGGCGTATGACTAACAACCTCCCAAACGCTACGCGCTACGATGATGAAGTCGATCTTGGCGAATACCTGGGCATGCTATTGGCCTATAAATGGTTGATAGCAGCGGTAACGATACTCGGTGTTTTAATCGGTCTCAGTTATGTACTTATTGCGACGCCTATTTATCAAGCCAATGCCCTGATTCAAGTTGAAGACCAACAAGCTAGTGCCTTAGCAGGCCTTGAAGATGTAGCTGGTTTGTTAGAAGGCGACGCGGCGTTCGAAGGCGAGATGCAGTTGTTGCGCTCACGATTGGTGATTAGAAAAGCGGTGGAACAACTCTCGCTGAATATTGTGGCTGAGCCCCGTTATTTCCCCTTATTGGGTCGTGCCATTGCACGCCGTTATTCCTCTACACATGAAGGCGTTGCCAAGCCCTGGTTTGCTCAACCCCAATTCGCCTGGGGTGGCGAAGACATTGCCGTTGATTTTTTCGACGTACCAGAAGATTTGTTGGGCGTACCTCTGCGGCTGCTTGCTGGCCAGGAGGGGAGTTACACCTTATTGGATGAAGATAAAAAATTACTGCTTAAAGGTGAAGTAGGCAAGCTTGTTGAAAAAGACGGGCTTACATTGTTTGTTGCCAGGTTAAAGGCACGCCCTGGCAGTCAGTTTGAATTATTACGCCTTTCCCCAATGGATGCTATAAAACGCGTGCTGGATAATCTGGGTGTGAGTGAGAGGGGCAAAAATTCAGGGATGTTAGGCATAACCCTTACTGGGCCAGATAAAATACAGATCACGGCACTGCTCAATAAGATTGCCGATGTGTATGTGGAGCAGAATGTGGCCCGCAGTTCTGCGGAAGCTGAACTCTCTTTAAGCTTTCTTGAAAAACAACTGCCTCCCCTTAAAGAGCGCGTAGATGCGGCTGAAAATGCCTACAACCTCTATCGCACACAACACGGCTCGGTTGATCTGGCGACAGAGACCCAGTCAGTATTAGCGGGACTAGTCAATGTCGAGCAATCGCTACTAGAACTGCAACAGGAAAGAGATGAACTGCGCAATCGGTTTAAACCCGCCCATCCGGTCATTAAAGCACTCGATGACAAAATCAATCTCTTAAGTGATCACAGTAGTGAGTTAGAGTCTCACGCTGATCGGCTCCCTGCAACCCAGCGGGATATTTTACGTCTGGCCCGCGACGTAGAAGTTAACACCATGCTGTATACAAAGCTGCTCAATATCGCCCAGGAACTACGTGTCGTGAAGGCGGGCACCGTGGGTAATGTGCGTATTATTGATCATGCTCTGGTACCCGAAGAGCCCATAAAACCGAAGAAAGCGCTGATAATGGTGTTGGCCTTAGTGGTTTCATTATTTTTTGGTATTGCCCTGGTGTTTTTGCTTAACGCGATGCGCGGGGGTGTGAACGATCCAGACCAGCTTGAACAGCGGCTAGGTTTACCTGTGTACGCCTCAATTATGCACAGCAAACGACAAGCCAAAATGAATAAAGCCAGTAAAAAAACCGGTGAGCCCATTGGTGTGCTTGCGCAATTACATGCACAGGAATTAGCAATAGAAAGTTTTCGCAGTCTCAACACCAGCCTTTACTTCTCACTCAAACAGGCCAGTAATAATATTATTATGATAGCGGGCGCTAGCCCCAGTATAGGCAAATCATTCACCGCTATAAACCTGGCGGCAACTATGGCTGGCTCGGGAATAAAAGTCTTGCTCATTGATGGAGACTTACGCCGTGGTATCTTGCACAAATATACCCGTGATGGGCGTGACAAGGGACTCTCTGAGCTAATTACGGAAAATGCAAAGGATGCTTCAGGTTATATTCATCCCACAGGTGTAGATGGTCTGGATTTTATGCCCACCGGGAAGCTACCACCAAACCCAGCCGAACTATTACTGCATGAGGCCTTTAAACAACAACTCGATGTGCTGTCGAGGCAATATGACCAGGTGATTATCGACAGTCCACCCATTCTAGCCGTTACCGATGCTGCAATAATAGGCAGAAATGCAGCGACTACCCTGCTAGTGGTGAAAGCAAATTTCCACCCTATGCGTGAATTAGAGCAGGCGACGAAACAGTTGCAACAAGCAGGCATTGATATTAAGGGTATTGTGTTTAATGACGTTGAGCGCAATACCGGGCGTTACGGTTATGGGAAATATGTTTATCAGTATGAGTATAACAACGGGAAAACGTAACTCTGGTGGTGAGAATTAGGAAACAATTTCGTCTATGCGACTACAACTGTATAACGAAAGTTTAAAAGAGGGGGAAACTGAAGCTTCTCTAAGTAAAGATTTTAACGAGGTTTACGAACGCGAAAAAAAACCGAAAGATACTTTGTTCCAAGATCCATAAAATAGCTAATTACAAGAGTACAATGTTTATTAATTCGCCTTACTTGGAACATTTTTGCAGCTAAACCAAATATTTTGGGGTTAGATAATTTTGCAAGAGTACATCAGGAAAATTTTGTCAATGATATTTAAAGTGTACGTCCGAAGCAGAGCGGCCACTTTGTGTTAGTAAAGGCTGATATTATCAATTTACAGAGATTTCTGAATTCATTGGGTGGAAGAAGAAAAGACCGAGCAGTTTTTGGTGCTGAGACAAGCCATGGCATATATTTACATGGTGACACCGATAAGGCTCTTAAGCTGTTTAGTTATGAAGCACTCTGCAAAAAAATACAGGTTTTGAGCTTGTATTAAGTTGGCACTAACATAATGTATCTTAAAAACTCGAGAAAAAAACTTGATTCTAAATAAGGTATTGATGGGTTCGGGTGCCATTAAAGTACTCAGTGTGGGGCTTGTTTTCCTGACAGGCGTTTTTCTTTCCAGATCTATGGGACCAGAGAGCTATGGAATTTATACTTATGCATATACGATTGTTATATTAACAAGTCTGGCGATATCTGGTGGCCTCTCAACATTGCTCTTACGTGCTGTCGCTCAATATCAGTTAAAAGAAGAATGGTGCTATATAAATGGTATTAAAAAACGTGCCAATCAGCTGGTGGTTATTGGAAGTGTTTTTTTATCAGTAATATTAATCGCTTATATCGTCAATATTACTGATCCAGTAGTAAAGTCTACGCATTATTTTTCATTGTTTGTGATACCAATTTTATCATTATCTGTGGTGAGAACGTCTGTATTACGCGGTTTCAATCAACCAATTCTAGCTCAATTAGCCGATGACATTATCCGGCCTGGAATGTTTTTGGCTTTATTGGTGGTTGGTTTTTATATGTCTAAATTGACACCGGTAGTGGCCATGGCTATGTATGCTGCATCAAGTCTTGCAGCGTTGATAGCGGGGTTTTACTTCTTAAAGAAAAACACCCCAGTTAGAATTCAGAAAGCAAAAATAGACTATCAAAATCATAAGTGGATAAAGCAGATGTTGCCGTTTACGTTGATTGCTGTTATTCAAATGTTGAATAGTCAGCTAGACGTATTGATGTTAGGTTCCATGATGACCCATGCTGATGTTGGTCTGTATCAAGTAGCAGCTCAAATTGTAATTTTAATTGGATTTCCGTTGCTAATTATAAACTATGTTTTGACTTCAAAATTTGCACAGCACTTCATGGCTAATGAACTGAATATTGTGCAACAGCTAGTGGATGGAGCAACAAAGATAATACTTGTCATTAGTATCCCTGTGGTAATTTTTTTTATCGCGCTAGGAGAGCATTTTGTCGATGTGGTTTTTGGTAAGGCCTATTTAAATTCATATGCCCCTTTGTTGATTTTAATGGTAGGGCAGGTCGTAAATGCCTGGATAGGATCGGTAGGGGTACTATTAAATATGGCTGGTTATGAAATGTTGGCAGCTAAAGGATTAGGCGTGTCTTTATTAGCAAATTTTAGCCTTAATTATTACTTGATACCGTCTATGGGTGTTAATGGCGCTGCTATTGCTACAAGTTTTACTCTCGTAATATGGAACCTTTATATGGCTAAAATCTTATGGCAGAAGAAAAAGATTAAAGCAGGAGTGTTTGGATTGTTGATGCCTGATAAGAGGGTGACACGTTGATAAATACCGTTGGTAAAATTAGGCATAAATTGAATTTATATCGGCGCTACCCGCATTGGAATAAGTCGAAGTGTATCTTTATTCATGTGCCAAAAGCCGCAGGTACGAGTATAAATAAAGCCATTTATGGGCGAACACTTGGTCACTATAGGGCGGCTGAAATTGAAAAGAAATTCCCGAATTTGTATTTCGATTGTTTTACGTTTTCTTTTGTAAGAAACCCTTGGGATAGGTTGTTTTCTGCATATAAATTCGCGAAGGCTGGAGGAACTGAGTCTATGGGGGTTTCAAGCCCTGAGAAATATAAAATTCCCGAATTTGAGTCTTTTGAGCGTTTTGTTTTTGAATGGTTTTACAAGAAAGATATTGAAAAGGAGGATTATATTTTTCAACCGCAATGGTGTTTTTTGTGTGACCAGGAATCAAATATAATGGTTGATTATGTCGGTAAAACTGAAAGTCTTGAGAAAGATATTCAATTTGTAGAAAGTAAAATTGCGAGAAGGTTAGATATTATGCGGGTTAACTCTACAAGTCAAGAAACAGGCTTTGAGAAGGCTTATACTCATCCCGATATGATAGAGGTGGTAAGACTTAAATATAAAAAAGATATTAATTTATTTGGATATAATGGTATTTCATTAAAATGAAAATATTGCAGTTCATCTCTTCGCCAGCCGCAGGCGGTGCAGAAGTTTATGTAAAAGATTTAGTTAAGCAGTTTGTAAGTTATGGGCATGAAGTGTTCGTTGGGTTTTTAAGCCATGCAGCTGATGTCGGTCGAAGTGAAAGTTACGAAATTGATTTTTTACGCCAGTTAGATGAATATGGTGTTGAATATTTCTTTATAGGCAGTAAGGCGAGAAGAAATTTTCTTTTCGGTGCTATTCGTCTCAGGAGTTTTGTCAAAAGTAATAATATTGAGCTTTATCACACTCATCTTAAGTATGGTGTTGTATTTGGTGCTTTTTTGAATATTCCAGTTATTTACACGCATCATAATATAACTCTTGGGGTTGGATCGTGGTGGCGTTATATTTCAAACAGTATTGTTAACTCGTATATTGGTATTTCTGGAATTTGTGGCAAGCGCCTTGCAGATTATATGAAAAGAAATGTTGATGTTGTCGTAAATGGTGTCGATAAGACAAGAATTGCTCCTTCGGCAAAGCTGCGTGAATACCCAAAAGATGTATTAAACATCATTTCTGTGGGCAGCATATCTCCTCAAAAGAACTATAAGCTTTTGGTCGATTCGATTGCGTTACTCCCAGAAAAAATTAGAGACCATTGTGTCGTTAAGATTGTTGGAGAAGGGCCTGAAGCTGAAATGCTTGCATTAGAAAAGTATATTAAACTCCATAGGTTGGAAGGCATTTTTTATCTCTTAGGCAATAGAGGTGATGTGCCACTATTACTTGCTGATTCTCACCTTTTTTTGATGAGCTCGGAGTGGGAAGGGCTGCCTATAAGCTTGATTGAGGCAGCAATGTCCGGTTTGCCGTGTGTGGTAACGGATGTCGGAGGTTGTTCGGAGGTTGTAGGACAGTGTGGCAACGGTAAAGTTGTCGCATCTGGAGACGCAGTTGGATTAGCTGCTGCTATAGATGAAATTGTTTCTGATCCTGTGCTTTATAATAACTTTACTACTAATGCATTAGAGAACGCAGATTTTTTTTCTATACAAGAAGCAGCACAAAAACATATTAACATCTATAACGCTTGTCTGTCAGTTGATTAAGCAGAGGTTCATGTCTCTTTGTAATAATGATGCTGTCCTTTTTCGCCATCTATTTTTTTTCATAATCTAAAATTCTTCGATGGTAGAGCTGTGTTTTAAATAGGCTTTTTTACATGTTTTTATTAGTACATGAGAAATCATTGTTTAATTTAAAATTGTGTTCTGCTTCTTTTTTGATATTTCTAATGACGTTGCAGAGCTTTTATTTCATGGGAGCATCAATCCTCTGCTACATAGGGGCTGCTCTCCTAGCTTTTTGGGGTTTGATTAGGTTTAAAGTCGATAAGTTTTTCCTCCTTTTTTCTCTCTTTGTTGTAACATTGCTCTCAATACATTATGTCGGTCGGGTATTTTTTCACGGTGTTGATGTGGCTGACGTCAAAGTTTATCTATCCACTTCTGCGATGGTGTTTCTTTTGCCTCTGTGGCAACAAGTTATTAACTCTGATTTCGCAATCCTGTGTAGATCTGTTGCGCTAGTTATTTTAATACACTCTCTTGCTGTATTTGCTCAACTTGTCTACTGGGTTCTAATCGGCGATTATCTTGATCTTCTGGGTTTGCTTGGGGGAGAAGAGTCCCGGGCGGTCTCTAGTAAGGCGCTAGTTCTATCGGGAGATGTTGTTCCAAGATTTACAGGTTTGTTTAATGAGCCTGGTACATATAGTGTTGTCGTGTTCTCTTTAGTCTCGACATATTGTTACCTGATACGAAAGCTTGATTTTGTTGTTCTGTTATCATTGATTTCAATCGTGATAACAATGTCTGCTTTTGGTATAGTGCTTTCCGTCTTGCTTTTAGCTTATGCTTTTTTATTCCTTGGCAATGCGCGGCGTTTAGGTGTCATCTTTCTTGTTTTCTTGGCAACTATTTTGGCGGTCTATGCAGGGGTTCAAGTTGCACTCGTTGAGCGTTTTGATTCAGAGGGTAGCGGTTTAAGCTTTCGGACTCAAATGCTAGAGTTTTATTACGATAAGGCTAGTGTCTTTGGTATAGGTGTTTCAGAATTACCTGCTGAATTTGTTATAAATGATCTTGGTTTGTGGTTTTATCTGCTTTTTTACTACGGGCTGTTCGGCCTAGTGTTGATTCTGTTAATGGGTGCTGTGTCACTTTTGAAATCTAAAAACTTTATGGCTTTATTCGTTTTTGGTTTGATAATGTTGACAAAACTGAAATTTACATATCCTCTATATTGGTTTGTTTTCTTAATGATAGCTGTGCGGAGTGCCGATCGTAATCAGAGACCCTAATTGTTTTTAGCTGCATATTTATATCTTTCCTGGATGTTGTCTACTGGGGGCAGTAATTAAGCTGTTTGTAAGGTATATGGTACGTGTAAGCGCGTATCTTGTAAGTAAAAATTGAATTTGGCTAGTTATAAATGTGCAGGGTTTTAAAACTTGTATTGAATCAAAACTTTTACGTCGACATGGCTATGCCTGTTGCCTTTATTTTCAGGATTTGCTGTGCAAGATTTCTGTTCTTCTGGTCCTTCTTTGGCATACTTTTCAGTAGGGTGTATCTTGTATATTTAGGCGCGATATGAACATATCACAGATGTGGATGAGGGCTTATTATTGTTCTATTGGCTCCGCTTTTTCTGTTGTTCTTTTGTTTTTCTTTGCTGTTACTGTTTGATGTAAATGGTATTTTACTTGTGGGTTTCTTTTGGCAGTAGGAATTTCCTGTTTTACTTGCGTGCTACTCGGTTTACAATTGCAAAACGTCGTAAATAAATTTTTTGATAGCATGCGGTTTTTTTGAATGACTGTATCTTCTATGAGATCCCGGCATCATTAACTGCAATTATTCCTTAGCTATGTATTTGAATTCGCCAAAAATGGATGCTTGGACCTATGTTTGTTGTTCCTTTGTTCCTTTGTTCGCGTGACTGGACTTTAAAGTTACTCACTTTACTTTCTATTGCTAGTGGCTCCTTATGCTGCTCATAGGGTAAGAACATTGAATTTTCTACTTGTTGCCAGCTACCCAGACTCACTACTTCATTTTCGCGGCGCCTTAATTGATGCTTTGATAAAGAAAGGCTTAACGGTTCATGTGGTTGCACCGAACTTGGTTTTCGATAGTCTGATTGCTTCTGGTCTGAAAAAGAAAGGTGTAGTGGTTCACTCTGTGCCCATGCAGCGTAATGGTCTTAACCCAATTTTTGATCTTGCGACGTTCTTTGCTTTATTGAAGCTAATGAGGAAAATAAAGCCTAAATATGTACTGTGTTATACAATTAAGCCTGTAATTTATGGCACTTTAGCGGCAGCTGCGGCTAAAGTGCCTCAACGCTTTGCACTAATTACTGGCTTAGGGTATGCCTTTTCTGGCCAGAAACAGTCGATTGGATTGCGCACTTTGCTACGTAAACTGCTGTTAAAACTGTACAGGTTTGCACTGAGGTTTTCTCAAGGTGTGATTTTCCAAAATCCTGATGATCAAGCCCTTTTTCAACGTCTTGGTTTGGTGTGCGCTAACGCCGGTGTGACTGTGGTAAATGGTTCTGGGGTAGATATTTCTCATTACCAACAAACGACTTTGCCAGAATGTGTGAGCTTTCTGTTAATTGCTCGTATCTTAGGCGACAAAGGTGTAAGAGAGTACGTGGAGGCTGCTAGAGTACTAAAGACCCGCTATCCTAATTTATCATTTAAGCTGGTCGGTTGGATTGATACTAATCCTGATGCTGTAAGTCAGCAAGAATTGGACAGTTGGATTGAGAGTGGCACTATTCAATACCTAGGCAAGGTGAGTGATATTCGTCCTATTGTTGCTGATAGTAGCGTCTTCGTACTGCCGTCATACCGTGAGGGGACGCCAAGAACGGTACTTGAGGCTATGGCAATGGGTCGACCGATTATCACAACTGACGCACCGGGTTGTCGTGAAACGGTTGTTGAGGGCGAAAATGGTTATTTAGTTCCTATAAAATCGGTCGATGAACTAGTGACTGCAATGGAAAGCTTTATTGAAACGCCATCTTTGATAAAAGTAATGGGAAACAAGTCCCGTGAAATCGCTGAGATGAAATATGATGTCCATAAAGTCAATTCAGTCATGTTGAAAACAATGGGTATTGACGAATGAAGGCTATTTTTGATTTCTCTGTTGCTCTAGTTGCTTTGTTATTGCTACTACCATTAACTATTCTTCTTCTTGTAGTGGTCAGAATTCGTTTAGGCTCACCTGTTTTCTTTCAACAGACCCGTCCTGGGTTGAATGGGAAGCCATTTAAAATGATCAAATTTAGGACAATGACCGATGCTGTTGGGCTTGATGGTAAGCCATTGTCAGATGCTCAACGTTTGACTAAATTTGGTTCTTTCTTACGTTCTACAAGTTTGGACGAGCTGCCCGGCTTGTGGTGTGTATTAAAAGGGGATATGAGCTTAGTTGGGCCCAGACCATTGTTGATGGAATATTTACCACTCTATAGTGAAGAGCAGGCTCGACGGCACGAAGTTCGCCCCGGCATTACCGGTTGGGCGCAGGTTAACGGGCGCAACGCGATCACTTGGGAAGAAAAATTTAAGTTAGATGTGTGGTATGTCGACAACCAATCTTTTTTTCTCGATTTAAAGATACTGCTACTGACTGTAAAAAAAGTACTTGTTCGTGATGGTATTTCGGGGCAAGGAGAAGTGACAATGTCGAAATTTACGGGCTGTGAAGAGTGAAGACATTGGCAATTGTAGGTGCCAGTGGTCACGGTAAGGTTGTTGCCGAAATTGCTGAATTGGTTGGGTGGCAGGAGGTGGTTTTTTTTGATGATGCTTTTCCTACAGTTTTATCTGTGGGGGAATGGAAGGTATTAGGAACGACAGAAGACCTGGTTTCTCAAGTTGATCGTTACTCTACTGCAATAGTAGCAATCGGTGATAATTCAGTACGCTTGAAGAAGTCTCGATATCTTTGCTCAAAAAGTTTAAAGCTGGCTACTTTGTTGCATCCAGGCTCGATAATTAGTAAATACGCTAATGTTCACTCTGGGTCTGTCGTTATGGCGGGAGCTGTTATCAACCCTTTTACTTCTATTGGTATGGCTTCAATCATTAATACCGGATGTTCAGTTGATCATGATTGTATGGTAGGTGAAGGTGTTCATATTAGCCCTGGTGTGCATGTTGCCGGAGGGGTTTCAATTGGTGATTTAAGCTGGCTTGGCATTGGTTCGGCTGTTAAGCACTGCGTTGAAATTGGTAGCTCAGTCGTCGTTGGTGCTGGTGCTGTTGTTGTTAACAATATTGCCCCTAACTTACTTGTTAAGGGTATACCTGCAAAATAGAGGCACAACTCTTGTCAGATAAAGAATTTTCACCCTGGCCATCCTTTACTCAAGAAGAGTCAGAAGCAGTTTCTCAGGTATTGCTTTCTAATAAAGTGAATTATTGGACCGGTACTGAGGGTCGAGAGTTTGAAAAGGAGTTCGCTACCTGGTCCGGCTGTGAATATGCTGTTGCTGTATCGAATGGGACGGTCGCTTTAGACTTGGCTTTTAAGGCGCTCGGAATAGGTAATGGCGACGAGGTTATCGTTACTTCTCGTACTTTTTTAGCGTCTGTGTCATCAATTATAACGAGCGGTGCAGTGCCTGTTTTCGCTGATGTGTCCTCGGTTTCCCAGAATATTTCTGGGTCGTCTGTTCGAGATAAAATTAGCGATGCCACTAAAGCTATAGTATGTGTGCATTTAGCGGGCTGGCCCTGCGATATGGATGAGATGATGGCACTCGCCGATGAGTTTTCTCTGCTGGTTGTAGAAGATTGTGCTCAGGCCCATGGTGCTTTATACAAAGGAAAATCAGTGGGCTCCATTGGTGATATCGGCTGCTGGTCTTTCTGCCAGGACAAAATTATGACCACGGGTGGCGAGGGTGGCATGGTGACCACTAATGACAAAGCTTTATGGGAGAAAATGTGGAGCTATAAAGACCATGGTAAGTCCTGGGATTCTGTTTACAACAAAGAGCACCCCCCGGGGTTTCGTTGGTTGCACGATTCATTCGGTACCAACTGGCGCATGACAGAAATGCAGGCGGCCATTGGCCGTATTCAATTACAGCGTATGCCTGATTGGTCCTTAGCTCGCCAGACCAATGCTAGTAAAATATGGCAAACAGCTAAAGAGTGCAGGGGCCTACGGGTACCAGAGCTCCCCGCAGACATTACACATGCGGCTTATAAATGTTATGTATTTGTTGAGCCTGAGTTGCTAAAAGATGGTTGGCACCGTGACCGCATTATGGCCGAGATAAATACGCGCGGCATCCCCTGTTTTTCAGGTTCTTGTTCAGAAGTCTATTTAGAAAAAGCGTTTGATAACACAGGGTATAGACCCGCTGAGAGCTTACCTGTGGCCAAAGAGCTTGGCGAAACAAGCTTAATGTTTTTGGTACACCCCACATTGTCATCAGTGGATATCGCTAATACGTGTGCAGCTCTCACCGAGGTTATGAAACTCGCTTCGCATTAACTTCGGCCTGATCATTTGTTTCAGTATTACTGTGATACCAGTCGCTGATATCGTCACTGGGTTGATAGCCTAGTTGTTCAATGCTCAGCAGTATGTCTCTCACCTTTTGATAATTATTATGGTGAAAAGCTGCTCTTATTGATTCGAGTTGTTGCTTGACTTCAGGCCAGCTGAGTGAAGCTTCATCCGCTTTGAATATCTGAGAGTGACTTGTGCTGCTTGAGTTGTTACCTATCAGTAGCTCTTCATAAAGTTTTTCGCCAGGGCGCAGCCCGCTGTATTCAATGTCGATATCCCCGTCGGGGTTTTCCTCATCGCGAACTTGCAGGCCATATAGGCTGATCATTTTACGAGCCAGGTCGGCAATTTTTATGGGCTCGCCCATATCCAGTAAAAAAACATCGCCTTTATTGCCCATGGTACCGGCCTGAATGACCAGTTGGGCGGCTTCGGGTATGGTCATGAAGTAGCGGATGATGTCGGGGTGGGTAACGGTAAGTGGGCCGCCGCGGCTAATTTGTTCTCTGAATTTGGGTACCACCGAACCGGATGATTCGAGTACATTGCCAAAGCGTACCATGGTGAACTTGGTGCGGTTAATAAGGGAGGCATCACTTGGCATGTTGACGCGATAGGGCTCAGTCAGTCGCACCGATGACTCGTTGCTTAATGCCTGCAGTATGAGCTCGGCCATTCTTTTTGTGGCACCCATAAAGTTGGTGGGGCGTACGGCTTTGTCAGTCGAGACCAGTACGAACTTTTCAACGCCGCCCAGTATAGCGGCTTCGGCGGTATAGAGAGTGCCTAATATATTGTTGGCAAATGCGGCGCCGGTATTGTATTCAACCATCGGCACATGTTTGTACGCCGCAGCGTGGTAGAGGGTGTGGATTTTAAAATGTTCAATTACAGGGCCGATGGTTGCAGGTCTAGCGACCGAGCCTAGTACGGGGTAGACAATGGTTTTAGAACAAACGTTAGCGCAGGTGTTCTCTATTTCGGTATGAATTTTATAAAGATTGACCTCGGAGTTTTCAAAGAGGATTAAAGAGGCGGGCTCTTGCTTGATAATCTGACGACACAATTCCGAGCCGATAGAGCCTCCCGCCCCGGTAACCAGCACATTTTTGTCTTTTATATGGGGTGTTAGCAATTCCTGTTGTGCCGCTACGGGTGTGCGGCCCAGGATTTCTTCGACACTCACTTCTCTTATTTCTTCAAGAGACACTTTGCCGTCGGCGATTTCTTCAAGTCCGGGTATGGCAATGATGTGTAATTGATAGGTAGAAAGTTCGTCGATAATCGTTTTTCGCCGCTTTACTGTTGCCGAGGGGATGGCCAGAAGTATTTTCTCGATTTTATTTTTTTTAATAAGCTTGGCTATTGTTGATGGAGGATGAACCTCTAGCCCATCCATACGGGTGCCTTGTTTATTGGGGTCATCATCGATATAAGCAACAGGGTTGTATTTGTAGCTTTTAGTAATGGCGGCGCAGACTTGTCTGCCCGATGCTCCTGCGCCGTAGACGGCGATGGGGATGCCTTTTCGAGCACTGCCAGAATTTTTGCCGACAAACCGAGAGGCAAGAAAGGTTAATGAATTACCTTGTAACCAGGACCCGGCTAAATACCGGGTAATGACCAATGCGAAAACACCGAAAACAAAATAGAGAATGGGTATAGATCTTGGTACACGCGGCTCGTTGGGCAACAGGTATAAGGCAATCATTAAAACAGCCACGCCCGCTAGCATTGAACGGATAATCGTGATTTGTGTTTCAAGCCCGGTGAATCGTGTGACCGTACGATAGAGCCCAAAATGACGGCAGGCTAACACTGAGGTGAGAGGCGCTAAAGCAAAAATTGTAATGTGGCTAGTGAAGGGGTCAAAATCTATAAGGCTATTCAGTCTTAGTAGATAAGCGAGTAGTAAGCATAGCCAAAGTGCGGTGAGATCAGCGCCAGCGATAAGAATTTTTTTCTGGAATCGGGACAATTCCCTGAGTTTTTCGCGCATTAACGTTCCCTGATTATTGCGTTTTTATTGGTCAGAAGCAGTAAAATTTTAGCACAGTGATTATGACATTATCTTGACTACCAGTAGGGGGAGAGCCGCTTTATCCGCCTGGTGTAATGCAACGGGCAGCAAGTGGTTATTGATAGTACAACACTCGGGTCTTTTTGCCTTTCTGCTTCAACAGGCTGGTAGCCAGCCCGTCAGCAGTACGAACAGTACGATACGTTTTTACTTGTCGTTGGTCAGCTGGCTAGCGAGAAACTCGTCGTAAGTGCCTTTAAAGTCATTCAATTTGCGGTCTTTGATTTCGATAATTCGCGTAGCAAGCGATGACACAAACTCGCGGTCGTGACTGACAAAAATCAAGGTGCCTTCGTAGTGCTCCAATGCCAAATTTAATGCCTCAATAGCTTCCATGTCAAGGTGGTTGGTGGGTTCGTCGAGGATCATGACGTTGTTGTCGGTCATCATTAATTTGCCAAACAACAAGCGGTTCTTTTCACCACCAGAACACACGCGGACGGCTTTTTTAGAATCCTCCGACGAGAACAGCAAGCGCCCCAGGGTGGCGCGTACGATTTGGTCGTCGTGGCTGGGTTTGCGCCATTGGCTCATCCAGTCGAAGAGGTTGATGTCGCTGTTAAATTGTGCGCTGCTGTCTTGAGGGCAATATCCGAGAGTGGCATTTTCGGCCCATTGAATGGTGCCATGGTTAGCTTCCAGCTCACCCATTAAACAGCGCAAAAATGTGGTTTTACCCGCACCGTTTTCACCGATGACCGCCAGGCGTGCGCCGGCTTCGAGAATTAACCGACCATCGCTAAAAAGTGTTTCACCATCAAAACCATGCCCCAGGTTCTCTATGGTGAGTGCCTGGCGGTGCAGCTTTTTCTCCTGAGCAAAACGAATATAGGGGCTGACGCGGCTCGAAGGCTTGATATCATCGAGATTAATTTTCTCTATTTGCTTGGCGCGAGAAGTGGCTTGCTTGGCTTTGGAGGCGTTGGCAGAGAAACGGCTGACAAATTGTTGTAGCTCGGCAATTTGTGCTTTCTTCTTTGCGTTCTGCGACTGCATGCGTTCTTGCACCTGGGTGGCGGCGATCATAAAGTCGTCGTAGTTGCCCGGGTATACACGCAGTTCGCCATAGTCGATATCGGCCATGTGGGTACAGACAGAATTCAAAAAATGACGATCGTGAGAAATAATAATCATCGTGCTCTTGCTGTCATTGAGAACGTCTTCGAGCCAGCGAATAGTGTTGATGTCGAGGTTGTTGGTGGGCTCGTCGAGCAGCAATATATCGGGGTCGGAAAATAAAGCCTGGGCTAGTAGTACCCTCAGTTTCCAACCGGGAGCGACTTCGCTCATGGGGCCAAAATGCAGGGCTTCTTCAATGCCTGCGCCCATCAGTAGTTCTCCGGCGCGGCTTTCGGCGCTGTAACCATCGAGCTCGGCAAATTCGATTTCAAGTTCCGCCACCTTCATACCTTCTTCTTCCGACATCTCGGGCAGGCTATAGATACGGTCGCGCTCTTGTTTAATGGTCCACAACTCTTTGTGGCCCATCAGCACGGTATCGATCACGCTGACGTCTTCAAAGGCGAATTGATCCTGGTGCAGTGTGCCAATGCGTTCGTTGGGGCTGAGAGAGACGTTGCCGGCGGTGGGTGTGAGGTTGCCATCGAGGATCTTCATAAACGTCGATTTACCGCAGCCATTGGCTCCAATCAGGCCATAACGATGACCGTTACCAAATTTTACGGAGATATTTTCAAAGAGGGGTTTGGCACCAAACTGCATGGTGATATTGGCTGCTGAGATCAACGATTTATTCCTGAAAGCTGGTGTGGCGCTGTGAGTGTTCTGAGGGGGCGTACTATAAGGATTTGTGGCGAGCGCGTCGAGGTGAACAGGCTAAATTTGTTCGTAGTGTAATTGTACACGCGCTAGCAGAGGGCTATTTTGTGAGAATGACAAAAGGCACCTGTAACAGTGCCTTGGCGTCAGTTTTAATCAGTTTTGTTCAGTGCGTTTTGATATTTTATAGCGGTCACTCTTTAGTCGGGTGGCCCGCTTTGTACTAGATAGTTTTCTTCGATGACCTCTTCTGCGTCTTCTTCACTTTTTTCTTTTTCTACCTGGATAGGCTCGAGGCTAAGCGTTGTTCCACCGCCAGTCGTTCTTTTCTGTGGTGCGTCAGTTGTTCCTCGAGCAGCTTCTTCCGCTGCCGTTGTTTGGCCGACGATACTCGGGGGGCTATTGCCATGCTGTAACTGTATTTTAAGACGTAAGTTGTTGCGTGAGTCAGCATTGAGCAGGGCTTCTTGCAGGGTGATTTTACCCGCGTTATAGAGTTCACAAAGCGCGGAGTCAAAAGTTTTCATGCCCTGGTTTTCTGACTTTTGCATGACTTCACGAATTTCGGTGACATTGCCACCTTTGATCAAATCGATCACTCGTGGTGTGCCGAGTAACACTTCGATAGCCGCAGCGCGTTTGTCGTCAACGGTGGGTACTAAGCGCTGCGAGACAATGCCGCGTAAATTGAGTGAAAGATCCAGGTAAAGCTGTTTGTGCCGCTCTTCGGGGAAGAAGTTGATAATGCGCTCAAGCGCCTGGTTGGCATTATTGGCGTGTAAGGTAGAGAGGCAGAGATGGCCAGTTTCAGCAAAAGCCAGGGCGTGTTCCATGGTTTCACGACTGCGAATTTCTCCAATCAAGATGACATCGGGCGCCTGACGCAGGGTGTTTTGTAATGCGTCTTCGTAGCTGTCGGTGTCAACACCTACTTCACGTTGGTTGATGATGCTTTTTTTATGCGGGTGAAGAAATTCCACCGGGTCTTCAATGGTGATGATATGGCCGGAAGTATGGGTATTGCGATAGTCGATCAGAGAGGCCAGGGAGGTCGATTTACCCGAGCCAGTGCCACCCACAAACAGCACCAAGCCGCGTTTTTGTAGCACCAGCTTAGGTACGATCTCTGGTAGACCTAGATCGCGAAAGTGGGGTATTTCGGTTTTGATGACCCGTACGACCATGGCAACTTCGCTACGTTGCTTGAAAATATTAACGCGGAAACGGCCGATATTTTTTTCTGATATCGCCAGATTCATTTCCGGCTTGTGCTCAAACTCGACAATCTGATCGGCATCCATAATACTGTAGGCGATTTCTTTGATCTCACCTTTGCCGTAAGGCTTGTCGGTAATGGGTGACAGTTTGCCCAGCACTTTCATGCTCGGTGGGGCTCCGGTGGAAAAATAGAGGTCGGAACCGTCTTCTTTGACGATAGTACGCAGTAAATCAAGAAATTCCATGACGTGGAGGCCTTCAATTAAGAGGGGATTGAATGTCATGAAGGCTAGCAGGGAAGAGTGAGGGGAATAAAGGCCGGGAGCTGATAAGTGTGAACTTCTTCGAATAGATGCAGCAAGGGGTTGACGGGGGGTTACTGGGTGTCTTTTCTCTTTGGGTGGTGGTGATTAGGCGTTTGTTTTGATGCGATAAAAGCAAGCAAAACAAACCATCCCCAGCCTGACTTCAAGCTTACCGGCCTGACGGGCACAGGGGGCCATCAAGTTAAGGAGGCTGATGGGGCCAGAGCCGAATGCATGACGTGTTTCGAGGCCCCCTAATTCGCGGTTTTCCATAACCCGAGGCTCTCTAAATAGGAGTTCCTTGTTATTCAATACATTGTCGTATTATTTCTCAGTTTAACCTTAAGTGGCTGTTCGAGCTTTTTCTTTTTTCCTGCTAAGCGTCATCTGCAAACCCCTTCTGTTTATGGCCTGGCGTATGAGGATGTACAGCTACTGGCGGAGGACGGGACTCAATTACACGCCTGGTTCTTACCGGCCAGCCAGAAAGCCAAAGGCAGTGTCTTATTTCTGCATGGTAATGCGGAGAATATCAGCACCCATTTTGAAAATATTCGCTGGTTGCCTAAGGCGGGTTACCACGTTTTAGTGTTGGATTATCGAGGCTTTGGGCTTTCTGGCGGCGCGCCAAAACTGCCCGATGTGTTTTGGGATATTAATGCCGCTGTACACTGGATGAGTCACTCGGGGCAGACAAAACAACAAGCCTTTTTTATTCTTGGGCAAAGTTTGGGTGCTAGCCTAATGTTGTATAACGCCGCTCAACATGTTGAAAATCCGTACTTGTGTGGCCTGATTAGCGATGCTGCCTTTAGTCGTTATCGTCGTATTGCCGCGCATATCGCACGTCAATCCTGGGTCACATGGCCCTTCCATTTTTTTCTCTTTTGGCAGGCTTATGATCAATACGACCCTGTTGATGGCGTGGCGGCGTTACCCGAAACCCCGATACTTTTTTTTCACAGTAAAGATGATCAGATCATTCCATTCTCGAATCTCGATCTCTTGGTACAGAGTCATCCGGGCTACCACCAACGCGTTGTTACCAGTGGCCGACATACGGCAACGTTTATGGATGCAGCTAATCGCCAAACATTGTTGGAATTTATGCAACAGCAGGATTGTTCTCGTTGATGTGCAAAGCTGGTGAGGGGTAGGGCAGGGTTAACACGGATTTGTCGTGTCCTGGGCGAGGAAAGCCTCAGTTGTAGCCTGAGGCTTATCGATAATAAAGAGGAGCTTGTCTTGGTGCGGTTCCCCTTAAGCTTTTACCGGGAAAACACTATCTGGTGGTTTCACGGGGTGAGGGGTTGGCGTAGAGAATCGTTACGCGATAAAAAGCCTACTGAGACGGGGTCGGAAGTTGGGCGAGAGCACCTTGCAGTGCGATATACGCTTTATTCATCCAAACTTTGGTTCTCTGGCGTTCCATCAGCGACAAATGCGGGGTGTCGTTGCTGCGTATATTTTGGGCGCCCCAGAAACTGAAACTGAGCTTGTCAATTTTATTCATGGTTGACGGGTGTAAAGCAGGTAGTTGTGTTGCGATGAGGCCGCTGTTCTTTCCCCGTTGGCTGATGAGTTGGTCAATACCTTCGAAATTGCTGCCACGACCGAGGTTTTTCACGACGATGCAATGTAGCTTGTCAGTGTATTTATCGAGGAACTGTTCCAGTAAGCCCGCGGAGTCAGTACCGTCATCGATCATATACCAGTAAACTAAGGGTATTCCCATCTCTTGGCAGAGTTCCAGTACGCCGCTCTCTTCGAACCAGCGATCCAGAAAGCGCTCGCTTTGAGCCGGCAGGTCGAGGAGAAGGTTGATATCTTCCTCAACGGCAGTTTCGATAATGGCATCGCTGCTCTCAAATTCGTCCAGCTGCACGGGTTGAGTAAACTCACCGTAAAAGCGACTCAATGTGGCGTGTGACTGGTCGGCGTCAAGTCCCAGATACTTTTGACCGACATCCAGAAAATACTGAGAGAGGAGTCTTGCGAAGACAGATTTTCCAACGCCGCCTTTTTCGCCACCGATAACATGGATAGTGCTCATTCTATAATTTCCCTCTGATGAATGCTGAAGTCCATTGAAAAATAATCGGTTGAAATGTCGCTTATATGACAGAGCCCTGTCATCAGCCAGCTAACCAGACTGGCTTTGAAGAGCCATTGTACTCGACATTTATACTCGAGATTTGCTTTCGATACTTGTATTTGAGATTGGCGATCAGGGTTAAGGCGTTATTTTGTGCCATAACGCGCCCCTTTCGCCTCACCCAAAATGCCATCTGTGGATGAGTTGTCTTTTACGATAGGCCATGACTATAGGGCCATGATTTTCCCTTTTTGTTCCTCGAGTCGGGCTATGGCACTTTCAACCTCGCTGAGTTTTTGCCGCTCTTTAGCCACCACGTCATCTGGTGCATTGGCAATAAACTTTTCGTTAGAGAGCTTGCCGTTTAAACGCCCTCGTTCTTTGCTCAGTTTGCCGAGCTCTTTGTTGAGGCGGGCCAGCTCTGCCTCTTTGTCGATGACGCCGGCCATGGGTACAAGAATTTCCATATCCCCAACGAGAGCAGTTGCCGAGGGTGGTACCGGTGCATTGGCATCGAGCCACTGCGCCGATTCAAGATTGGCCAGCTTGGTTAGGTATTGTGCGTTTTCGTTGAGACGGCGCTGGTCTTCTGGGCCGCCATTTTTAAACAACAAGGGCAAGAGTTTACCGGGGGGGATATTAATTTCGCCGCGAATATTGCGCACGCCCATAATGATTTGTTTAATCCATTCGATATCGGCGTCAGCCATGGCATCGCGCTGGCTGTCGTCGGCGATAGGGAAGGGCTGGTTCATAATGGTTTCGCCCTGTCTGCCGGCCAGGGTGTGAATCTTTTGCCAAACTTCTTCAGTAATAAAGGGCATCATCGGGTGGGCGAGGCGCATAATGGTTTCTAGCACTCGAATGAGCGTGCGGCGGGTGCCTTTTTTCAGAGCCGCTGGGGCATCGTCGTCCCACAGAATGGGCTTTGATAATTCTAAATACCAGTCGCAATACTCAGACCAGACAAAGTCATAAAGAGCTTGTGAGGCGAGGTCGAAGCGGAAATTTTCGATGCCATTGCCTACTTGCTGCTCGGCATCTTGCAGGCGGCTGATAATCCAGCGATCGGCGATGGAGAGCTGGTAGTCGTCACTGCCGTCCTGCCCGCAGTCGTGCTCTTCGGTATTCATCAACACGTAGCGCGTGGCGTTCCATATCTTGTTACAGAAGTTGCGAAAGCCCTCAATGCGCCCGACATCAAATTTAATGTCTCGCCCGGTCGATGCCAGCGAATAGAAGGTGTAACGTAAGGCGTCGGTGCCATAGGCTGACAAGCCCTCGGGAAATTCCTTGCGGGTTTGTTTGGCGATTTTTTCGCGCATTTGTGGCTGCATCATGCCGGTGGTGCGCTTGGTCACCAGGGGTTCTAATTTAATGCCGTCGATAAGGTCGATAGGGTCGAGCACATTGCCTTTGGATTTCGACATTTTCTGCCCCTGGCCGTCGCGTACTAAGCCGTGAACATAAACGGTTTTAAAGGGCACGTCGTCCATAAAGTAGAGGGTGAGCATAATCATGCGCGCCACCCAGAAGAAGATAATGTCAAAGCCGGTGACCAGCACGTCGGTGCTGTGAAAGGTTTTTAATTCATCGGTGTTTTGGGGCCAACCGAGGGTGGCAAAAGTCCAAAGACCGGATGAGAACCAGGTGTCGAGTACGTCGTCGTCCTGGCGCAATTTAATGCTGTCGTCGAGATTATGCTTGTTGCGCACATCGGTCTCAGAGCGCCCGACGTAGATATTGCCTGCCTCGTCATACCAGGCTGGAATGCGGTGCCCCCACCACAACTGGCGGCTGATGCACCAGTCCTGAATATCGCGCATCCAGGAAAAATACATATTCTCGTACTGCTTGGGTACGAACTGAATAGCTTGTTGCTCAACGGCGTCGATGGCTTTTTCAGCCAGGGGTTTGGCGCTGACATACCATTGGTCAGTGAGCCAGGGTTCGATAACGACACCAGAGCGATCACCGCGCGGAGTTTTCAGGGTGTGAGCCTCCACCTTTTCAAGCAGGCCCAGTTCATCGAGGTCGGCGACCACCATCTTGCGTGCGTCAAAGCGATCCATGTGCTGGTACTTTTCCGGCACATTGGTGTTGAGGTTAGCGTCGCGATCGAAGATGTTAATCATCGGCAGCTGATGACGCTGGCCAATATCATAGTCATTAAAATCGTGGGCCGGGGTGATTTTCACACAACCCGAGCCAAAGTCCCTGTCGACATAGTCGTCGGCAATAACCGGTATTTCGCGACCGCTGAGGGGCAGGGTAATGGTTTTACCAATAAAGGCTTGATAGCGCTCGTCGTCGGGATGTACGGCTACGGCCGTGTCGCCAAGCATGGTTTCGGGGCGGGTGGTGGCGACGACCAGGTGACCGGAACCGTCACTTAAGGGGTAACGAAAATGCCACAGGTGGCCCTGTTCTTCTTCGGCGATGACTTCAAGATCAGAAATGGCCGTGTGCAGTTTCGGGTCCCAGTTAACGAGGCGCTGGCCACGATAAATCAGGCCGTCGTCGTAGAGACGGATAAAAGCTTCCTGCACCGCGTCGTAGAAACCATCATCCATGGTGAAGCGTTCACGGGACCAGTCGGGTGAAGCACCGAGACGACGTAGCTGCTGGGTAATATTACCGCCGGACTCTGCTTTCCACTGCCAGACTTTCTCGATGAATTGATCGCGCCCGAGATCGTGACGACTAATACCGTCGGCTTCGAGCTGGCGTTCAACCACCATTTGTGTGGCGATACCGGCGTGGTCGGTGCCCACCTGCCATAAAGTGTTATCGCCCTTCATACGATGGTAGCGCACCAGGCCATCCATAATGGCCTCCTGAAAACCGTGGCCCATGTGCAAGTTGCCGGTGACATTGGGCGGCGGAATCATGATGCAAAAGGGGTCGCCGCTACCGGAGGGCTTGAAGTGACCGCTTTCCTCCCAGATTTTGTACCAATGACTTTCGATGGTTTGGGGCTGGTAGGTTTTTTCCATGATGGGTGTGCGTACCTGAATTAAAGAGTTGGGTGGAAGCGTTTTTTGTGGGTGGAGAATTATACGGGGCGAGAGGGCGTTACTCTATAGGCGATAACAGGGTCGGGAGACAATAACAGGGCCGGGGTTGCGCGCATAGTGCGAAAACATCGACAGTCATTACAGCAATACAGGCGCGCCTTTGAGGTTTTCGACTTTGCTAAAGCCCAGTGGATAGCCCATGTGCTTGTAGTGGGCAAAGCGTTCACGTTTAGCTTGCACTTGGGTTTCGGTGCCGTAAATGAGTTCGGCGAGGTGTTCGAAACGGCTGAACCAGTTGGGTGTGTCGCTATCGAGATTAATCATCATGTCGTGGTAATCGCCGGGCTCGTCACCACTGCAAAGATAAATCGGTGCGTGATCCTCTGCGCTGGTGCTGTGGGCGAGAAAGCTACTGGGAATATGTTGCCAGAGATCTTGCTGCAGATTTTGCACGAGTGCTGTATCACGGCAGTAGACCAGCACACTGTGTTGTTTTTTCCCGGCTTCATTGGCCAGCTCGCATACTAATTGCAGAGCGCGGGTGATCGTGTCTTCGCGATCGCCCTGCAATTGGTGGAAATGTATTTTCGTCATAGCATAAGAGTCATCGGAGGAGAGGGCCCGTGGCAGATATTAGGGCAGCCTTAGGCTGCCGCACAGTGACGTAAATACTCCATTAATAAAGGCACAGGACGCCCCGTCGCTCCTTTTGGCCCAGCCGATAACCAGGCCGTGCCGGCGATGTCGAGGTGAGCCCACCGGTAATCTTTGGTAAAACGCGAGAGAAAGCAGGCGGCGGTAATACTGCCACCACCGGCGCCGCCAATGTTGCCCATATCGGCAAAGTTACTTTTTAGCTGTTGATCGTATTCATCCCAAAGGGGCATTTGCCAGGCGCGGTCGCCAGAGTTTTGTCCAGCCTTGAGCAAACTTTGCGCCAGTTCGTCGTCGTTACTGTACAGGCCTGAGGCATGGGACCCAAGAGCGACAATGCAGGCGCCAGTGAGGGTGGCGATATCAATGACTGTGTCGGGTTTGTAGCGCGCAACGTAGGTGAGGGCGTCGCAAAGTATTAAGCGGCCCTCGGCATCGGTGTTGAGGACTTCAATGGTTTGCCCTGACATGGATGTCACTACGTCACCGGGTTTCGTTGCCTTGCCGCTGGGCATGTTCTCGACAGCGGGAATGACACCCACCACATTGATGGGTAGGTCGGCATCGGCGAGCGCCTCCATTACCCCGAGGACACTGGCTGCACCGCACATGTCGTATTTCATTTCATCCATCTTTGCGCCGGGCTTGAGGCTGATGCCACCGGAGTCGAAGGTGACGCCTTTACCGACTAACACGATGGGCCTGGCTCCTTTTTTACCGGCCTTGTAATCGAGGGAAATTAAGTGGGCGGGCTCTTCAGTGCCAGCCGTGACTGACAACAATGATCCCATACCCTGTTCAGCCATTTGCTTTTCCGATAAAACCTGGCAGCTCATGTTTTTGTGCTTGCGGGCTAGAGCGCGGCTATGCTTTGCCAGATAGCTGGGGGTGCAGGTGTTCGCGGCTAAATCGCCCAGCAAACGGGCCTGATTAACACCAATGCCAACGGAGTGACCGTAAGTGAGGCCGGTCTGCGCAGCATTTTGTGCTTTTTTATCACTGCAAAGCAAAGTGACTTTTTTCAGTTTGCGTTTGCTGGAGGGTTGCGGTTTGCCGCCGTTGAAGTCATAGCTGGCCTCGACAAATTGTTGCGCCAATTGCTGCGCGGCCCAGCGTGTATCGTGCTCTTCCAGCTCGACTTCGGTCAGCGTTGTCGCCACAGAGGCAATGGCATCATTTTTCGTTTGTTTGGCGACAGTGCTGGCAATTTTTAAAAAATCCTTGCTGGAGACAGCTTCAGCACCGGTGCCGACCAGTAACAGGCGCTTGGCATTTATGCCGCTGGGTTCATGCAGCATCAAGGTCGATGCACACTTGCCAGTAATATCTTTGCCTTCAAGTCGACGGCTAATGAGCCCGTTGGTGGCTTCGTCGATGGCGGCAGTGGTGGCACTGAGCGGATTGTCTGCGGGGACAGCGACAACCAGACAATCGGTTTTCAGTGTGAGTGGATTGGTGGAACGTGCGACAATCTCCATGGTGTCTCCCGAGACAACGTTGGTCAAATATTGGATAATTCTTTACGGGCCTTAGTGTATGTCATGGCTCTGTAGAGACCAAACGCCTCGGGCTCAAAATGTTGTTTTTTTAACAATCGAATTAACTTAACAAGGTTGCACCTCTTTCTGTGATTATTTTTCGCTATATAGCCCGAGATTTATTCGGTACGACGGTTGCCGTTTGCGCGGTGCTGATGTTGGTTATTATCAGTGGGCGCTTTGTGAAGTATCTCGCTGAGGCCGCGGCTGGCATGCTCGATGCGAATATTCTCTTCGCAGTGATTGGCTATCGTCTGCCCGGTTTTCTGGAATTGATCTTACCTCTGGCTTTTTTCCTTGGTATTTTGCTGGTTTATGGTCGGCTCTATGTCGACAGCGAGATGACGGTGCTCTACGCCTGTGGCATGAGTCCCAGCAAATTAATTGTTTACACCATGGTCGTTGCTGTTTTTGTGGCGGGGATAGTGGCATGGCTGAGTTTTTCCGTCAGCCCTGGTGGGCTTGCCAAAGCAGAGGCTTTGTTGAGTGCGCAGAAATCGCGGGGTGAGTTTGAGTCGCTTGAGGGGGGTAAGTTTTATCCCTTGCGTGGTGGCCGTGGCGTGACTTACACCGAATCAATTGATGATGATGGCACTATGCACGAAGTGTTTTTATCGCAATCCAGCATTGACAGTAGCGGTGTGCGCCAGGTGGTTGTGCTGGCTGAAAAAGGTCGTCCGAAACGCGCCGAAGAAAATGGTGAACGCTATCTGGTACTTAGAAATGGTTATCGCATTGAGGGCACACCGGGGCGCGCCGATTTCCAAATTACGGCTTTTGATGAATACGGTCAGCGTCTGGAGAAGGACAATAAAATTCGTCGCCACCGCGAGAAGGCAGCGATCATGTCGACGGCTGCCCTGCGGGCATCGGACCGGCCCGAGCATATTGCTGCCTTGCAATGGCGGTACTCGGTACCTATTTTAGTCCTGGTCGTCTCATTGATGGCGGTGCCCTTGAGCCGGACCAATCCTCGGCAGGGTCGTTTCGTCAAAGTTTTCCCCGCCGTATTACTGTATATCTCTTATTTAGTCGGCCTCAATGCGGCTCGCGGTGCGCTGGAGGATGGTGAAATTTCCGCGACTCTGGGATTGTGGTGGGTGCATGGAGTTTTTCTAATGATTGCTGCAAGCCTGTTACTTTGGGATAGCGGTTGGCGAGGTAAGCGAACGCGCTCTTCTGTTACGACCGTAGCGGGGACTGGGCAATGAGTTATTTATCCCGCTATGTCATGCGCTTTGTTTTTGGCGCTATTATCCTGGTGCTACTGGTGTTGCTCAGTATTGACGTCATTGCCGCCGTCGTTGATGGTCTCGGCGATGTACGTAATGATTATCAGTTTGTTGATGTTCTCTACAACGTTTGGTTGACGTTGCCAGCACGAATTTATCGCAATATTGCTTTTGCTTCATTAATTGGTTGTTTGATTGGCCTCGGTATTTTAGCGGGCAATAGTGAACTCGTCATTATGCGTGCTGCAGGTGTTTCTCTACTGCGGATTACCGGTTTTGTCTTACGTCCTGTTTTATTGGTGATAGTCGCTGGTGTGTTGCTGGGCGAGTTTGTCGTGCCCTATACCGACCAGCTGGCTGAAAGTCGCCGCATGATATTGCGGGGTGAAAAGGAGACCTTATCTGCCACTAGTGGGGTTTGGAACCGTGAGGGTAATGAGTTTATTCATTTTAACGGGGTCTATCCGAACGGTAAGTTGTTTGGTGTCACCCGCTATCGCTTTAGTGAAGAGCGCGAAATAGAAGAAGTCAGCTTTGCCGCACGGGCCTCTTTCTTTAAGGACTACTGGCTTGAAGAAGAGGGGGTTGTTAGTCATTTTGAAGAGGGGCGTATACAAACCAGCGAGTTTTTAACCCGGCGCTGGGATACGCCTTTGTCGCCTGATTTACTCACCTTAATGGTTATGCCAGCAGACTCTCTATCAATGGGTAGTTTGCTCAGCTATGCCCAATATCTCGATGAGCAGGAACAGCAGTCGTCGAAATACTGGCTGGCTTTTTGGAGCAAGGCATTACAACCGCTCTCTGTACTCAGTCTGGTATTAATTGCCACTTCTTTTGTGTTTGGCCCGCTGCGAGATGCCACCATGGGCTTTAAAATCTTTGCGGGGGTGATTGCTGGTATCGCCTTTCAAACCAGTCAGCAATTACTTGGACCCTCCAGTGTGGTGTTTGGCTTTTCACCGTTTTGGGCGGTATGTATTCCGACACTGGTGTGTATTGCTGTTGGACTGATTTTATTGCGCAGAGCGGCTTAGCTAGCCACTGGTCAATTAGTTTTCTTGCTATTAGAGCCTGAAAACAAGCACCTATTCGCGCCATTAAATGACTAGTTCTTTGTCCACCTTAGGTTTGTTATCTGCCCGCGGGTGTAGCCCTGTGTAAAGTCGGTATTGCATGCCGATCATGGGGCTGGCAAACCTGGCCGGCAAGTGGAATCTGTCGGTGTTTTTGCAATCCTTCGGCAAATCTCTTCTGCTCAATGAGGTGTGTTGAATTGGCCTGAAATCAATACTGTTACACTTAGTTAGAACATTTCTCAATCAATTACCCTAGCCAGTGCCGCCCAGCCAGTATTTCCTCTCTGTCAGTCCTGTTATGTCGGGGCGAATATGTTGCATTCGTCCTCGTTATTCTCTCTCGTTACCCCGTTGCCTCGTGAGTATTTTAGGCAATTTTTGTCAACTTAAAGCAAGTATTTTTAACCGTTTTGGAGGATGATAATTTCGCAAAACATATGATAGTCTTGTCAAATACAGTGATGTAATGGAGAAAGCAAATGGAATTTAAAGCTACTTTTGATGCTAATACAGACTCAGACTGGTTTTCTGTCCAGTTATTTTCTGGTGTGACCTACCATATTTCATTATCCCCAGATGAAAGCACAGGTCACTTCTACATCACAGCGAGCTCAGAGACTGATTCTGAGTTTGCAATCGACAGTCATAATCGCCGCACAGAGTCGGATTCTTCTGGAACTGATTTAGTATTCACGCCCTTAACTGACGGTGTATTCTATATTGATGTGGGGCACTCAGATAAGGTGTTGGGCACCTCCGGTAGCACCAGTTTGCCAACCATTTATGAGCTGGATTTACTCGCAGCTCTGGACCCTGCTGCGGTACAGCTACTGCTGGCACAGTTAGGTTTTGATAGCTTAGACAATTTGAAAGATTTTATAGGGAGTTCGAATACATCTGGATCAACGTGGCCGTTGAATTACGGCATTTCGGTCAAATCTATTGTTGATGATTATGCTGACAATGTGGCTACTACAGGTAGGATATCGAGTGGTAGTAGTGTCCAGGGGCGTATCGATGCTACTCACGACTCCGACTGGTTTAAGGCCGAACTGTCAGCGGGAGTAACTTATGAATTTACTCTTGAATCCTCAGATTTAAAATCTTTAAATTTGAGCGGTTTTGATGTTGGTAAGAACCGGATAGAAATGTCAGATTTTAACCCTCTGGGCACTTCGACACTGGTAGTCACACCCGATGTAAGCGGTACTTTTATTATTGACGTAGACGCTGCGCAATCAAATGGCGCGGGGGGGACTTATACGTTGTCGCTTAATAGCATCCACGATGACTTTGCTGATACCCGCGCGACTACAGGTGATATTGCTGTCGGCGGTTCGGTCAGCGGCACTTTAAACGCACCTGATGATGCGGATGTCTTCAAAACTGTGTTGGCAGCAAATACCACCTATCAAATAAGCTCAACTGTGGCGGATAGTACATTGGCACTTATGTTGGGGATGAATTCTGATGATAGTAATGGTTTGTCGATTGCTGGTTTTGAACGCTTCGATTTTGGAGCTAATAAAAGTATAACTTTTTCAACCCTCAATGGTGGCGACTACTTTATTCGCATGGAGCAGCTAGCAGCGGGTAGTAAAAGCACCGCGGAGGGTATACCTTTTTCAGCGGTCAATTATGATATCAGTGTGTCTGCTGTAGTTGATGACTATTATGATACGGTCAATACAAGCGGTGTTGTTAGTGTTGGCAGTAGTGCCGCTGGGGTATTGGAGGTTGAGAACGACAATGACTGGTTTAAAGCGAATTTAAGCGCCGGTACTACCTACCAGGCGAAAGTCGTTGGCGCCAATCCTGGTGGACAATTTGGGCTGCAAGCGTTGAGCGATAACAGCCCGCACCCTTTAATTGATTCTGTTGGTCGTTTTGAAGGCACAGGGGGTGTTGAGTCACAGCTGGTATTTACACCACGCCAAAGCGGTGATTTTTATTTTGATGTGTCTTCCTTTAATGATTTAACGGGAGCCTATTCTCTTGAGTTATCTATTATAGATGATGATTATGCTGATACCGTTGCTACTCAGGGTCTAGTGAGTGTCGGTAGTTCGCTATCTGGAAAAATTGATGCCGTAGGTGATAAAGACTGGATTGCTGTTGATTTACAAAGCGACATCACCTATCAGATTAAACTGTCTTCTACTGGCGCTCAGTCTCTATATCTTTATTCCGTTGAAGACAGTGAATACTCTGCTGTTGCGGAGGCAGATGAAGCACGGCTTGAATTGTCTAATTATCCTGAAATTGTATTCACTCCAAATGATGATGCTCGTTATTACATCGAGGTTAGAGACTCTTCTTCAACAATTACAGACTACACCGTATCGGTTGCTGCGATAGAGGATGATTATCCTGATCATGATCAATCAACAGCTGTTCTGGTGGTCGACACGTCAGGTGGTGGAACAGTCACCCCCCCATCGATCAATTTAACAAAAACACAAGTTTCAGAACTTTACGTTGCTATATTTAACCGGGCCTCGGAGGGTAGCGGCAATCAATACTGGCAAGGCACAGGTATGTCAGTCGAAGATACGGCAACGACTATGCTGGCAACGGCTGATGCGCAGGCGTACTTTGGTGGTAGCCTGGACTCTGACAGGGCTTTTATTGAGCATATCTACTTAAACACACTGAATAAAACGCCAGCTGATGATGCAGCTGGGATTGATTATTGGTTAGGTACCTTAGCCAATGGCGATTCACGAGGGCATGTGATTTCTGCACTGGTCTCTGCTGCTCAACAACCAGAAAATGCAGGGGCAGCGCAAGATTTGTTTAATGAGCGCCTTGCTATCTCAAATTATGCGGCTGATAAGCTGACTGACGCGCCAGATAATTATGGTGTTGTGCTTGGCTTTAATGATGATTTAAATGGTTTGACATTAGTTGGTGGTGCATCCGCGATTATTGATTCCCTGCTGTAGAAGGGTGTTTAATTAATGAGTTTACATGTGATTGAAAACAGGGCTTATGTTGTATGTCGGGTTTTGGCGCCTTGCGAGTGTTCAATCATTTTTATGTTTTAGCCGTATGAATGTGAGCTATTTAGCTTTTGGTAAAACTACCACCCGCGTCTGGCTCCAGATATCGTGTAGGCAGTGGCCATCGCGGTTGAAGAGGCAATAAATATAAGAAAGCCCGCCACACAAGAGGATTGGTGGTGCTATCAGACAGCGTATCCAGCATTGTCGCCAGCTGGCAAATGGACTGGTGCCGGGTAAGGATTTATCAAGTTGTTCTAGACAGATATGCCAGGTTTTCATGCCGAGGGTTTGTCCAGTACGCCGCCAGCACCAACTGTAAAATAGTGCGAGACAAAACCACCAGCCAAAGAGGAAGAGATAGCGCAGAGGGCCTTTGTATTCGAGCCGTGTTGTTTCCTGCCCGTCTATTAATATTTGCGTCGCCGCTTCGCCATGGGTGAAGACTTGAATCACAAAGAAGACCGCAGCATAAGCGAGGCTGATGGCGGCCAGTAAAAAAAGATCGTAGACCAATGCGGCAATGCGCCGAAGGGGTCTAGCAACAGGAAGAGCAAGGGGCGGTGTAATGGGTGGTGTCTCGGGGGCGGCGCTATCTGGCTTTGGGGGTGTGGTGGACAAGAGTGGCTCCCTGTGGTGAATGTAGAAAACGAGATGACATCGCGCATAACTCGGGCACCAATTATAGGGGCTTTGTTAGCGTTGCGCATTGACCTGTGTTGAGGGCCGCTTGCTAAGTTGGCTTATGCTGTAATAATGGTGTCAATCGAATGCTATTGCTTTGTGCTTGGGGAGAACGACGTTTGTCGACGATTACTATACAACGCTCACATCAGCTGCCGCTGGATGAGGTTAAACAAAAAGCCGAACAGTTGGCACAGAACTTAATTCGGCGTATTGGTGGTAAGTACCGTTGGCAAGGTGACACGGTGCACTACACGTATAGTGGCGTAAAGGCGCGCATCGATTGTGAAGAGAGTGATGTTCTGATCGACATTAAATTGAATTTTGTGGCGTCTATTTTCCGGGGCACCATTGAGGAAGAAGTGCGAGAAACGCTCGATAAGCATTTGGTTTGATAGGTCTATATTTTCTCTGCATTATCTGGTTTTGCCATTAAAGCCGGTCTCACTGTTAAGAACCATTCCTCTGCCAAAAAAAATGCTGCCTAAGAAAGTCGCTGTCAAAGAAAGGTCTGCTGTAACCGCCGGTCACGTAGGGGTCTTCTCTCAAGACAAGCTATTAGTAAGCGGTGGATTTTATAGGCTTTAGCTAGCTCTGTGCTTCAGTCACGACTCTCGCAGGCCGCGAATAAAACTATGGTCGAGATGCTGGATGTCGGGGCGCCCCGATAAAATCATATCCCGCTCGATTTCATCCTTCAGTAAAGCTAAGACGCGTTCAACTCCAGCCTGGCCACCCGCGGCAAGCGCGTAGAGGTAGGGGCGGCCCATCATGCAGGCCTTGGCTCCCATGGCCAGCGCTTTTAGGACATGGCTGCCGCGTCGCACACCGCCGTCGAGAATAATTTCTAGTTTATCGCCCATGGCGTCGGCAATCTCGGCAACGAGATCAATGGGTGCTGCGACGGTGTCGAGCTGACGACCACCATGGTTGGAGATAATCACTGCACTGGCGCCGATATCAGCGGCGCGGCGGGCATCTTCGATAGAGAGAATACCTTTAATAGCGAAAGGCCCTTGCCAGCGGGCGGCGACTTTTTCAGCGTAGGCCCAGTTAAGGGCGCGATCGAATTGTTCATTAATGTATTTGCCCAGGGAGCTGACTTGAGAACTCCCTTCGGCAATGTGGTGGCTGAGGTTGGCCATTTCTAGCGCCGGAGTTGTCAAATAGTGGTAACACCAGGCGGGGTGCAGGACAAAACTGGCGAGGCTTTGCAGAGTTAAACGCGGGGGGATTGTCATGCCGGTGCGCAGGTCACGTTCGCGATTGCCCTGTACTACGGTGTCGACGGTCAGGCAGAGGGCGTCGTATTTGGCGGCGCGACAGCGCTCAATTAATTCTTCATTAATGGCGTTGTCACGGAGCACGTAGAGTTGGAACATCTTCGGCCCGCTGGTTGCCGCAGCAACATCTTCAATCGTCGTGGTCGCGACCGTCGACAGTGAATACAGAGTGCCAGATTGTGCCGCAGCGCGAGCCACTGCGCGCTCACCTTCATGGTGGAAAAAGCGAGTCATTCCTGTCGGTGATATCAATACTGGCCAGTCGAGTTCACAGCCCAGTACCTTCGTTTTCATGTTGATGGTGGTGACATCTTCAAGGCAGCGGGGCGCTATTTGATATTTATTAAAAGCCTGGGTGTTATTAATGCGAGTCAATTCGTCATCAGCGCCACCATCAATGTAATGAAACAGTGGGGCGGGTAGTTGACGTTTGGCTTGCCGACGAAAATCGTCGAGATTAAAGCAACGCTGGATAGATGACGGACTTGGAAAGAGTGGCATTGTTTTATTTTAGCGGAAATAAGAACGGGCCTTCTATAAGGACAGACCATTTATTAGGGGCAGGTTTTTCTATCCGGTGTTTGCCTGTAGCCGAAAAACAACAAGCCCACAGCGAAGAGCGGGCTTGTTGGAGGCTTGTGAACATGAGCACTTACGCGGCTCTTTCCTGGGCAATCTTGATGGCGTTTTTGCCGTGACCGCTGCGCAGTAGCTCGCCGGGCGTGGCACCGGTGCATTCACCGTTATTAAAGGTCACTTCACCATTGACGATAATGGCCTGGTAGCCTTCTGCGCGTTTTATGCGGCGCCATTCGCCAGCCGGTAAATCGTGGACGATCTCGCCAATCCATTCGTCACCATCACCGAGGGCATGAATGTCGTACACCACGATATCGGCAGCCCAGCCTTCACGCAAAACACCGCGTTCTTTTAAGCCCACTGCTTGAGCGGGCAGGGCGGCGAGACGGTAGTGAGCTTCTTCCAGAGTGATTTTCTCTTCGTCGCGCACCAGCCACTTGAGAAAGTCAGTGGTGTAGGCGCCTCCGGTGAAAAACTTGGTGTGAGCGCCACCATCGGATACACCGGGGATGGTGTAGCTATTGTGATTGATGATCTCGGCCATAAAATCGGCATTAAAGCCACGGTCTGGGCCGAGGAAATGAACATTGAGCTCGCCTTCTAGTGACAGGTCGAGCATGACGTGAATAGGGTGCTTGCCTTCTTCTTCACCAATTTGGGCAAGGGTTTTGCCGACATACTTTTCTAGTGATTGGGTGCCGTGCACATCTTGTACTTGAAGTTGCGGCACTGCCCCGCCAACCCCGGCCTGAATGACCTGCAAACGCCGGTCGGCCTCTTCGGTTTCGGCGATGATAGCCTCGCGCAGTTTGTTGTCTTTAAGTTTTTCGAGCTTTTCTTCTTTGGTGCCGGTTGTTAGCTGGCGCCAGGCGGGACTGGCATCGTAGAGGTTCCAGTGCTCAAGGGTAAAACAAAAGCCGGTGCGCACTGTGCCAGCCTGACCGTAAATTTGCAGACCTTTATCGCGAGCCTTGTTTAGCCAGTCGAGGCTGCGACGGTGAACTCGGGCATTTTTGCGTGTCGGTGCAATGGCGTTGTGGAGTACTGGGCGGCCAGTGACTTCTGCCAGTGTTTCGAGAAATTGCATATCGGTTTTGATATCACCGGTGGCCTGAGTAATCTGTACGTTGCCTTCGCCACGGTCATGCAGAACGTTGGCGAGATTGAGGACTTCAGCATCGCTCATGGTGTCGGTGACCATCGGGGTGCCGTCGAAGTCAGCCTGCGTGGAGTTTTCGCCGAGACGTTGGATGGAAAAGCCCATCAAGCCGGCTTCCATACCCTCGTCGAGCAGGCGTCTTAATTCTTTGCGTTCGTCCGGGGTTGCCTCTCTAGTTTTTGCTGCTTCAAGACCCATCACATAGGTTAATAAGGAGGCAGTAGGCATGTAGTGCACGCAATTGACACCCTTGGGGCGAGCGTCGAGGGAGTCGAGGTACTCGGGAATGGTTTCCCAAGTGAAGGGCATACCCTCTTTCATGCAATCGTAGGGGATCGCCTCGGTGCGGGTCATGGTCAATAGCGAGCGCTCTTGATACTCGGGCTTAACCGGGGCAAAACCAAAGCCACAGTTGCCCAGTACCACGGTAGTCACCCCATGCCAGCCAGAAATAGTGCAGTAGGGGTCCCAATGGATTTGCGCATCGTAGTGGGTGTGCAGGTCGACAAAGCCGGGACAGACAATTTTGCCGGTGGCGTCGATTATTTTTTTTGCGGTACCAGGCGCCTCACCGCCGATTTGGGCGATTTTGCCATCTTTAATCCAGACATCGGCTAGGCGTCTTGGGGCACGGGTGCCATCGACAACGGTGCCGCCTTTGATGTGAATATCATAAACGTTGGACATGGTTAACTCTCCTAAGGTAGAAACGGTGAGATAACGTTCAAAGAATAAAATACGAAGGGCTACGGGCTTTTATCGTTTGGTTTTAGAGTAGGCCCTAGTTATTCAGATTGATCGCATCTAATTTATAATTTTATGGACGACCTGTTTCTGGGCAGCAGTCTTTAGATAGCAGTGCACGCACAAGCTAGAAATTGCTGGCTGCGCCCTTGTTTCATTTCACTATAGCATTAGGACAATTAAGGAGGGAGGCGAGAAAGGTGACTGTATGTTGATATTGGTATTAATTTCTGAATCTTACGAGTTGGGGCAACCGTGTTTGTCCTGATAAACGTCCTTTGTTTCGCGGCAATGTATCGCTTACAATTCGGCCTGTTCTGCACGTCTTTTTCGTTTTTTATTGATGCCAACGGGGACCGTGCCATAGCTCGCTTTTAACTAGTGTATAGTTAGACAAACCAGACTTTGTGCGTTTGGCCGTTGGTTTTAGAGCTCGGACTCCGAGATAACAAAAGGCAAGTTTATGGAAGTCGATTTATTTCAACAGGGTATCGATCTGATGCTCTTTGGCATGGGCACTGTATTTGCGTTTCTGATCTCACTGGTCGGCGCCAGTTATTTGATGTCCTGGGTGATTACACGTTTTTTCCCCGAACCCATACAGCCTGAGGCGACGGTGCAGATGGCGCCAGTTGCAGCCGTTGAACCTCGTATACAGGCAGTGATACAAGCGGCAATTGATAAACATAGAAGTCGTTAAGCGTATTAAACCCCCCGGCTTAGTCTGCTAGTGGATACAGTGGTCATAGCCCCGTCGTTTAAACAGTTGAGAGTGATTTAATGGTAGAGCAGAAAAAAGCCCTTGGGATTACTGACGTGGTGTTGCGGGATGCACATCAATCACTTTTTGCGACACGATTACGTATCGACGATATGTTGCCGATCGCCGAAAAGCTTGATCAGATTGGTTTCTGGTCGCTGGAAACCTGGGGTGGAGCAACCTTTGATGCCTGTATACGCTATCTGGGGGAAGACCCCTGGGATCGTATTCGTGAGCTAAAAAAGGCTATGCCGAATACGCCTCAGCAAATGCTCTTCAGGGGGCAAAATATTCTCGGTTATCGTCATTATGCTGATGATGTGGTGACTAAGTTTGTTGAGCGTGCAGCCATCAATGGTGTCGATGTGTTTCGCGTCTTTGATGCGATGAACGATATGCGCAATTTAAGCACCGCTTTACAGGCCGTAAAGAATGTCGGCAAGCACGCTCAGGGAACGATCTCTTATACCGTTAGTCCGGTGCACAATATTGACTTGTGGGTGGACATGGCCCGCGAGCTCGAAGATATGCAGGCCGATTCCATCTGTATAAAAGACATGGCCGGTTTGCTGACCCCCTATACGGGCTTTGAGCTGGTCAGTAGGCTTAAAACAGCCGTTAATATCCCCATTCATATGCAAAGCCATGCCACCACGGGTATGTCGACGGCAACCTATTTGAAGTGTATTGAGGCCGGTATCGATAATGTGGACACGGCGATTTCATCAATGTCGATGACCTACGGTCACTCGCCCACCGAAGCACTGGTAGCTATTCTTGACGGCACCGAACGTGCAACCGGTCTGGACATGGGTTTGCTAGAACAAATCGCTGCCTATTTCCGCGAAGTGAGAAAGAAATACGCCAAGTTTGAAGGTTCGTTAAGAGGGGTTGATTCACGCATTCTTGTTGCTCAAGTGCCCGGTGGCATGCTCACGAATATGGAAAGCCAGTTACACGAGCAGGGAGCAATCGATCGGTTTGATGAAGTGCTGGCTGAAATACCACGTGTGAGGGAAGACCTTGGCTTCTTGCCGCTGGTGACCCCCACCTCGCAAATTGTTGGTACGCAGTCTGTGATCAATGTCCTGACTGGCGAACGCTATAAAACGATTACTAAAGAGACGGCAGCCGTTCTAAAAGGTGAATACGGTGCGACACCCGCAGCGGTGAATGAAGAGTTACAGGCTAAAGTTCTCGAGGGTGGTGAAGCGATTACCGTAAGGCCGGCCGATTTAATTGCCCCTGAACTGGATAAACTGCGTGCCGAGTTGAATGATCAGGCGGAAGAAAGGGGCATCACCTTAAAAGAGGGCGAGCAACAAATTGATGATGTACTGACCTACGCACTGTTTCCGCAAGTTGGCTTGAAGTTTTTAGAAAATCGCGACAACCCCTCTGCCTTCGAACCAGTCCCCACGGGCAAAGAAGGCGATGTTGTTACCAACGATAATGGCGAAGAGATTTATACCGTCAACGTCGAGGGTCGTGATTATACAGTCGCAGTGAGTAACGGCGGTGATGTCTCGGCCATTGTGCCCATGGGCGGGGCCGCTCCGGTATCGGGTGGTTCGGGGCCAGTCGGTGACGGTGAACCGGTCTCGGCACCATTGGCTGGCAATATCTTCAAGGTACTAGTGAAGCCAGGGCAGCAGGTGGCCGAGGGAGACAACCTGGTTATTCTTGAGGCAATGAAGATGGAAACTGCCGTCAGTGCTGTGCGAGCGGGCACTATCGGTGATGTGTTGGTGAAAGAGGGCGATGCCGTTAGCGTTGGCGACTCTCTCATCAAGCTCATCTAGCCTGCGGAGTTAATCATGGATCAATTAATTAAACTCTGGACTGAATCCGGTCTGGCTCAAATTGAAGTGGGCACCATAGTGATGATGGCAGTGGGCTTTACCCTACTGTTTCTGGCTATTCGCAAGGGCTTTGAACCGCTGTTATTGGTGCCCATCGGCTTTGGTACTATCCTGGTCAATATTCCTGGCGCCGGGTTCGAGGCCGCACCTATTTACGATGCGATGGGGCACCTGGAATCCCCCGGCGGTTTGATGTACTACATCTACAATGTCGGTATTGCCTCGGGTATGTTTCCGCTCATCATCTTTATGGGTGTCGGTGCTATGACCGATTTTGGTCCCTTGCTGGCCAACCCGAAGACCTTGTTACTCGGTGCCGCTGCCCAGGTGGGTATTTTTGTGACGGTAATGGGCGCAGTGGGCTTGAGCAGCCTGGGAATTCTCGATTTCTCCATTCGCGACGCGGCATCAATTGGCATTATTGGCGGCGCTGATGGGCCGACGGCAATCTTTGTTACCAGTAAATTGTCGCCAGACTTACTCGGGGCAGTTGCAGTTGCCGCTTACTCTTATATGGCACTGGTGCCGATTATTCAGCCGCCAATTATGCGCGCGCTGACCACAGAGGCTGAGCGTAAAATTGAGATGGTGCAGTTGCGCCCCGTATCGCCCCGAGAAAAAATCGTTTTCCCCATGCTGTTACTTGGCCTTGTCGCCATGTTACTACCGAGTGCTGCACCGCTGTTGGGTATGTTCTGCTTCGGTAATTTAATGCGCGAGTGTGGTGTGGTCGATCGTTTGAGTGACACGACACAAAATGCCCTGATTAATATCGTCACCATTTTCCTTGGTCTCGCCGTTGGCTCGAAAATGAGTGCCGATAAATTCCTCAATTGGGAAACTCTGGGTATTCTCGCCCTGGGGGCTCTGGCCTTTTGTATTGGCACTGCGGCGGGGGTATTAATGGCTAAATTGATGAACCGCTTTAGTGCAACACCCATCAACCCCTTAATTGGTTCTGCCGGTGTATCGGCTGTACCTATGGCGGCGCGTGTGTCGAATAAAATTGGTCTCGAAGCCAATCCACAAAACTTTTTGCTGATGCACGCCATGGGGCCGAACGTGGCCGGTGTGATCGGTTCCGCTGTTGCAGCGGGGGTGATGATTTCTATGGTTTCCGGTTTTTAATACGGGGTGAGTGAGAAACGTGTAATGGTAGTTCAGGCACTTATTGAAAAAAAATTAAGCGAAGGCTTGGCCCCGGTTTTTTTGCAGGTGGATAACGAAAGCTATCGACATAATGTGCCCGAAAATGCAGAGACTCACTTTAAAGTGGTCATTGCCGCTGAGGCTTTTATTGGCCAGCGTGCTGTGCAACGTCATCAACAAGTGTATCGGCTGCTCGCTGAAGAACTGCAAGGGGGCGTCCACGCTCTCGCTATCCACGCCTATACACCCCAGGATTGGCAGGCGCAGGGTCAGGCTCCCAGCTCACCCGAATGTTTGGGTGGTTAAGCGCATTGGGAGCACATTATTAAAGTTCTCACGAAATTTCGTTGAAACTCCCTAAAGATATTTCGCTTAATCTAGATCAACTCTAGTTTATTCCTCTCTTAATCTGGATCAATTCTAGCTCATTCCTCTAGTGCTCTAATGATCATGTCATTTCTTAGAGAGGGGTATGCAGTATGAGAAGTCGAACAATCAATTCACTCGTTGCTGGTTCTTTATTGTCCACAGGCTTGGTCTGCGGCGCGGGCAATGCACTGGCCTATGAGGCGGGAGATATTATTCTTCGCGCTGGTGTTGCATCCGTACAACCGGATGAGAGCAGTTCTACGTTAAAGCTTGATGGTAGCGCGTTGGCTGGAACCCATGCAGGTGTGGATAATAATGAGCAATTAGGGCTGACTGGCACTTATATGGTGACATCCAATGTGGGTATTGGTCTGTTGGCTGCTACCCCTTTTGAACACGATATTACGGCTAATGGCATGGGAGTGGATGCTGGTTCAACAAAGCATTTGCCACCGACGTTAACCTTGCAATACTTTCCGATGAATTCGGCGTCTGATTTTCAGCCTTATGTGGGTATCGGCGTTAACTATACGGCTTTCTTCGATGAGGAAGTTGATAGTGAATTAGAAGGGGTTTTGGGAAGAGGGGACCTGGAACTCGATGATTCTATTGGTTGGGCTCTGGAAGCAGGTTTTGATTATGCGTTTGATGAGCACTGGGTATTAAATGCGGCTGTCTGGTATATCGATATCGACACAAATGCTGACTTTAAGTTTGATAGTGGTTCGCGTGTTCAAGCGGATGTGGATATTGATCCCTGGGTTTATATGGCAGGTATTGGCTATAAGTTTTAACCGCAGCTAGTGCGGAATTAGTAAAAAGCCGAGGCAGTTGCCTCGGCTTTTTGTTGTCTTGTTATTTGTCGTTTGTACCCAGCGCCTGGATGATGACTTTGCGCGTATCGACGGGATCAATAACGGCATCGATCTCCAGATAACTGGCAGCTTCTGTCGCTTTGCCGCGCTCATACATGGCGTTGAGTAGTTTATTGAAGAGAGCCTCTCGTTCACTCTTCGTTTTGATAGCGTCGAGTTCCTTTTTAAAACCGAGATGCACTGCTCCCTCTAAACCCATAGCGCCAAATTCGCCGCTAGGCCAGGAGGCGCTGTAAACTGGACGCGAAAAGCTACCCCCTGCCATAGCAATGGCGCCCAGCCCGTAACCTTTGCGCAGGAAAATCGCGACCAAGGGGGATTTGAGGCGAGAACCAGCGACAAACATATCGGACATTTTGCGTACAGCCCCTTCGGTTTCACTCTCTGGCCCAACCATAAAGCCTGGGGTGTCACAGAGGGAGAGTAGTGGAAGCTTGAAGTCATTGCAGAGGTCAAAAAAACGGGTGGCTTTTAGTGCCGCCTCTGCATCAATGGCACCACCGAGAAATTGGCAGTCATTACAAATCAGCCCAAAAGGTTTGCCTTCAATGCGTATAAAGCCCGTGATGATGCCGCAGCCGTAATCTCGGCGTAGTTCCGTGAAGGAGTCAGTATCAGCCAGTGTGGTGATGATATCTCTTACCTTGTAAACGAAACGACGGTCGGCAGGCAATAAAGGCCAAAGTTTTCGTTGGTCGGCGCAGCGCCAGTTGCTCGTGCTGCCCTGAAAATAGGAGAGCACTTGGCGAGCAATACGAGTAGCCTCGGCTTCATCGTCGGCGATTATATCCACTACGCCGTTTTTACTCTGGCAATCAATCGGACCAATGTCTGTCGGCTTATAGTGACCCATGCCGCCGCCTTCAATCATGGCGGGGCCGGCCATGCCAATCCATGAGCTTTTAGTGGCGATGGTGATATCGGCGCAGCCAAACAGGGCCGCGTTGCCCGCAAAGCAGTAACCATTATTGACAGCAATCATCGGCACGTGAGAGCGCAAGCCCGCCCAGGCAGCGAAAGAGCCTAAGTTTAAGCTTAACTCGTAGTCAGTATCGCCGGGCCTGCCGCCGCCTCCTTCGGTATACATCACCACGGGGCGTTTTAATTCAGCCGCGAGCTCAAGTGCGCGATCGAGTTTTTTATGGTGGAAAACCCCCTGGGTGCCAGCGAGTACAGTGTAGTCATTGACGATAACCACGGCGCGACTGGTTTGCTCGTCAAACAGGGCGGCATTAATGGTGGCGAGACCGGTAATAATGCCATCGGCAGCCGTGTGCTTTTTCAGGTCCTCAATATCTCTGCGCTGACGCTGGGCAGCGACCGCCAATTGACCGTATTCAAGGAAAGAATCTTTATCGCAAAGGTGATCAAGGTTTTCTCGGGCACTGCGATAACCCCGGTGATGGCGTTTGGCAATGAGTTCTTTACGCTGCTCGTCGAGTGTGGATTTTATGCGCTCGTCAAAGTGCTGGATGACCTCTTCTTTGCGAGGGTGGATGGCCGGCTGGGCCTGGGTCTTGATCCTGCTCACAGTGGGATATACCTCTGAGTATTTTTATTGGGATGAGCTTTACAGGCGTTTGAGTGTAACGTTAATCAAGGAAATGACGCTATCAGTTGAGTGACACAAGTTCTTTGAGAGAGGGTAGCTACGATGAAATAGCCAAAAAAAATGCCCGTGTCATTAAGAGACGGGCATTTCTAAACGGTGTGAGTGGCCGGACAAGAGCCACCAGAAATCGATCTTCTATTTGCTGCCGTCAAGCATATAGTCAACACTGGCTTTCAGCTCGTCGTCCGAGCAATCCATACACAGACCTTTAGGGGGCATACCTTGAAAACCTTGTATAGCATGGGTGTACAAGGTGTCTATGCCCTTCTCTAGACGAGCAGTCCACTGCTCTGGGGCTCCGTACTTGGGTGCGCCGGCCATGCCTGAACCGTGGCAGGTTTTACAGCTAGTATTATAAACATCTTCACCGCTACGGCTTCCACCACTACTATCCGCAGCAGGTGCATTGGACACCTCTCCGACCAGGCTGATTTCACCAGCGGGTGCCAGGCGTTCTGACATCGCTTTTTCCTGTTCAGCACTAAGTTTAACTTCGCCCTTTTCGTCGCTACAAGCACCAAGGGTGAGCAGCGATACAACTGCTGTACAAAGAGCAAAAAGTTTCAGGTTTTTCATAAAATGGACTCCATTAGTCACGGTAGCTTGTCGAGAGTGGCGCGTATTATAGACGTTTTCCAAGGCTTCAGGAAAACATACAGCCATGTTCTTTACAAAATAGAGCACTGTTGTAATGGGTCTACCGGCATGGGCGTATTCGATTTGAAATGTCCATCCTCAAAGTACTTCCTTATTAAAAGATAATCATAAGTTATAATAGATATTATCTTGAATTATAATTAAAAGACTGCCATCTTGAAGGTGGAGGCGGATTTTTGCGGCTTTGCAAGAAACGCAACCGGATGTTGCAAGGGCTCACAATGTTTCCTACACCACTATAAAAAGTATAACTATTGAAGAAAGAGGGTCATTCTATGTCTGTGATAAGAAAGCCTGGATGCTATAAAACCTTGCTCACTGCCTGTGTATTCAGTAGTAGTTTCGTGATGGCGGCTGTTACGCCTGAAGAGCGAGCCACAATTGGTCTAGAGGGTACTCAACTCACGCCCAGTGGCGCCATCCGTGCGGGTAATGCGGAAGGTACTATTCCTGAATGGAAAAACGAGCCAATACCGATACCCGATGGCTTCAAACCGGGCACCTTTCATCTCGATCCCTTTGCTGACGACAAAGTGCGGTTTAAGATCACTGCGCAGAATTACCAGGAGCATGCCGACAAATTGTCAGAGGGTCAGAAAAAGATGTTCGAGACCTATGACGATTACTTTATGAATATTTATCCTACGCGGCGGTCAATGGTTTATCAGGATTATATTTATGATGCGGCCCTGAAAAATCTCGACCGAGCCGTGTTTGTGAGCAATGACAGCCACTTGGGAATGATTGGCTTTACGGGTGCCAGGAGAGCGTGGGCCTTTCCCATTCCACGTAATGCTAATGAGGCCTTTCTCAATCAGCAATCGCGGCCCAAACTGGTTTGGAATAAATCGCGAGAAGTTACCATCGCCGTAGCCACTAATGGTAGCTATGAGACGAGCAACCTGGATGTAGAGTTTCACTACAAATGGAGTGATCCGGAAATTGCTGAAGATGACCCCGAAGGGTTACCTACCGAAAACATTCTGCTCTACCAACAGACATTAACGGGACCGGCTAAAGTTGCTGGGCAGGTAGTTCTGGCTTTGGAGCCCATCACCTTCACAGAAAACTTCCGTAAGGCATGGGCCTATAACCCTGGCCAGCGTCGTGTGAAGCGGGCGCCGCAGATTGTTTACGACAACCCTATTACCGCTGGTGATGGCCTGGCGACCACCGATCAAGGCTATGGTTTTAATGGCCCCAACGACCGTTTTAGCTACAAATTATTAGGCAAGCGAGAGATCTATGTGCCCTATAACCCCTATAAATTGTTTGCTCAATCGGCTACGCCCGATAAGGTCATTGCGCCATCGGGCCGTTTTAATCAGGATTATGCGCGTTATGAGTTACACCGCGTTTGGGTGATTGAGTCCAATCTTAAAGAGGGTACCAGCCACGATTACAGCAAGCGGGTTTATTACCTTGATGAAGATTCCTGGGAGGTGATGCTGGCAGATAATTATGATCGGCGTGGCGAACTCTGGCGTCTTTGGGAAGATCACCTCATCATGTTTTATGACGTTGGCTTTCCGAACCGTGCCGCGGAGTTACAATATGACTTTAATGCCCACCGCATGCTGGCCCTGCTGATGGATAAGAGTAAGGCGCCCAGCTTTTCCTGGCGGGCCGAAGATAAACACTTTACCTCGGCAGCGGTACGGCGCAGGGGCATTCGCTAGTTAAACTTTTATAAACAAGATGAGAACTTAAAAACCGCAGTGTTAGACCACGCGGTTTTTTTGTGTTTAACCTACAGTGCGGTGCAAGATTGAATGGGTGTTAATCACGCTTCCCTTTAGAGTTAGAGTCTACGCTTTTAATGAAATACCGTATTATTGACCCACCATGATTTAAGTGTTTATTGGCAACCTAACACTGGGATACCGCAACGTCAGCGTCTCCCCCAAAAGCAGGAAATCACTATCTTGAGTGAAAAAATCTATCTCAGTGCAGAACAAACATTGACTGACGCCTATCGCCTTGGTGTAAAAGTGTTGGAGAGTGGCTTTCTGCCGGATCTCATTATTGGTGTATGGCGCGGCGGTACGCCTATTGCCATAGCTGTTCACGAGCTACTGCAGTGTCAGGGTGTTGAGGCCGACCATATTCCTATTCGCAGCCAACTTTATAAAGGCATTGGTGAGCGTGAAAAGACCGTAGAGGTTTATGGCCTCGACTATGTGGCTGCCCACCTTGAGGAAATTCAGCATATTTTGATAGTGGACGATGTCTTTGACAGTGGCTTGAGCATGGCCCAGATCCTGACTGATATTGATTCACTGTCCGGTGAAAATAAACTGGAATGTCGCATCGCGGTGCCCTGGTATAAGCCGAGCAATAATTTGACGAGCTATAAACCCGATTATTTTTTATACACCAGTGATGCCTGGTTGGTCTTTCCCCACGAGCTTTGTGGCCTCAGTCAGACAGAATTGCTGCAAAAAAAACCGGGCATCGAGGTCATAAAATATCTGTTTGAGGGAGCGCCTTAGTCTTCGAATAAACATTTTTCCATGGCGGCGATTTCTTTCTCAGGCAGTGCCTTTTTTTGTTGTGTCAGTTTCAAGGCTTCTGCGCCCAGGGTTGTATAAGTGTTACGAAGGCCTGGGGCTCTCTGTTCGATAGCTATGAGGTGTGCTCTTAGTGTATTAATATCGCCGCGGGCAATTGGCCCGGTAAGGGCATTGGAAGCCCCCTCACTAAGCCCGTTATCCAGACTTTGGCGCATTAAGGGGGAGAGAATGGCGTTGGCCAGCGTCTCTTCGATGCCCGCTTTTTCAAGTAGTGTCTCACTGGCGCTAAGGAGTGCAATAAGATAGTTTGACGCCATTACGGTAGCGGCATGATAGAGAGGTTTGGCCTCTGCTGTAATCGTCGTTGTTTGCCCCCCGATTGCTTTAAACAGTGTGCTGATGCCCTCTATAGCAGGGGTATCACCTTCGAGGGTGCAGACTGTCGATTTGAACGTGTTCAGTGAGCGTTTTGGGTTGGCGAAACTGTGGGCTGGATGGGCGCTGGCGACCCGGCTGCCACGTTTTTTTAGAGGAGCGAGCACCTCCGATGTTTTCAAACCACTGCCATGAAAAGCGATAGATTTTTGCCAATTGATAGCTGAGAGCTCGGCCAGCTGTTCAGCACAGCTGTGAATAACGTCGTCAGGTGTGGCGATCATCCATAACTTTGCAGGCTGCTTTGATAATTGTTCAATGGTGCGACACACACGACCAGCACCAATGAATTCAAGCGCTGACTGACTGCTTTCAATATTGCGGTTATAGATCCCGCCAACATGAATGAGCCCCGTGTCCTTAAATAGCCTGGCCAGAGTACGTCCTAGTTTGCCAGCGCCAATAATATTCATCCTCAGCGGAACGGTGCTCGATGTGTTGGCTGCAAGCTCCCTGGTCATGCGTTGGTATTAGTTCTCGTGTTTCTGTAACAGTGCTTTATACGCTTTGACAGCAGGCGCAAGGCCGATTTCAATAGCATCAACAATCAAAGCATGGCCGATGGAAACCTCGAGTAGGCCCGGTGCTGTAGCAAACTGGCCGAGGTTATGCAGGTTTAAGTCATGGCCAGCGTTAACACCAAGACCAATTTCCGTCGCGTGACGAGAGGCTTCGCAATAATTATTAAACAGTGCCCGCTTGTCTTTGGCTGCCGCGTAGGGGCCGGTATAAAGTTCAATGCGTTCGACCCCGAGCTCTCGAGCCAAGTCTAGTTGCCTTTTATCGGGGTCCATGAACAGGCTGACCCTTACGCCGAGAGCCTGTAGTCTGGAGATAACTGGTCTGAGTTTTTCGGATGAAGTGCAGAGGTCAAAACCATGGTCTGAGGTGAGTTGCTCACTGCTATCGGGCACCAGCGTGCATTGCTGGGGACGGGTGGTTTCGACGAGTGATAATAGTCCTGGGTATTCCCGCAGGGGCTCGGCAAAGGGGTTACCTTCAATATTGAACTCCAGAGGTGTACCGTTAATCGCGGAATGAGATCGGCACAGTTCGCTGAGCTCTATGACATCGCGGGGGCGAATATGGCGCTGATCGGGTCGGGGGTGGACGGTAATACCATTGGCCCCAGCAGCAATGCAGGTGTTGGCGTAGTGCACGACACTTGGGTAATTTCCCTCACGAGAATTGCGAATCAAGGCTATTTTATTAACGTTGACACTGAGAGCGATCAAGGCGTCGGACTGCGTCGAATGTTGAGAATTTCAATAGCTTCCACGGGCTTGTGGACAAATTGATAATTGAGCTTTTCAACCTTACTAGCAGCTATGTTTTCTACCACTTGCATGCCTGAAATAACCTGGCCAAATACGGTATAGCCCGGGTTGCCCTGTTTGGCATTGAAGCTGCGATTGTCTTTTAGATTGATAAAAAATTGTGCTTTGGCGCTATCGGGGTCGTGATCTCTGGCCATCGCGATAGACCCCTTAGTGTTAGGCAGTCCCCCCACTGATTCGTTTTTGACGGGTTGGCCCGGTTCAAAGGGATTGAGGTTGCGGTCAAAACCGCCGGCTTGAACAATAAAACCCTGTATAACTCGGTGAAAAATAGTACCGTCGTAATAATTTCTATCGGCGTATTGTAGAAAATTGCGCACAGTGAGAGGTGCGCTTTCGGGTGCAAGCTCTACCTCGATCTCACCGAGGTTGGTTGCAATAATAATGTGGGGTTTTGTCGCGGTAAGCGAGCCCTGTACGTCGACTTCGGCCCACAGGTTATTGCAGAGGAGAAAGACACAGCAAGCCAGAAAGCGATGACACATAAAATGTCGCCTGGATTTGAGCGAGCCTTTGACACTTATGCCCATTCTGAATGCCCGCGTCGCTTACGTTTTAATCGAGGGAGTAAGATACTGAGCAATGCTCCGAGGAAAACGGATATTGCACCATAGAGAAACCATTTTTGAGTATGGCTACTTTCAAGCTGCTTATTCAGCGCACTTAGAACATCAATCCGGCCCTGAAGTTTCCCGTTATCTTCCAGTAATTGTTGATTTTGCACTTTGAGATTCAGCGCATTGGCAGAGACCGCCTTGATATCGGCGAGTTCACGAGACACTGACTCGTTGTCATCACTCACAGCATTGAGGCGGCTCTCTAATTGCTGATTGTTGGTTGTTAAATTGATTACCTCAGCTTTCAGCTTGTCGTTAGTGGTGTTGAGAACTTTATTCTGTTCTTTGTAACGAGCGATTTTATCGCGGGCGATAGGTTGTGTAACGATATATTGGTTTTCTATCCAGCCCTCCATACCGCCCGGCGTGCGGACGTGACTCCAGCCGTCAGCGCTTTCAATAAATTCCAGTTTTAATCCTGTTTTAAGACCCTGGTGCAAAATCGCACAGCGGCTACAGGGGCTTTTACGAAGCGGTACGCGAAACTCATCGGAGATATAACGCGTCTCTGCCAGCAAGTTTGGCGATATGGCTAGTAACAGCAGGCTTAAAAAAAGTTTGTACATGGCAATACCGTTGACAATTAATGAGTATGAATAATCGGCCTGTTTCGAAACAGGCTTTTAGTCTGTGCTTAGGGTTCATTAAAAAAAGTTATTGAGAAAAAACAGAGGCAAACCCACATTGCTTATTTAAGGTAACACCTTTTTGTAAGCTTTGACTCTAACCGAAGCGTAAACACCGGCAGCTTGATAAGGATCCAACGCAGCCCATTCTTCGGCCGCTGCCAGCGAGTCGAATTCGGCGATGATAATACTGCCGCTAAAGCCGGCTTCGCCAGGGTCTTCACTGTCAATACTGGGGTTGGGGCCGGCGACCAGCAAGCGTCCTTCGTCGCGCAGTGCTTCGAGGCGTTGCAAGTGAGCGGGACGTGCTGCTTTGCGTAGGGCCAGGCTATTGCTTACATCAGTACAAACCAGGCTATACCACATTAGTGTTTTTCCTTTTGCTTATCATCGCTTTCGTTTTTTGTGTCGTGATGATGGGTGCGAATAATATCTTCAAAGGGCAAACCGGTCATACGTGTAATGCCCCGGAATAGATAGAACATGGCACCCATCATCATAATCATGGCCGGTACGGCAATGACTGGGAAACTTAGCGCAGTCATTTTACCCAGTTCGGCGTTGTACTCAACCGTGCCAGGTTGGCTAGTGACAATCAATGTTGCCAACAGGTAATTCAAAATAGAGGAGAGCAAGAAAGAAGCGGCAATTATCCAGGAGGCAGTAATTAAACGTTGGTCAAAGGCTTCAACGCTATTGTGCTCGACTAATGCATGGTGAACCTTGTCAATTTCTATGACCGTATCGTTGAATAACAGGGTGCGCACTAGAGGGTAGGGTGTTTTGAGTGACAATAAAGTGGCCAGGCCAAAAATGGCGGGTATGCCAGCCTCTTTATAGGCCAGGTACTGGGGATCGAGCTCAAGTAGGCTGATACCACCGGTCATGAACACGCTAAAGACTCCGAGGCCGGAGAAAAAATTAATTTTGCCGCGCTGCTGAAAATCACGCAGGCCATAGACAATAGGGAAGAGTAGGGCTATAACCACACCCCAGGTAGTACCCAGATACTCATCGCCACTGAGCTTGGTCAAAATTAATGTGGGCACAAGCACATTGAAACCGAGGTTGACCAGCATGTTCTCCTGTTTGGGAGGACTAGAAGGCAGTTGTGCTTGCTGGGTGCTGGTGGTTTTAGGCTCGTGACTACTCACTCAATAATGCTCGTCTTAGTTTGCTGTAAAGGTTGACTGTAAAAGGTTTGCCGTCTGGGTTGATCGGACTGGCTGGTCAGTAACAATCGATAGCGGCTATTCTAGCGCTTCCCGCTTATTTTCGCACACGCAGATGTGCCAAAAGGGGGCTATCTGGCATTAAGCAGTCGAGTTTTCACAGCGGAGGCTTTATAGTCGCGGCAAATTACAGCGGTAAATACTGGTTATGGCAAAGGTTCTTTATATACACCCCGATAACCCCCAACAGCGTTTAATTGAACAAGCGGCGGATATTATTCGTGGCGGTGGGGTGGCAATTTATCCCACTGACTCGGCCTATGCTTTGGGCTGTCATATTGGGGACAAGGCGGCACTAGATAGAATTCGTCAAATTCGCGCTCTGGAAAAAAACCATAACTTCACATTGGTCTGCCGTGACCTCTCTGAGTTGTCCACTTACGCAAAAGTGGACAATCAGGATTTTCGTCTGCTCAAAGCTAATACCCCGGGTCCCTACACGTTTATTCTCGATGCCAGCTCTGAAGTGCCGCGTCGTTTGATGCACCCTAAACGTAAAACCATTGGCTTGCGTGCGCCGGCCAACCACATTGCCCAGGCGCTGCTCGAAACATTGGGTGAACCGCTAATGAGCATTACCCTGATTCTACCCGGCGATGAATATCCTTTGACAGACCCCCAGGATATTGAAGATATGCTCGGCAATCGAGTCGACTTGATCATCAATGGCGGTTATTGCGGTCTTGAGCCGACGTCGATTATAGACCTCACTGGCGACACGCCCGGTCTGGTGCGTGCCGGTATGGGTGATCTTGCTCCCTTTGGCCTTTGAGTGGTCTTCGCGCAGTGCTTTGTGCCTGTCACCTCGTCGGGTGAAACAGTATAATGGCCGATTTCTACGATTTGATCCGGTAGCGCAGTGACAACCCACCCCCTCTCCGACAATGCGTTGACTGGCGAAGCCTCTGACCGAGAAACGACGACTGCCGTGGTAGAAACCACTGTGGTAGAAGCGGTGCCGAGTAAGGCAGCGGTTCCACTGCAAAACGAAATGCCTTTCGCTATTGTTCAGGGTCAGCAAGTCACCGAATTGCCTCGTGATCTCTATATTCCCCCCGAAGCGCTAGAAGTTATTCTCGATGCTTTTGAGGGCCCCCTCGATTTACTGCTCTATTTAATCCGGCGCCAAAATCTTGATATTCTCGATATTAACGTTGCTGAAATTACCCATCAATACATGAGCTATATCGAGTTAATGAAAGCGATGCAGTGGGAGCTGGCTGCGGAATACCTCTTGATGGCGGCAATGTTGGCGGAAATAAAATCGCGTATGTTACTGCCTCGTCAAAATGAAGAGGAAGAGGGCGATGAAGATCCTCGAGCAGAACTGATCCGACGTTTGCAGGAATACGAACGTTTTAAACAAGCGGCCGAAGACATCGACACACTGCCGCGCACTGGGCGAGATGTCTTCCCGGCCACTGCCAAAGCCGGAGAAAAAAGAGCCCCCAGGGCCCATCCGCCTGTGGCGATGGAAGATTTGCTGCTGGCGCTGGCAGATGTCATGCGCCGCGTGAAATTGACTGACAGCCACCATATCGAATTTGAAGTATTGTCTACCCGTGAGCGTATGAGCCACATACTACAATGCCTCAGTGGGAAACGTTTTGTGCCCTTTATCACTCTATTTAATGTCGATGAAGGGCGCCAGGGTGTGATTGTCACCTTTCTGGCGATGATGGAGCTGGTGAAGGAGTCGCTGGTGGAAATTGTACAAAATGAGTTTCTGGGGCCGATACATCTGAAAGCGAGGTCTGAGTGATGGACGCCAAGCAATTGCGTCGAATTGTCGAGGCTGCGCTACTTGCCGCTGGCGATTCCCTGGATATCTCGGCACTGCAGAAACTTTTTGATGAAGAGTTTGTCCCCGAGCGTGATGAAGTTAAGGCGGCTCTGGAAGATATTGAAGCCGACTGTCGCGACCGAGGTTACGAATTAAAGCGTACGGCCAGTGGTTACCGTTTTCAGGTCAAAGCGCAGTACGCTCAGTGGATTGGTAAACTGTGGGAAGAGAAACCAAAAAAATACTCTCGCGCTACGCTTGAAACCCTGGCCTTAATTGCCTACCGCCAGCCCCTCACTCGAGGGGATATCGAACAGGTGCGGGGTGTCGCGGTGAGTTCTGATATTATCCGCACCCTCCATGACCGGGGCTGGATTCGCTCCGTCGGTCACCGTGATGTGCCGGGCCGCCCCGCCCTTTATGCCACTACTCGCCAATTTCTCGATAATTTTAATTTGCAAAGCCTGGAGCAATTGCCGCCCCTGAGTGAAATTCGTGAGCTCAGTTCGATTGATCGGGAGCTGCAATTTGAAGAGGCTCTCGCAGAAGGCCGAAAGGAAAAGGCCGAGGCCAATGGCGAGGCAACTGACGAAACCCCCGTGACTAACCCTAAGGAAAACCCAGAGCCATGAGTGAAAAAATTCAAAAATTACTGGCTCAGGCAGGTTTGGGCTCGCGCCGTGAAATCGAAAAATGGATCGCGGCAGGGCGTGTATCTGTCAATGGCAAGGTTGCTACAACGGGTGATCGTATTTCGGTGGAGGACAAGGTCAGTGTCGATGGGCGGGTTATTAAACTAACATCAAAGGACAGTCGTACCCGTGTGCTTATTTACCATAAACCGGTGGGCGAAATCTGTACCCGTCAAGATCCGGAGGGCCGTAAAACGGTCTTTTCCAGCTTGCCACCCATTAAAGATGGGCGCTGGATTGCTGTGGGTCGTCTCGATATTAATACCAGTGGTTTGTTGTTATTTACCAATGACGGCGAACTTGCTAATCGTCAAATGCATCCCTCAGGCCAGGTTGAAAGAGAGTATCTGGTGCGCATTCACGGCGTCGTCGATGATGACATGCTCAAGCGTTTGCAGGAGGGGGTCATGCTCGACGATGGCATCGGGCGTTTTAAGAAAATCCAAGTCGGAGATGGCTCGGGCTCCCACCAGTGGTTTACCGTAGTGTTAACGGAAGGCCGCAATCGAGAAGTGCGTCGATTGTGGGAGTCTCAGGGTGTTGAGGTAAGCCGTTTAAAGCGCATTCGTTTTGGCACAGTTGAACTCCCTTCTTATGTACGCCGTGGTGACTGGCTCGATCTTACGCCGGTGGAAGTGAGCCGACTGTCTAAATCAATGGGCATTGCCAGCAAACCCCAATCGTTAACACCCAGTGAGCGTCAACGACGGGAGCGCCAGCTCAGCAAATTAAAAGCGCGGGGTGCACAGCGCTAACGGTCAGTGTCGCTACTGGTGTTCAGGCAAGGGTAAATCGTCCTTAAAATAAAGGCGAATGGGGTAATTCTGCATTTTTTCCAGCTGGATAATTAAACCATAGTTGTCACTTTCATAATCCTCGGACCATTCATAGCGGATGCCGGGTAACACTTCTTCTTTACCGTCACGCTGACCTACCACAACCACCTCGCGAACTTTATCGCTGCCTTTCAGTTTGTTTTTAGGGATGGTCACCGTCACATTCTGACCGCCATCGCTGCCGAGTTCAGGTAGTTTAATACGTTGCACTTTAGCGTGTATTTTCTTGCCTTCATGGCCCTCTTTTAATTCCAGCCAATCTGTTTCAGCCGCGCCGAGGGCAGGCGCTAAACAGACAAGAGCGGTGCTCAAAACCACTCTTTTCGTGGTGCTTGCTGCAGTCATATTCCACTCCTGATAATTCTAGTTGGTACATAGAGTCTATCAAAATTTTAGACGTTTAAGTGATCTGAACAACACTCTTACTAACACTGTGTAGAGTTTACCTCGCTTTGAGTGTATCAAGAGGTCTTTCGAAAGCTTTGCCAAGTGTTTGAGAAAGATAACAGGGAGCTCCACGCTAGATGGACTGTGACACGCCAAAAAACAGCTGTTGCAACTACGGGTGCAGAGAGAGTTCCTCAACAGATAATCAGGCAGCGAAGTATCAATTTTTGCCTTATCACAGCTTAGATGGGGCCGAAGTCGGCACGTTTTTTTACCCGCCAACTCGCGTTTAACTGCTTCCCACAGCCGCTGGGACAAGGCTATTTTCGGTGTGCTTAGCCAAGTGTTCGGATGCGACGGTTCAAGTGATTATGTGAGGTAGAGCATTACGCAACATAGTCTGTTTTTCCTGACATCTAAAGTCCATGGCGGGGGGATGAAATGATTGTCAGTCGACGATCTGTTGACAGCAAGCTCAGCCTGACCTTACGCGGGATTGTCTTCTAGCAAACCTTGTATTTTGGCGAGCAATTCGCTGATCTTGAAGGGCTTTTTGATCATGTTGTCGACAAGACTAGTATTTAGTTGGCTTGAGTTACGATCGTCTGTAAAGCCGCTTGCAAGTTGGATTTTTATATCGGGGTATTGCGATTGCACCGTGGCGGCGAGTTGGTAACCATCTATTTCGGGCATGATGACGTCGGAGAGTAGTAGATCGACCGGTGTGTTTTTGAGTATATCCAGGGCTTTTTTTGCACTGTCTACAGGAATCACGTCGTAACCCTGTTGGCTGAGTATTTCTTCCATTAAATTGAGCAGAGCCACTTCGTCGTCAACCACTAGAATAGTTTTTTGGCCTGCAAACACAGGCTGACTGGGTTCTTGGTTAGGCGTTTCTATCTGCTCATTGACATCGGCGTAATGTCTGGGGAAGAGAAGAGTAAACTCAGTGCCCCGACCGGGCTTTGAGTTGGTTTTAATTTTACCTTTACTGCGCTCCACAAAGCCGTAGACCTGGCTAAGGCCAAGCCCCGTCCCTTGGTCGCCTTTGGTCGAAAAGAAAGGGTCAAATATCCGTTCCCGCGTTTTTTCATCCATCCCATTGCCGTTGTCGGTTATGCGCATCACCACATGATCACCGGCAGGCAGGCCCTTGAGGGTAGCTTCTGTATTGCAGATTTGCACGTTGTTGGTGTGGATATTAAGAACTCCTCCTTCAGGCATAGCGTGCATGGCATTAATACTCATATTCAAAATGGCGTCTTCAAGGTCTCCCTTATTGAGGTAGGTAGACCATAAGTCTTGATCCAGGTCCAATTCTAGCTTGATACGTGGGGTCAATGATTTTTTCAGCATGTGCTCGTGTCTTTGCAGCTGGGCATTGATATCGAGTACTTCGGCAGTTGACATGTTGTGTGCTGAAAAGCCCAGTAGTTTTTCGGTCAGTTGAGCACCTCGTTCGCCGGCGCGGACAATTTCGCTGGCATATTTTTCCAGCTTGGGTTGCTTGATCAAGATTGTTTGTAGCAAGTTGGCATAGCCTGTAATGACCCCCAGCATATTATTAAAATCGTGGGCGATACCTCCGGTTAGGTTTCCGAGGGCATCCATTTTTTGGGTGCGACGCAGCTGCTCTTCGTGCTCTTTGATGCGCGTAATATCTTGTACGGAAACAATAAAGCGATGTTTCCCCTCTCGGCTTTCGCTAAGTGCTGCAGCGGCAATACGAGAGGGGAAGGTGGTCGAGTCTTTACGTAAGCCCTCCATCTCGTTACTGACACCGAGATATTTCGGGTCGTATGTTTCAAGGTAACGCTGTAAAAATTGTTGAAGTTGAGCGAGATAGCTTTGAGGGACTAAGCGTAAAGAGGAGTGACCAATTATCTCCTCGGCGCAGTAACCGAATAAATCTTCGGCAGCTTTGTTAAAGGTAATGACTTTTCCTGTTTCATCAATAGTAAGAACGGCATCAAATATAGAGTCGAGAATTTCACGCTGCTCCGCTTCTCTGTTGAGTAATAGCTGTTGGGCTGTTCGCTCAGCGGTTATGTCACGAACAATCGACATAGCACCTATTATGTCGCCTGATTTATCAATGATCGGAGAGTTATACCATTCGCAGCGAATGGTATCGCCATTCTTTGTGCGATTTTTACTGATGACTCTATCTTGATACTTCCCAATTGCTAATGAATGAGTGATTTTTTGTTTGTTGATAATAGCGCCTTTTGGTGTGAGGAAATCTGGCCCTTTATTTTTAACTTCGTTAAAATGAAAACCGAACATTTTTTCTGCGGCGGCATTCCACTCTGTTATTGTATTGGTGATTATGTCCCATTCCAGTACGGCCATGGGGGCTTGGATGCGGAAGGCTTTACGGCGTTCTTCAGCGGCAAGTAATTGCTGTTCCAAACGTTTGCGTTGATCAATATCGCTTCCCTCGGCAACGAGTTGTTTTATTTCTCCCTGCTCATCCCGAATAGGGTGAATGCTGAGCTGTATCCATTTCAAATTATTTTTGCTGGTGAGTATTTTTAGGTCTCTGTGCGTATGACTACCTTTAAGGGCTTTGTTGACATCGCTTTTTACCAGCGTTTGTGTTTCGCGGCTGTAGTTAAATACCCGGTAATCCCATAGTTTTCTGCCGAGCTGAATATCTTCGGGTTTGAGCCTTTTTGTCAGTGGTGTGGCATTGGTATTGGTAAATGTAACGAGAGCATTGATATCAATAACTGCAATGAGTGTATGGAGACCACTAAATAAGTTCTGAAGTTGTTCTTGTGCGGCTTTTTCCTGTGCCTGTGCACGATAGCGTCCACTCAAGTCCCGTATAACGCCTTGTATGACTTTCTCTCCATTGATATTGATCAATTTTCCCGTTAACTCGCAAGGGAAAAGGTCACCCGATTTTTTGGTAAGCCAGCCCTCGTAGCGAGTTTGACCTGTCGAAAATATCTCGGCGACAGCTTTGTTATTTTTTTCGCGAACTTCCGGGGTATTGGGGACAAGCTCTAAGGCATTTGTGGATGCCATATCTTTTTCAGAGTAACCAAAGGTTCTTAACATACTCTGGTTGGCATAAAGTATGTTTCCATAGCGGTCATAGGTGAAACAAGGGTCCAGTGATTGCTCGAAGAGTGCACGAAACTTCTCCTCGCTCTCAGCAAGATTTAGTTCGGCTTGAACGCGACTGATTTCAGCGCCCGTTCTGTCAGAACACTCCTGAAGCACTTGTTCTAAAAATGGAATATCTTCTCGGGGCTTGTCATCCATAAGTACCAGTAAACCTAGAATATCGCCAGTGGGACTGGACAAGGGGGTGCCAAAATAACTTTCTACTCCCATCGTTTTTAAGTTCGTGTCATGGGGAAATAAGGCTGCAGTACCACTGGAATAGTAACAAGGAGAGCCAGTGACCACGTTCTCGCAGGGACTACCCGATAAGGGGTAGGAGAAGTTAGCTGAGGGCTCTCCGTGCTTATAACATGCGAGAGTCTGAGCATGATGATTCTTTATGATAGCTATAAAAGCGTAACGCATATTCAGCGCTGAACTCAGCTGGTAGACCAGTTTTGTGAGATATTCATTCCCGGTAACCAGAAACGCGCCTTTGTGGATAGCTTTGATAAGGGCCTCTGCCTGGTTGCGCTCGGTAATATCACGATTTGAGCCAACCAGGCCTGTGATTTCGCCAGTATCGTTGCGGACAAATGCTATGCTGGTTTCAAGAGGGTATTTGCTTCCATCTTTGCGGTAGGCTTCAAGCTGGCACTTAATTGGCAGGTCGTTATTGTTTGTTTTTGTGTTTTGGGATAGCTGGCTTGTCACGATACGTTTAAAAATTCTTGCAGAAGTTGGCGTCATATTCTGATCAATAGGGCGAGCTATGCGCTCCTGGCTGGTAAAGCCGCTAGCGTCCTCCATCGAAGGGCTTACGTAGGTAATGTTGAGATTGGTATCGCAGGCCCAAAGTACATCTTTGACGTGTTCGGCAATGTGACGGAGTTTGTTTTCCATCATGGCCTGTTGGGGTACGCCCCTTTTTTTATCTGCATTGGTATCCATGTTCTAGCTCTACCTGCTGTTTTTTGCCTCAGTCTTTGCTGTAACTTACTTAAGCTTTGTATTGTTACTATTGTTGTTCGTGTCGTACAAACATATTTGGCAATTTTGCGTGTCAGTCTAAGCTTTACTCTCACCTTGTTCTGATTGCTGGTACACAAAACAGCCGTTGTTAAAGAAGAGATTAAGTATGGCCTGCGCTTTAGCTGCGATCAGATATCGAACCCGCCCGGTGTCACGTTGACGCGTTTTATATCAGTGCTTTGTTTTGGTTGGTAGGAGCACCTCACAATAGACAGAGCAAGCACATAACCATAAACTGCTATCTAACGAAATCTTAAATAATCTGGAGCGAATAATAATGACCGATTACACAGCACCCGTACGTGATACTCGCTTTGTTCGCGACGAGGTCTTTGATTATCCCGCATTGTGGCAGAGCTTGTCGGGCTGCGAGGAAGCGACTCCCGACCTGATTGAGGCCGTTGTTGATGCAATGGCGACCTTTTGTGAGGAGGAACTTGCACCTTTAAATCAGTCTGGTGACGAAGAGGGGTGTACCTGGACAAAGGATGGTGTGACGACACCCTCGGGTTTTAAAGAGGCGTATAAAGCGTATATCGAGAGTGGTTGGGCCGGTTTAACCAGTCCTGAAGAATATGGTGGACAAGCCTTGCCGCCATCGATGGAGAGCATTCTTAATGAGTTTGCCGGTAGTGCGAACTGGGCCTGGAGTATGTATCCGTTTTTGGCTAAGGGTGCACGAGCAACGATTCTCGCCCATGGTAACCAAGACTTGATCGATGCGTATGTACCAAAGATGGTGGAAGGGCGGTGGACAGGCACAATGTGCCTGACTGAAGCTCACTGTGGTACGGACCTCGGACTATTGCGCACCAAGGCCGAGGCCAATACCGATGGCAGTTACTCTCTTAGCGGAAGTAAGATGTTTATTTCTTCGGGCGACCACGATATGGTCGAGAATATTGTTCATATTGTTATTGCTCGGCTACCTGATGCGCCCTCCGGAACCAAGGGCATTTCATTGTTTCTAGTACCCAAATACCTGCCTGGTGCGGATGATAGTTTGTCTGAAAACGGTGTCAGCTGCGGCTCTATTGAGCATAAAATGGGTATTAATGGCAACGCTACTTGCGTTATTAACTTCGACGGTGCTACGGGGTTTTTGCTGGGCGAGCTTAATCGCGGCCTCAATTGCATGTTTACCTTTATGAACACTGCTCGAATTGGTACCGCTATTCAAGGTATTGCCCATGGTGAGCTGGCCTTGCAGAATGCGACGAAATACGCCCGTGAACGGCTGCAAATGCGTTCGCTGAGTGGCCCCAAAAACCCTGAGGGCCCAGCCGATCCGATTATTGTTCACCCCGATGTGCGGCGCATGCTGCTAACCATTAAGTCGCTTACCGAGGGCAATCGCCTGTTAGCGCACTATCTATCCTCCTTTCTCGATATCACTAAATTGAGTGAGGATGAGTCCGAACGACAGCGTGCCGAGGACTTACTGGCCCTGTTGACCCCTATAGCCAAAGGTTTTATGACCGAGTCTGGTTTTGAATGTGCCAACCACGGCGTACAGGTCTTTGGTGGCCATGGCTACATAAGCGAGTGGGGCATGGAACAGAATATGCGTGATGCTCGCATTGCCATGATTTACGAGGGCACGAACGGTATTCAGGCTCTGGACCTGCTGGGGCGCAAGGTATTAGCCTCTAAAGCCAAATTGTTGGGTGGTTTTGTCAAGGAGGTCAGTGCCTGGTGTGAAGCAGATAGTGCGAGCAGTATTAAAGCTGAACGACTACCTGCACTTACCGCTGCCATTGCTCAATGGCAAAGCCTGACTCAAGAAATCGGCATGAAAGCTTTACAGAACCCGGAAGAGGTGGGCGCGGCTTCTTTTGATTATTTAATGTACTCCGGTTATGTGGTGCTTGCCTACCTTTGGTTGCGTGCCGCTGAGGTCGCTGAGGCGAAGCTAGCTGGGGGTGGCGAAGATAAAGACTTTTATACGGCCAAATTAGAGACCACGCGCTTCTACTTTGATCGTATACTACCGCGCCTTCAAACCTTGGCGGCGACCATCAGCGTCGGTGCCGATTCACTAATGACCATGGATGAGTCGCGTTTTGTTGTCGGCCTTGAAATAGACTAGGCTGGATTAATTATGGCTATAACCCTGGATACAAATGATGGATAAAAACGACAAGCTTTCTGCTGAAGATCAGGCGCGGGTAGATGAATATCTTTCTACGCCGACCCACCAGGTCAAACGCAGACCTTATAGCCCTTGGAAGCTACTACTAGTTTTGTGGGCTGTGGTCACTGTGCTGGGTGGTCTTAGCTACTATTTTGCCTGGGCCAATGACGTGCTTTAAAGCACCGATAAATCCTTTTTACTCACTCAAGGTGGGCATTACGATGCGCTTTGAGTGAGAGCTTTTCCCACGAGTAGTTTTGTCGTCTCGCCGGTAAGTTTACTGACTTATCAAATCCCTTTAGAATCCATCGCTTTTTGCCGCCCTGACTTTCAGTGGGCAAGCTATTTATAGGTCTGCTGGTCAGGTACTTACTACAAGTACAGGTGCATTTAGCTAGCAATTGTAGGCAGGCTTTTTGAATTTTCATTTTCGACGAGATGGCGACCATTATGAGCAGTACGAATTCTAATTACCCTGAAATCCGCGAAGCGGTAGCCAAGTTATGTAGCCAGTATCCCGGTGAATATTGGCGTGCTCTGGACGATACCGATACTTATCCAACAGAGTTTGTGCAGGCCTTGACCGACTCTGGTTTTCTTTCGGTGTTGATCCCCGAGGAATACGGTGGTGCAGGTCTGCCGATTGAAGCGGGTTGCGTCATTCTGGAAGAAATTCAACGCAGTGGTTGTAATGGTGGAGCCTGCCACGCCCAGATGTACACCATGGGAACTTTGCTGCGCCATGGCACTGAAGAACAGAAGAAAAAATACTTGCCCGGGATTGCCGAAGGTTCACTGCGCCTGCAAGCCTTTGGTGTGACTGAGCCGACGAGTGGTACGGACACCACGCGCATTCGCACCATGGCTGTGCGCGATGGCGACGATTATGTGATCAACGGACAGAAGGTGTTCATCTCTCGTACGGAGCACTCCGATTTGATGGTCCTGTTGACACGTACCACGCCACGTGACGAGTGTAAAAAGCCTTCTGACGGTATGTCAGTTTTCCTGGTTGATATGCGTGAAGCCCTGGGCAATGGCCTGACGATTAATCCCATTAAAACGATGCTCAATCACGCCACCACGGAGTTGTTTTTTGACAACATGCGCGTGCCAGCGGCCAATATGCTAGGGGCTGAAGGCAAAGGCTTTAAATGCATCCTCGACGGCATGAACGCCGAGCGCATTCTGATTGCCTCTGAATGTATCGGCGATGCCCGCTTCTTTGTCGAGCGCGCTAGTGCCTATGCTTGTGAGCGCGAAGTGTTTGGCCGACCCATTGGTCAGAACCAGGGCGTTCAATTCCCCATTGCCCGCAATTACGTTGAAACTGAGGCGGCGGCATTGATGGTTTACAACGCCGCTAGGCTGTTTGATGAAGGTAAACCCTGTGGCTCCGAGGCGAATATGTGCAAGCTGGTGGCCTCTGAGGCGTCCTGGCATGCGGCCGACACCTGCCTGCAAACCCACGGTGGTTTTGGCTATGCCCAGGAATACGATATAGAGCGCAAGTTCCGTGAAACAAGGCTCTACCAAACGGCGCCTATTTCCACTAATTTAATTCTCTCCCACGTGGGAATACATGAGCTTGGCATGCCAAAATCTTTTTAAATCAAGTGGTTGTTGTGTTTTTTTAATTCATTTTGTCAGTAGGTGATTGAGCAGGGTTTTATCATGACAGTGATCGATTTAGAGCATTTGAAGCAGTGGGAAGGCAAGACTGAAACCCATCATGATGTAATCTCACTGGCCACTGCCCAGGCCATGGCGGCGACCCTAGACTGGGGCGAGTTACCTCAGATGGGCGATGTGCTTGCCAAGCCAGGCCATTGGCTGCATTTTTTGCCCACGGCCCGCCAGTCCGACATCAGCACTGATGGCCATCCAAAGAAGGGCGGCTTTTTACCGCCGGTGCCACTGCCGCGACGTATGTGGGCCTCGGGCAAGGTCGATTTTCATTCTCCCCTGCACATTGGTGATGCCTTGCGTCGGGTCAGTACCGTGAAGAGTGTGACGCACAAGCAGGGTGGTACTGGCAACCTGGTCTTTGTTGTCGTTGAACATGATATTTACCAGGGTGATACGCTGGCCATTAGCGATACGCAAAACCTGGTTTACCGAGAAGATCCCGCACCTGGCGCGCCGGCGCCGAAGCCGATGACACCGAAATTCGACGCTGAATTCAGTCGTGACGTCATGCCCGACCCGGTACTACTGTTCCGCTTTTCAGCCCTTACCTTTAACAGCCACCGCATTCACTACGACCGAGACTACGCCATGAATGAGGAGGGCTACGCTGGGCTGGTGGTACATGGTCCACTAAGTGCCACTTTGTTGCTCGATCTGGTGCGTAGTGAGTTGCCCGATGCTGAGATTGCCCACTATGACTACCGCGCCGTGCGCCCCTTGATTGATGGCAATGCCTTCAGTATTCAAGGCTCTCGTAGTGAGGAGGGCTTGAATTTGTGGGTTGTTGACCACGAAGGCGCAATGACTATGCAAGCCAAGGTCCTATTGAAGGCATAGGTTTAGACACAAATAGAAAGATCTTCGTTAATTAAAGAAAGACCTTGAGGAATTACGTTGTGACTCAACAAGCTTCGAATCACCAACCTTCCACTCGCCAAGAGCTACCCCTGTGGCGTTCTGCGCTATTTGTCCCTGCCAATGTAGAAAAATTTGTTGCCAAGGCCCATACCCGTGGTGCCGATGCCATTATTCTCGATCTTGAAGACAGCGTGATCTTGTCGGAAAAAGACAATGCCCGTAACGTCGTGCCCGCTGCAGCGGCTACGGTCGCCAGCCACGGTCTCGATGTGCTGGTGCGCATTAATCGGCCATGGCGCCTCGCAGTTCGCGATCTTGAGGCTGCAGTCTGTAAAGACGTACATACCATCGCGGTGCCGAAAGTCGCTAGCGCCGATCATATCCAATTTATTGCCGAGGTGATCGACGAGCTCGAGGTGGAAAAACAGTTGCCCCACGGTCACACACGCATTCTTGCTTTTATTGAAGGACTGGATGGCTTGGAGAATATTGACGCCATTGCCGCAGCTTCTGACCGAGTATTGGGTGTGTTTATCGGTGCCGAAGACTTCTCCTCAGAAGTGGGCATGGAGCCGAGCGAAATGGGCTTGATGTACCCCAATCAACGCGCTGTCTTTGCTGCGCGTAAAGCGGGAGTTCTACCCTTGGGTTTTGTCGGCTCTATCGCCGATTACTCCGATCTTGAGGCCTTCCGCAAGAAAATCCGACAGGCCAAACAATTGGGCTTCAGTGGTGCCCTTGGGATTCATCCTAGTCAGATTGATATTATGAATGAAGAATTTATGCCTTCGGCGGAGGCGGTCGAGCATGCAACTGGTTTGTTGGCGGCCTACGAAGAGGGTATAGCGGCGGGGCGGGGTGCCGTTGAATATAAGGGTAAAATGATCGACGCTCCAGTGGTTGCTCGCGCTGAAGAAACGCTCCGTAAACACCGTGCTTTGTGTGCCCGGCAAGTTTAACAGCACCTTAGAAAAGGCGAAACATTACTGTCAATACTTGGACAGCTGCGTCACCACATTGCTGTCTTTATCATCGTAAATCAACAAAGGAAAAGACCATGACAGAAGCCGTATTGTATGAACAGACGGGTCGCATTGTGACCATTACGCTGAATCAGCCAGAGACCCGCAATGCGCTGTCCGATGTGTTGGTGCCACGCTTGATTGAAAAATTAAATCAGGCCGAATCGGACGAAGGCGTGAGTTGTGTCATTCTTACTGGTGCGGGTAAAAGCTTTTCCTCGGGCGGCAATCTGAAAGAAATTCGCGCCATGACTCAGGAGAAGAAACTATCCACCCATCAAATTCGCCACTGGTATCTGGATATGATCCAGCAAATTCCCCGTACTATGGAGAAAATGACAGTCCCCGTGATTTGCGCGGTTAACGGTCACGCTATTGGTGCGGGCTGTGACTTAACCATGATGTGTGATATACGTATCGCCTCTGAAAAAGCGCTGTTTGCCGAGAGCTTTATGCGCGTCGGGTTGATTCCCGGCGACGGCGGGGCCTGGTTTTTGCCTCGCGTGATTGGCCTGTCCCGTGCCTGCGAGATGAGTTACACCTGCGATATGATCGACGCTGCCAAGGCCGACAAATGGGGCATGGTTTCCGACGTTGTTGCCCCCGAGGCTCTGCTTGATGCCGCGATGGCCGTGGCTAAACGCATTGTTGCCCATCCACCGCTGGGTATTCGCTATGCCAAGAAGCTTTTGGTGGAATCACAAAATATGCCACTTTCAGGTGCCTTAGAAATGGCTGCTGGTATGCAGGCGACGCTCCAAAACACGGAAGATCATCTTGAAGCGATTGACGCAGCATTAGAGAAGCGTGAGCCGCAATTCAAAGGCTGCTAGCAGATCAGCAAACGCCCGGTATGACTGTTTTACAGAGTTCAGCGCTAAAAACATTGTCAGTAAACAGTGTGGGTGGGGCTTCTCTCACCTAAAATGGCACGTAGAACACTCAGATTACCTGACTTGAAATTAGAAATTGAATATGCCAATAGTTACCTAAGCATATTCATCGGTGCATATCTTGCTATAAATGTGAGGATGCTTTCTTGTCGCAAGAGTTTCTTGTGAATGATATTGGTATTGAGGATAGCGTTATGGAAGTAGGTTCGTTCTATATGCCTGTAGTGGGCAATAAAGAAGAAATTGAAAAAGGTATGGCGGGTAAGCGTACTGATTTGTACCAGGAGATGTTGAAAGAGTTGACCGAGCAAGTTCAATACATGGACGAGCACGGTTATTACGGAATGGGTACGACAGAGCACCACTTTCACATTGAAGGTGAAGAAGTGTCTACTAATCCCGTTCTGCTGAATTTGTATTTTGGTATGCAAACCAAAAACATGAAGTTTGGTCAACTGGGTAACGTATTGCCTGCTCACAACCCTGTTCGACTGGCCGAAGATATCGCCATGGTTGACCAGATGCTGGGTGGCCGTACTTTCGCCGGTTTTGCCCGTGGATATCAACCCCGATGGGTATCGACGCTGGGTCAGCAGATGAATGGCATGGCGAGTGCCAATGAGCTGGGTGATGCCGCTTACGATGCGCTAAAAAAAGAGGTCTACTACGACCATTTTGATATCATCATGAAGGCGTGGTCGAACGACACGTTCTCGCATGACAGTAAGTTTTGGCAGATTCCAACGCCAAACACCTACTGGAATACCCACGAGGTTACTCGTAAGTATGGTCAGGGTGTTGACGACAAGGGTATTTTGACGGAAGTTGGCATTGCGCCTCCCACCTTCAATAAGCGTATGCCTGATTTATTTCAGCCATTTAGTGTATCGGCGAGCTCTATCGAATGGGCTCAGGAAAATGATGTCACCCCGATTACAATCATTACCAACAAAGAAGTTGCGCAAAGCCATATCCGTGCGGCCAAAGAGGCAGCCGATAAAGCGGGCAAGCCTTATCGTATGGGTATGACCCGTGAAGTCTATGTTGCTGATACTGACGAAGAAGCCTATCAAATTGCAAAAAATGGCGGTAACTACATTTGGTGTAACTTCTTCCAGCCCTTTGGTTTCAATGCGGCTGTCGCTAATCCTGGCGAGTCACCATTCGATGTGCCCAATAACTTTGAAACAATGGTTGAACGAGGCCTGGTAATTTACGGTAGTCCCGACACTGTGAAACGTAAATTTGAGCAATTGTTTACCGATTTGCCCTGTGACTATTTCTGGCTGTTTACCTACAACGGACTGGTGCCGCAGCATCAAATGATGCGTCACTACGAATTGTTGACTGAACAGGTTTTACCGCATTTTACGGATAAAATTAAGTAGTCAAGCCAGGCCAACACGACTCTCATCGAGAGTCGTGTTGGCGCTGCTTAGATTTTTCAAATGCAGAGTCTAATTTGTACGAAGCGTTGTTTTTGCTATTAAGCAGGTGCCAGGTGATTGTTGAGCAGCAATTGAGCTAAACTTTCCTATTTTACTTTGAGCAGCCTTGCTCATGCTTGAGGGGTAAATAAGGCATGTCTATGGAAAACCGATCAATTTACGACAGTGACCACGAGCTATTTCGCGCCAATGCCCGGCGTTTCTTCCGTGAAGAGCTGGAACCCAATATTGAAGAGTGGGAAAACGCGAGTATTGTTCCCCGTTCATTCTGGCGTAGTGCTGGAGAGAAGGGGCTGCTGTGTTGCGGTATTCCTGAAGAGTACGGTGGCCCCGGTGCCGATTTTAAATACAATATGGTTTCCTCAGAGGAAATTGGTTACGCCATTGGTGGTGGCAGTTGTGGTTTTGCGTTGCAGTCTGATATTACCGCCTACTATATTCTCAATCACGCCAGTGAAGCACTGAAGCAGAAGTGGTTGCCTCCCATGGTGAGCGGTGAGGTTATTTCCTCCATCGCCATGACCGAGCCGAGCACGGGCAGTGATTTACAGGCCGTTCGCACCACGGCAATTCGCGATGGTGATGAGTATGTCATCAATGGCCAAAAAACATTTATTACCAATGGCCAACACTCCGATTTCGTCATCGTGGTCTGTAAAACAGACCCCACACTAGGTGCCAAAGGTATCAGTCTGGTGATTGTCGAGACGGGTACGCCGGGTTACGAGAAAGGTCGAAATCTGGATAAAATCGGCCAGAAGGGCGCAGATACTTCTGAAATGTTTTTTGCCGATGTTCGCGTGCCTGTCACTAACTTGATTGGCGAAGAGGGTAAGGGCTTTGGTTATTTGATGAGCGAGTTGCCACGCGAGCGCTTGACCGTTGCCTTCCGAGCGTGGGCTGAGGCGCAACGCGCCTATGAAATTACCCTTGAATACACTAAGGAGCGTGAAGCTTTTGGCAAGCCGTTGTTTGCCCAGCAAAATACGGCATTTAGCCTGGCCGATGTAGCAACGGAACTGGCCGTAGGCTGGGCCTTTCTCGACCAGTGCTTGGCAAAGATTGTTGCTGGCACCTTAACACCCCAAGAAGGCGCCATGGCCAAACTATGGACCACTGAAAAAGAAGGTAAAATTGTTGATACTTGCCTACAGTTTTTTGGTGGCTATGGCTACATGCGCGAATATCCCATTTCACGTATGTATACAGATGCACGGGTACGCAGAATTTACGGCGGGTCAACGGAAATTATGAAGCTCTTTATCGGTCGTTCTCTGTAACTGCCGCTAAAGTGTTGGGTGACGTCTTACGACGATGTCGTTAACTTTTTAATCGCTATACATTTATAGGAAATATCATGGTTGGAATAACAGCTTTCGGCGCTTATTTGCCAAGAATGCGCTTACAAAAGCAGGTGATTGCGGATGCCAATGCCTGGTTTGACCCCGGCTTAAAAGGCCTGGCAAAGGGTGAAAAAGCCATTTGTAACTGGGATGAAGACACTATCACCATGGCAGTTGAAGCTTACCAGGACTGCCTGGGCAACAAGCCGGGCCAGGCACCGGCAGCTCTGCTGTTAGCATCGACCACATTGCCCTTTAGTGATCGACAAAACTCTGTGGTTGTGGCCGAAGCGCTGAATTTAGAAACCTCTGATCTGCGCACCATGGATATTACTTGCTCACAGCGTGCAGCCACATCGGGTTTGTTGTCGGCACTGGACATCGCCGCTGCGGGTAAAGAGGCTGTACTGGTTGCCTCCGAGCACCGCAAAGCCAAGTGTGCCTCCCGTGAAGAAATGCTTTACGGTGATGGCGCTGCTGCGATCGCCGTTGGCAGCGACAATGTGGTTGCCGAGTTAGTGGCCAGTCAAAGCCAGCCTGTTGATTTTATCGATCACTACCGGGGTGAGGGCGAGGATTTTGATTACGGCTGGGAAGAGCGCTGGGTGCGTGACGAAGGTTATATGAAAATCGTTCCCAACGCTGTCAATGCGCTGTTGAGCAAGGCCGGTGTTAGCGCTGGCGATATTGCACACTTTATTTTGCCGACTGATCAGGGCCGTGTGCCGCCGATGGTCGCTAAAAAACTTGGTATTAAAGGCGAAGCCGTTGCTGATAACTTACTACAAAGTGTCGGTATTACCGGGGCTGCTCATGCCATGCTACTGCTGGCCCATCGTCTTGAGCAAGCTCAATCGGGTGACCTGGTATTGGTTGCTGGCTTTGGTCAGGGTTGCGATGTGTTGTTGTTCAAAGTCACTGATGCCATTAGTCAGCAAGCGTTAGGTAAAGGGGTTTCCGGTCATCTCAGCAATGGACGCCCCGAAACGAACTACAATAAGTATCAGTCGTTTAACAATCTGCTTGTGAAAGAGCTAGGCAAACGTTCAGAAGTGAATAAACAGGGTTATCTGTCCGCTATGTATCGGGCTCGTGGCCTGACTAACAGCTTTCTGGGTGGTAAATGTACTGCCTGTGGCACCGTACAAATACCCAAACATAAATATTGCGTCAATCCTGAATGTGGTGCTTATGATACCCAGGTCGATCACCCCATGGCAGGTATTCAGGGTGAAGTGGCTACGTGGACAGCAGATACATTAACCTTCGACTACAATCCGCCTGCCTATTTTGGCATGGTCACCTTTGAAGGCGGTGGTCGCATTATGATGGATATGAGTGAGGTCGACGCTGACACTTTCGACACTGGGTCGAAAGTAGCAATGCACTTCCGACTCAAGCAGATTGATGATCAAGCCGGATTCCGCAAATATTTCTGGAAGGCTATTCAAATCTAATTATCAGCTGAGGAGCTAAATATCATGGCAAGTGGAATTAAAGATAAAGTCGTTATTTTAGGTGCTGGCTGTAGCAAATTTGGCGAGCGCTGGGATTGTGAACCGGCTGATTTGATGGCTGAGGCCTTTGAAGAGTGCATCGCTGATGCGGGCATTGAAAAAAGTCAGATCGAAGCAGCATGGCAATCGACGGGTATCGATGCTTTTAGTGTCGGCCCTGGTGCGATGCCTCTCAGTATGGGGTTGCGCTTACCCGACATTCCAGTCACTAAACTCGAAAACTACTGTGCCAGTGGCACCGAGGCCTTCCGTGCTGCTACTTACGCTGTGGCATCGGGCGCTTGCGACATCGCTCTGGCTGTCGGCTTTGAGAAGTTGAAGGATACCGGTTATGGCGGCTTGCCTCAGCGTTCACGCGGTGTCTCTAACGACCTGTACTACCCCAACCTTTCTGCACCGGGCATGTTTGCCCAGTTAGCGGCGGGTTATCGTGGCAAGTACGGGACCAGCAAAGAAGACCTGAAGCGCGCTATGGCTCATGTCTCGGTAAAAAGTCATGCCAACGGTGTCAAGAACCCCAAGGCCCACTTACAGCGTGCCATTACCATGGAGCAAGCTCTTAATGCGCCGCTGATCGCTGAACCCATTGGTTTGTTCGATTGCTGTGGTGTCAGTGACGGTGCCGCCTGTGCCATTGTTACGACCCCTGAAATTGCCAGGAGCCTGGGCAAAGAGCAGTTGATCGCCGTTAAAGCCTTACAACTGTGTGCGTCCAATGGGCAGGAAGGTGGCTACGAAGGTTGGGATGGGTCTTACGTGCATACCACTCGCGTTGCCGCCAAGCGTGCCTACGAAGAAGCGGGTATCACCAAGCCCCGTGAGCAGGTCAGTATGACCGAAGTTCACGACTGCTTCTCCGTGACTGAAATGGTCACTATGGAAGACCTCTACTTGTCGGAAGACGGTGGTGCGGTGAAAGATGTGCTCGATGGCGTTTTCGATGCTGATGGTAAAATCCCTTGCCAGATCGATGGTGGTCTAAAGTGCTTTGGCCATCCCATTGGTGCAACGGGTTTACGTATGCTCTATGAAATGTATTTGCAGCTATCGGGCAAGGCAGGGGAGCGTCAGTTGCCGAACCCAACCATTGGTTTGACTCACAATCTGGGTGGTTTCCCTCACCAGAATATTTCAAGTGTTGCCATTATTGGTGAATATGGCATTTGATATTGATGACTAATGTAAGCCGGCTCTCATGCCGGCTTCTTTGTTTAGAGAAGAATGTTCTTTTTAGAGAGTGATTTTGCCGCTTAACCGTGTGTTAAGTAAACACGAGGACAAAAATGGACGCAGTTAAAAACCAGCCGCTTGCTGGTTCCAGTTTAAGCGGATCTTATACCCGAGATCTTGACCATCTAGCTAAAGCCGTTGTCAGGGCCAGAGTACTGGTCGATCAGGCTCTTGCCCACATTAAAAAAATCAGCAGTACAGAAACAGGTTTGTCGGCGGCCCTGCTCGACGAACAACAGCTGGTGAGTTATGAAATATCGTTTTGTGTGGCGGATTTGTCGGCTATCGAAGCCCTGCTCAATTACACCCAGCAAGTTCTAGAGCGCGATGAGCTATCGGGCTGGGTCGCCTGTCAGTTTGGCAGTGAAGCTTTGAAGGCAGTTGCTAGTCGTTTATTGGCGCGGCCTGCCGACTACGGTTTAACCCTGTCGAGTATTTGTGAGTGCTTTGAAACGTTTGATAACACCGGTATTGGCGCACACTATTTGTCGGCGAAAATGATGGCCGCACTGGGTCGTCAGTTGATTGATAGAGAAGGCGATTTCCTGCCGTCAAATCTCGACAGTGAGAAAGAGTTGATACGTGACACTTTCCGCCGTTTTGCCACTGACGTAGTGATGCCTTTGGCCGAAGAAATTCACCGCCAGGATGCCGACATCCCGGAGAGCATTTTGCAGCCCCTGCGCGAAATGGGGTGTTTCGGTATCTCCATTCCCGAGCGCTTCGATGGGCTGCAACCTGACGCGGGCGATGATAGCCTCTATATGATCCTCGTCACCGAAGAATTGTCTCGTGGCTCCTTGGGTGCCGCGGGTAGCTTAATTACCCGCCCCGAAATTCTCGCCCGCGCCTTGATGAAGGGCGGCACTGATGCCCAGCGTCAAAAGTGGTTACCTCAGATTGCCAGTGGTGAAACCCTGTGTGGTATTGCACTGACTGAGCCGGACTACGGTTCTGATCTGGCATCGGCAAAACTAAAAGCCACCAAGACCGAGGGCGGCTGGTTGCTCAACGGCAGCAAAACCTGGTGTACCTTTGCCGGTGCGGCTAGTGTATTACTGACTCTCGCGCGTACCGGGACTGAGGCCTATGGCTACAAGGGCTTGAGTTTCTTTCTGGTTGAAAAGCCTCGAACCTATGGTCACGAGCTCAATGTCGTGCAGGATGGCGGCGGCAAACTCTCGGGTAAATCAATTCCCACTCTGGGCTATCGAGGCATGCACTCCTTCGATCTGTTTTTTGAGGACTATTTCGTTGCCGATGCCAACGTCGTGGGTGAAGAAGCGGGTATTGGTAAAGGCTTTTACTATGCCATGGCCGGCTTAACCGGGGGTCGTATACAAACCTCAGCTCGCGCAGCAGGGGTGATGCAGGCGGCCAGTGAGCAGGCTATTGCCTACGCCAAAGAACGTAAGGTCTTCAAGCAACCGGTTGCCGATTACCAGCTAACCCTGGTGAAATTGAGCCGCATGGTGACAACCCTGTTGGCTTCACGCCAGTTTAGTTATGCGGTGGCTCGCGAAGTGGATGCCGGTGGCGGTAAAATGGAGGCGAGTTTGGTCAAACTCTTTGCTTGTCGTGCCGCTGAATGGGTCACAAGAGAAGCACTGCAAATTCATGGTGGCATGGGCTATGCCGAAGAAGTGCCGGTGAGTCGCTACTTTGTCGATGCGCGGGTCCTCTCAATCTTTGAGGGTGCAGAGGAAACCCTTGCCTTGAAAGTGATTTCTCGAGAACTGATTGCCAACGCTTAAGCTGTTTACAGATTAAGCCCGGTAATTTTTTTATAGCATTTAATTCATTAAAAGAAGGGAAAAGTAATGAGCGTTACTGAACATCTTAAAGGTAAATCTGTTGTTGTCACTGGTTCTGGTCGGGGTATTGGTCGCACCATCGCCCTGGAAATTGCCAAAGCTGGAGGTAACGTTGTCGTTAACGACCTGGATCGCGACGTCGCTGAAGAAGTGGTTGCAGAAATTAAAGCCCTTGGCGTTGATGCGGTTGCTAACACCGACAGCGTTGCCGATTGGGAAGGTGCCAATAACATGGTGACCCAGGCGGTTGATAGCTTTGGAGAGGTCAGTGCCGTGGTCAATAATGCTGGTAATCTGCGTGATGTCATCTTCCACAAGATGACCCAGGATGACTGGCACCAAGTGATGAATGTGCACTTGAACGGTACGTTTAATGTCAGCCGTGCAGCGGCGACTCATTTCCGTAACCAGGAGAGTGGCAGCTGTGTACACATGACCTCGACCTCGGGTTTAGTCGGTAACTTTGGTCAGGCTAACTACGCGGCAGCGAAGGCTGGTATCGTTGGTTTGTCTAAGTCCATTGCCCTTGATATGCAACGCTACAATGTGCGTTCAAATTGTATTGCGCCCTTTGCCTGGAGCCGCTTGACGGCCTCTATTCCCGCCACCACGCCCGATCAAATCGCCCGTGTTGAAAAACTAAAGAAAATGACCCCTGAAAAAGTTGGTATTGTGGTTGCTGCTTTATGTTCTGATCAAGCTGCTCATATCTCTGGCCAAATTTTTGCTGTGCGCATGAATGAAATTTTCCTCATGAGCCAGTCGCGCCCCGTACGTTCGACCCACGCTGGTGATGGTTGGACCATTGACAGTATTTTTGAAACGGCCATGCCCCAACTCGAGAGCCACTTTTACCCACTGGATCGTTCACAGGACGTCTTCTCATGGGATCCGGTTTAAATAAGCGGGCTGTACTGCAGTAACAGCAGTAATAAATGAATAGGGAAAGGGGCGGTTTGACGCTCCTTTTTTTGAAACGCAGTGTCTCAATAACGAGGTTGAGTAATGGCAATTGTTTACGAAACATTAAAAAATCGAAAATTTGATGAAATTGTCCACACCTACACCGAGCGCGACACCATGTTGTATGCCCTTGGCGCGGGTGTCGGGTACGACCCGATGGATGAAAAAGCACTGAATTATGTTTACGAAGAAAATCTTAAAGCCCTGCCAACTATGTCGACAGTGCTGGCCTATCCAGGTTTTTGGTTGAAGGAACCCGATACCGGTGTTGACTGGACCAAGGTCCTGCACGCCGATCAGGAAATTATCCTCCACAAACCACTACCTCCTTCAGGCACAGTTAAAGCGACAACCAAAGTCGATGAAATTATCGACAAAGGTGAAGGTAAAGGTGTCTTTATTTACTCTTCTCGCACAGTTAGCACGGAAGACGGCGAGCCTCTTTGCACACTGATTCAAAATACCATGGCGCGAGGCCAGGGTGGTTTTGGCGGCTCTACCGACCGTCCACCTGCCTCACAGGTTATTCCAGAGACAGCTCCCGATAGTACCTGTGAGCTGCCAACCTTGCGGCAGGCGGCTTTAATTTATCGTTTGTCAGGCGATTATAATCCCTTGCATGCCGATCCGGCGGTGGCGAGACAAGGCGGTTTCGAACGGCCCATCCTTCACGGCTTATGTACCTTTGGGGTTGCGGGCCATGCCTTGCTCAAGACGTGCTGTGACTACGATGTGAAACAATTCCGTAGCATGAAAGCACGCTTTTCTGCACCCGTTTATCCCGGTGAAACCATACGCACGGATATTTGGAAGCTCGACAAAGGTGTCGCTTTTCGCTGTACGGTGGTCGAACGCGATTTGGTGGTGATCGATAATGGTTTTGCTGATGTGGGCTAAGAATCTTACCTCGGATTGTCAAAAAATTTGGTAATGATCGAGTTCTGCCAGTGCGTCGCAGTAGGGAGTAAGAAATGAGCAGTGAGACACAGGGTATGAACAACATCCTCTCTGGAATGCGTGTGGTAGAGGGTGCGGCCTTTGTCGCTGCGCCTTCAGGGGCAATGACCCTGGCCCAGCTCGGGGCCGATGTCATTCGCTTCGATATGATTGGCGGTGGTCTTGATTACCGACGCTGGCCGGTCGACAAAAACAACCAAAGTTTGTTTTGGGCTGGCCTCAATAAGGGCAAGCGCTCGATAGCTGTCGACTTTCGTCAACCCGAAGGGCAGGAAATCCTCACTCGTTTGATTAGTGCGCCGGGTGACGAGGCGGGGATGTTTTTAAGTAATTTTCCCGCTAAAGGCTGGCTAGCCTATGACAAGTTGCGCAAACACCGCGATGATCTGATTTATATGAATCTCAGTGGTGATCGCCACGGTGGTTCGGCCGTCGACTACACGGTCAACTGCGCCATGGGCTTGCCGACAATGACCGGCGAAAATACCGAGCCGGTCAATCATGTGCTCGCCGCCTGGGATGTGATTACTGGTCAAACGCTGGCCCTGGGTATGTTGGCCGCAGAGCGCCACCGGCGTTTGAGTGGCGAAGGGCAGTTGATTAAATTGGCCCTGGCCGATGTGGCGCTGGCCACTATGGGCAATCTGGGCTTTATTGCCGAGGCGCAGATTAATGGTGAAGATCGCCAGCCGTGCGGTAACTATTTATTTGGCGCTTACGGTAAAGATTTCCTGACCGCTGATAACCGTCGGGTGATGATTGTCGGACTGACCGGTAATCAGTGGAAGGGCATTTGTAAGGCCACGGGCTTGAGTAATGAAGTAGACCAGCTTGCTGAACGTCTGGGCTTAAACCTGCGTCAAGAAGGCGATCGTTTTACTGCACGGGTAGAACTTACCGCGTTATTTGAGCCCTGGTTTGCCAGCCATACTTATGCACAGGCGACGACGATACTGGATGAGAACAAGGTGTGCTGGGGCAAGTATCAGACGCTCAAGCAACTGGTTGACAGTGACCCGGAGTGTTCCGTCGAAAACCCGATGTTTGCGAATGTCGAGCAGTCGGGTATTGGTACCTATCTAAGCCCGTCGAGCCCCCTGCAGTTTAGCGCCTTTGAGCGTCAGACCGCACAGCCAGCACCGGCCTTGGGGCAGCATACGGAAGAGATTCTCGCTGGGGAACTGGGTTTGAGTAGTGCTGAAATAGGGCGTCTTTACGATCAGGGTGTCGTTGCTGGGTAGTGTGCTTTTAAGCTGTTAGCTGTTTATTCTATGTATGCCGTTGTGACGGATGGTGGAGGTGATATAAAGATAGGGTAAACGCTCGCTTTCTTTACGATCAATAGTCTCGAGGTCAACCATGCAAAATCAACATTTGGGCCGTGTGCCGATAGAGTCGGAGACCCGTTTTCGCAAACAGATTGATGTTGCCTGGACAGAGTTTGTTAATAAAGGTGAGTGTCGCCCCGGACAAGTCAGGGATGTTATCCACGATTCCTGGCAGCGTTGTCGTAACAGGGGTGTTGAGTTTACTCAGCACTATCCGCCGATGTTCGCCTCTGGCGATCAGCTCGATGCTTTGAAACTGGAAAATGAAGAGCTCTTACTCGCTTCCCGCAATACCTGGCAAATGCTGTCCGACATTTTGTCCGATAGTGAAAGTTTTCTCACGGTGGCCGAGAGTAATGGCGTGTTACTGGAGGTCTGCGGTGACCCCCATTTGCGTGACAGTTTGGCTGGGCAGCGTATCGCCCCCGGATATGACTGGAGCGAGGGTTGTACTGGCACCAATGCTGTAGGGACAGCCGTGGCTTTAAAGCAACCAGTCGAAGTACACAGTGCTGAGCATTTTTGTGAGTCAGTGAAAATCTGGAGCTGTTCAGCGGCGCCGATTATCGATGTGATTGACGGTGACCTGTTAGGTGTTATCGACGTTTCCTCGCTCACTCACGCCTTCAGCGCTCAGAGTTTGGCGTTGGCAATGACGGCGGCGCGACAAATTGAGCAAACTTTGCATTCGCGGGAGTTGGCTCGCAATGTCGCCCTGGTCGACTGGTTTGCCGGTAGTGTGGGACGCTGGCGCGAGGATGGTGTGGTCTTGCTCGATCGCAAAGGGCGGGTGGTGACGGCGAATGAAAAGGCTAAAAGCTTGTTTACTAGCGAGCATATTGAAGCAAAACTCGACAAGAATTATCGCCTGTTACAGCCCGAAAATCTGGGTTCGGTGAAAGACTGGGAAGAATTGCTACCGAGTGCCATCGTGCCGGTTGCTTATGAAGCTTATAATCGGGATGGTCGTTCCGAAGGTGGTATTTTAGTCATCCGTCCCCGTCTTGCTACAGTGCGACCAAGCCTGTCAGCTCCCCAGGCCCTATCAACGTCTGTTTTCGACACTATTGTCGGCCAAAGTCCGGGCATACTGGCCTTGAAGAACCGAGTATTACGTTTGGCGGCTTCCAATGCCCCTGTATTGATACAGGGGGAAACAGGTTGTGGAAAGGATTTGTTCGCGCGCGCGGTACATTGTGCTGGCAGTGGAGAGGGAGCCCCCTTTGTCGTTGTCAATTGTGGTGCTTTGACGCGCGAACTTGCAGTTAATGAACTGCTTGGTTACGAACCGGGAGCCTTTAGTGGCGCAGCGCCACAGGGTCATGTTGGTAAATTTGAAGAAGCCAATGGTGGCACACTTTTTCTCGACGAAGTCGGCGAGCTATCAGCCGAAGTGCAGGTCGCTCTGCTCCGCGTTTTGCAAGACGGCATCGTCGTTAGATCAGGCGGGGGAAAGGCGCGTAAAGTTGAGGTGAGGATTATTGCGGCGACTAATCGGCGTCTGTCTGCCGCGGTGGCTGAGGGGCGCTTTCGAGAGGATTTATACTACCGGCTTAAGGTTATGCCTCTCGATATTTTACCTTTGCGCGAACGCCCAGGTGACATTGAGTTACTGGCAGTTTATTTTCTCAAACAGATTGCTGAAACTTATGCCGTTGAGCCCCGCGAGCTTGACCCGCAGTTGCTTGAGGCTTTATGCCAGTACCCCTGGCCGGGCAATGTTCGTGAGCTTCGAGCAGTACTTGAAAACATGTTAGTGATGAGTGACTCCAAGGTTCTTCGTTATGATGCATTACCCGCTGATATCGCTTCTTCGTTAGTGGGTGGGAGCAGTGTGGCGAACCCTTCCTTGGGAGAGAGAGGTAAGAGCTCGCTGAATAAGCCCTTACCGGCTGCCGAAACACTGGATGGGCTGGAGTGCGAAGCGATTCGTAACGAGTTGATTTTGCATAAGGGTAATCGCTCGAAAGTGGCGAGAATTCTTGGGATTTCCAGGAGTACCCTCTATCGGAAGATCAAAAACTACGGCCTGGCAGGGGATTAAAGGTAATTAGCTCGGATAACGACTGTGGCGGTTTACCTCCTCTCGGTGCTAAGGCAGAATGACTAGCTGAATTGCCTTTTGGCATGGGTCTAGGTGAGTACAGTCACTGCCTTCGCCCAGAAATAATCGGCGACAATATTCTATTTGAAATCTAACGACCAAGCATAAGGTCGAACGACGTGGAGTTAGGAAATGGCGAGTAAAGAAGCAGAATCAATTGTGGATTTATACCGTGAATGGTCCGAGAAACTGGTAGTTAGTGATGATATGGAGCTGCCGCAACTACGCGAGCTGTTTGATCACTGGGGTGATTTGACGGCAGAGCCAGCGGATGTTGAATACGAAGAGAGTGTATTGGCAGGTGTTGATTGTGTCTGGGCAATACCCAAAGGTGCGGACAAAAGCCGCGTAGTGATTTGCTGCCATGGCGGTGGTTTTATGGTTGGCTCGCCAAAAAGCCATAATAAAATGTACGGCCACGTGGCGAAAGCCGTGGGTTGTGCAGCCTTGATACTTGATTACACTCGGGCTCCTGAAAATCCTCACCCTGGTATCGTCGAGCAGGCTGTTGCAGTTTATGGGCAGCTGCTTGAACAGGGCTATCAGTCGGAGCACATCGCCACTACCGGTGATTCTGCTGGTGGTAACTTATGTACATCGATGATTCTTTACGCCCGTCACAAAGGCTTGCCAACACCGGCTTGTACTGTCCCGCTATCGCCCTGGTATGACATGGAGTCAAAAGGCGCCAGTATGCAAACGAATGCTGAAAAAGATGCATTGGTTGGCGGCGATATGCTCGAGGGCATGATTGGTGCTTTCCTGGGAGAGAAAGGTTCCAGGCAGGATCCTTTTGCGAACCCCCTGTACGGCGATTTGGCCGGTTTTCCACCGACCTTGATTCAGGTCGGTGAGTATGAAGTACTTCTCGATGACAGCACGCGTTTTTATGAAAGTGCGAAAACGGCGGGTGTTGATGTTGAGCTTCAGGTGTTTGATGAAATGCAACACGTCTTTCAATTTATGGCGGGCAATGCGCCTGAGGCCGATGATGCGATTGCGAAAATTGCTGCCTTTATGCGCCCACACCTGGGTTTGAATTAATGATGTAAGGCCGGGGCTACCCGGCTAATAGGGAGGGGTCACGGTGCTTTTACTATGACCCTGTATAAAGTGAGAAAGTAGTGAAACAACAAGAGGAAAGAGAGTAGCGATGATTGAATACGACAAGATTTACATCAATGGTGAATGGGTAGCACCTTCCGGCGAAGGGACATCGCACTTGGTTAACCCCGCGACCGAAGAAGTTTTCGCCACGGTGCCTATGTCTTTTCCCGAAGATGTTGATAAAGCAGCCAAAGCGGCGCGCGAAGCCTTTATTCCCTGGTCGCAGACGCCAGCCGTTGAACGAAAAGCCTATATCGACGCGATTTGCGCCAAGCTCAAAGAGCGTAAAGATGAAATGGCGTCATTGATTTCTCAGGAAATGGGCATTCCCGTTCACTTTGCCCTGGGTATTCAGGTGCTCGGTCCAATTTCCGGCTTGAAAATTTTTGGCGATTTGGCCGAAACCATGGATGAGGTTAAAGAGCACGAAGATGGCTATATCACCGTTAAGGAACCAATAGGTGTTTGCTCCTTCATTACGCCCTGGAACTTTCCTTTGTTTCAGGTGATTGCCAAGGTGGGTCCAGCACTGGCTGCCGGTTGCACCTGCGTCTTGAAACCCAGTGAACAGACACCGCTGTCGACCTATATTTTTGCCGAAGCGTGTCACGAAGTCGGTTTGCCCGCTGGTGTCTTTAATCTGCTGCCTGGCAAAGGCTCGATGATTGGCGATGAGTTGAGCGCACACCCCGAAATTGATCTCGTCTCCTTTACCGGCTCTACTGAAGTGGGTGTTGATGTGGCCAAATCGGCAGCGAACACCATTAAGCGTGTTTGTCAGGAGTTGGGTGGCAAGTCGGCTTTTATTATTGCGGAGGACGCGCCTATTGAAAAAGCCACCAAGTATGTGGTGAAAGACTCCATGTTTAACTCGGGGCAAATGTGTGTGCAGTTGAGCCGCATTTTTGTTCACGAGTCGCAATACGAAGAAGCATTAGCAGTGGCGAAGAAGGTCAGTGAGCGACTGGTAGTGGGGGATCCTACCTCTAAAGACACTTTCCTTGGCCCCCTGAGTTCTATGAAGGCTCGCGCGTCAGTCACCAAGATGATTGATGACGCATTGGCTAATGGTGCTCGTCTGGTGACTGGCGGTAGTGAGTTGCCTGAGGGTATTGATAAAGGTGCCTATGTACGACCCACTATTCTCGCTGATGTCACTAATGATATGCCCATCGCACGCAATGAGGTTTTCGGTCCAGTACTGTGCTTTATTCCCTACAAAGACGAGGCCGAAGCTATCCGCTTGGCCAATGACTCCGACTTTGGTTTATCCAGTGGCGTTTGGGCCGAAAGCAAAGAGACCCAAATGCGCATCGCCCGTCAATTGCGCGCTGGCCAGGTCAAAGTGAATGGTCCTGCGTTTAGTTTTGCCGCGCCCTTTGGTGGTTATAAAATGTCCGGCAACGGCCGTGAATGGGGTGCCAGCGGTTTAATTGAGTACACCGAAGAAAAAGCCATTTTACTCGGCGCCTGATCTTAGTGAGTGCATAGCATCAACTCGTGCTCTTTACGGGTTGGTGCTCGACGTTAGCGCCCTTGTTGTCTCTATCGTAGGAGAAGAGGGCGTAAGCGGACTTTCCAGGGGCGTGTTCTCGCCCGCAACGAAGTTTTAATGGAGAATCAAGGTATGTCTGTAACCCGATTTCGTTTTCCCTTTGTCGAAATGCCCGCTGAGGCGACACAGTTGCGACAAGAGGTTCGGGAGTTTCTTGCCGAGGAGCGGGCCAATGGTGGTTATACGCCGATGGCTGATTGCTGGGCAGGTGGTATGAGTGCGGAGTTCAGTCATAAGCTGGGTCAGCGCGGTTGGCTGGGCATGACCTGGGATAAAAAATACGGCGGTCACGGGCGCAGTTTCCTCGAGCGCTACGTCGTTACCGAAGAGATGCTCGCTGCCGGTGCGCCTGTTATGGCCCACTGGATTGCGGATCGCCAAAGTGGTCCGCAAATAATTAAACATGCCGATCCAGAAGTACGCGATGCCATTATTCCACGGATTGTTGCCGGTGAATGCTTTTGTGCGATTGGTATGAGTGAGCCGGGTAGCGGTTCCGACCTTGCGTCAGTATCGACGCGTGCTGAGAAAGTGGAGGGTGGCTGGAAAGTCAATGGCACCAAACTGTGGTCAACCGGGGCCCACGGCCCGGGATGTGATTACATGATCACTTTGTTGCGCACCTCGCCTCTCGATACGTCGGCGCGGCATAAGGGTTTGTCGCAATTTCTCATCGACCTCAATACGCCGGGTGTGGATGTGCGTGGCATTGCCGACATCGGCGGTCAGGTGCACTTCAATGAAACCAATTTTGAAGATGTCTTCGTCCCTGACTCTCATGTGCTGGGTGAAGTAGGCGGTGGCTGGAATATGGTGGTGGGTGAGCTGGCTCTTGAGCGTTCCGGCCCTGAGCGTTTCCTCAGTACGTTTATTGTGCTGCAAGAGGCTATGCGTCTATTGGTCAATAACCCGACGGATCAAACAGCTGAAGTGCTCGGCCAGGTGGTGGCTAAAATCAAGACCCTGCGCCGTATGTCGCTGGGCATTGCCGGTTTGCTAGAGGAGGGCTCATCGCCAGAAATGGAAGCCGCTCTAGTCAAAGATATGAGCACCAATTTTGAGCGTGAACTACTTGAAAAACTGCGTCGTATTTTGCCGCAGAATGTACTCTATTCGTCTGCGGGTTTATTGCCAACTCTATTGCGAGAGGGTGTTTTGCGCGTGCCATCATCCACTTTGCGTGGCGGTACAAATGAGGTGTTGAAGGGCATGATTGCTCGTCAGCTAGGTATTCGTTAAGCCGATTGGGCATAGAGAAAGGATAGTAGAATGACAGATTCAGACAACATTATTTTTGATACCGCCAGTCGTATCTTCGCCGATTTGAGTACTCCAGAAGTGATCAATGAAGCCGAAGCGGGAACTTGGCCTGAAGCGCTGTGGCAAGCGATTAGTGAATCCGGTCTAAACCTGACCTGGGTACCGGAAGAAAATGGTGGTATTGGCGCGAGTATGCTTGATGGTTTTGCCGTAATAAAAGCAGCAGGCGCTGCTGCGGCCCCGGTACCCCTGGTTGAAACGCTTTTTGCCGGATGGTTGCTGGCGCAAGCGGGTCTGCAAGTTAGCGGTGAAACTGCGACTGTTGCCATCGGTGAGTTGAGCCTGACCGATGGCAAGTTGAGTGGTAGTGCGATGGGCGTACCCTATGCGCGTAACACAAAGCAGATTGTGGCTTTGGTTGAAACTGCGGGTAAGGCACAGGTTGTTCAAGTCGCGACTGAGCAATGTGAGTTGCGTGAGCAGACCAATCTAGCGGGTGAGCCTGCAGATACTATCACCTTTAATGCGGTGAACGTGGCGCAAATGGGCGAGCCGGGTAATGATCTTAATGGTGAAAGTGTCGACGCTATGGGTGCTTTGATCCGTTGTGTTCAAGCGGCAGGAGCCCTCAGTACGGCGCTGGAACTGACCATCGAGTACTCTATGGAGCGAGTGCAGTTTGGTCGCGCCATTGGTAAATTTCAGGCTCTACAACACTCGATAGCTGCCTTTGCAGGGGAAGTCGCTGCGATAAATGCTGCTGCTGACGCTGCCGCTGAAGTGGTGGCACGCGCTCCGAGTATTGATCACGAGGCCTGGATCGAAATTGCCACTGCGAAAACCCGTCTCGAGGAAGCGGTGAACAATGGCGCTGCCGTTGCCCACCAGGTACATGGTGCGATGGGCTTTACTTACGAGCATCGTTTGCATCATCTGACACGCCGCCTGTGGTCATGGCGCGATGAGTTTGGTAGCGACGTGATTTGGGCGCGTCGTCTCGGTGAAGAAGTGCTGAGCTGGGGAGCTGACGAGCTATGGCCGCGCATTACCGCCGTGACTGATGCTCGCTAGCGCTTACGCACACCACACAATATTTTTGAATTGAGAGACGAACAAGAGGTTACGTAATGGATTTCTCACTGAGTAGTGAACAGCAGGCCATCGTCGATAGTATTAAAGGTTTGATGAAAGATTTTGACGACGACTATTGGCTTGAGCACGATAAAAGCGGCGAATACCCTGAAGACTTCTATCAGGCAGTCGCTGCTGGTGGCTGGCTGGGTATTACCATGCCCGAAGAGTACGGCGGCTCAAACCTGGGTGTTACCGAAGCAGCACTGATGATGATGACTATTGCCGAAGGCGGTGGTATGTCGGCGGCCTCTGCTGTACATATCAATATTTTTGGTCCCCACCCCATTGTTAAGTTTGGTACCGAAGAGCAAAAACAGCGCTGGTTGCCGCCTTTAATTCAAGGCAAGCAAAAAACCTGTTTTGGTGTCACCGAGGCCAATGCGGGTCTTGACACCACACGCATTGAAACCTTCGCCAGGCGTGAGGGCGATAACTACATTATTAACGGCCAGAAAATTTGGACCACGACTGCCCAGCAGGCAGACAAAATTATGATGCTGGCTCGCACCACACCGCGCGAAGAGTGTGAAAAGCCTCATGAAGGCATTTCTTTGTTCTACGCTGATATGGATCCAGAGCACGTAGAAATTAAAGAAATTGAAAAAATGGGTCGTAAGTGTGTCAACTCTAATATGACCTTTTATGACAATCTGGTTGTGCCTAAAGCCGACCTGATTGGTGAAGAAGGTAAAGGGTTTCGCTATATTCTGCACAGCTTGAACCCAGAGCGTATGTTGCTGGCCTCAGAGTCCGTTGGAATGGGCCGTAGCGCCCTCGAACGCGCTACCCAATACGCTAAAGACCGTGAAGTGTTTGGTCGACCCATTGGTATGAATCAGTCGGTTCAGCACCCCTTAGCGGAAAATTGGGTAGAGCTCGAAGCTGCTTACATGCTGATTATGTCTGCCGCCTCGCGTTACGATAATGGTCTTGAATGTGGTGCACAGGCCAATGGTTCCAAATATTTTGCTGCAGAGGCGGGTTTTAAAGCCTGTCAGCAGGCGGTAATGACTCACGGTGGTATGGGCTATGCCAAGGAATATCATGTCGAGCGTTTGATGCGTGAAGCTATGTTGCCGCGCTTGGCCCCGGTGAGTCAGAACATGATACTTAACTTCATTTCGACTAATGTGTTGGGCTTGCCTCGTTCCTACTAGTTTGTAGTTTGCCGCGTTCTTACTATCATAGGAGCAAGTGATGACAACAGGAGCAGTCTTTAAAGGGGCTGCTCTGTGTCGTATTTCTTAGTCTGGGCTTACGTGGCTTTATAGCGATAACTCTGCCAGTCTTTGGATGAAAGGGGCTGGAGTGATTGCTATTTCAGTGGACTTGCCCTAGAATTCGCGCCCCCGATCCCAGCATGTTGCTGGGTTTCTCCTTGCCACACCGCTAACAGTGGGTGGCTTTAACCCGTAAGGAGGCATAATGCGCCATTACGAAATAATTTTTATAGTACATCCGGATCAAAGCGAGCAGGTTCCCAGTATGGTGGAACGCTATACGGCTATCGTGACTGCTAACGGCGGAGCGATCCACCGCCTAGAAGACTGGGGGCGTCGTCATCTCGCTTACCCCATCCAGAAAATCCACAAAGCCCACTATGTCCTGATGAACGTTGAATGCGGTCAGAAAGAGCTCGACGAGCTCACTTCTACCTTCCGCTTCAACGACGCGATACTGCGTAATTTGGTGATTAGCCGCGATAGCGCAATTACTGAAGAGACCGATATCATGAAAGCTGAGGCTTCAGAGAAAGCTGAAAAAGAAGGCCGTGCCCGCCGTGAGGCCGAGCGTGCCTCTCGTGAAGAAGCGAAGAAAAAAGCCGAAGCTGAAGCTGCTGCTCAAGAGCCTGAAGCTGCCCCTGAAACCCCAACTGCCGAAGCGGAGGAATAAGTCATGGCACGTTTTAATCGTCGTCGCAAGTTTTGCCGTTTTACTGCCGAGGGTGTCACCGAGATTGACTACAAAGATCTCGACACGCTGAAAGCCAATATTTCTGAAACGGGAAAGATTGTACCCAGCAGAATTACCGGCACCAAAGCCAAGTACCAGCGCCAGTTGGCAACAGCCATTAAGCGAGCCCGCTTTCTTGCTCTGCTGCCCTATACTGACGGCCACAAATAAACTAACGCAATAGACACTGCCTTATATTGATGCGCGCTCTAGCTGATTTCATTATGGCTGGCCGTCTTAAGGCGGCACTGGTTGCATTGCTCGGCAATTTTTTACCCCTTGTAAGCCCAGCCGCTGTCGGTTTGGTGGTGTTGCGACAGGGCTTAAGCGAAGGTTGCCTGGTGTTACTTTGGGCTGTACTGCCTTTGGTGCTGTTGGTCAACGCTGGGAATATGAACAGCGCGATGGTTTGGGCCTCAATACTTTCGGTTTTGGTGGTGTTGATCGGTGCGAGTGCTTTAAAGCAGACGCGTAGCTGGAAGAGCACCCTGAAAGTGATGCTTGGTGTGAGTGTGCTAAGCGGGTTGGCGATGAAGTTAGTACTGGCGGCTGAGGTAAGCGCCATGCGCGAAACCCTGATTGAGATGCTCCGTCAGTTACAGCAGCAGGGCAATACGCTGACTTTTGAACCGAGTGATTTATTTATCGCGGGTTTGCTCGCTTGGGTTATTGCCCTGACCGCAGTGGCAGCGCTTTTACTGGCACGTTGGTGGCAGTCGCTGTTGTATAACCCCGGTGGTTTTGGCGTTGAGTTTCACGCTCTGCGTTTTGACAGGTTCAGTGCATCGGTGCTGTTTGCGGCATTGATGGGCTGTTACTTATTGGGACAGGAGTATGTAACCTGGGGCAATTTGGTGGGTTTTCCCTTACTGTTGAGCGGTATCGCATTAGTGCACCACAGTATCGCTTTTGCCAAACTGGGTACGCGTTGGTTAGTGGTGTTTTACATGGGGCTGGTGTTGTTGCTGGGTCCTTTGAGTTCGGTGCTGATCGGGTTGGGATTTCTCGACAGCGTGATGGATTTTCGTTCGCGACTGGCAGCACGTCGGTCGTCTTGAACAGCATGATTTAAGAGGTGAATGATGGACGTAATACTATTAGAAAAAGTAGGTAAACTGGGTGCTATCGGTGACAAAGTTGCTGTAAAAGCCGGCTTTGGTCGTAATTTCCTGATCCCCCAGGGTAAAGCTGTTTTCGCCACAGAAGCGAATCTGGCTGATTTTGAGCAGCGTCGCGCCGAGTTAGAAGCTGCCGCCGCTGATAAGCTGAGCAAAGCTGAAGCACGAGCCGCTGAACTGACTCAATTAGCTAGCGTTACTATCAGTGCTGTTGCTGGTGAGGAAGGTAAGTTATTTGGTTCCATTGGTGCCCGCGATATTGCCGGAGCTGTGAGCACTGCGGGGGTGGAGTTGGCTAAAAGTGAAGTTAACTTACCAGAGGGGCCACTGCGCGAACTCGGCGAGTTTGAGGTTACTATTCAGTTACACAGTGACCTGTCAACCTCTATTCAGGTTGTTGTCGCTGAAGAAGAGTAAATCTTTGGCTGTTCGATCTATGGCTGTTCTACAGGCCGTGCAGGTTTTATCTGACGGCTTGTAGTGGGCTATCCTTTGTTGGCACAATGACTGACCAATTTGAAAACGGCCAGGTGCACAAATTCTTTTGTTATGAATATTCTCGTGCAAAGCCGAGTTATCTCTCGAATAACCTGTCGTCTCGCTTTTCCTGTGACCGTTCTACCTCCTGGCGCTTGTTCTCCCGGCTGCCGCTACCTGTGGCTTAAGTATGTCTGAGCTCGTGACTGGCAGTGCACAAATACCGCAGCAATTACCTCACTCCATAGAAGCGGAGCAGGCGGTACTCGGCGCTTTAATGCTGGCCAATGAGGCTTTTGATAGCGTTGCCTCTCTTATTACAGAAGACGATTTCTACGGCCAGGACCATCGCCTAATCTTTGAAACTATGAAAGGGCTGGCCGACAAAGATCAGCCGCTTGATCCGATTACCCTTTCAGAAGCACTTAAGTCGCTAAACCTTCTAGAGGACGCGGGGGGAGACAGTTACCTCGTCAATATGGCGCGCAACACGCCAAGCTCAGAAAATATTCGCGCCTACGCTCAGATTATTCTTGAGCGCTCTATTGTCCGAAAACTGATCGTTGCGGCCAGTGAGATTGCTCAGCAGGGTTACAATCCTCTCGGCTGGGATAGTGGGAAGTTATTAGCCGAGGCAGAGCGTCGCCTGCTTGAAGTTGTCGAGGGTCGGCCGAAAGAGGGTGGTTTTCAAAGTGTCACCGATTTATTGCGTGAGGCCGTTGATCGCATTGAACAGCTGTTTACCAGCGATGCGGATATCACTGGCCTGAGCACCGGTTTTCACGAGCTCGATGCGAGTACCTCCGGCTGGCAACTGGCTGATCTGGTGATTATTGCAGGTCGCCCCTCAATGGGTAAAACCTCTTTTGCAATGAATCTGGTGGAGCACGCGATGCTGCATCAGGATAAGCCTGTTCTGGTGTTTAGTTTAGAAATGCCGGCCAATCAGCTGGTGATTCGTTTGTTATCGTCGATGGGTAAGATTGATCAAACAAAAATGCGCAACGGTAATCTCGAGCCAGATGATTTCACGCGTCTTGCGGGGGCCGCTGCGCGGCTTAAGGATCGCCCTCTGTTTATAGACGATACGCCGGGTATAAGCCCCATGGAGTTGCGCAATCGTATTCGCCAGTTGAGTCGTGAGCACGGCAGCCCGGCGATGATTATGATCGATTATTTACAATTGATGAGTTCTAGCACCAAAGCTGATGGCCGGGTGCAGGAGATTTCGCAGATTTCGCGGGATTTAAAAATTATTGCCCGCGAGTTTAATTGCCCTGTTTTGGCGCTTTCTCAGTTGAGCCGTAATCTTGAACAGCGCCCCAATAAGCGACCCATTAATTCAGATTTGCGTGACTCCGGTGCCATTGAGCAGGATGCCGATGTCATTGTTTTTATCTATCGCGATGAAGTCTATAACGAGGACAGTCAAGACAAGGGCGTTGCCGAAATCATTATTGGCAAGCAGCGTAATGGCCCTATTGGTACCTCGAAACTGGCTTTTGTCGGCAAATACACCCGTTTTGAAAATTTGGCCCGGGATTATTTTTCAGAGGATTAAATCTTACGGCCTAGTTGTACCTGGAGGATAAGAACGTCGAATGAATATTTATCATACGGTTTCTGGTTTACGCACTGACATAAGAGCGCGGCGCCAAAATAGCGAGACTATTGGCTTTGTACCTACGATGGGTAATTTACACGAAGGGCATTTACAGCTAGTGCGCAAGGCCAAAGCTCAGTGCGACGTTGTCGTCGTCAGCATTTTTGTCAATCCTCTGCAGTTTGGCCTCAATGAAGATTGGGAAAAATATCCTCGGACCTTTCAGGATGATGCTAAAAAACTGGAAGCGGAAGGTTGTGATTTCCTCTTTCATCCCGATGAAAATGAAATCTACCCCAACGGTATGGCCGACCAGACTCGTGTTGTAGTGCCTACCATGACCGATATTCTCTGTGGCGCCAGTCGCCCTGGCCACTTTGAAGGCGTTACAACGGTGGTCTCTAAGTTGCTACATATCGTACAGCCCGATGTGGCCATCTTTGGTATTAAAGACTACCAGCAGTTGGCAGTGATTCGGCGTATGGTGGAAGACCTATGCATTGCTGTCGATATCATTGGCGCGCCCATAGCTCGTGATGTTGATGGTTTGGCACTCAGCTCGCGCAATGGCTATCTGGGTGAAGACGAACGCCCCCGTGTCAAGGTGCTCTACGAAACTTTGTGCTGGTGTCGCGATCAGATTGAGCGTGGTGAACGGGATTTCACGTCACTTGAAATTCAAGCTGACAAAATGCTCGAAAAAAGTGGCTTTCGCACAGATTATGTTAGTATTCGCAACTCGAAAACGCTGGAACCGGCGGCGCACGATGACAGTCAGTTGACCATACTGGGTGCAATGTTTACGAAGGGTGCGCGCCTTATTGATAATATTAGCCTAACGCTTGGCGAAGCCGATGCGCCGGCAGAACAGAAAGAAGAGAAGAAGTAGAGGTTTATTATGTTGAGCAACATGTTGAAAGCCAAGTTACATATGGGCTCTGTTACTCAAGCTGAGCTGTGGTACGACGGTTCCTGTGCCATCGATAGCGATCTGCTCAAATTGGCGGGTATGCGTGAATTTGAGCAAATCGATATTTACAATGTCGACAATGGTGAGCGCTTTACGACCTATATTATTCAGGCAGAGGCGGGCAGTGGCACTATCTCTATGAATGGTGCAGCTGCAAGGCGGGTACAAGTTGGCGATAGAATCATCATTGCTACTTATGGCCAGTTTAACGAAGCAGAAATGGCTGAGCACAAGCCCAAGCTGGTTTATTTACACAAAGATAACAGTGTTGAGCGTACGACCAACACCATTCCCGTACAAGCGGTATCCTGAAGTATAGCCCTACTATCGTGGGGCTCCATTTTTGATTTCTGAGTTTTTCATCTACGCTCTAGCCACCTTTTTGCTAGCCCTCTCGCTATGACAAAGCACCTCATTGTGACAAAATGGAGGTCTTTTATTAGCTGTCATAACTGACTTCACAGGGGGTAGTATGTCTGAATTTCCCGTTCATCCGGTGCCGGATGCCTGGCGCAATAGCGCCTATATCAATAAAGAAACTTATCAGGAGATGTATCAGCGCTCCATCAATGATCCCGATGCCTTCTGGGCAGAACAGGCTGGCGAGTTCCTGAACTGGGATAAAAGATGGGATAAGGTCTGCGAATACAATATGCGTGAAGCCCAGACCTCCTGGTTTAGTGGCGGAAAACTGAATGTCACTGTCAATTGTATAGACCGTCACCTGGCGACTCGCGGTGATCAAACCGCCATTATCTGGGAGGGCGACGATCCTGGTGTCGATAAGAAAATTACTTATCGAGAGCTACATGAACAGGTTTGTAAGCTGGCTAATGTATTGAAAGCCCGGGGTATTAAAAAAGGTGATCGCGTCTGTATTTATATGCCGATGATTCCTGAGGCCTCCTACGCCATGCTTGCCTGTGCCCGCATAGGCGCAGTCCATTCCGTAGTCTTTGGTGGTTTTTCTCCCGATGCCCTGAAAGATCGTATTCTCAATGCGGACTGTCAGTTACTGATTACAGCTGATGAAGGTTTACGCGGCGGCCGTAGTGTGCCCTTAAAGAGTAATGCAGATATTGCTCTTGAACAGTGCCCCAACGTCCACACCTGCCTGGTTGTTGAGCGCACGGGTGGTGATGTGGCTTGGCAAGAAGGGCGAGATATTGAATACGCCCAAGCGATGGCCTCGTCTGATAGTGATTGCGAGCCTGAGTGTATGGATGCTGAAGATCCCTTGTTTATTTTGTATACCTCCGGATCAACGGGCAAACCCAAGGGCGTTTTGCATACCACTGGCGGCTATCTCTTACAGGCGGCGATGACCCACAAATATGTCTTTGATTACAAAGAGGGTGATGTTTATTGGTGCACCGCTGATGTGGGGTGGGTAACAGGGCATAGCTATATTGTTTATGGGCCTCTCTGTAACGGTGCTACGACAGTTATGTTTGAAGGCGTACCGACTTATCCCGATGCCTCGCGTTTTTGGCAAGTTATCGACAAACATCAAGTGAATCAGTTTTACACGGCACCGACTGCTTTGCGCGCTTTAATGGGTGCCGGTGATGACTTTGTAAAAAATACGTCACGTTCATCGCTCAAACTCCTCGGCTCGGTGGGCGAGCCTATTAACCCTGAGGCCTGGGAATGGTACTACCGGGTGGTTGGTGAGTCCCGCTGCCCCATCGTCGATACCTGGTGGCAGACTGAAACGGGCGGCATTATGTTAACCCCATTACCTGGGGCTACCGATCTCAAGCCCGGCTCTGCGACCCTGCCGTTCTTTGGCGTTCAGCCTGCGGTGGTGGATGCTGACGGTAAAGAACTCGAAGGTGCGTGTGAAGGTAATCTGGTGATTAAAGCGTCTTGGCCGGGGCAAATCCGTACTATCTACGGTGATCATCAACGCACTATTGACACCTACTTTTCTACCTATCCCGGGTACTACTTTGCAGGTGACGGTGTGCGTCGTGATGCAGACGGCTACTACTGGATTACCGGTCGTGTTGACGATGTGCTTAATGTTTCCGGTCACCGCATGGGTACGGCTGAAGTGGAGAGTGCACTGGTGTTGCACGAAGCGGTCGCAGAAGCAGCGGTCGTTGGCTATCCCCACGATATTAAGGGCCAGGGCATTTATGCTTATGTGACCTTGATGGGTGGTACAGAGCCTTCTGACGCATTGCGTGAAGAGCTCATCGCCATGTGCGTGCAAGAAATTGGTGCCATTGCCAAGCCCGACCTGATTCAGTGGGCCCCCGGTTTGCCCAAGACGCGCTCGGGTAAAATTATGCGTAGAATTTTGCGCAAGGTTGCGGCCAATGAATTGGATAATCTGGGGGATACGTCTACCCTGGCTGACCCTTCGGTGGTTGATGAACTGATCGATAACGGGCATAACACCTAAAGCTTAAATGCTTTACTTCAAGGCGCCTTTGGGCGCCTTTTTTTTAAGGTATTATTAATACACGCGTGTAAACAATGAGGTAGATAATGGAATCACTCGACAACAAACTCGCCGTCGTCACTGGTGCCAGTAAAGGTATTGGCAAAGGCATCGCCATCGCACTGGCCAAACAGGGCTGTAAAGTGATTCTCGCTTCCCGGGATGAAGAAAAAATGAAGGACGTGGCGGCAGAAATTAGTGCCGCAGGCGGGCGTGTGCAAGTCTGTGTTTGCGATATTACCGACGAGGCCTCTGTCGATGACTTGTTTGCACTGGTGGCAGAGCATAAGCAGGGTTTGGACATCCTTGTCAACAACGCTGGAATGGCTATCGCGGGTCGCATTGATGAACTCAGTTACGATAGCTGGCGTCAGGTGCAAGATGTCAACGTCAATGGCATGTTTCTTTGCTGCCGTGGCGCTGCACGCTTAATGAAGCCTGAAAAAAAAGGACGAATTATTAATATTGGTAGTATCTCAGGGCAAATGCCGAGAGTGAAAAGTTCGCCCTATACGACTTCAAAATTTGCTGTCACGGGTTTAACCAAAGCCCTGGCGTTGGAATTGCGTGCCTATAACATCGCCGTGTGTTGTATCAATCCGGGTAATGTCATGACTGATATCTGGGAAAAATCGCCACAAGTGCCGGAGAAGGAAGGGGTCATGGCTGTTGATGATCTCGCCGAATTGGTGGTGACTATGGCTTCACTACCTGACCACGTCAACCTGTTTGAGTCCGTGATTGTGCCGGTTACACAACCCTATTTAGGGAGGGGGTAGCGACGATAAATACGCACTGTGAGGGCACAGCAGCGCATTTTTGTTGTTCAAAGTTTACTCGTACGTCTGGCATCAGAGAGCCAGCTCATCAAGCCGGCCTCGTCGATAATGACTATGGGCCTGCTAAATGAATCGTTGCGTCTCGCTTTATTTAATATAGCCTGCGTAATGGCCGGATCAAACCAATCTAGTCGATGACCTGGACGTGAGATAGGATGACGAAGGACTAGCACATCAATATCTCTAAAATCGGTGCGTAAGTCACTATCATTTATGCCTGAATAAGCGAGTTATCGTCAGGCAGCTTGGGTATTGCTGCCTTTACGCAGACCCATTTTTAATGCGCCTGTTGGTAGTTAATAAAATGTGCGCTGAGCGAGAGCGCCTGTTGATGTTTTGCGTTAGCCTGTCTGCAGTAGCCTTTAGCGATTTGCTAAATAAAAAAGGAAGAAGTTGCAATGCCCGAAAGTGACCAGCCTGCACCTACTGATGAAGCGTCTTCGTCAGTTACCCCTTCAACTGATGTTTTTTTTAGATCGAGCTTATCGCGAATTTTACTCTTTTGGTTTCTGGTGCTTTCCCTCTTGCCTCTCGGGTTGGTGTGTTTTATCGGTTACCAACAGAGCACCCAGGCGCTACGCGCCTCGGCTATTAATCGTCTTAATGATGACGCTATACAACAGGCTATTTTTATTGATCATTGGTTTTCTTATCGTTTTAAAGGCCTTCGTGCTCAGGCAGAAGATAATGACAATGCTCAGTTTATGAAAGCCTTAACCGAGGGCTTGAAAACTAGTGGACAAGCGGCAGGTGACTACGTCGGCTCTCCTCACTGGGTCAGCCTTGTTGAGGCGAATAAAGCAGATCTGGAACAGCTAATGCAAATTTATAGTTATTATTACGATCTGTTTTTGATCGATTTGCACGGCAATATTTTGTTCAGCGTTAGAGGGGAAAGTGATTTGGGCACTAACTTATTTAGCGGCCCTTATAAAAACAGTAACTTCGCCAAAATTGTCCGTGAGAGCTTGAATAACGGTAAAGATCTGTTTTCCGATCTCGAACACTACACCCCGAGTGATAATGCAGTAGCTGGGTTTTTATCGGCGCCATTGCTTGACGATAATGGCGAGAAGGTCGGTGTTTTTGCTGCAGAATTAAAAAAGCAAGCGATAACAGAGTTGACCACTAGCGTAAGCTCAAAAAATGTTTCCCAGGTGAGTTATCTCGTCGGTGAAGACCTCCTATCGCGCACGGCGATTCGCTCGGTTGATGATGTGTTAGCGAGAAAAATTGAGACACCCCAGACGGAATTGTGGTTGAAGGAGCGTGATCACGCACAATATGAGCAGAATAATGATGACGTCGTTTTTGATTATATTGGTCCCTTTGGCCAGAGGGTACTTGGCGTTCACCATACAGTGAAGATTGGTGATGTGGCGTGGGGTTTGATTGCTGAGGTCGATGAGGCCGAAGCTCTGGCCCCCGCTCAGTGGATGGCGAAAGTCACCCTAATGATTCTGTTGATTCTTCTACTCTCCGTTGTGGCCGTGGCATTTTTTGTCTCCCGCCGTATTACCCAGCCCCTCAAAGCGCTGGTTAACTCCAGTCAGCGAGCTTCGAAGGGGCAGCTCGACCAGCAGGTAGAAATACCCCCAGTGGAAGAAATGGCGCAGCTAGGCCATGCGTTCAATACCATGCTTGAGTCACGTCGCCATTACGAAGCAGAATTAACGGCGAGTAACGAGAAAACCTTTAAAGCCCTCTTGGAACTGGAAGAGCAGAAGCATGCTCTCGACCAGCATGCTTTGGTCAGTATTACTGATACTGAAGGAATAATCACTTTTGCTAACGAAAAGTTCAGGGCTATTAGTGGCTACAGTCTTAAAGAGTTGCTGGGCAAGGATCACCGCATTCTCAATTCGTCGCATCACCCCAGTACTTTTTTTCAGCAGATATACCAAACCTTGAATCGAGGAGAGGTATGGCATGGCGAAATTTGCAATAAGAATAAAAATGGAAGTTTCTACTGGGTTGACAGCACCATCGTTCCCTTTGTTGATGAACACGGGGTGATCACCAAATACGTCGCCATTAGCACAGATATTAGCGCGCGCAAACAAGCAGAATTAAGCAGTGCAAACTCCCTTGCCATTGTCGAGGCAACGCTAGAAGCCACCGATAACGGTATTATTGTGTTCAATCAGTTCGACAAGGCCATACATTATAACCAGCGGTTACTTGAGCTTTGGCAGCTAACACAGGAGCAGGTGCTGTTTGGCGATGTCAACTCAATATTGAATGCTGTGCGCGGTCAACTGGCTGAGGGTGATAATTTAGTTGATATTGTGCAAGGAATACAGAGTGGTGAGAACCCTTCGTCGTCAGGGGTAGTTAACTTTATAGATGGTCATATTCTCGAGTACAGCTCCAGAGAGCTGTGTTTGCCGGATGATAAAAAAGGTCAAGTGTGGAGTTTTAACGATATTACCGCTCAAACCCATGCGGCAGTAGAGCTAACTCGCGCCAAAGAGGTGGCTGAACAGGCGACGATAGCCAAGGGGGATTTCCTCGCTAATATGAGTCATGAAATCCGCACCCCGATGAACGGTGTTCTCGGTATGTTGAATTTATTGTCGAATACCGAGCTAAGTTCAAAGCAAAGTTACCAGGTGCGCCTGGCACGCTCCAGCGGTGAAGCTTTACTGGTTTTAATTAACGATATTCTCGACTTTTCAAAAATAGAAGCGGGTAAATTAGAGCTGGAGTCTATTGATTTCGACCTTCATCTCTTGATTGTTGATTTGGCAGAAAGTATGGCGCTGCAAGCGCAAAGTAAGGATCTTGAAATTGTTCTCGACCTCGCCCAAATCGAATCGCCCCGAGTCAAAGGAGACCCGACCCGCATACGGCAAATGCTGACCAATTTAGTTGGCAATGCCCTGAAATTTACCCATGAGGGTGAAATAGTTATTCGTGCTGCGCTTGAAATCAAAGCTTTGGGCGAGCTGACTCTTACGGTCTCGGTGACGGATACGGGTATTGGTATTCCACCCGATAAAGTTGAGCATTTGTTTGATTCGTTTTCTCAGGTTGATGCGTCCACCACGCGACAATTTGGCGGTACGGGGCTTGGTCTTTCGATCGTTAAAAACTTGTGTGAACTAATGAACGGGAAAGTTGCTGTCACTAGCGAACTCGGCGAAGGGAGTTGTTTCACAATAACTCTTCCCCTAGCGCCCAGTGAAACAGAAGCGATCGTCAAGCCGACTATTGACCTCAGTGGTGTACGCATATTGATTGTCGATGACAACGCGACTAACCGAAAGGTTTTACACGGTCAGCTCAGTCTTTGGGGTGCGGTTGTCACTGAAGCCGATAGCGGGGTTCATGCTTTGGCCGTACTCGAGGAGCAGGTAAGAGAGCCTTTTCCGGTGGCTATTATTGATATGCAAATGCCAGAAATGGACGGCGCGGCCCTGGGTCGAGCTATTCGCGCCGATGAACGTTTCAAGACGACAGCATTGATTATGATGACCTCAATGAACGAACCTGGTGACGCGCAGTTCTTTGCTGATCTGGGTTTTTCTGCCTGCTTCCCCAAGCCAACGACGACGTCTGACTTATTTGATGCCCTGGCTATTGTTTTGGAAGGTGGTGAGGCTTTGAAGTCTGCCACGCCACTGGTGACCCATAATTATCTACAAAGCTTTGAAGCAGCGGACGCTGGCGAGAATAAGCAGCCACCCTCGACTAGCAGTCAGTTTCGGTTATTACTGGCGGAAGACAATGTCATCAACCAGCTTGTCGCTGTGGGTCTGTTAGAGGGTATGGGGTATGTTGCCGATATTGCCGACAACGGTGCACAGGCAATAATGATGCTGCAAGATGCCCCAGCGGATGCGCCTTATCAGCTGGTTTTAATGGACTGTCAAATGCCTCTACTCGACGGTTACGAGGCTACGGTTAAAATTCGAAATGGCGAAGCTGGGCAGCGCTACTGTGATATGACTATTATCGCCATGACGGCCAATGTTATGGCCGGTGACAGGGAAAAATGTCTTCAAACGGGGATGGACGACTACATCGCTAAGCCGATAGATCCTGAACAGTTGGAAAAGCGTTTGACACATTATCTACGCTTGGCAAGCGACCGCGTGTCTCTCACTGCTGCCAGTGAAACGAGTGACGAGCTTCTCAAGTCTGATGAAATGCATACAGAGGACACGGTTTCAGAAAAGCAAGTCTGGGATCGAGAGGACTTATTAAAGCGACTCAGGAGTAATGAGGCTTTGTTACTCTCTTTACTGCAACAATTTCTTCAAGACATGCCCAAGCAAATGAAAGAGCTTCAGCAGGCTGTCGCCAACACTGATTTTGTTCGTGTCGCCAGTCTTGCGCATAGTCTTAAAGGGGTGGTTGGCAATTTAAGCGGCCAGCGTTTGTTTACGCTTGCCGTTGCCATGGAGCTGGCTGGTGGACAAAAAGATAAGCAGGAGATTGAGGAATTGTGGCCGCCTTTGCTGAGTGAGTATGAAGGCCTTTATGAAATTTTGAAGGGCTATCTCGACGAACAGCAGGCATCGTCGAATGGGGGTGATGAGGTTCACCTCTCGCGACAAGGTGAAGCTGAATCTTCACCTTTAAAGGAACAAGTTGCTGAGCTCCGGGCAAAGCTGAGAGATGGTCATTTCGTCGATAGCGAGGACTTGGCATACCTCATACCTTACTGCGAACAGGGTCCAGAAAAAACATTATTGACGACTTTGCGGACCCAGTTGGCAGAGTTCGACCTGGAGGCTGGAGTGCTAACGCTCGATGCGATACAAAAAAGCTTGGAGCAGAACTAATATTGGACTTACGCGGAGTTGGTGTAATGGAAGCAAAGCCTATTCTTTTGATCGTCGATGATGCCCCGAGTAATATTCAATTGCTGGCAGGCCTGTTCAAACATCGTTATCAAATTAAAATTGCAACGGGAGGGCAACGTTGTCTCGAGTTAGCCCAGGCAGATCCCGCGCCAGATCTTATTCTCCTCGATGTTCAAATGCCCGATATGGATGGTTACGAGGTGTGTCGCTGCTTGAAGGCTGATGACAGCACTCGACAGATTCCAGTTATTTTTGTTACCGGCAAAGATCAAGCTGAGGATGAGGAGCTAGGTTTGACCCTGGGAGCGGTTGATTACATCACCAAGCCTTATTCCACGGCCATTGTTGAGGCCCGCATAGCTACCCATATCAAACTCAAGCAACAGAGTGACGAGCTGCGCCGTCTGGCGCTGCGCGACCAGTTGACGGGTCTCTACAATCGCCACTTCCTGATTGATGTCGCGGCTAAACGCATTAGTCAGGCTCATCGGCACAAACGATCACTGTGTTTGATAATGGTCGATATTGATCACTTCAAAGCGGTGAATGATGAGCATGGTCACGCTGTTGGTGATGCGGTGTTACGTGATGTTGGTGAGATTTTTTTGAAAGAGGCGCGCAAAGAAGACATCGTTGCTCGTTTTGGCGGTGAAGAATTTGTGTTCTTACTCGATACTTGTGATCGGGATGCCGGGATAAAAAAATCTGAGCGAGTCCGCCAGACTCTTGAGGCGAAGAAAGTACAGGGACTGGCGATAACAGCCAGTCTGGGCCTTGCACTTTTAACCCATGGTGAGGATTTTACTCGTTTATTAAGTCGAGCCGACTATGCCCTCTATAAAGCAAAAAGCAATGGTCGTAATCGAGTTGAAGTAGCTGATTAAACGCGGGTGTACGCCAGCAGGTTGATTGTTTAAGGATTGATTTGTCAGTTATAGAAAATGGCCATAAAAAAGCCCCGCTGTGAACAGCGGGGCTTTTTTATGGCATCCAGTTTTAGGGGGGCTATGAATAAGTCATGAGTCTCAACGAGTCATAAAGGTCTATCTGGTAGCTAAGATCCTTAGCGTCGACGTCGTCACATGATGTCTCGTGTTGACGCAAAGCTGAGTAACCGTTCGCTATCTATGTCCTGTAGACTGAATCAAAGGCCCCCTTGTTCATTAAAACTGATTCATGGTGTTGTCTTTACCCGAGGCTTTCAGGGCCTGGTCGCCAGAAAAGTACTCTTTGTGGGCGTCGCCCATGTCAGAGCCAGCCATGTTTTGGTGTTTAACGCAGGCGATACCCTGACGGATTTCCTTGCGCTGAACGCCGGCAACATAACCGAGCATGCCCTGATCACCGAAGTAATCTTTCGCCAGGTTGTCAGTAGACAGCGCAGCGGTGTGGTAAGTCGGCAGAGTGATGAGGTGGTGGAAGATACCGGCTTCGCGGGCTGCGTCAGCCTGGAAGGTGCGGATCTTTTCATCGGCTACAGTAGCCAGCTCGGTTTCGTCGTAGCTTTCGCTCATTAAGTCGTCACGGTTGTAAGCGGAAACATCTTTACCCGCTTCTGCCCAGGTGTCGAAGACTTGCTGACGGAAATTCAAAGTCCAGTTGAAAGAGGGCGAGTTGTTGTAAACCAGCTTGGCGTTGGGGATCACCTTGCGGATTTCATCAACCATGCCACCAATTTGGCCAACGTGGGGCTTCTCAGTTTCGATCCACAGCAGGTCGGCACCACTTTGCAGTGACACGATGCTGTCGAGTACACAGCGGGCTTCGCCGGTACCTGATTTAAAGCGAACCAGGCCATTAGGCAGACGCACTGGGCGTACCAGTTTTCCGTCTTGCTTAATAACCAAATCACCGTTACCGAGATCGTCAGTAGAAACTTCTTCCACTTCCAGGAAGGCGTTGTACTGGTCGGCCAGATCGCCTGGCTCTTTTGATACGGGGATCTTTTGTGTCAGACCAGCACCTAGTGAGTCGGTGCGAGCAACGATAACACCATCCTCAACACCTAGCTCTAAAAAGGCGTAGCGGACGGCATTGATTTTGGCGATGAAGTCTTCGTGGGGCACGGTGACTTTACCGTCCTGGTGACCGCACTGCTTGGCATCAGAAACCTGGTTTTCGATTTGTATGCAGCAGGCACCAGCTTCGATCATTTGCTTGGCCAGCAGGTACGTAGCTTCTTCATTACCAAAACCGGCGTCAATGTCGGCAATAATAGGTACGACATGTGTTTCGAAGTTGTCGATCTTGGCCTGAACCTCGGCCTCAGCAGCGGTGTCGCCAGCTTCACGGGCGGCGTCAAGTTCACGAAATAAACCACCCAGCTCGCGGGCATCAGCTTGGCGCAAGAAGGTGTAAAGCTCTTCAATCAGGGAAGAAACAGAGGTCTTCTCGTGCATAGATTGGTCGGGCAATGGGCCGAACTCAGAACGCAATGCAGCAACCATCCAGCCGGACAGGTAAAGGTAGCGTTTGCTTGTCGTCTGAAGGTGCTTTTTGATGGCGATCATTTTTTGCTGGCCGATAAAACCGTGCCAGCAGCCCAGTGACTGGGTGTAGTTTGCAGAGTCAGCGTCGTAATCGGCCATATCCTGACGCATGATAGCGGCGGTGTATTTGGCAATATCGAGACCAGTTTTAAAACGGTTCTGTGCGCGCATGCGAGCGACATACTCAGGGCTGATGGCGTTCCATGCACTGCCTTGCTCTTTGATCAAGCTGGCAGCTGCGTCGATGTCTGATGAATATGACATAGTCAGTGACTCCTTAAATGTAAGGTGGATGTTGAAATATCGCTTAGGTGAACCTTGACATTTCGCTAGTATCGAGTGACTTGCCTTGGCCTGCTAAGCGGCAGGTGTTTTCTAACGCTGTGCATAGTAGCGAAAGCCCCCTAATAAATTAAATCAATAATTTCTATTTCCGGTATTTATTTGTTGAATGTGAACTGGGTTTTGCTTTGACAAGCGTTACACACAGGGGGTGTTCGTAAAGACTTAACGCGGTTAGGGATAAGGTTAATAAAAAATAGTGCCAGCAGCAGATTAGTGCTGTTTTGTGTGGCACTTGTATTCATAATAGCACTGCCTATGAAGGACTGTCTGATTTTCGAATCACTGCTTGATGCGATCCACGGCAGCTCGTTCATCAAAAAAACCATCCGACAAGAGTGAATAACTATATGCAGAGTATTGCCCAACGAATTGCCGATGAAATTGGTGCTAAACGCGAGCAAGTTGAAGCGGCGGTTGATATGTTGGATGAAGGCGCTACGGTGCCATTTATTGCACGCTACCGTAAAGAATTGACAGGGGGGCTTGATGACGGTCAGTTGCGGACCCTTGAAGAGCGCCTGCGTTATCTGCGAGAACTCGAGGACCGGCGAGAAGCCGTGCTCAAAAGTATTGACGAGCAGGGAAAGCTGACGCCTGAATTAGCGCAATCAATCAAGGCGGCTGATACCAAAACTCGCCTTGAAGATCTTTATTTACCTTATAAAGTGAAACGTCGCACCAAAGGGCAGATCGCTCGAGAGGCAGGACTCGAACCACTGGCTGAAGCACTGCTGAATGAGCCGACCCTAAAGCCTGAAGACGAAGCAATAAAGTATCTCAATGGCGATAGCGAGGAAGGTAAAAAGATCACCGAGGTGAAAGCGGCTCTGGATGGCGCGAAGTTTATTTTAATGGAGAAGTTTGCCGAAAATGCTGAATTGCTCGGGCAGTTACGCAGCTTTCTCAAGGAAGAGGGGCAGGCCAGCGCCCGCCTGATTGACGGCAAAGAAAACGAAGGCGCCAAGTTTCGTGATTACTTTGAATACGATGAAGCGCTCAGCACCATTCCCTCGCACCGGGCTTTGGCAATTTTTCGGGGCCGCAATGAAGGCGTGTTGAGTATTGCCGTCACCGTGAGCGATGCTGAGGAAGTCGGGTCGAATTCAGTGGCCCACCCCTGCGAAGGGATAGTGGCCAACTTCTGGGGTGTCAGTGACGAGGGCCGCGCTGCCGATCGTTGGTTGAATGAAGTGGTGCGCTGGACCTGGCGGGTGAAATTATTAACCCATCTCGAAACTGATTTGCTGGGTGAAATACGTGAGCGAGCAGAAGAGGCGGCAATACAGGTTTTTGCCGACAATCTCAAAGACGTGCTGCTTGCAGCTCCAGCTGGACAGAAAGCTACCATTGGCTTGGATCCCGGTTTGCGTACGGGTGTCAAGCTTGCCGTTGTCGATGGCACGGGTAAGGTACTCGACCACTGCGCTATTTTCCCCACGCCGCCACAAAATCGTTTGCAGGAAGCCGAAGCGGTATTGGTGCAGCTGTGCGAAAAACACAATGTCGGTTTAATTGCTATTGGTAATGGCACCGGCTCTCGCGAAACAGAAAAGTTCGTAAAAGATGTGCTGAAAACACATAAGCAACTCAAAGCGCAAAGCGTCATGGTGAATGAGGCGGGTGCCTCTATTTACTCGGCCAGTGAATTTGCCGCCAAAGAGTTCCCCGATCTTGATGTGACGATTCGCGGTGCGATTTCCATCGCTCGTCGCTTACAGGATCCGCTGGCCGAGCTGGTGAAGATTGACCCTAAATCCATTGGTGTTGGGCAGTACCAGCACGATGTCTCGCAATTCCAACTGGCTCGCTCCCTTGATGTGGTGGTGGAGGATTGTGTGAATGCCGTTGGTGTCGAGGTGAATACTGCCTCGGCTCCATTGCTGGCTAGAGTCTCAGGTTTGAGCCAGAGTATCGCCAATAATATTGTTGAGTTTCGCGATAATAACGGCGCTTTTAGCAACCGTAACGCGCTGAAAGCCGTGCCGCGCCTCGGAGCTAAAACCTTTGAGCAGGCAGCGGGGTTTTTACGTGTTGCCAATGGGAGTAATCCCTTAGATGCCTCTGCAGTTCACCCCGAGTCCTACGCCGTTGTTGAGAAAATTGCCCAGCGCAATAGTCTCGATGTGGCTGGACTTATCGGGAATTCGCCCTTCCTACGGCGTGTCAATCCATCAGATTTTGTCGATGAGCAATTTGGCTTGCCGACGGTCACTGACATTCTTAGTGAACTCGACAAGCCGGGCCGCGATCCGCGCCCGGATTTCAAGGCCGCACAATTCCAGGAGGGTGTGGAAAAAATCAGTCACCTTGAGGCAGGCATGGTGCTAGAGGGGACGATCACCAATGTCACTAATTTTGGTGCTTTTGTCGATATTGGCGTGCATCAAGATGGCTTGGTGCATATTTCTGCCCTCTCGAATCGCTTTGTCAAAGACCCGCGTGAAGTGGTGAAAGCCGGTGATGTGGTCAAAGTAAAAGTGATGGAGGTTGACGTGAAGCGTAACCGCATCGGCCTGACCATGCGTCTCGATGATGCGCTGCCCGACCAGCAAGAGGAGGGTGATGCTGGGGCAAGGCGCTCACACCGTGCAAAGCCTGGGGGCCAAAAAGGGCACTCTCATAAGCAACGTGGTCGGGGCAAGTCAGGGCAGAATGAGCGGGCCGGTGAGACCAAAACCAAGGTCGGTAGCATGGGTGCTTTGTTACAGCAGGCGATGAATAATAAAAAGTAGCGGGCGCGGGTTTTCTAAATGGCCTGCGACTACTACGGTTCACCACATCTTTCATTAGTGAAAACCAACTATGCGACTATTCGACATCATCGCCATTCTTATTAGCCTGTCAGCCGTTTTCAGTTGGCTTAATTACCGTGTGCTGAAATTGCCAACGGCCATCGGCTTAATGCTCAGTGCTTTGTTGATGTCGCTTATGTTACAGGTACCTCTCTTCGGCGGGCTTGAACACCAGGCAGAAGCGATGCTGGCAAGTATCGATTTTAACGAAACCCTGCTCCATGGCATGTTGAGTTTTTTGCTGTTTGCTGGTGCCCTGCATGTGAACTTGAGTGATCTGGCTCAGCAGCGCTGGGTGATTGGTGTTTTGTCGACGGTCGGCGTTGTTGGTGCCACCTTCTTAATCGCTGGCGGTGTCTATTATGTGTTTTCCTGGCTGGCTATCGACGTCCCCTTTATTTACTGCCTGCTATTTGGTGCATTAATTTCGCCCACTGACCCCATCGCGGTGTTGGGTATCCTCAAAAGTGCGGGGGCACCAAAGACACTGGAAACTAAAATCACCGGTGAATCACTGTTTAACGATGGCGTTGCGGTCGTCGTGTTTCTAGTATTGGCGGAAATCGCGACTGGTCATGCTGATGTCAGTTTTTCCTCGGTCGCGACACTATTTTTTAAAGAAGCCATCGGTGGTTTGGTGTTTGGGCTGTTAACCGGTAGCCTCGCCTTTTTTATGTTGACAAAGGTCGACAACTACCAGGTTGAAGTATTGATAACCTTGGCGCTGGTGACGGGTGGCTATGCCACTGCGGAACACTTGCATATATCGGCTCCCATCGCCATCGTCGTGGCTGGTTTATTAATTGGCAACCACGGGCGGCTTGCGGCAATGTCTGAGAAAACCCGTGAACACCTGGACACCTTTTGGGAGCTGGTCGATGAGATCCTTAATGCGGTGCTTTTTGTGCTGATTGGCCTTGAAGTATTAGTGATTTCATTGCGCGAAGATTATCTGCTGGCTGGCGCCCTGGCAATTCCCTTAATATTGATTGTGCGTTTTGTCAGCGTTGGTCTTCCTGTTTCGGTCATGCGCTCGTTTCGTTCCTTTAGTCCAGGGGTGGTTCCTATCCTCACCTGGGCCGGCTTGCGCGGTGGTATTTCTGTCGCATTGGCGCTCTCTTTGCCGGGGGGGGAAATGCGTGATCTATTACTAACCGTGACGTATGTCGTGGTTGTGTTTTCTATTCTTGTCCAGGGACTCAGTTTGGGGCCCCTTGTGCGACGGCTTACAGGTGTTGCCAAATAAAGGAATTTTTAAACGCTTATAACAGCGCGTCTAGCATCAGGTTTGCAGTGCAAAACCAACTTGCCTTGCACAGGAAGTCGCCACTTGGGTAAACTGGTTTTTCTAAAGCACCAATAATAATTAAAAGAAGGAAAGCTTCGATGCCCAAATACAGTGTTGGACAGGTCAATGATATCCCACCAGGACAGCGTAAGATCGCTAAAGTGGAGGGCAATAAAGTCATTGTGTTTCATCTTGATAGTGGTTTTTTTGCAACTGAGGCAAGTTGTCCTCATCTGCGCATGTCACTGAGTAAGGGTGAGATGCTCGATGGTGATGTGCTGCAGTGCCCCATCCATCGCGCCAAGTTCTGTGTCAAAACAGGTGACGTTAAAGAATGGGCCTGCTTCCCCCCAGGTATTCAATTACTCAATGTCGTGCGGGGTGAAAGAGCATTGAAAACTTACTCGGTGAATATCGATAACGACGAGCTGTTCATCGAGCTGTAAATTCTTAGCCAGAGATAAAACACCCATATTCTGCAAAGGGTGGGGGATATTAGAGGCTTCTAAATTATAGACGCAAATTTATCTTGTTGAAGTAATGAGTAACGCCAGCGAGGAAGTGGTTTGCCAGTATTTCCATGCTCCGGTAAATACCATCGGCGAGAGTAAAGAGATAGTTATTCGTCGAATTTATTTTAAAATGCGACGGCTTTTGTACGTGTTAATTGTTGCTGCTTAGTGACGCATTACTGTATTGTTGGCCGTTTGGCTAATGCAGTAAAAAGATTACATTATGAGCAGTTTTTTAAAACCTTGGTGGTTATCTCTATGCCTTAATTTTTTATTGGCGATACTCTTGATAGCGGACAGTGAGGCAGGCTTAGTAGAAATCGCGAAATCAATGTCGTCGATTGCTTTAAGCCTGATGCTGGTTATGGTGGCAACCCTATGGGTTTACCGCTATGTCCATCAAAACAAAAAATTACGCTTGCCAATTATTACTATCGCAGCATTATCGCAGACATTTATGCTTTATTGCTCGGTGGTTATGATTAATGAATTTCATCATATGCCTTCTCTCAGCGAGGCTGGCTTCTTATTTTCTTACCCACAATACAGTTTTATCATGGCTCTGGAGCGGGCTAGTTTTATTGGCGTTGCCGCATTTATGCTCTGTTTTTCGGTCTTCTTGTTGAGTTGGCTGAAAAAAGACAAAAACTGGCTGGCTAGTTTTGATGCAAGAAAACGGCAATGGGCGTTTAGCTTCATTGTGCTGGCCTCATTGAATTTGTTTTTTAATAGTGATAATTCACAAGCTATGGAAATGCACTATGTGCAAATGCTGTCTAAGTTTGTCAATGAAAAGCTTGACGGTGACTCTAAAGTTGATGTCTTTTCTCTTAACCGATTACAGCTTCCCTCGTTTGAGCGTGAGGATGTTAATAGTTCAGTAAAGCCTAATATTTTGATTTTTCGCATGGAAGAAGTATCGCGGGACAGCTATGGTCTCTATGGTGAGGACAATCAGAGGCTAACGCCGTTCATCAATAACCTGGAAAAACGTTCGCCGCACAGTTTTTTCACCTTTAAAAATCATGTGTCAAATTCCGGTGCCACAGAAACATCGACAACTTTGATGTATACCGGACTCAAGTCAAATAGGCTTGGCAGTGAATTTGGGCATTTTCCGATGATATGGGACTACGCCAACTCGGCAGGTTATCAAACTTTCATGATGATACCTTTCCATAGGAGTTGGGCGCAGCTAGATAAAAAATGGGCATCTACGCCCGGGCGCCTTTCTCTCGATTCTTTCACGAGTGCAGAGAATTCTGGCAAACCTGTCCGTTATGATAATAGTGTTGTCGATAGTGCCATTGCTGAAATCACTATTGACTGGTTGGATAAACGTGATAGATCGCTACCATTTTTTGGGATTGTCAATATAAAACTTCCCCATGGTAATGGTAAGGGTGTCGAGGAACTTGGCTACGATAACTTAGGTTGCCCAACGACCCCAGCTCGTCTAAATAACTATGAGTGCGCAATATTAGTTCTCGATAGAGAAATGGGCAAGATTGTATCGGAGCTCGAGAAACAGGGGGCTTTGGATGATACGATAATCATCGGGACCTCTGATCATGGCGCCGATCAATTTAAGCATAATAAAGGAAGAATCTATAACTATTATCAAGAAGTGTTGGCAATTCCTTTTTTTATAAGACTTCCTGAAAAATTTCAGTACATAGCTGATGCTGTCAATCCCAACTGGCGGAGCAATGTTTCCAAAATCACGCAAAACCTTGATCTTCTACCCACCGTTGTTGATCTTTTAGAAATCTCTGAGCGACCACTTATCCAGAATGTGTTGCAGCGTCTGGATGGTGTCAGTGTTTTTTCAGAATTGGACCCTGATCGCTGGGTCTTCTCTATGAATAGCAATGCGTTGCGTCCATGGTCACCATCAGGTTTTGCTATCACTATTGGTTCTCGTTATAAGTACATCTATTTTGAAGAAGTTGAGGAGCTTTACGATTTACAGAAAGATCCCGATGAGATGGACAATTTATTAGCGCACACGGAAAGTAATTTGCTGCGTGAAAACGGCCTTGTGGTGCGTAAAGACAAAGAAATTGAGGCTCTCTACCAAGAAATAAAAAGCTATATCAGCCGAAATCGCAATGCCAGGGAACACTATGTCTATTCCATACCTAAGTCGATTGACTATGATCAAAGCTTTAAACGCACTATTTTGGGAAAGGATATGCCAGCTAATATCGCTGAAAAAAAGGAGGGTTCTCAATCCCTCTTTTCTATAGATAAGAAGGGTATATTAACTCATGGCGTAGGGCTTGTTTTAGATGAAGGTCATTACGAGTTCAAAGTGCGCTATTCTTTAAAGATGATCAATACACAAATACATTCCAGTCATTACGTTCTCGGTTATGGTGAAAATAATAAATGGACAACTTTAAGGCAGGAAGTCTACCCACCCGGAGATAATGAAACCCTATCTGTTTTCGTGTTAATTAAACCTGAACATACGGATAAACATATTGCCTTCGCCTCTGTCTACGGTGGCGAAGGGTCTCTTGAAATAAAACAGCTAGACGTTCTTAAACTGGAGGATATTTAGGACCTCTCAACAAATCATGAAGGGTTTAACGGTCTAATACCTTCGCTGTAAATTTCCACAATGTGAGCTATATGTTGCTACTGCGTAATAAACTCAGTGCCGGTTGCTTGAGCGCCTTACGGCTGGCGATCAAGCCACACATTGTAACGAGCAATGCGAGCGCGAGTGGTAGAGTCTGCCAGGGAGAAAGACTCATACCCTGTTGAAACAGTCTTTCATTTAAAGGGTATAAGGCGAGTAATGATATAACGCTTGCACCGAAGGCGGCACTGCCACTTAAACAGAGGAACTCTATCCATAGTATGCGCTTGATGAGTTGCTGTTGGCCGCCGATTGTACGCAGCAGCGCATTGTCTCGGCCTCGTTGTTGTTGTCCGCTTAGCAGGCCAGCGGCGAGCACGAGTAGCGCCGCAAACATCAATAAGGCTCCCAGTAGAGCGCTAGCCTGGCTTGCTTGAGAGATAATCTCCTGGGCTTTGTCGAGTAGGGTCTTAACATCGAGCAGGGTGATGTGGGGGAGTTCGTGCAGTAGCTCGGCGAGGCGGCCGCCATCGCCCTCGGGCAACCAGAAACTGGTTATCCAGGTGATGTCCTGTGTAGCGAGTTCACCACGGTTAAAGATAAAATAAAAATTGGGTTCAAAGCTGTTCCAGTCCACTTTGCGCAGACTGCCTATAGTGGCGTTGAGCATGCCTCGGCTGGTGACAAATTCGAGTTTATCGCCCACTTGTAATCCGAGGTTGTCGGCAATTTCTTGCTCGACGGAAACGCGGTGAACAGCTGAGTGAGTTACTGATTTTTGTTTTAAATTAAGTGCTTTCTCGCCGTGCCACTGGCCGCTAACAATACGATTGCTATCAGGCAGTGAGTTTGCTTCAGTCAGCACCAGGTCTCGATTTAAATGTCGATCTGCGGATGATTTTTCCTTGGTGATGGCTTCTTTAACAGGCACGCCATTAATACGGCTAAGACGACCGCGAACCACAGGGTAGAACGGTTGGGTGATAGCCTTATGTTGTTCAAGCCATTGCTCGAAGGCGGGCATATCACGCTCGAAAAGGTTGAGCACAAAATGATTCGGTGCTTTCGGCGGCAAACGATTACGCCAGTCGTTGAGCAATTGTGAGCCCGTTTGCCCGGTCAGTGTCAGCACGGTCATTGCCAATGTCAGCGATACCAACAATGGCAGTGTTAGCGCCGGGCGGCGGCTGAGACGGCGAATCGCCAGCCGGGCGGCCAGGGGTAAACGCGTGCTGAGCAAGTCGAGGCCTTTGATTAAAGGCCATAGCAGTGCTGGCAGTAGTACGCCGAGGGCGGCAATTAAGCCGAGCACTTTGCCGAGTTCGCTAAGGGAGTCGGTCAGTAAGCCTGCTAGTAATACCGGTGCACTAAGGGCGGCGAGTAATTCGATATTCGTGCTGAGCAAGCGACGTTGCTGCCGTTGGCGTAGTACTTCAATAGCGGGCACGCGCACTAATGTACTGAGTCGAGGCAGGGCAAAGGCCAGCCACAGTAGCAGGGGGGCGATCAGGGCGGTGAGCCATTCGAGCGGGCTGGCCGCGCTTAGATCGCTGTTGCCTATATTGGCTCCCTGCTTGCCTAGTGTTGTCACAATCAATACGGCGCCCAATGTGCTGCCGATGATGACAGCCGGTAGCACAGCGAGAAACTCCCACCCCAATAGGCGGCTTGTGACTTGATAGCGACTGGCACCAAAGCTGCGTAGCAGTCCTGCCAGTTTTTCCTGGCTCCGTACGCGTTGCGACGTTGCGAGATAAATGGCTGCACCGCAGAGTAAGCTAATAAGTAATACAGTCAGATTGGCCCATAAAGTGAGCTGGCGCAGAGGCCCTGTGCTACGTATTTCAGCATCTTCGACGGTTTCCAGAGTTTGGTCGGGCCGCAAGATGTTGTCGAGTTCAAGGCTGAGCTTTTTGACAGCCTCATGATTGCCGGCGACCACAGTGTGTTGACGGGTGCGGGTCCCGGGACCCATCACGCCGGTAGCTTCAAGGTCATGGCTGTGAATAACGATACGCGGATTCATACTGTAAAACCCGGCATTTTGGTCCGGCAGTTGACGAATAACAGCACTGATTTGAAGAGACTTGTTGCCAACAGTAATTGTTGTGCCAACAGTAATATTTAAGCGGTCGATCACCTGATCGGCGACCCATACACGTCCGGGTGCGGGGCCATGCCTTTGAGTGTACTCGTCACCAAAGCGGCTTTTGGCGAGCTGTATTTGTCCGTAGAGTGGGTAGGCTGAGTCAACGGCGCGAGCGCTTACCAGCAACAGAGCATCGTTGTGCACCAGCACGCTTGAGAAATCGACAATTTGCGAGACCTGAAACCCGTCCATTTTCGCGAGTTGCTGAGGCTCTGGTGCACGACTACTTGCGAGTATCAGGTCTCCACCTAAGGCCTCGGCCGTGTTGACGTTAAAACGTTGTTCCAGCTCGGTTCGCAGGAATATAGCAGCACTCAGGGCAAAGGCGGCAATAGCCAGGGCCAGGCTCAGTAGTTGAAAGCTGTGATCGCGCCAGGGACGTAAGAGTTTACTCATGAGGAATAGTTTTGAGGGGTGACTTCTTCGAGGGCAGGTTCTTTTACAGGGTTTTCTTGTGCAAACGTTTGATGAATCATTTTACCTTCGTGCAATTCCAGGTGGTGCTGGCAGCGACTAGCGAGTTGAGGGTCGTGGGTGACCAGTACTAATGCGGCGCCGCTATGCTGGTTTAATTCAAATAAGAGGTCAATCACGCGTTTGCCATTGGCGTGGTCGAGACTACCGGTGGGTTCATCGGCAAAGAGTAAGCGTGGTTGCACCGCAAAGGCACGGGCCAGAGCGACGCGCTGTTGTTCACCGCCTGATAGCGTAGCGGGAAAATGGTGGACGCGATGCGAGAGTCCAACGCGCTCAAGCCAGTCTTTGGCGATGGTAGCAGGCTTTTCCCGCCCGGCTAATTCTAACGGTAACATCACGTTTTCAAGCACATTCATATCAGCTACCAGATGAAACTCCTGGAATACAAACGCGCAAGTTGTGGCGCGATGTCCAGCGCGCTGATCTTCACTGAGTGAGCTGAAAGCACTACCATTCAGGCGTATTACACCCGATGTAGGTGTGTCGAGCCCGGCGAGCAAGCCCAATAAAGTTGTCTTGCCGCTACCCGAAGGTCCGGTGATGGCGAGGCTTTCGCCAGCAGATAGGGTAAAATCAATGTCTTCAAGAAGAGTGAGTTCTCCCTCTGGCCCCTGGACACGCTTGGCAAGCTTGCTGACCTCGAGCAGAGCTGCGGTTTGCTGAGGCAGGTCAGACGGGGGGGCAGCAGACGCAGAGGGTTTGTTCATGGCTTATCGGTTCCTGATAAAAATTGTTTTGTTATACGGGCTTTTGTGCAGCTCGGGTTCACTGGCTGCTAGCGAATATCGCTCTGCAAGTCATTCTGATGCGGTGCTCGTATTGGGTGATAGTATCAGTGCAGCCTATGGAATAGACAAGCGCGATGGTTGGGTGGCGTTGTTAGAAAAGCGTTTAGCACCTCAGTGCCCGCATCTCGACATTATCAATGCTTCGGTCAGTGGTGAGACGACAGCAGGTGGTTTAGCACGTTTACCCGGTTTGCTGGCGACTCATCAGCCACGGCTATTGGTCATTGAGCTAGGTGGTAATGACGGTCTCCGTGGTTTATCACCTCGGCAAATGGGCAAAAACTTGCAGCAAATGATCACCCTTGCCGAAGCGGCGGGCGCACAGGTTGCGCTGCTGGGTATGTTGATGCCGCCCAATCTCGGTACGACCTATGTGCGTCTCTTTGAGCAGGCAATGGCAGATGTGGCTGAAAATGAGTCGGTACTTTTTCAGACGTTTTTTCTGCAGGGCGTGGCGGACCAACGTGATTTATTGCAGGTTGATGGTATCCACCCTACGGCGGCTGCCCAACCCCATTTGCTCGACAATGCCTGGCAGTTACTGGAAAAAACCTTGATAGAGATCTGTCAGAATAAGGTGGGGTGATGATACGGCATTAAGACAGCATGAAGCCCGTTTACTGTGGAAAAGTGGTGCTTGTTTAAGCCTATTCGCAAGAGCTTAGTGAAAAAGGTCTATTGAATAGGTCTGAACGGGACTCATTACATCAACCGTTATCGAACAGTGTTTAACTCTCGATTCTCGGGGAGAGGGCTCTACTGAAGTAGGGATAAAAACTCACTACGGGTCGTTTGATTGCTACGGAAGGCACCTAGCATGGCCGAGGTTTTCATACTCGAGTTTTGTTTTTCAACTCCCCGCATCATCATGCACATATGCTTGGCTTCAATGATGACGCCAACACCGAGAGCACCGGTGATCTCATTAATGGTATTGGCGATTTGGGTGGCGAGATTTTCCTGTATCTGCAACCGTCGAGCATACATGTCAACAATGCGGGCAATTTTTGACAGGCCTATCACTTTGCCGTCGGGAATATAAGCGACGTGACAAACGCCGACAAAGGGCAGCAAGTGGTGTTCGCACAGGGAATACAGTTCAATGTCTTTGACAATCACCATTTCGCTGGAATCGCTGGGAAAGAGGGCCTCGTTAACCACCTCGTCAAGGTCGAGATGGTAGCCTTCAGTAAGAAACTGAAAGGCTTTTGCGGCGCGCTTGGGCGTGTCAACCAAACCGGGACGGTTTAGGTCTTCCCCGATGGCCTCTATGATTTTGGCGTATTGCTCTTCCATAATTCTGTCCAATCTCAATGGTAAATTCTTCGTTATCATTAGCTGGCCGCCCTTTTTCCTGTCTTAAAGATCTGTGAATAAAGGACGTCAATAAAAGTGCTATTAAATTAGGGGTTATTCGGGTCGGCGAGACCCATCTTTTTTGATGAGATGATTATAATGGTCGCTTCCGAGAAATTACAGCGATGGTTGATGCCATCCTATCTTTAAGGCGAATCCATACTTTGAAAACACCATCCACTATGACAGCGAAGATGACGCTGAAAATTACTCCAGAACTTGTCGACCATTTGCACAGCGTACGGGACTATATTCGCTTTGGCACCAGCCGGTTTAACGAAGCTCAGCTGTATTTTGGCCACGGTAGCGATAACGCCTGGGATGATGCACTGGCGCTGGTTCTTCATGCCCTGCATTTGGGGCAGGAAGGACGAGAACAAATACTCGACGCGCGCCTGACACCGGGTGAGGGCAGGGCGATATTGGCACTGTTTATACGTCGTATTGAGGGTCGCGTACCCGTGCCCTATCTGACCGGAGAGGCCTGGTTTGCGGGGCTTAAATTTACAGTCGACGAGAGAGTGCTTATACCGCGTTCCCCCATTGCCGAGTTAATCGAGGTGGGTTTTTCACCCTGGTTAGTCGATGAGCCGACGTCAATTCTCGACCTCTGTAGTGGCGGCGGTTGTATCGGAATTGGCTGTGCCTATGCTTTTCCGAACGCGGAGGTGGTGTTGAGTGACATTTCTGCGGATGCCCTCGCGGTGGCCGGTGAAAATATCGAGCAACATGATCTGACTGCGCGAGTGAGGACTGTTGAATCCGACCTGTTTGCCGATATTGCGCAACGCTTTGATCTTATTGTCTCCAATCCGCCCTATGTGGATGCCGCAGACTACGCAGAGATGCCCCCGGAGTATCATTGCGAACCCGCGCTGGCCCTTGAATCGGGCCGTGATGGCCTCGACTTCACCCGCCGCCTGTTGCGTGAAGCGGCGGACCACCTTAACGAGACTGGTGTGCTTGTGGTTGAGGTTGGCAATAGCGCCGTTCATTTAGAAGAGACCTTCCCAGATGTGCCCTTCACCTGGCTTGAGTTTGAGCGCGGAGGCTATGGTGTTTTTGTTCTTACGCGGACAGAGTTGCTTGCCCATGCCGCAGATTTTGCCTAAGCGCTAGCCCCATTTTTACAGGCGCTGGGTTTATAATAGCCAGTTAATTTCCACACACTGATATAACGGGGAGTCACCCTTGCCAGGCAATACCTTTGGAAAACTGTTTACCGTGACCACCTTTGGCGAGAGTCACGGGCCTGCCCTGGGCTGCATTATTGATGGCTGCCCTCCAGGATTGTCACTGTGTGAGGCCGATTTACAGGTCGATCTCGACCGTCGTAAACCGGGTCAGTCGCGCTATACCACGCAGCGTCGTGAAGCTGACCAGGTACGCATCTTATCCGGCGTATTCGAGGGTAAAACCACGGGCACCTCTATTGGTCTGCTGATTGAAAACACAGATCAGCGCTCGAAAGATTATGGCGACATTAAGGACATGTTCCGCCCGGCTCACGCCGATTACAGCTATTTTCAAAAGTATGGCGTGCGTGACTATCGTGGCGGCGGGCGGTCATCGGCCCGCGAAACAGCTATGCGTGTCGCTGCCGGTGGCGTTGCTAAAAAGTATCTGGCCGAAACTCTGGGCATTAGCGTGCGCGGTTATTTAAGCCAGCTTGGTCCTATTACCATTGATAAGGTCGACTGGGATGAAGTTGATAATAATCCCTTCTTTTGTCCCGATGCCGGCAAGGTCGAAGAAATGGCCACTTATATGCAGGCCTTGTCGAAAGAGGGCAATTCTATTGGCGCCAAACTCACCGTGGTGGCCGAAGGTGTTGCTCCGGGTCTGGGTGAACCCGTATTTGATCGACTCGACGCCGATATTGCCGGTGCCTTAATGGGCATAAATGCGGTCAAGGGTGTGGAGATAGGTGATGGATTTGCCAGCGTAGAACAAAAAGGTACCGAACATCGCGATGAAATGAGCCCTCAGGGGTTTTTGTCGAATCATGCGGGGGGCATTGTTGGCGGCATTGCCACTGGGCAGCGTATCGTCGCACACCTCGCTTTAAAACCAACATCGAGTATCCGTCTACCCGGGCAGTCGATAAATGTCCGTGGCGAGTCAGTTGAAGTTTCAACCACCGGGCGCCATGATCCCTGCGTCGGTATTCGCGCTACCCCGATCGCCGAGGCTATGCTGGCCCTGGTACTAATGGATCATGTGCTGCGTCATCGGGGGCAGAACCTGAGTGTCGATAGCCAGCTTAAACCATTGCCGCCTGAAGTGGGCTCAGGGGTTGATGCGTAATTGTTATCCGGGAAACATAATTTAGCATTACCCTATTGGCGACTTTCTGGATTCTATTTTTTCTACTTTGCCCTGCTGGGTGGTATGTATCCCTACTGGCCGCTGTATTTGCAACACCTGGGTTTTACCCCAGAGCGAATAGGCCTGTTATTAGCCGTACCGATGATCACCAAATTGATCGCGCCCAACCTATGGGCCTGGCTAGGTGATGTAAGCGGCCGCCGTTTGGCGATTCTTCGCCTCGGCTCTTTCCTTGGTTTATTATGTTTTTTAGGTATTACCATCAATCAGAACTTTTACTGGTTGGCCTTAGTGATTGGTGGCTATAGCTTTTTCTGGAATGCCATATTGCCCCAGTTTGAAGTGATTACCCTGGGGTTTTTGCAGGACAAACCTGAGCGCTATAGTTTGGTGCGGGTGTGGGGATCGGTTGGATTTATTCTCGCCGTCCTCGGTGGCGGCTACTATTTTGAACATATTGATATTGCGTTTTTCCCGTGGGTGGGAATTAGTCTGTTGGCCTGTATTTTTATCAGTAGTTTATTAATTCCGCCATCCGGACAAGAAGCGAGAGAGCACAAGCGCGAAAGTCTTTGGTTGGTGGTGCGCCAGCCAACGGTGATTGCCTTTTTAATCGCTGGCACATTGCTACAAATGGCCCACGGCGCCTACTACAGTTTTTTTAGTATTTATCTTGAAGAGCTGGGTTTTTCTCGTAGCGCAATTGGTTTTTTGTGGTCTATCGGTGTGGTTGCAGAAGTATTGATTTTTATGGTGATGCACACGCTATTAGTGAAGCTCGGCGTCCGTTTTGTCTTAATTGCCAGTTTATTACTGGCAGCGCTACGCTGGTATTTGATCGGTAATGGTAGTGAGTGGCTTTGGCTACTGATCTTTGCGCAATGTTTACATGCTTTTACGTTTGGCACTTTTCATGCCGCGTCTATAGAGTCTATTCGTCGTTTGTTTAAGGGCGGCACTCAAGCGGGTGGCCAAGCGCTATACGGAGCAATTAGTTTTGGCATCGGCGGTGCTGGTGGTTCTTATCTGGCCGGTCATTTCTGGGAACAGGGGGCGACACTCATTTTCAATGTCGCCGCTGGTTTGTGCATGGTGGGAGCTTTGGTGGCCTGGTATGGTTTTCATGATCCGCGTTTGCACCGCAGTAATAATAATGTGTAAAGAATAGCGCTATTGTTTTATTTCAGGTTATTGGCCAACGAGTATTTACATTGAAGTTATTGGAAAACTATTGATGAAAAGCTTAAGCCCTCTTTTTTTTCTTGTAGTTCTTACTTACAACGCACTACCCGCTTTAGCAGAAAACCAGGCCCTGTCCCTTGATAAACGCGAAGTGCTAGTTTTGACACCTATCCAGCGAAACCATGTGCTGGGTGAAATGCAGGCTTTGTTATCGGGGGTGCAACATATTCTTGGTGCTTTAGCTGAGGATGACATGGAGGCTGTCGCCGCTAGTGCTCGCCCTTTGGGTCGCAGCATGGCCAGTAAAGCGGAAGATCATCTCAGTGCAGTATTACCCAGGCGTTTTTTGCAGCTGGGCATGGATGTGCACTATGACTTTGATAACTTAGCCAGGCTTGCAGAGTCGGGTGCTGATGGCAAAGCGGTGTTGGGCGAGTTAAGCCGTTTGATGAGAAAGTGCCAAGCTTGTCATGCACACTACCAAATCTACCCTTTAAAAAGCAGCGCAATAGAAGAAAAACGCTTAGATCATAGGCATTGAGCACTGTTCGGCTTCTTTTACTGCAAGGCTTAGTGGCGGCGAAGGTGTAAAGTATTTCCATCAGTGTGCTTGAGCATTTTGCTGTGGATATTGAGGCAGCGTGTTTTTTTGTGGCGCTTTTGTTTGACAGTAAAATGATCTTGCTAAAAACTGGTGGTAGTGCAGTGCTAGAATAGTCTTCTCGCTGTAGCGCGAGTTGTTCAATAGTTGTTCAATAAGAGACAGCTCAAGGATGCCTTACTTCGAAAAGAGGCTATTCTGAATTCAACGATTTTAAGGGGATAAAATAATGACAGATCAACCCAATGCAGGAATGGCTGAATTCTGGAACGGTAACGGTGGCAAAAACTGGGTCAGTCGAGAGGCCAGGCTTGAATCTAGTCTTAAGGTTTTTGGCCAGCAAGCAGTTAATGCTGGGGGCATTACTGCGGGCCATCGCATTGTTGATATTGGTTTTGGCTGTGGTGAGACGAGTATTGAATTAGCGCAACAAGTTGAGCCAGATGGGCAAGTAAATGGGGTTGATATCTCCGAGACGATGGTCGCGGCGGCAGAAAAAAAAGCCCTGGAGAAAGGTGTTACCAATGTTTCTTTTGAGTGTGCCGATGCACAGACAAAGGCTTTCCCGAGCGACTCCTACGATCTGGTTTTTTCCCGTTTTGGCGTTATGTTTTTTGATGACCCTGTTAGTGCCTTCAAAAATATTTATGCGTCTCTAAAACCGGGTGGACGTCTGGCTTTTGTTTGCTGGGCGCCACGGGATCAAAATGCCTGGGTGGGCTTGCCATTACAGGTTGTTGCTAAGCACTTGAGTTTACCTGCACCGCCAGGCAATGATGAACCGGGCCCTTTCTCGCTAAGTGAAGAGTCCCGTGTCAATGATATTCTCAGTTCAGCAGGTTTTACCAATATTTCCGTCGAGTCATTTCAAACGCCTTTTGTACTGGGCGGCAATGTAGACGAGGCTTCAAGTTTTCTTATGCAACTAGCACCGTCCGGTAGTGCTATTAATAACGCAGACGCTGATGAAAAAACCCGAGAGCGCATTGCCCTCGATATGGCTGAATTACTGAAATCCCATGTAAATAATGAAGGCGTGAGTATGAGTGCGGCAGCGCTGCTGGTGACAGCGTGTAAACAAGACTAAGCTGATTGACAGGATTTAATAACTAATCGGAAGGGTCAGGAAAATGGATAAAGCTACAGGAAAAGATACTCAAAATAATCAACCGCCGGGTTATACCCCGCCGAAGGTCTGGACCTGGGATGCCGACAGCGGGGGTCGTTGGGCCAGTATCAATCGACCTGCCGCCGGTCCTACTCATGAAAAGCCACTGCCTATAGGCCAACACCCAATACAGCTCTACTCCCTGGCTACCCCGAACGGGGTGAAGGTCACGGTGATGTTAGAAGAACTGCTTGCGCTGGGTAAGACTGGGGCGGAATACGATGCCTATTTAATTGATATTAGTGAGGGTGATCAATTCGGTAGTGGCTTTGTCGAGGTCAATCCAAACTCTAAAATTCCGGCTATGCTGGATCAAAGTACCTCATCGCCAACACGAATTTTCGAATCTGGCGCTATATTGCTCTACCTGGCTGAGAAGTTTGATGCGTTATTGCCCGCTGATCCGGCTAAGCGTACGGAATGCTTGTCGTGGTTGTTCTGGCAAATGGGCAGTGCTCCCTACCTGGGTGGTGGTTTTGGTCATTTCTATGCCTATGCCCCGTTCAAAATTGAATACTGTATTGACCGCTATGCTATGGAAGTTAAGCGGCAGTTAGATGTCCTCGACCGCCATCTGTCTGACAAGCAGTTTATGTGTGGTGATGAATACACGATCGCCGATATTGCTATTTGGCCCTGGTATGGTCTGCTGATGGTCGATGGCATTTATAACGCCTCTGAATTTCTCAGTACAGAGACCTATACTCATCTTCAGCGGTGGGCAGAAAAAGTGGCGGCACGCAAAACTGTGCAGCGCGGGAGAATGGTCAATTGTACTTGGGGGCCTTTAGAAGATCAGCTTCATGAGCGGCACGATGCTAGTGATTTTGACCATAAAACGCAGGACAAGATTGAATCGAAAGCGTAATAAACTTATCACAGATATAAATCAGGAGCTAAATGTGGCCTATAGCGGGATGGAGGCCATACGCTATTCACCACTGAAAACAGCATAATAGCGGTGCTCCTCGAAAGACCTAGCAATTACTGTATTTATAGCGAGCTAATAGCTTTAACTTCATCAGGGTAGCCATTTTAATCAAGATGAAGAGTGCAGGTAGTCAGGTAAGCTCAACGTTTCATGGGGCGGATTCTCACGCGCTAATACAAGGCTCTCTACGAAGAAGCGAACAGGTTTTGGCCGTCGTTACGTCCCCATGATTTGTTCGGAGGCTTTTCTGATAACGTTTATCCGGGTTTTTTCATCATGGCGATAAAACCAAGACTGATAATAAAGGCCGCACCCATAAAATAGAAGCAGTCGTTGTAGGCCATGATAAAACTCTCGCGCCGGGCAACGGCATCGACGGCCCGTAGTGCTTGTTCCTGTGCCATTACCGGGTCGGCTCCGAGTTCGCCAAAATAAGTGGTAAAGCCCTGCAGGCGCTCCATAGTGAAGGGGTTGTAGGCACTCACCCTTTCGACAATATGGCTGGAATGAAACTGTTGGCGCAGTGATAAAAAAGTCGCCAGCGTCGCGATACCAACGGCGCCGCCCAAATTACGCAGTACGTTAAATAACCCCGAGGCTGAACCAACCTGTTCTTTTTCAATGCCAGCCGTAGCAATGACGTTGAGCGGTACCATAATAAAGGGCATACCCAGGCCGCGCACAATATTGGGCCAGACCAGATGATCATGGCCGTAGTCGGCTGTCATGTGAATGTTTAACAGGCAACTGACACCAAAAATAAAGGCACCAAAGGCTAACAGTATGCGGATGTCGATATGCGGCATGAGTCGCAGCACGATGGGGACGACGATAAGTTGAGGTAAGCCAACCCACATCATTACCAGACCTATTTGCATGGCGTTGAAACCGTGCACCTGGGCGAGAAACATGGGCAGGATAAAGACCGAGCCGTAGAGGCCAAGACCAAGAATAATCCCTACTAGATTAGAGAGCAGAAAGTTACGCCGTTTCAGCAGGCGGAGATTAATAAAGGGGTTTTTACGCTTCAGTTCAATGGTGACAAAGGTGAGCAGGCAGGTGACGGCGAGCAAGGTGCCGTTAAAAATAAAATCAGACTCCAGCCAATCTTTACGATTTCCTTCTTCGAGAACAATAATCATCGCACCCAGACCCACGGCCATTGTAAGGATGCCAAACCAGTCGCCATCTTTCAGTAGTTCGAACTGGGGTTTGGTTTTTTTCAGACCTTGAAAGAGAATTAAAAACATCACCCCGGTGGGGACAATTTGCAGATAAAAAACCGACTGCCAGCCAAAGGATTCGGTTAGGTAACCGCCGAGGGTAGGGCCAATAGACGGCGCTTGTGTGGCTGTCAGGGCAAACATGCCCATGCCAATAGCCTGCTTACTGGGGGGTAGCAAAGTTAGAATCAAGGTAAATGACAGGGGGATGAGTGTGCCACCGGCAAGGCCTGCCAGTGTTCTGAAAACCAGCATTGATTCGAGATTCCATGCCGAGGCGCAGAGCAGAGTGGTCAGGGCAAAAACCACCGTGTTGAAAAGCATGTAGGGGCGCAGACCAAAAACCATGGTTAGCCAGCCGGTAACGGGTATCACTACCACCTCGGCAGTGAGGTAGGCGGTGGAGATAAACGAGCCTTCTTCGAGTGTTGCGGAAAGCGCACCCTGAATGTCTTTCAGTGAGGCATTGGTGATATGGATGTTGAGAACGGCAATAAAGGCACCGAGTACACCGCCAAACACCGTGAGCCAGGTGCCGATAGTGACGGCATCTTCTGGTTCGCTAGCCTGGGGGGTGTCGTCAATAGTAGAACTGGTCGAGTTACTCATGATGATCGTCCGTATTCGCCCCGTTTGGCTGCAGACACACTATCGATAGGGGCTTGAGGGGGCGGGTTCTACTCTGAAAGTGCCACGCTGGAAGTGCTTTTTATCGTAGGTTTTTTACCAATCACTACTTCTGTGTTGGCGCTGGCGCGCGTATCAATTTTAGCGAGCACCGACATGCCAGGACGCAGACGTTTGACAACAGGGTTATCTTGGTCGAGAAGGATTTTAACCGGCACACGTTGGACAATTTTGGTGAAATTTCCGGTGGCGTTATCCGGTGGAAGTAAGCTGAATTGAGCACCACTGGCCGGTGACAAACTTTCGACGACACCTTCGATAAGTTCATCGGGGAAGGCATCAATTTCAACGATAGCTCTTTGACCCGGTACCATGCCGTTGAGTTGGGTCTCTTTAAAGTTGGCGTTAACCCAGACGTGATCGAGAGACACAATGGCCATTTTACGCGAGCCCACGTGAATATATTCGCCGTTTTCAACATGTTTCGCGCCGACGACTCCATCGCGAGGGGCGCGAATATCAGACAGGTACAGGGCAATCTTGGCCAGGTTGAGCTCGGCTTTGGCGTGAGCCTGTTCGGCGCTAATTTCGGCCTTTTCAGCGGTGAGCACATCGAGTTGAGCAATAGCTGCGTTGACATTGGCCTGGGTACGCGCTAGCTCGGCTTCTGCACTGCTGACATCGGTGAGGTCATGATCATAGCGTTGTTTTTCGGCATAACCCTTGTCTTTCAGAGTTTTCGAACGCTGTAGATCAAGATAGGCTCGTTCTACCTCCGCCTCAGCGGCTTTGACTTCTGCACGGCTGGCGGCAATGATGGCTTTTTGCAGGGTGGTTTGAGTGTCTACGCGGGCCAGACTGGCTTCAGCTTCGACCACTTCGGCCTCTGCACGCGCCACCTGGGCATCAAAAGTAGGTTTGTACATGGAGATAAGAATATCCCCCGCCTTTACGTTTTCATTTTCACTGACGTTGACACTGCCGACGATACCGGCAACTTTTGCGCTGATGACAGTGATATCGCTCTTCGTGTAGGCATTGTCGGTTGATTCCCAATAGCGCCCTTCAAACCACCATTCTTTGGCCCAAAGGCCCCCAAAAATGATGCCGGCGATTAGAATCCCAAAAAATATAATTTTACGCATGGTGTTTACCGTTTGATCGACTTGGGCAAATACTGTTCTGCCCATCTTTGTTTGTTAATACGTTCTTTAGGCCGGGTGGTTAGGGGGCAGTATCGCGGTATGTTCTTTAAAAACTGAAAATATAACGCTTGATGTTATCTGGTACTTGGCCGTACCCTAGCACTGGCCTTGATTTGATGCAAGCTGTTGACAGAAATTTATAAGACCGAAGTGAGTACGCTAGATTGTGTTGCGATAGAATGTTTATTTGAAATCCCAGTTCAGTCCAAGCTGTACCGGGACGAGTTATTAGTGATAATTGGGAAGTTTTTAAGTCATGCCTAAAACGGGAAGAACGCCTGAAGAGGTGCGTCGCAATACAATTTTACAGGCGGGTGTGCAGGTCTTTCTTGAATACGGCTATGTCAACGCCAGTGTCGATGAAATTGTGCGCAGAGCCGGTGGTTCAAAACGTACGGTTTACAAATATTTTGGCAACAAAGAAGAGCTGTTCGCTGCCATTATAGAAAGCCTTGCCGCACAAATGCTGTCGCCACTGGGCGCTGCAATTGATGACAATAGCTCTTTGCAAACCACTCTTGAGAAACTCGGTAAAGCCTATTTGGATGTGCTTTTACGTGAGGATAGTCTGGCAATTTTTCGTACGGTCGTTTCTGAGGGGCAATGCTTTCCTGAGCTGGCCAAGACTTTTTTCCGCAACGGTCCCAATGCAGCGGTTGTGCGATTATCGAACTATCTTGATCAACAGGTCGATAATGGTAGTCTTCAGCTTAGCGATACCCACGCAGCTGCACGGCAATATTTCGGCATGATTCGCTCCGATCTTCATATGCGTGCAGCGCTGGGGCTGGAGCCTCCTACAGACGATGAAATAAACCGTGAAGTCGATACGGCGGTGGCCATGTTTGTGCGCGAATACAGTGTTTAGTTTATAAGGTTTACTTATATCTCTATTTGCACCATGAGTTGGTCAAGGCTGTGGTCTTTACTCTTTGAGTTCAAGCTCGACGATAACGGGTAGATGATCACTGGCGACGCGAGCAACTTGATGACGACAGGGAATGGCAGAAATGGCCCGCAAATTCCCCCGGTAATAAATTCTGTCGAGGCCGCCGCGCGGTGCAAAAGAAGGATAGGTTTTAATGGGTCGGGTGCGCAACCGTGTTTCTTTGTCGGTTGCACAACGCAGCGACATACCTTCAATGAAAAGTGCCCTTAAGCGTGACAGCCAGTCATTAAAGTCGCCACCGACAATGCAAGGTGCATCCGGGGCAATATCGGTAAATTCTTTACAGCGCATCAACATGCCTGCCTGGCGTTGTCGCTCCAGGGGTGAAAGGCCCAAATGGAGATTGAAAACGTCAAGGTGAGTTGAACGTCCGCTATTACCGGGTACTTCTATAGCGGTGTGCTGACAGCCGCGGCGTTTGTGATCGCCGATGGTTAAATCGATATTGCGCTCCCGCGTAATGGGGTAGCGGCTTAAAGTGGCATTGCCATAGCGACCTTTGCGCAGACTGACATTGTGCCCGGCGGCGTAGTGGGCGAAACCTAATTCTCCGGCAATCTCCCGCGCCATATCCTGCTCTCTGGAACGTGGTGCGCCTTCGTCAACTTCCTGCAATAACACAATATCGGCGTCGTGATCAGCGAGTATTTTAACAATACGCTCAGGCTGGTAGCGACGATCTAGACCGATCGCGCGGTGGATATTGTAGGTGATAATACGCAGTTTCACTGAGCTAAATCCATGAGTAGTTGTCTCGTTGATAGGGAGGGGCTTATCACTTGCCCGAGTGTCATCCTATAAATAACAGGCTGGAAGATGAGAGAACGGTGTCTAGAAATTGACAACGAGGTATTGGGGGGAGGGTGGCTGAGCAATGACATTCTATCTGGATGAATAGACTGCATCAATACTCAACTCAGGCCCTGTGATATTTTTGGACTCGTCTAGGTTAGAAGGAGCGCACCACGAGCCATATCGGTGGCTTCCATCCAGTTCGCCGAAAGAGGAGATGGCCTAGAAGTAGGGATTGATTTTACGAGTTGCCGTATTTTTGAGGCACGTATTCAATCACGGAGTGCGGGTCAAACAGGGGTGTACAGCATTAATACGCCGCTTGTTTTCTTAACGGGCTTAATTTAAACGTTGGCTCATTGGTGAGTCATGAAGAATGATTTCTACGCCAGTCTCCCCAACTGATCCTTTGTGTTGGCGTCGTTCAAGCTGGCCGTTAAGCTTCTTATTGCGTTTAGTTTGCTGTTATTTTCCTGAGAAACGGGGTGCTCTTTTTTGCAGAAAGTGAGAAACGCCTTCTTTAAAATCGTCACTGGCAATACTGGCTTTCATTTCGCTGTGCGCCATCTTCAGGGCTGTATCGAGGTCCTGAAACAGGGACTCCCACAACTGCTGTTTAATAACCCGCATGGAGCGGGGCGAGTTGTTATTGGCCATGTCGTGAGCGATTGCCATCGCGTTGTCGAGGAAGTCTTCCTGGGGCAGTACACGATTAACGACACCGAGCGTTTTCGCTTCGGTGCCGTCGAAAACACGACCCGTCAGCCAGACATCCATTGCGTTGCCAAAACCGGCGATGCGAGGCAGTAGCCAGGCGCCACCATATTCAGTGATTAATCCGCGCTTGACGAAGGCCGAGGTAAACTTGGCCTCGGCAGCGGCAATGCGCATATCGCAAAACAAAGTGAGTACCAGACTGATACCGGCACAGGGGCCATTAATGGCGGCAATAATGGGTTTTGGCACCGCGGGAAAGTAGGAGTAGGGCTGCTTGAAATCGGGGCGCACATCTTGCGGTGTGGGCTTGGGTTGCTCGGCTTTATCAGCCTTTTTACCGCCGCCGTCACTCAAATCCTGCAGCACACTCATGTCCGCACCGGCAGAAAACCCCCGGCCTGCACCGGTGATGACAATAACATTCACAGCGTCATCGGCGGCGGCAGTCATTACCGCATCCTGAATTTCTTCAGCCATACGGGTGGTCCAGGCGTTGAGTTTGTCGGGCCGGTTGAGCGTAATGACAGCAACTTTTTCGTCCACACGATAAAGTGTTTCTCGGTATCGCATTGGTTGACTCCTAAATTTATCCCTACAGGGGACTTATTATTAGCGTTATTTTTAGCAGTTTTACTGAGCTTTAATCCATGTCGGCAAAAGCTTTTATTAGTTGAAATCCAATAGCCATGGGTGGGGGTAACAACACGCCCTGATCGGTGTCACCATTTAGCACATCGCGCAGTACGCTGCGGGATACCCAACGGGCCTCTTCCAGCTCGAGACCGTCAATGGTGATTTCTTCGCTTTCAGCTTCGGCGAAGCAACCGATCATTAACGACGAAGGCCAGGGCCAGGGCTGGGTTGAGTGGTAGCTCACGTCGCCGATTTGTATACCGGCTTCTTCCATAATTTCACGGCGTACGGCCTCTTCGATATTTTCCCCGGGTTCGACAAAACCGGCGAGGCAAGAGTACATGTGCTGGGGGAACATGGCCTGGCGCCCCACCAGGCATTGGTCACCGCGCACGGCGAGCATAATGACCACGGGATCAGTGCGGGGAAAGTGCTCTGCATTACAGGTATCGTCGCTGCATTGGCGGCGATACCCGGCATCGCGCATGTCAGTTTTTTGGCCACAAACGGCACAAAAACCGTGGCGCGCATTCCAGTCGAGAATGGCTTTGGCAGTGCCGAGTGTGGAGGGGTCGCCGAGAGGTAGTTGCAGGGCAATGGAGCGCAGGTCCATAAAGCGGCCTACCTGGATAAAAGGTTCACTTTTGTTGGCGTCTTCAAATACAGTGATATCAATGGCGAAGTGGGCAATACCCTCGTCATCGTTACCGAGAAAAATTGTCGGTACGCCGCTGGCTATATAATCATCGAGATCGACTGGCGATAACCAGCCAATACCGTCGCGGCGGCGAGTGACGAGTGGCTGTAGCTTCCACAGGGGGACGACGCGGCTGGCAGGGTTTGCTAATTGGGTGTTCAACCATTCGCTGTTGGTGCGTAAATGGCTGGCTCTATCGAGCGGGCCGCCAGCAAACGTGTGGACGTCAGACATGGTTTTTCCTTTTTTTATCAATTGCTTAAGCGTTATATGTAATGTCAGATATATTAAGGGTAAGGTCTTACATACGGTCGGAGACAAAGCCGTTGGTCTGGCGCTCCTGGCCGAATGTTGACATGGGACCGTGGCCGGGAATAAAGCTCACATCATTGCCCAGGGGCCAGAGTTTTTCTCGAATGGAACGAATTAGGGTGTCAAAGTCACCCTTAGGAAAATCGGTGCGGCCAATGGAACCTTGAAAGAGCACATCGCCGACAATCGCCAGACGCTCTTTGGGATCGAAGAAAACCAGATGTCCAGGCGTGTGCCCTGGGCAATGAATCACCTCGAGGGTTTGATTACCTACAGTGAGAGTGTCGCCATCGTCGAGCCAGCGGTCAGGAGTGAAGGAGCGGTAGGTCTGCGCGTCGCCCAGGCCGAACATTTTGCCTTGCTCGGGAAGATTGTCGATCCAGAATTTTTCCTCTTTGTGAGGGCCTTCAATAGGGATGTTTTTTTGCTCCGCTAAATCGGCTACACCACCGGCATGGTCCATATGGGCGTGGGTAACGAGTATTTTTTCAAGCGTCACGCCATTGGTGGCAATGGCTTGCTCAATGCGTTCGAGGTCGCCACCCGGATCGACAACGGCGCCGCGTCGGGTCTCCTCACACCACATCAGGGTGCAATTTTGTTGAAAGGGCGTGACGGGAATGATGGTGAACTTCATGAGTTTTTCCGTGTAAAAGCAAAAGTGAATTAAGCGGCTATGTCCCAGGGGCTGTCGACAAGGTTTGTGTGGTTCCGCTATGAGTCACACAATAATGCCATTTTTGTCGGGTTGTATTCTATGGCCCTGTCGGATTGATCAGGGACGAGTGCGTCAGGGTGTAGGTGCAAAAGCGTGCAGTGCACGAGAGTCGTAGCCGGGTTCGCCATCGGGGCGCAAAGCCTGAAGGCAGATATGGTTGGCACCATTTCGCCAGTGGGCTTCCAGGCGCTTTTGAATGGTCGCTTCATCACCCCAGGCAACAATGGCATCGACCAGGCGGTCACTGCCACCGTGTTCAAAGTCATCGGCAGTGAAGCCGAGGGTGAGCAGGTTATTGCGGTAGTTTTCAAGGCCCAGGTACAGAGCCATAAATTTGCGCGCGATCGCTCGAGCCTCGCTGGGGTCTTTTACCAGCAAGACTTTTTGCTCCGGGGCGAGGAATTTATTGGGGCCGATAATTGTGCGGGCACGGGCGGTGTGCTCGGGAGTCACGAAGTAAGGGTGAGCGCCATCGCTGGCGCTACTGGCCAGGCCGAGCATTTTTTCACGCAGTGCCGCTAGCACTAGCATTCCCTGTTTTGGCGGTGGGGGTGCGGTGTACATGGCTGCGTTCATAGCCTCAAGATAAGCGCGCATCGTGCTAACGGGCTTGCCGTAATCGTGGCTACGAATAGCGCTAACCAGTTCTCTATGGGAGACACCGAGACCGAGAATTAAGCGTCCGCCACTGAGTTCGTCAATGGCGTTGCGCGCGGAGGCCATGGCCATGGGATCGCGGGCGTAAACATTGGCGATGCCAGTCGCGAGGTAGAGCTTTTCGGTTTTACCGGCTAGCAGGGTGAGAGTGACAAAGGGGTCGCGGCCAAAAGCCTCGGGTACCCACAGGGTGGAATAGCCGAGTTGTTCGACAGTCTGGGCGAGTTCAATACATTGTTTGTAGTCACAGGCATCGAGGAAACCCCAGACCCCAAGTTTGCCAACTTCAGACGCTTTCATGATGGGTGATTTCTCTGTGTTTTTATTTGGCACCCAGTCTACCCTTTGCCAATCGCCGATTTCAACGGTTCTCGGGTTGCTGAAGCACCCACTAAAGACAAAGAGAGTGTTGAGATGAGAGTGTTTCCTTTGGCGTAGCTCACTGGAGTAGACTGGGGAAAACGACATTCACAACTTTTGAGACTACAGCAATGATCAATATCAAGACGGCCAGCTCTGAGCAAATGGGCAAACTGCTACCTTATCTTAAAGTCTTTTCTTCTTTGAACGAGAAGGTTTATCGCCTCACGAATGGGCGAGTTCTCGGTAAGTTGGGTGGCCATGATATTTGTCTGGTGACCATGACCGGAGCAAAGTCAGGGAAACAACGGGTGATTCCGCTGATGCACGTACCCTACAAAGACGGGGTGATTATTGTTGCATCGCAGGGGGGAGCCCCGAAAAACCCAGTCTGGTTCAATAATTTGGTGGCCAACCCCAATATCGACGTGCAGTACAAAGCGAAGAAAATGCAATTGCGAGCGCGTCGTGCCGATGCTGAAGAAAAGGCCAGGGTATGGCCTGTCTGTTGTGAGTACTACCCCGATTACGACATTTATCAAAAACGTACCGGGCGTGACATCCCCGTATTTATTTGTGAGCCCCGCTAGCTAATATTGGCTAGCTGATAGTTGAATTCGAATAAGCCAGCGTCTTATTAGGGTAGGAGAGGAAGCCAGCGAATCGTGTCTTTATTTTTAAAGGGTTGGATAAGGGTTTTTACAGGATAAAAAGACCTTCCTAGTAATCGTCGCTGCTAAACACAGACTCGGGCTCGATATCTCTGAGAGGATCATCTGCTGGGGCCATGGTAAAGGTTTTATCGGGGTCGGCGCTATCTTCCGTCGTCAGCTCGTAGGGGGCACTCCAGTCCTCCGGCGGCTGTGCGGGTAGCACCAACATTTGGTACCAGGTGTCGTAGTCGAACTCGCCAATCTCACCGTCGGCATATTGAATATCTATGCAATCCCCTTCTTCGTCCAGAGCGACAACTTCAAAGATTTGGTTTTCTTCAATGTCCTGATACCAGGCGCCAATAACCGGTAATTTCCTGCTCATTTATCCTCTCCTGTGTGCGATGAGTCAAAGATAGCACTGCCAAAACTTCATGACATCCGTATTTCAAACGGCGTAAACACTGCTATTTTAGGGTGGAATGAATAGAGACGCGGCCCCATTGTATGTAACTCGCTGATATGTATAAACATGTTTGAAATCGAATACGTCTCATTAATTGCTACCGGGAATATCAGCAAAACTGTACATGCACTATTTGTCTAATACATTATGTTGAGGGAAAGCCATTGACAATGATTGGCAGCGTTTCTATTGTCCGGGCCATTACTTAACAATGGATGATGATAATGGCCCCAGGCCCTTTGATGCTCGATCTGGAGGGCACAGCTCTCAACAATGGCGAACGTGACTTGCTGACACAAAGCCCGGTTGGCGGCGTGATTTTTTTCGCACGTAATATCACATCGAAAACGCAATTTATGGATTTGACGGCGGAAGTGTCTGCTCTGCGCCCCGACTTACTGCTGGCGATAGATCAGGAGGGCGGACGCGTGCAACGCTTGCGCGAGGGTTACACAATATTGCCGCCGATGCAGCGCTTGGGCTCTCTGATTACCGATGAAAGTGCGCAGGGTGCCGAGCTTTTGCACGATGCCGGGTGGCTACTGGCCGTTGAGATGATCGCTAGTGGTCTCGACTTCAGTTTCGCTCCCGTGCTCGACCTCGATAGTCGTTATTGTGAGGTGATTGCCAACCGTTCCTTTTCCTCCAACCCCGATATTGCCAGTGCTGCAGCGGGCTATTTTATCGACGGTATGGCCGAGGCGGGAATGGCGGCCACGGGTAAACACTTTCCCGGTCACGGTGGTGTCACGGCAGATAGCCATTTAGAGATACCCTATGATTTGCGCAACCTGGTAGAACTTCAGGCTCGGGATCTTCTTCCCTTCAAAAAACTTGGCTCTAAACTGCAGGGAATTATGCCGGCGCATATCGTCTTTCCCAAGATTGATAGCAAGGCCGTCGGTTTTTCGTCGTACTGGCTACAGAAGATATTGCGCAAGGAGTTGTCTTTTGACGGTGTTATTTTTAGCGACGATTTGTCGATGAAGGGCGCAGATCAGCTGGGTTCTTACGCGGAGAAAGCTGAGGCTGCATTACGTGCCGGCTGCGACATGGTGTTGGTGTGTAATAATCGCCAGGGTGCACTGGAGGTGCTCGATTTTCTTCAGAGCAGTGCAGAGTCTTTTACATCGCGCCGCTTGCCCTCAATGAAGGCACAAAAACATTGGTGCTGGGCTGAACTGCTAGAAAATTCGCGTTGGTTGACAACACGAGACGCGCTGGCTGCATTAAAGTGATTTTGCAAAGTAATTCGTCCACCTTGGATTATTAATAGTAAACAGGTGTGGTTAATGGCTGATATATTGAGGTAATAAATGTTTCAAGAGTTCGAAGGTTGGTTGATAGCAGTGACAGGCACCGAATCAACCTGGTGGTTTCAAGTTTTTCTGGTGGTTTTTGGCTCGTTGTTGTTGGGTTACATTGCCAGTCGATTTTTTAATCGTCTTTCCTCTCATGCCGCCGTGACAAAAACGCTGTGGGATGACGCTCTGGTTGAAGCAGCACGTAAACCGTTTGTCTGGTTGATTTGGGTGTTGGGCGTCAATGTCGCGGCGGGTATAGCCGCCAGAGCGGTCGATTCAGCCTGGGTGGAGTTAATTGAACCCGTTAATCGCGTGGCGGTTATTTTACTACTGACGGTGTTCTTATTGGATTTCGTTAAACGCGCAGAACGTAATCTCGTCGATCCCGCTTATTTAAATGAACCCCTAGACACCACCACTGTTCGAGCAATCGGTAAATTGCTGCGAGCCTCTATTATCATTTCCGCCGTGTTAATCGTCATGCAAATGTTTGGACTTAGCATTTCCGGTGTGTTGGCTTTTGGTGGTATTGGTGGTTTAGCCGTCGGTTTTGCAGCCAAAGATTTGCTGTCTAATTTCTTTGGCGGGTTGATGATTTATCTCGATCGCCCCTTTTCAGTGGGCGACTGGATTCGTTCCCCCGATAAAGAAATTGAAGGAACGGTTGAAGATATCGGTTGGCGTTTAACGCGTATTCGCACCTTTGACAGGCGACCGTTGTATATTCCGAATGGTATTTTTGCCACGATTTCCGTTGAGAACCCCTCGCGTATGCTCAATCGTAGAATCTACGAAACCATTGGTTTACGTTATGACGATATCAGCAAGATGGGAGCCATTGTTAATGATGTTGAGTCGATGTTAAAAAACCATCCTGAAATTGATACTACGCAAACACTGATGGTGAATTTTAATAGTTTTGCTGCAAGCTCGGTAGATTTCTTTATTTACACTATGACTAAAACCACCAATTGGGCGAAGTATCACGCGGTCAAACAGGAAGTGCTTTTGAAAATCGCCGATATCATCGCCAGCCACAAAGCAGAAATTGCCTTCCCCACATCAACGTTGCACATTGCGGATGATTCGGAGGGTTTTGTTGTCCCCCGTGTTAATACACAAGAATAGCGTATCGCCAATAAGCCGTAATGAACACAATTAATAGGTGAGTACTATGAGCATCAAACCCGCCATCATTGCCGGCAGTGGTTTGCTGTCTATGCCGAACCTGGTTATCGATGAAGCACTACTTGTGAATACACAGTGGGGGCAGCCTTCAGGGCCTGTGTATAAAGGGCGTCTACAGGGTGTCGACGTGCTATTTATGGCACGTCACGGTGACGCTCACACCATTCCTCCTCATAAAGTGAACTACCGAGCCAATATTGGCGCACTGAAGAAAGAGGGGGCAACCCATGTGCTGGCTTATAACGCCGTGGGTGGCATTGGTGCCGATTGTGAAACGGGTAAATTTGTCGTGGCCGATCAAATTATTGACTATACCTGGGGTCGTGAGCATACCTATTACGATGGCACAGAAGAGGACCTTGAACATATCGAGTTTACCTCACCCTACAATGAAGCTTTACGACAAGTGCTGATTAGTGCAGCTGCAAGCGCCGGGGTGACTGTTGTCAACCAGGGCGTTTATGGTGCAACACAGGGGCCGCGCCTGGAATCTGGTGCCGAAATAAAAAGAATGGAACGCGATGGCTGCGATATTGTTGGCATGACGGGTATGCCCGAAGTGGCTTTGGCGCGAGAGAAAACTTTGCCCTATGCCAGCCTGTCGCTGGTAGTAAATGCTGCGGCAGGTAAGACCAGTGGACCAATCGCGATGGCCGACATAGAACAAATATTGGCCGAACGCATTCCCGTTGTCTGTGACATTCTCAGTCGTGCCTGTGTACTTGTTAGCAAACAAATGCACGTCAATTGATAGGTTTTGTCTCGGCGCTGTCCAGTGAAGAAGGGGGTTTGCTCGGCCTAGCTATCAGTGCTTTTCTCTCGTCAACCTTACTACCCGGTGGATCAGAGGTGTTACTGATGTGGCTGGTGCAGCAAGGCGAAAGTCGTTTGCTGCTTTTACTCGCTGTTGCCAGTGTTGCCAATACCGCGGGTGGTTTTCTGACTTACTGGATGGGCTTTTGGGCAGAAAAAGGCGTCGAGCGACTTCGGCATCGCCCACCACCTTCCAGCACTGTTAGCCATTATATGCGGCGCTGGGGTTACCCTGCGCTATTGCTGAGCTGGCTACCTGTGGTGGGTGATGGTTTATGTTTTGCCGCAGGGTGGTTACAACTGCGCTGGTTGCCAAGTCTGTTGTTTATTTTTGTCGGCAAGGCCTTGCGCTACTGGCTACTTATTTATGTTGTCGATTTGTTTCAATGAATTAATGTTTTGAAATAATGCCCGAAAAGAGAAATAAAATGCGAAGTATTGGTCGTTATCAGCGGGGTATTTCCCTGCTGTTAAAAGTTTATTGTGTGTTGATTATTGCCATCGGCGCTACGCTCTTTTATTTATACGATAGCTACACCTTTGGTGACGAATTTACCACTCCGGGTGCTTTTGTTTATCCCGAAAGTTATGCCCCTGCCTGTGCTGATAAGCTCAGTACAGTAGCCGATCACATTCAGCATAATGACGATAACAATCTCCATTTTACTGTCACTACACCGACTAATTATCGCAGTGATTATGCCCACCCCTTGCTCATGGTTTGGGCACCATCGGGCTTAAGTGAAGGTTTATCAGAGCGCTTTACTGGCCTCACTCGACAGGCTACAGAGGCAGGTTATGTCATCGTGCATACGCGCAGTATCCCTTTGGGTATTAAATCTTTAGTGGCTTTAAGCGCGATACCGGCGGCAGTGATTGACGGTTGGTGTATTGACCCCGCCTTGGTTTTTTATACCGGGCACTCCGATGGTGGCACGGTGTCTAATGCGCTGTCTGTTATACCTGAATCTACCTTCCATCCCAGGGCATTGGCACCCAGTGCCATGGGTATGCAGGGTGAAGACATGGAGGCTTACGCCTGTCCCAGCCCGACCAGTGTGATGGTGATGCACAATAAAGGTGACGGTCATTTTCCCGATTACGGCAGAGAGGTTATTACCTGGTGGGCTGAGTGTAATCAATGTTCGGGACAAACAGTGCCCTCTGAATTTAACGCGTGCGTCGAATACACAATGTGCGCGGAGGATATAAAAACGCTATTTTGCGAAGCCGAGGGCAATCATGCCCATTGGCCGGGACCTGAACACGATCCTATCCGTTTCTTTTCAACTATCGTCGACGCTGCAAAAAAAGACACCCTCCCTTCAATCATCCGATAAAAAGTACCACTAATTGATGTCTGTCAATGCCAGGTTAAACACATTTTTCTTATGCTTTCACCATTAATTCATACTGAACGGATAATAACGTGGAAGAGATGATTACAGATAAACAGGTGTGGACACGAATCGCGATGACTATTGGTAGCCTGGTTGGAGTGATGTTAATTGCTATTATTGCCGCTAATATTCTTGGCTAGATGATACTGAACACTATACGTTGGGCTAACTGCGCCTTGATGATTAACTAGTAGTTTCTTAGGCTGTTGATGGTTTCGCGTTAATGTTCAACCCGATTTTTCTGGCAGGCCTTTTCTAGCGCACTTTCTCTGGCACAATAAGGTCACTTTTTGTGATGGGGAGTAGAGTGAGTGTCTACAGGAAGAAACCAAGCCATGCTGACCCGGACATTGGTCTCTGTCGAACCAGCTTGGGTTGATTACAACGGCCACATGAATTTGGCTTTTTATGTCTTGGCCTTTGATAAGGCGACCGATAATTTTTACGATCAACTCGGTATCGGTCTTGACTATCGCACGCTGCAAGACCGTTCAATGTTTACCCTGGGTATTAATGTTGATTATTTGCGTGAAGTTTTTCAGGATGATGAGCTCCTTGTTACTACGCAATTGCTGGCGGTCGATAAAAAACGGTTGCGCTATATTCACCAGATGTATCAAGGAGATGATAGCAGTCCCGTTGCTGTGAACGAATGCCTCGCCATTCACGTTAATATGAGTAACCGCAGAAGCGAGCCTTTCCCAGACTCCACACAGACCCGCCTTGATAAAACGATGGCCCTACATGAGGGCTTGGCACGGCCTGCAAGCGCTGGTCGGTGTTTGGGTGAAAAACTATAGGCCCGAAAATTCTTTCCGACGCTCTTTGCTAAACAGACTGTATTTAAGTTCATATCAACGAACTGAGCGTCAACCGTAAAATCGTCTGGGCTTAAACCAACAGTGCCGCTAAACTGTTCGACTCCCAACAGTCTCGGCACTATTAATGAACTTATTACCCTGTGAAATCGTTGAAACAAAGGCAACAAACATTGATGCCTGTGTGATTTGGCTCCACGGTCTGGGTGCTAGCGGCCACGATTTTGTACCCGTTGTACCCGAGCTGCACTTACCCGAGACTATGGGGGTACGTTTTATCTTTCCCCACGCTCCAGCCATTCCTGTGACTGTTAATGGTGGTATGGTAATGCCTGCCTGGTACGATATTTTGACGATGGCTGGTGCTGAGCGGCAGCTCGATACCGCACAGCTTATGGCCAGTGTTGATGCTGTTGCCGCGCTGATTGCGAACCAGCGTGAACAGGGTATAGCCAGTGAGCGGATTGTGCTTGCCGGCTTTTCTCAGGGTGGTGCGGTGGCCTACCCGTTGGCACTATCCTATCCTGAACCACTGGCAGGATTAATGACGATGTCGACTTATTTCCCCACCAGTGAAACTCTGGTTCCCAGTGCTGCCAATGCAAGATTACCAATTCATGTTTTTCATGGCAGTCGTGATCCGGTCGTGCCTGAGAGTATGGGACTCGCCGCCGTGACCGCTCTAGAAAAACTGGGTTTTACGCCCAGCTATAAAAGCTATTCAATGGGGCATGAAGTTTGTCTTGCGCAAATACAGGCTATTTCTCAGTGGTTGCAGGATGTGCTTAAGACTGACTAGGTGGTTTACTGCTTAGCTTTTCATAATTGTGTCACGCCGCAGAGTACCCGAGTGGGGTGACATTCAGGCGATGACATTAAAGCGATGAATGGGACGTGATGCATTGCGGTGATTTTTCCGCTGGCGGAATCGCCTTCAATGTTTAAAGTGGCAAATCGGTGACCGACTTTGCCCTCGACGCCACGTTCTAAAATGTCAGGCACTTCTTGATTAAGACGGGATAAGTGGCGGTTTGATTTTCAGGAGCACACTTGTTTCGACGTCCATGTCGATATTGTCGCCTTTAGTTATTGTCGCAGTTCGAGCTTGATACTAGCGTCTACAACATACGATTCGCGAGCGTGTTTAAACGACTTAGTGGGGTAGTGTGAATCCATCTGCATTCAAGGGAGTCAGTTCAATCTTCGCCATTAAAGACTTGTTCTTTCCAGTCGGAACCCAGCGATTGTTCAATGTAGTCACGCATGAACTGGCGAATTTTCTGTGAAGGCGTAACGTCTTCCTGTTCACACAGTTTTTCAAAGGCTGCTTTCTTCTGGGGGTCGACCAGAACCGTTAATCGGGCAGTGCGCTTTTCCATATTGTCGCTCTTCGTAGGATCAGTAATCGTGCTAATTTAATTAGCCTTCAGGATTGTTGTTAAATGGTGGATGACCCGGGTAAGCTCGGACCTGCTTTTACTAGCGAGGCACCGGCCTGAGTGTCGGTGAAGCGTTCAAAATTGCTGACAAACTTGCCCGCCAGTGAGGTGGCTTTTTGCGTCCACTCCTCGGGTTGGCTGTATGTCTTGCGCGGATCAAGCAGCGCACCTTCAACGCCTTCAAGCTCAGCAGGGACTTCCAGATTGAAGAGTGGCAGCTGAATAAACTCTGCAGCTTCAATGGAACCATCCAGGATCGTATCGATAATGCGACGGGTCGCCTTGATGGAAATGCGTTGTCCTGTTCCATTCCAACCGGTGTTCACAAGGTATGCCTGGGCACCGGACTGCTCCATCCGTTTTTTCAGTACTTGTGCATATTGCGTGGGATGTAGACTTAGAAATGCTGCGCCGAAGCAGGCCGAAAACGTGGGGGTGGGCTCGGTAATACCGCGCTCTGTACCCGCCAGCTTAGAGGTATAGCCCGAAAGAAAATAGTATTCAGCTTGTTCTTTGCTGAGGCGGGCCACCGGCGGTAATACGCCAAACGCATCGGCGGTCAGAAAAATGACTTTTGTCGCGTGACCACCCACGGAGGCAGGCTTAACGATGTTGTCGATGTGGTAGATTGGATAAGAAACGCGAGTGTTTTCGGTCTTAGAACTGTCTGCGTAGTCAATATTGCCTTCGCCATCGACGGCCACATTTTCCAGCAGGGCATCGCGTTTAATCGCAGCAAAAATTTCCGGCTCGTGCTCTTCGCTGAGGTTAATAGTTTTGGCATAACAGCCGCCCTCGAAATTGAAAACGCCGTTATCGTCCCAACCGTGTTCGTCATCCCCAATCAGAGCCCGCTTCGGGTCCGTGGACAAGGTGGTTTTCCCAGTGCCGGATAGACCAAAAAAGATCGCAGTATCACCCTCATTGCCGACATTGGCAGAGCAGTGCATAGAGGCAATGCCTTTTTGTGGCAGCAGGTAATTCATCACCGAGAACAGCCCTTTTTTCATTTCGCCGCCATACCAGGTGCCGCCGATAAGCTGCATGCCTTCGGTCATATTAAACGCGACAAAATTTTCGGAGTTCAGGCCTTGTTGTTCCCAGTCCGGATTGGTGGTTTTAGCGCCATTCAGCACAACAAAGTCGGGCTCGAAGCCCTCCAGCTCGTCTTCCGATGGGCGGATAAACATGTTTTTTACGAAATGCGACTGCCAGGCAACCTCGGTGACAAAGCGCACTTTTAATCGGGTATCCGGGTCGGCACCGCAGAATAAATCATTCACAAACACGCGCTTGCCACTGAGTTGAGCGCCTACCAGCGATTTCAAAGAGTCCCACACCTCCGGTGTAATGGGCTTGTTGTCGTTGGTTCCCTGATCTGACCACCAGAGGGTGTCGCGAGTGGTGTCGTCCTTCACAAAATATTTATCTTTGGGAGAGCGCCCGGTAAAAATGCCGGTGTCAACGGCGACGGCACCGTTATTCGTGACATGGCCCACTTCATAACCGCTCAATTCAGGGCGGGTTTCCTCTTGAAACAAAGTGTTGTAGTCGGGGTTATAGAGGATTTCCAGTGGGTTATTGATGCCGTACTGAGATAGTTGCTGGATCAAGTGGGAGTGAATCATGGGGTAAACCTCGACGTTATCTTGGCAAATATAAAGCTCATTGAGTTATAATTATATTATAATAGGATGCTCAAGTGCTAGTGCTCCGTGCTGGCAGCGTATCATAGGAATTGTTTTAACTAGGATCACCCTGATGCCTCAACGACAACATTTGTTTTCTTTGCGACTGGGGCACGCGCTTCGCGAGGTATTGGCGGAGGGCTATGATCGCAAAGCCTTTCTGGCAGACCTGATTGCAGGGGCTACCGTGGGCGTCATTGCGATCCCCCTGGCAATGGCACTGGCGATTGCCAGCGGCGTGCCACCACAATACGGGCTGTATACCGCGATTATTGCCGGCGCGATTGTTGCACTGGCCGGTGGTAGTCGTTATAGCATTTCTGGGCCGACCGCTGCCTTTGTGGTGATTTTACAGCCATTGACCCTGAAGTATGGCCTGGCGGGGCTTCTGCTGGCCTCGGTAATGGCCGGCGTTATTCTTATCGCCATGGCCTACGCACGCCTGGGCCGTTTTATCGAATACATACCAGAATCCGTCACCCTGGGCTTTACCGGGGGCATTGCTATTGTAATCGCCGTGTTACAAATTCCCGATTTTACCGGCCTGGAACTCCATGACGTGCCGGAACACTTTATCGGCAAGATTATCGCCATTGGCAGCCATCTGCATCAGATTGATCTCAGCAGTTTTTTGACCGCCGGTTTTACCCTGGCAGTCATGCTGGTGTGGCCTCGCTTGCGAACACCGGTTCCTCCCCACCTTCCAGCGCTGGTGCTGGCCTGTCTGTTAGGGGCTTTCCTGGCTGGCATCGGCATGGAGGTCGATACCATCGGTTCGCGTTTTCATTACCTGCTGGCGGATGGCACAGAGGCGGCGGGAATTCCTCCCTTTTTGCCTGCGTTGGAATGGCCATGGGATCATGTCGGCGCGGATGGGCAACCGCTAGTGCTTTCTTTCGCTCTGGTATCAGATTTATTGCCGGCTGCCTTCGCGATTGCCATGCTGGGTGCCATCGAATCACTATTATGTGCGGTAGTGCTGGACGGCATGTCTGGTAAACGCCACAGTGCAAACAGTGAATTGTTGGCCCAAGGTGTGGCCAATGTCATTACACCCTTTTTTGGTGGTATTACCGCCACGGCGGCAATTGCGCGCTCGGCAACGAATTATAAAGCAGGCGCACGCTCACCGATTGCCGGTGTGGTCCATGCGCTGGTCGTGCTGCTGGGACTGTTACTGCTTGCCGGCGCACTGGCTTATGTCCCGATGCCGGCCATGGCAGCGTTGTTGATGGTCGTTGCCTGGAATATGAGTGAAGCACACAAATCCCTCAAACTTATAAAAAAATCTCCCGTCAGCGATGTCCTGGTTTTTCTGGTTTGCCTGTCCCTAACGGTATTCGTGGACATGGTCGTCGCCATCACAGTGGGCGTTCTTTTAGCTTCACTGCTATTTATGAAAGAGCTGGCCGCTATTACCCACGTGGTGGAGATCACCGATAACAAAGACTTCCATCACGAGTCGCTACCCGCCAACTGGAAAATATTTAAGGTGCGTGGCGCACTGTTTTTCGCTGCTGCAGATCGTATCTTTGGCGAGCTGGCTCAGCATACCCGTGAGCTGGATGGCATCATTCTGCATATGCGTTATAGCTCCTATTTAGATGCGGGCGGATTGGCTGCGATTGAAAAATTGATGGCCCATTGCCGTCAACATAATGTCCAGTTAGTTTTTTCAGCCTGGCAATTTCAGCCGCTTAAAACCCTTGCCAGGGCCCGTGGAGATTCTTTAAGCCCACTGGATGGGTCTTTTCCTACGCTGATCGATGCCATCAACGAGGCGCAAGACCGAGATAAACGCAATGAAATTAAATGAAGCGATTGAATTGGGAAAAGCAGCTCACTGGCAAGGTGCGCAAGTCAGGGTTCGTCCGGGCAATCCCGATCATTGGTTCGTGATGCTGCAGGACGCGCATCATAAATCTTATGTTCTTGCTGATAACGATGATAAGCCTATCGCCGCCGAGGAAATGAATCGGATCGTTGAGCTTATTCGAAGGATCGGTTTAAAAGAATTTACGGTGTTTTTATAATCTCAACATGAGGCAATTTTTTGATGTCAAATTTTCCACCCTGTCCTAAGTGTCATTCACAATTCACCTATGAGGATCGCGAATTACTGGTGTGTCCTGAATGTGGCCACGAGTGGCGTGCAACGAGCGAAAGCGAAATAGATGATGAGGCTACCAAAGTCGTCAAAGATGCCAATGGCAACGCCTTGTACGAGGGAGATAATGCCACGCTGATTAAAGACCTGAAGGTGAAAGGTAGCTCAAGTGTGTTAAAAATGGGTGTTAGGGTCAAAATCAACCGCATCGTAGACGGTGACCACAATATCGACTGTCGTGTCGATAAAGTGGGAGAAATGATGCTTAAATCGGCCTTTGTTAAAAAAGCGAAGTCGGCATAAATTTCTCGCCAATGGTCCCTTCACCTCTACCATTGGGTGAGGGTAGGGCGCCGAGTCTGCGTCAAAGCAGTTATTCGGCAGAGGCGCTTAGAAGCCTCGTTGGGGAATGTCCATAGGGCGCGTTTTGCAAGGTCTTTGCCCCCTGTTTGTGCTATCTCTCGTTTGTTTCTATCGCCTGGCGCACGGGCCTTTGCCGCATCATAAAGGCTGGCAGAATGGCGATCACGAAGATTGCGCTGACGATAAAGAAACTGTCGCGATACCCCAACATATTGCCCTGCGTGTAAATGACTTGACCGAGATAGTTCATCGCTCCAGCCTCTCGGATCGCGTCTGGTACCCCGACCTGTGACAGCAAATCAGTGACAGCGCCTAGCATATCGGTGGTTGCGCTGTTTGCTGCGTGCTGCGCCGCAGTGAAACTGTCTACGTAGAACTGTGATCGCCGCTCCAAAGTGATGGAAAGAAAATTGACACCGAAGGCGCCGCCGAGTTGGCGCACGAAGTTGATGGCGCCGGACCCCTGGCCGAGCAGAGCGATAGGCAGAGCCTGGAGTGCGCCGGCGTTTAAGCTCGGCATAATGAAACCCAAGCCGATCCGCCCCAGTATGATCCACCAGGCGAATAGCCAGAAAGAAGTATCGGTATCCACGCCGGTCATCAGAAACGAAGACAGCGCAAAGACCGCGAGTCCGAACATTACAGGCGCATAGGCCGGTGTTTGGTCGGTCAGTCGTCCGGCGATGGGAAAGACCATGGCCAGGACCAAACCCGCCGGCATTAGCAATAGCCCCGACCGAGTGGGTGTGTAGCCCTGGATGGTTTGAGCAAAGAGTGGAATCAAATAGGTTGAGCCGTAAATTCCGGCCCCAAAGATGAAGGCCACTATCGATGCCCCCGTGTAGGCTCGGTTTTTGAACAGCTTGAGGTTCAACATCGGTGTGGGTGTGAATAACTCCCAGACGATAAAGCCGATACCTGTGACCAGGGCGAAGGCGAAATCAGTCAGGATTGGATCGGACAGCCAGCCATAACGCTGTCCGTTCGATAAGCCATTCAGTAAAGTGACAAGAAAAACTGTCAGTAGACCAAAGCCCATCCAGTCAAAGCGGCGCGCCGGACCGGTCGTTTCGCGTCCCGGCATAAAGAGTGTGGCAAGGAACAGACCGATGAGGCAAAACGGTACCGCCATGAAGAACACATAGCGCCAACTGAAGCTGTCCACCATGACGCCACCTAAAGCAGGCCCCAGCGCGGGGGCCAATACCACACCAATGCCGTAGATACCCATGGCAGAACCTCGCTTTTCTGGCGGGAAGACCTGGAAGATCACCTGCATGGCGAGAGGTTGGAGAATGCCAGCGGCGGCACCCTGTAGCACCCGTGACAGGATCAGTACGCCCTCTGCAGGCGCGAGCCCCCCCATGATGGAAGCGACGACAAAGACTGACACCGCCATCATGAAGGTGGCGCGCTGGCCAAACGTCTCGACCATCCAGGCATTCAATAGCATAGTCCCGGTCATTGCCGCGAGAAAGCCGGTGGAGAGGAGCTGGGCTTTGTCCTGGCTCATACCGAAGGCACCCATGATATCGGGTAAGGCGACATTGACGATGGTGGCGGCGAGGATGGTGGCGATCGTACCCATCATGACTGTCACGGTCACTAGCCAGCGATAGGATGGACCGAAGCGGGCGAACAGTCCTTCAATACTATCTGGGCGGGGTGAGCTAGTCACTGGTGCTCGCTTCCAGCTCTACCATCATGCCGGGCTTGAGTTCGGTGCCGTCCTGCTGTGCGGCTATACGCACCGGCAGGCGCTGGGTAATCTTGGTGAAATTGCCACTCGGGTTAGGGTTGGGCAGCAGTGCGAACTCGCTGGTGGCCGCCTGGCCGACGCGCGTGACCGTGCCCTCGAAGCGTCGCCCCGGTAGGGCATCAACGGTAATGGCCACTTCCTTGCCGGGTCGGAAAAAGCGGATATCGGTCTCTTTAACATTCGCTTCCACGCGCACACGCTCGGGGTTGTGCACCATCAGTAGGCGCTGGCCGGGCGTAACGTATTCGCCGACGTCTACGAAAACCCGGTCTACCACTCCGTCAAAGGGCATGGCGATGATACGGTCTTCGAGATCGAGAGAGGCACGCTCCCGTTGAGCTTGCAATCGTTCTTCCTCGGGGCCAAGTTCTGCGAGCTGGGTGCGCAGCACCGTGAGTTCTCCGCGTGCGACTTCGGCGGCGACAAGAGCTGCGCGGGCATTCTCCAGGTCGGCTTGCGCACTCAAGGCTTGTTGTCTCGTGGTCTCAAGCGCCGCCCGTGTCTGATCAAGGCGGGCGCGGGGGATGGCACCGCTCGGCGAAAGCTTTTCGGCGCGGTCATTGTCTTGTCTGGCAAGATCGCGCTGTGCCGACACCGCGGCCAGCACGGCCTCGGCAGCCCTTACCGCGGCTTGTTTCGCCGTGACCTGGCTCGTCGTTTGGCGGTCGGTCAGTGTAATTCGGGCCTCGATTTCTTCCCGGCGGCGAGCGATTCCGGCGAGTTGTGCATCCAGCTCTTGAACGAGTAGACGGCTCTCCCGGTCGTCGATCCGAACCAATATACCCTGGTGAGGGGCGGTATCGCCTTCGATGACGTCCACTGCCGTAACCCAGCCGGGCACTCGGCTACTCATAGCGACAATATCGGCTGCGACACGGGCATCGGTGACAAAGACGTGGGTGAGCTGCTGGTACAGCCACCATCCGCCGGCTCCGAAAACGATGAGCGCCGCCAGAATTGCACCATAGAGCCGCCATGGCTGAGCACGAGCCAACGGTGGGATAGACGATGCCGGTTTTGTGTCGGCATCTTCGGCCCGAGGCAGATCGGGATCATTGCTCTGGTGTTCAAGGTCATTCGTTGAATGATTCATAACTCACCTGTTTGTCGGGGTTTCGCGATTATGCTGTATCGCTTTTAAGGTGCCGCCCAACTTTTCGGCGATTTGCTCGAAGGTTTTCAGGCAGATCGTCACGTCCTTGGGCGAGATATCGGCAAAGATTTCCGCGCGCACGGCGGCGGCAGTTTCTTCGATTTGAGTGAGGATGGGGGTGGCCTCCGCGCGTAGATGGACTGACTTGGTACGACGGTCGCAGGCCTTTATGCGGCGCTCGATCAAGCCATCGGCTTCAAGCCGGTCGAGGGTGCGCACAAGGGTTGGCCCCTGTACGCCGAGCGACTCGGCCAGTTCGCGTTGGGTGACCGCCTCGGGCAGACGAGAGAGATGTAACAGTGTTAACCAGCGGGATTCAGTGATACCGAAGCCGGCCAAGCGCCGGTCGATTTCGGCACGCCAAAGCCGTGCGACCCGACCGATGCGAAGACTGAATTGTTCCTGGTTGCTGAGAGATTTTGTCATTTTATTGCCTGCAGGGTTGTCATGACTCACTATAACTAATAGATAGCTAGCTATCAAATAGCATGGTAAAACAATGAGGTTTGCTCGATCAAGACGGTTAGCTTTTGCTTCATCTCTGAGCATGTCTGCGCCCCGTATCACTAGGTGATGTCGCAGAGTTCGATACACAGCTGCTATAGAGAGTAATTAGAGAGAATGGCTATAGAGAATAGTTTTAGGGAGGCGAGGTGACACGATAGCTGGTGAACAAAGCATGAGCTTTCATGCATTCATCAAAGCAGTGGTCGTTAAAGACTGTGCATCAGAAAGGCTTCCACATCGGGGAGTGCTCGCTCGTCAGCTATCAAGAAGCTGTTAAGCCTTTCTAAGTAACAGGCTGTCAATGGTTGCGCCGGCATTGCAAGACATCTGGAGACACCGATGAGCACAGTAGTTTCCTTGTGTCTTTTAATTTGCAGTCGTGTGCAGACTGCGATTTCAAAGAATGACTGTGCAAAAAGTTGGCTGGGGGCAGCCTGGCATGACTGAGTTTATTGATACAGACAGGACTTAAAGGACCTTATGTCTGCTCCCGGTATGGGGCGCTTAGCCATCAATTCGCCGCTGTTTAGCTGCACCGATGTCACCATCCGTGGCGGAGAGAATTCTAAAAATATCAGGGATTGTGAGTAGGGCGGAAGATTTATCGAAATTGTGTCGAGGTGGATGTAGCGAGCAGAGGCGAGCAAGAGCTCCCAGTTTTATGGTCGATTTTCGAGGGGTGGGTTAGTTCGTGCTGCTTGTCAATGAATAGGGCTGCCAACCGCCACCGAGGGCGGCATAGACTGTCACCAAATTCAAGAGCACATCGATTTCGCTGGTCGCCAGGCTGTCTTCCATATCGCTTAGCATTCTTTCAGCGTCGAGCACCGCTAGAAAGTCCGTCTCACCCGAGTTGAACAATACTCGAGCCAATTCAGCCGCGCGTTGTTGGCTGACGAATGCCTGTTGTAGCTTATCCCGGGTAGCCCGCTTTTCGATGTAGCGGGCCAGTGAAGATTCAACTTCGCTCAGGACATCTAGTACTGTTTGCTCATAATGGTCTGCGGCCATCGCTGCATCGGCCTTTTCAACATCAATCTGTGCGCGGAGGCGGCCGGCGTTAAAAATTGGCCACTGCATCAACTGGCCGAAGGAAAAGGTATTGCTCAGTTGATCGGCCAGATTGCTGCTGGTACTGGATGCACGGCCAATACTACCGGTCAGGAAAAACCGGGGGAAGAGCTCGGCAACTTGAACGCCAATGTCCTCGGTGGCGGCGGCCAGATCCCACTCAGCCCTGCGAATGTCGGGTCGCCTGCGCAACACATCGGAGCGTATGCCGGTAGATATCACATCCGGGGCTTGGGGCAAGGCTTGTCCAGAGACGAAGCTGTCGAGCAGGAATTCCGGGGCCTGGCCTAAAAGGACTGACAATCGAAAGATGCTGGCTTTCATTTCTGCCTTTAAGTCTGGGAGTTGAGACCGGGTCAGTTGTTCCTGAGCGTGCGCACGGGATAGGTCAAACTCGGTGGCTTCACCGGCATTAAACAGGTCTTGAATCAGCTCAAAGGTTTTGGCTTGCAAGGCAATATTCTTTTCAATAATGTCGATGCGCTTTTGCAGGCCAAGTACATCGAAGTAAGTGCGGCCCACTTCGGCGACAATGCCAAGCAATACGGTGTCTTTATCGGCAATGGCGCTTTCCAGGCGGGCGTCGCTGGCGTTGGCCTGGCGCCGCAAACCACCGAAAATATCCAGCTCCCAAGTGCTCTCGATGCCAACGTTGTAAAGAGTGCGCCGTGAACCGCCTGAAAAGGTGTCTGCTGTGGTGCCACTCGTGCCTTGTCGCGTGTGGCTCAGGCTCCCATCGACGGTCGGGAAAAATAGAGAACCCGCTTGCCGGCGTAGCGCATGGGCGCGGAGAATGTTGGTCTTCGCGATCGCCAGCGTTCTGTTATGGCTCACGGCCTGATCAATATAATTTTCCAGTTGAGGATCGTTGAACAGGCTCCACCATTGGCTGAGCTGGGGGTCATCATTATTGACGGCAGCAGCCGATGTCGACCACTGGTCGCTGTGATCGATCGTGGGTGGGACATAATCGGGACCGACGGTGCAGCCCGAAGTGAGTGCAAGCACAATGACGAACGCGGCCTGCCACGTTGACCGGCGGCGGGATGGGGTGCGTAAATGAAAAGGGGGCGCTTTCAAAACGTGAACAGCCGTCATTCATTAGCTCCTTTCGATGCCACTTGCTGCGCCTCAAGGGCGCGGCTGACATCCCCCGGCGAACCGGTGTGTTTACACAGAACGCTATAGGTGACGGGGACAACTACCAGCGTAAAAGCGGTCGCGGCGAGGACGCCAAAGGACATCACAACACCGATGGCAAAACGAGTTTCCGCGCCGGCACCACTTGAAAATATCAAAGGCAGGGAGCCGGCCACCGTGGTGATACCCGTCATCACAATGGGGCGCAAGCGTGTGCCGGAGGCTTCCAGGATGGCCTCGCGAAAGCCAGTGCCCTGGTCCCGTAACTGGTTGATGAATTCAACGATTAAAATACCATTTTTGGCCGCCAGCCCCACCAGCATAATCAGTCCTACCTGGGTATAGATATTCAAGGTTCCACCGACCAGAAATAGCCCCGCCAGGGCACCGGTAATGGCCAGCGGCACAGTGAGCATAATGACCATCGGGTGGATATAGCTTTCAAACTGCGCAGCCAGCACCAGAAAAACCACGACAATACCGAGCAGGAAAACAAATATCATCGATGTGCCACTGCTTTTTAAATCCAATGATTGGCCCTTGTAGTCGATGACCGCCGTTTCTGGCAGTTTTTCGCGCACTAGATCCTCCAGATAAGCGAGGGCTTCGCTGAGAGCGAAATCCTCGGCGAGATTGCCGTCCAGGGTAATGGCGCGCACACGGTTGTAACGGTTGAGTGAACTTGCATCGGCAATTTCTTCAATGCTGACGACGTTCGACAGCGGTATCAGCTGGCCGCTGGTGGTGGAACGCAGGTAAATATTTTCGATATTGGTGGGTGTGCGCTGAGTGTTGCGCTTCCCTTCGAGAATAACGTCATACTCTTCGCCATCATCAATGTAGGTAGTCACCCGGCGCCCGCCCAGCATGGTTTCGAGGGTGGCGCCGATGTCTTTGGTACTGATGCCCAGATCGGCGGCTCGATCGCGGTTGGTGACGATCTGCAGTTGGGGCTTGGTCTCCTTATAGTCGTGATCCAGACCGACAAACCCTGGGTTGTTGGTGGCGATGTCGGTGAAGAGGGTGTCTCGCCACTGTGCCAGCTCTTCGTAGCTACCGCCGCCGATGACAAATTGCAGTGGTTTCTGGGCACCCCCTCCAAAGCCCTGGCGCATAATGGGAAAGGCCCTGACGCCGGTCAAGTCGCTGAGCCTGTGCCTGACATCATCCATAATTGCCCAGCCGGATCGGCGTTGCTGCCAGGGCTCTAGTATCACGATTACAAAACCATCGTTAAAGCTGGATATGTTGCCAAAGCCCCTGGGGGTTCTGACCAGTATTTCCTTGGCCTCGCCGGCGTCGACGAGCGGCATCAAACGGCTCTCGATCAGTGTCATGTACTCACTCATGTGCTTATAGGAGGCCCCCTCGGGGCCATTAACCATGATAAAAAAGGCGCCGCGATCTTCTTTGGGAGCATATTCTGACGGGATATGGGTAAACAGCACCAGCCCTATAAGGACAACGCCCAAAAAACCCAGTGCAACTATCCAGGGTTTGGCGATAGAGGCGCTTAACAGACGTAGGTAGTGGCCTTTGAAACGATCAAACCAGGCTTCTACTCTCAAACTGGCACGATTTTTCTCGCTTTTGCCGAGTAATTTCGAGGCCAGCATGGCAGACAGAGTCAGCGCTACCAGGGTCGAGAACACCACGGCGGCAGACATGGTGAGGGCGAATTCAGAAAACAACCTGCCTAGATCGCCGGATAGAAAGACGATGGGCACGAAAACGGCAACCAACACCACGGATGTTGCAATCACAGCAAAGCCCACCTGTCGGGTACCGTAAAACGCTGCCGTCAGGGGTGGCTCACCTGCCTCAATGCGCCGGGAGATATTTTCCAGCACCACAATGGCATCGTCGACGATAAGCCCAATGGATAGCACCAGTGCGAGCAAGGTCAGCAGGTTAATAGAGAAGTCCATCACCAGCAGTACGCTAAAACTGGCGATGATAGCCACAGGGATGGTGACTGCGGGAATCAGCATCGCCCGGGCACTGCCGAGAAAAGCCCAGATAACCATAACGACCAGCGCAATGGCGATTCCCAGGGTTTTGTAAACTTGAGTAATGGCGTCCTGGACAAAAATTGAGGTGTCGTAGGACGGGGTGATTTGCATTCCCGGTGGTAGCATCGGCGCAATACGCTGGATTTCATCGACAGCGGCCTGGGCTACAGCGACTGTATTCGCAGTGGATTGTTTGATGAGACCGAGACCGACACGGGGTTGACCGTTGGAGCGGAAAAACGTCCGATCTTCCACCGCGCCTTTCTCGATCCGCGCGACATCGCCGAGCCTGACGAGATAGTCATTGTCGTCGCCGCGGCCGATGACCAGTGCGCTAAAATCTGCTGCTGTCTGGTAGGTGCGCTGGGTGCGTGCAGTGAATTGTTTTTCCATCGACTCGATACTACCGGCCGGTAATTCAATATTTTCAGAGCGCAATGCCGACTCTATATCGGCGACGGTGACTTGTTTGGCCGCCATTTTGTTGCGATCCAGCCAGATACGCATAGCGTAATCCACACCACCGCCGATCCGCACCCGGGCGGCGCCCGGCAAAATCGAAAATCGATCCACCAGATAGCGTTGTGCGTAGTCTGTTATTTCAATAACGCTCATGTTCTCACTGATCAGGCTAATCCAGATGATCACGTCGTCATTGGCGTCGTTTTTTTCAACTTCTGGCGGATCGGCTTCTTCGGGAAGGTTGTCAAGTACAGTTGACAGGCGATCGCGGATATCATTTGCCGCATTGTCGATATTTCGGCTGGTGGTGAATTCAATGGAAATTCTGGAGCGCCCATCGGTACTGGATGAGTTGATGAAATTGATCCCTTCAACGCCGGCTATACGATCTTCAATGGGTTGTGTGACACGGGTTTCGACCACGGTGGCTGCAGCGCCCGGATAGTTGGTATCAATGGTGAGAATCGGAGGGTCGATATCGGGATACTCCCGCAAGGGCATTTGCATAAACGAGACAATGCCAAAAGCCACCAGCAACAGAGACATCACACTGGCAAAGACGGGGCGTGTGATGGAAATATCGGAAAGTTTCATCAGATGTCCCGCAGGGGATTGGCAGTGCCTTCGAGCATGCCTTGCAAAGGTTCGTCCGCGTGCTGTATGGCTTTTATCACCACCGGATCACCGGAGCGGACGCGCATCAAACCATGCACCACTACCTGATCATCGGGGTCGAGCCCCTCGGTAATTTCAATCTCTCCGGGTATTCTGCGGCCGCTGAATACCTGTCGCTCTTCGGCAATTGACTGGTCATCAGAATGTTTGATGACCAAAACAAACTTACGCGTGTCCCGTTGGATGATGGCCTCTTCAGGGATCAAAAGAGCAGTGCGGAGGTTATGGGATAGGCTGATATTCATCAGCAGGCCGGGGCGCAATTCACCGTTCGGATTGGCGAGTAGCGCCCGTACCGTCAAAGTGCGGGTAAGCGGGTCTACCTGCGTGGAGATCACGTTGATCGTGCCCTCGAACACCCGATTGTTGAAGGCCTGTACTGTCCCTTTTACCGGCAGACCGGTGTGCAAATCCTGAAGAAAAACCGAGGGTACCTGAAAGTCCACTTTTATAGGGTCCAGGTCGTCAATCGTGGTGATGAGGTCTCCGGGTTTGAGTAGTGTGCCGGGGCTGATATAGCGCAGACCGAGTACCCCATCAAAAGGTGCTTTCACTATGCGATCGGCAATGCGTGCCTGAATAGCTTCTATAATGCCTTCACTTTGTTTCAAAAGTGCTTCACGCTCCTTGAGCATAGCAGTAGACATAGCCTGTTTTTTCTCCAGACCACTGGCTCGTTCGAAGGCGGAGCGACGTTCATCTAGCACCGCTCGGGCGGCTTTTAATTCTGCTTCTTCTTCGCTTTTTTCAAGCACCACAAGAATGTCCCCCGTCTTGACCTGCTGACCATCGTCAAAGTTGATGGCGCTGACCGTTTCAGTGACATTTGTTGTTAGCTCAACACTCTCGTTGGCACGGGTCGTACCCAAGGCTTCAATGGTATCGGCAAACTCCACCACCTGCCGTACCGGCGCAACGATGACGGGTAGTGCGCTATTGCCATAGGATGGAACCGCAACCAGCAACATCGTGACTGGCAGTGAGAAAAGCAGAAAAAATCGTCCTGTTTGTTTCAAGGCTTTCCGTAAGCGTTCGCTGTAGTTTGATGAATTCATAGTTGAGGAATAACCGGTGAACGAAGGGTGTTTGACGCAAGATAGCGGCAGCGGGTTGACTGTCGATTGCCGCATGTGAGGGGACTATGGTGTTGAAATTCCAGATGGATTTCAATTGAATTTCAGTGAAATTTGGCTGTTTCGTCTGCAGGGAGATTGAAGTAACTTGATGATGGTGCGCGTAGGGCTTGACCAGATGACTGTGAGGGGCTGTCTTTAAAAGCGTCTTCTTTATATAGGAAAAAGCCACGACCAACAGATTATCTGGATCTGACTGACACCAGCCCTAACCCCTGGCGTTGCTTCTAGTTGCGATAATATTTTTATTGTTCACCCGCTCTGGACAATCACAGCTTGAAGTTTAGGTTCTCTCACCCTTAATCTCACCTGAAAAATGCGATGTTTTCGTTATAAAGAGATGGGGCATCCTGTTCAGGATCATAGCCCCGGTCTAGATAGATTATCAGCGTGACTGTTTACTCGGTTTCTGGTCACCGAGGGTGCGAGCTCTGAAATTGCTTACGGCTTTATTGTCCTGTTAGTTAACAGCGTTACTGGATTGAATGGTGATACCTTCGAGGAGTAGTTCGGAGGCCCGATCCGCCGCATCCTGAAAGGGCTCCAGCACAAGATCGATACCCAGCAATTTCAGCTCTTCCGTTTCCGTTTTATTCTGTGACACGGTCGCTAACTTGCCAGAAAACCCACTGGACCGGGTTAATTGGACAATTGTCCGTCTTATATCTTCAGATGAAACGCCCGTATGGTAATGCGGAATAGTGGAAACAACCCACTGTGCATGTTTAAGCGGTAGCTCGGCTAAGAATTCAGCATCCGTGACGTCGCCATATTCGCTATCCAGCCCTAAAAGTTGCCAGCGCTTAGTGGCATCGGGGTTGAAATCAAGCCCTAACACTTTAATGCCGTTATCTTTAAGACGGCTAGCGATTGCGGTGCCCAGCCGCCCTAAACCGAAAATGATGACAGTGTGGTTGTCAGTTTGATGTTGCTCTATTGATTGCTCACGAGGCGTTTCTGCGCGCTCAAAGAGGCCTATTACCGGTTCAAAAAAATTGTAGAGTTGATGGGAGTAGGTGATCATATAAGTTGATGCTGCAATCGTAACAATGCCAACCAGCGTGACTAGACCGAGAATGTCCTGTTGCACATGCCCCAGACTAATGCTCATCGCAATAAAAATTAGCGAAAATTCACTAATTTGCGCAACGGTCAAACCCGCTAGAAAGCCGGTTCTTTTTCGATAACCCATTGTCCCCATGATAAGCATCACAACCAGGGGGTTACCGATCAATACGAATATTGAAAAGGCAATGGCGCCAGGAATATGTGCGCCGAGCAGGGATAAATCGAGCGTGGCCCCCAAGGCAATAAAGAAAAATAGCAGCAGGAAATCACGCAGCGGGCCCAGCCTCGCGGCAATACTCTCACGGTATGGGGTAGAGGCTAATGCAACGCCCGCCAGTAAGCCGCCGACTTCCATGCCCAGCCCTACCTGGTCGCCTATTGCCGCAAATAGGGCAGCTTGGGCGATCGCATAAATAACCAGCAATTCGGGGGCTTTTGCTAGTCTTTGGGTGAGTGGGTTGGCAATGTAGCGTACAAAGAGGAAAACAAACAGCAATAAACCAAAGCCAGTGAAGACGATGCGCCACACGGAATTGTCATCGGCAGCGTCACCATGGCCTGCACCGATACCGATGGCTGATAGCACGATCATGGCGAGGACCACCACCAGGTCCTGTACGATCAAAAAGCCTAGCGCAATTTGTCCGTGTAATGAGTCAATTTCCCGTTTGTCTGATAAGAGCTTGACGATGATTATCGTCGACGAAAAGGTGAGGGCAACGGCAACATAAATACTGGTGATATGACCCAGGCCGATCGCTAGTCCAATAAAATAGCCAAATAGCGAGGTGAATGCCACCTGGCCCAGACCGGTTAAGATAGAAACACTGCCGATGGATCGAATTAACTTCACATCCAGTTTGATGCCAACAAGAAAGAGTAGAACAGCAATCCCCAGTTCGGAAAGGAGTTCAATTTCATCTTTAGAGTGAACGATATTCAGAACTGAGGGCCCGGCAATCAACCCGACCGCAATAAAACTCACAATCAGGGGCTGTCTCAACAGCAATCCTACGAAGCCCATCGCCGCTGCCAATACCAGCAGTGCGGCAATTTCAGTGAACGATGATTGCGTAACTAAATCAATTAAATAGATATCCACGCTAAGATCCTTAATGCTCGCTGTAAACCGGTGATTAATCCGACAGATTGCGTCGTTTGTTAAACGACCTTTTCCCAACTATCTCAATGATGGTTATCGTGGGGCGCCGAACTGGCGAGAAGTGCTGATAATGCCTCCATTATATAATCGACCGAATATTAATCGTATTAAAAGTCGAGCTTCGGCGGCTAAGATAGTGACTGTTTTGCTGCTGCTTCGGCATTAATGGCATAGGGTGCCGTTTATTGTTCCCCCATTATTTTTTCTGGCGTATTCCGCAATATTACGACGATAGCTAATAAACAGCGGGCTTGGCCAATCCTATCTGATGATACGTTTGCTGATTATAAAGCGGAATAACAAGCGCAGGAGTGGTTGGTTGAATTCCGGCTGCTAAGCCTTGGCGGACTTCAGGGTGTTAACGCTGCGGTTGGTGGGGTGTTTAGTGTGAAACCATCGCGCTGCTAAAAGATGAATCGTTTCATGTGTCCCGGTTCGAAAACATGATTTTAATAATAATTGACGTCGTTCCATATGTCTATTAGTCTGGACATATGGAACTACAAAAAGCCCTTATTCTGTTTGATGCGCTTTCTCAGGAGACTCGACTCAAGGCGTTTCGTTTACTTGTGCAGGCAGGCCCCGAAGGGCTTGCTGCGGGGGTTTTGAGCGATGTACTGGGTATCCCGCATAACACCTTGTCCTTTCACCTTAGTCATCTTGCGAATGCTGGAATTATTGCATCCCGCAAGGAAGGGCGTTCGGTGATCTATTCAGCTAACTTCGATATCACTCGCGACCTGATCGGCTTCATCGTTAAGGATTGTTGCAGCGCTGAATTCGCTAGCATCCGCGAGGATAAAAAGGCTGGATGCTCGATCATCGAGCTTGCCAACTTCTGTGGCTCCACAGCAAAAAACAGTACCTAAAGATTAATGGCAATGAAGCCACTGATCGCACAGTAGATGGTGCATTTGCGATGTTTATAAACTGGATAGGGAAGGAGCTTTTATGAGCACCGATACAACAACCCCCATGGGCTTATTTGAACGGTATCTGTCCCTTTGGGTAGGGTTGGGCATCGTAGTGGGGGTTGGGCTGGGGGTGGTACTGCCCGGTCTCTTCGAGTTAATCGCTCGTCTGGAATATGCCCGTGTCAACCTGGTGATCGCTGTGTTCATCTGGGTAATGATTTACCCCATGATGGTCAACGTCGATTTTGCTTCTCTGAAAGATGTTGGCAAGAAGCCTAAAGGCCTTTGCATAACGCTCGTCGTCAACTGGCTGATCAAGCCGTTTACCATGGCGGGACTGGGTATTCTCTTCTTTGAATATCTCTTTGCCGGATGGGTCGATCCGCAAACGGCCAGGGAATACATCGCCGGCATGATCCTGCTGGGGGTCGCCCCCTGTACCGCGATGGTGTTTGTCTGGAGCCAGCTGGTTCGAGGTGATGCCAATTACACACTGGTACAGGTCTCTATTAACGACATTATTATGGTCTTCGCGTTTGCGCCGATAGCGGCCCTGCTGCTTGGCGTAACGGATATTGTGGTGCCCTGGGAAACCTTGCTGCTCTCCGTGGTGCTCTACGTCGTTATTCCACTAGCGGCGGGTTACATGACCCGCAGAATGCTGGAAGGCTCCGGCGATGATGAGCGCATCAGCCACTTTACGGCGAAAGTTAAGCCGTTTTCCGTCATGGGATTGCTGGCCACCGTGGTCTTATTGTTCGGCTTTCAGGCCCCGACTATTTTAGATAAACCCATGGTCATCGTTCTGATTGCGATTCCGTTACTGATCCAAAGTTACGGAATTTTTATCCTTGCTTTTGGTTGGGGCTACCTGTGGCGCGTGCCTTTTACCACCGCTGCGCCGGCTGCGCTCATCGGGACGTCCAACTTTTTCGAATTAGCGGTTGCCGTGGCCATCAGCCTGTTTGGTCTGAACTCCGGGGCCGCTTTAGCCACGGTCGTTGGGGTGTTGGTTGAAGTGCCGGTGATGCTTTCGCTGGTAGCAATTGCCAATAAAACCCGTCGGTACTTTACGTAGAAGTCAAAGCGGCAGCGATTGGTCATCCGGTTTTTACCACTTATAGGAGGCGAGATCCGTCAAATTTATTGCACGTGAACTGCAACGGATTACGCCACCGGTCACTGCTTTACTAACGGACTTATTGGCTGAGTCACTGCCAACTCGCAACCTTCGGCAAGAATCGAGCTGCTGATCGGGCTGCTGGTAGCAACCGGGTGACGCAAAAAAAGAGGACGCTCTGACGTTGATTTGCTGGCTACGAGGGTATCCAGTCGCGCAGCATTCGAGGTAAGCAGATAAACAACCGACAAGCATGTCTTGCGGATGAGCGCATCAGCAAATTGGCTGCTGCTTGCCTCTCTTTCGATAATAAGCTCATCGTTACCGGCAAAATAGGCTTAAATTGTCTGTCAGGGAAACAGGGTGGTTAGAGAACCCTGGGGTTGTCCTGTGATTGTAGAATGGTGTGCCGAATCCACGTTATTAAACAGTGGTTGAGGGCTCTTTTTAACTAGCTTAGCGACCGCATTAAAAATTCTTTTCAAACCTCTGGTGAAAGGCTCAATAGGGCTTAATCGATCACAGGGCTTAATCACAATCACATGTCTTAATAAATCCTAGCGAATAACTTAGAAAAAATGCCATCTGCGCTGGCTGGACGCCAGAATCGCTTAGTCAAACGCTGGCTAGATTAGGGAAGAAATGTCGCATAACCGTTGCGTTACAGCTGTTCTTTCCTCTTTCCAAAGGATAGCCTCGATAATTTCTGGCCATTTCGCGTGCACTTTTACTGAACAAAGAGGTCAGACCATTTTCCCTCGCTAGGGTAAATGCTCTCGACGAGTGGCAATTTGTCGGTGTTGTACCTGTGGTATCTATCGGGTTGTTGATGATCGCCGAGGCGTTTCATGCGCCACACGGGTCCGTTAGCCCACACACTGCACTTTCAGCTGACTTGAATTTGGCAATTCCCACGCTGGACGACGGCTTTTAGCGCTGGGTTTTTAAGTGCTAGGACAGGCCCGAGGTCGCTAGCAAAAAAGGGTGGATGACCCCCGGTGCAGCCGTTTATTGACCGCGAAGCATGACTCACCAAGGAGAAAGGCTAGAGTTTGATAGACCAATTCCACAAAAGTTTTTGCGCGGCATCAATCCAGTCGTCACGCTGGGAGCTACAGGCCTGACTATCTCTTTCATGGTGATCGTTATTACCGTGCCAAAAACCAGTCTGATCTGGCTGATCGATACGCGCGAGCCCCTGTCTCCTGTGCTGGCCTCCTATTACGTAGCGCTGGTGGGGTTTTTCCTCGTATTCGAGGTTTGCTCGGGTATGGGACGCTATAGCAATGTGCGCCTGGGTCCCGATAAGGCGCCGTCGGAATTCGCCACGCTGTCGTGGGTTTTGATGTTACTCGCCGCCGGCAGCGGACTTGGCTTGCTGTTCTGGAGCATCGCTGAGCCGGTTACTCATTTCGATGGCAACTCCTTCAGCGATGAGCCCGGCACGCCGGCGGCCGCCGTTAAAGGTCTGAATCTGTCATTCTTTCATTGGCGCTTAAAAGGCTTGGCAATTTTTTGCATAACCGGTCTTCTGTTGTTAGCCTTAATTTGTCGACGTGACCTGCTCTCGACCCTTCGTTCGGCCCGGTATTCGCTGATCGGCGACCCTGAGCCACCACGCGTTCAGCGTGTGCTATGGAGACTGGGTGGGTGCGCACTGACGTCGGTTTTGCTGGTCGTCGGTGGCGTTCAGGCGCTGCAGGACGCCGTAATTACTGCCGGTTTGCCTTTCGTGGACCGGCCGAGACGAAGGGATATCGTGAGCAGACACCCTATACCGGGTTTAACTATTGTGGGCGGCGCATACTGGCGGCTGTTGACGGACGGAAACGAGATGATCGCGAATGACCGAGCCTGGCGAGCGCGGTTGACACAACTCGAGCTCGTGGACCTGGGGCGTCTCTGGTCGCGCGTTATCGCGATTCACCAGGGCCTGCGAACCTTCATCGACCATCAATCTAACAACACGGAGAGATCCGCAACATGATCCGGTATTACTACCGTTTCGCGACGGCCTGTGCCCTCCTGATTTCGCTGTCGGCCTGTGTAAACGTACCGGCGCCTGGCAGTGGGGCTACTTTAGTTGACCTGCCAGAAACCTGGGGCGGGTCGGCGCAGCCAGGCGACATTGACGCGCAATGGTGGCTACGTTTCGATGATTCGCTGCTTGCCGCCTATGTTGCAGCAGCCGATCTAGAAAACCCGCAAATCGGTCAAGCGGTGGCCCAGCTCGACCAGGCGCGCCAGCAGGCGGTCATCGCCGGCGCCGACCGACTGCCGCAACTCTCTGCCATGTTTAACGCTTCGCGAGCGCAGCAGACCCTCGCTGGATCGGGCCTCGGCAGTGTATTTCCTGATGTGCCGGACGGTGGCGGAGCGACGAGTTTTCACACCGATAATTTCGGTCTGTCCCTGAACATAGACTGGGAAATTGACATCTGGGGGCGGATCGCCAGTCAGCATGGCGCAGCATTGCAGGACTATCTCGCCTCAGAGAACCGGCTACATGCCGTGCGTCAGTCAATCGCGGCGCAAGCGTCCAAGGCCTATTTCGCGGTCATTGAAGCGCGAGAGCAGGTCGCTTTCTCTGAGGAAACCGTGGAGGCCCTGGCGGAGACGGCGAGGCAGGTCACCAACCGGGCCGATGTCGGTACCATCCCACAGAGCGACGCCGAGTTTTCAATTGCCAATCTCGAAAGTGCGAAGGCGGGGCTGGAACAGCGCCACGACGCCCTGCAACAGGCCGAACGACAACTCCAGCTGCTGCTGCGGGAGTACCCGTCCGGGAATATCGAGACGGCTGCCAGCTTACCATCCTTGCCCCCCATGCCTCCGGCCGGATTGCCGGCAGAGCTACTTGCGCGCCGTCCCGACGTGGCCGCTGCCGAGCGCGCCGTATTCGCCGCCGGCCTACGTGCTCAGGCGGCAAGGCGCTCTCTGTTGCCTGCGATCAGCCTGACCGGAGCCTACGGAAACCAGAGTAATGAGCTTGACCGCCTGCTGAATGGGGATTCGCTGGTCTGGTCGATCGCCGGGCAGCTTGTTCAGCCGATCTTTCAGGGGGGGCGACTGCGGGCCAATGTCGCCCTGTCAAATGCGCGTGAGCGGGAGGCGGCCGAAGCCTATATCGCTACGGTGTTAACCGCCTTGTCAGAGGTGGAGACCGCGCTTACCCGCGATGCGTTTCTGACGCGGCGTGCACAGAGCCTTTTGCGTGCCGCCGAGGCGGCAGAAGAGGCCCGGCGCATCGGTATCAATCGCTATCGCGAGGGGCTCGTGCCTTTCATTACAGTACTCGAATCCCAGCAGCGCGCGATAGATGCGCGTAGCGCCTATATCAGCACCCGCCGCGCACGCCTTGATAATCGCGTCGATCTTCACCTTGCCCTCGGTGGCGGGTTTGGTGCGCCCACACCTCAGGAGTTTTCCCAATGAGAATGGCCTTTCTGCTAGCTGCGGCACTTGTGCTTGGTGCCTGCGGTGAAAGCAGCGATAAACCCGCATCAGAGACATCGCCAGCGACGGGGGCAGAGGAGCGGCAGGCGACCAGTGTGCGCGTCGAAGCGATCCGCCGGCAGAGTGTGGAGACCTGGCTGTTCGGCGAAGGCACTGCGCGTGCGACCGAACGGGAATTTCTGAGTTTTGAGAGTCCCGGGCGCATCGCCTATGTGGATCCCGATATCAAGGAAGGGGACCGCGTTGAGAAAGGCCAGCTGATTGCCTACCAGGAGAAAAACCAGCCAACCTCGGCAGATGACCCTGGCGATATTATCCATGTCGCCGTGCGTGAGGCGAGGGCTAATCTCAATCTGGCACGCAATACCTTTCAACGGTTTGAAACGCTGCTTGAGCAACGTTCCGCCTCGCGGCAGGAGTATGACGAGGCCAAGGTCCAGTTCGAGCAGGCGGACGTGCAGTATCGTAATGCGCTCATTGTGGCCGATGAATCCCGCATTGTGTCGCCGATGGATGGCGTGTTGGCGCGGCTCAATATTGAGCAGGGCTTTTATTTCTCGCCACAATGGGTCCAGTCAAGCAGTGAAGGGCTGGCGTTGCGCACTGTGCCAGTGGTGATCATCGATGAGTCCACGTTTGAAGTTAGCGTTGATCTGCCTTCCTACAGTTTCCAGCAGATTGAGGTGGGTCGGCCCGTGCTGATCGAACCGGAGCAGGGCTTGAGCAATCGAGAGGGCCCGCGACGTGATCCGGCTGACTATGCGATTCGAGGCGAAATCTATGCAATTAGCCCCTCGGTCGATCCTGATACGCGCACCTTCAAGGTAAAGATCCGCACCACCAGTGGCGAGACCCGCCTGCAGGACGGCAGCTTCGTGACCACCTGGATTGCCGGTCCTTCGTCCAAGGATGCCGTCGCTATGCCGGTTGGGGCGATCCGCTTCTCCGATAACCAGCCGTTTGTCTTTATCGCCGCTGAAAATGGGCGGGAGGTGGAGCGTCGCGACCTGGAGCTGGGTCTGCGGGGGCGCGAGGTGTACGAAGTGCGTTCCGGGGTTTCAACCGGAGAGCGAGTCGTCATCGAAGGCAAGGATGGTCTTGCCGACGGTGAGGCCATTCGCATCATTGATGCGGCCGGGGAAGAGGATAACGCCGATGAGTGATCGTGTGGACTCCACCGATGCCGATGCCGATGCCCCAGCCGAGAGTACTGAAGTTGCCAATGCGCACCCCTTGGCGCGATTTTTCTTTTTGCGCACCACCTTCGGCCTGTTGTTCACGATTCTGCTGGTGGTCGGTGGCTCTTTTGCCTATGTGAGCCTGACCAAAGAATCACTGCCTGATCTCGAAATTCCGTTAGCCACGGTAACCACCGAATGGCCTGGTGCCGACCCACAGACCATGGAAGAACAGGTTACGCAGGAGATCGAGGACGAGATCGCTACGCTAGAGGGCTTGAAATCGTTTTCCAGTGCGTCCTTCGACAGCTTCTCTATCCTCGCGGTGGAGTTCGAAGCCGATACCGACACCGATGATGCCATGCAGCGTTTGCGGGACGCGGTCTCTGACGCGGAAGCCGAGCTGCCCGCTGACGCTGAAACACCGGATATTCAGCAAGTCACCGTCGATGATCGGCCGATTCTGACGCTCGCGATTTTTGGCGATGTCAGCGATGTGACGCTAAACGCGTTGGGGGAAGATATTGAGGAGCGTTTCGAAACCATCCAGGGCGTTAATGAAGTGGACCTCGGTGGGGCGCGAGAGGAAATCGTGCAGATTCTGCTCAATCCGCAAAAGCTGCTCGCGCTGGGGGTCTCGCCCTCGACCGTGCGGCAGGCGATAGCGGATGCCAACCTCGACCAGCCTTTCGGCGAGATAGAGAGCGAAGTCATTGGTGCCGTCGTGCGCCTGGAGGGTCAGTTCACCTCCGTGGACGATCTGGGAAATTTGCCGGTTACTCGGCTCGGCCAGTCCTTCAACGAGCGCTCCGTGCGCCTTGGCGAGGTAGCAACCGTCTCCCGGCAACTGGAACGCGAGGACAACCGCGCTTTTTTTGGTGCCAATGGCAAGCCTTATGGCCGCGCGATAGAAATCAGCATTAAAAAATCACCCGGTGCTGACACGGTAAAGCTGATTGAGGTTCTGCTGGATGAGCTGAAAGCCTTCCAGCAATCCAACGCCTGGCCAGCCGGCGTTAACTATGAAGTCACCCAGAACACCTCAGACCAGATTTGGGATTCGCTCTCGGGCGTGTTCGTCAACGGCTTACAGGCCATGGCGGCGGTCTTCGTGATTCTGTTTCTGGTGCTGACCTGGCGCGAAGGCCTGATTGCCGGCCTCTCCATACCGATCTCGTTTGCCGGCGCCATGGTGGTGATCTGGGTATTGGGTTACACCTTAAATGAGCTGGTCATCATCGGCATGGTGCTGGCGCTGGGTCTCCTCGTGGATGTGTTTATCCTGATGATGGAAGGCATTCACGCGGAGATTTATGGCAACAAAAAAACCTTCGGGCAGGCGGCACTGGCGACGGTTCGCACTTACGGCATGCCCGCTTTTGCCGGCCAGCTGACGACCATTTTGGCCCTGGCGCCGCTCATGGCGATCAGCGGAATGGCGGGTAAGTTTGTGCGGGTGTTGCCCGTCACGGCCATTGCCTGTCTGGTGGTCGCGTTTGCGGTCGCGCTTCTGGCGAGTGTGCCCCTGTCTCGCTGGCTGATGGCCCGGGTAGCGAGCCAGTCCACGGAGGTGAAGGAAACCACCGCCGATCGCATGATGAACCGCCTGTCTGACCGTCTGCAGCGCTGGAGTCTGGCAAATTCCTTGAGTTCAAAACGCCGTGCGGGGAGTTTAGTGGGGGCCACGGTCGTTATGTTTGTGCTGTCTATAGTAGCGGCCACGGGTATCCCCATTACACTTTATCCTCAGGCTGACGGGCTCAACCTCGGTATCAATATCGAATTGCCGCCATCGACGCTGCTCGATACGTCTCAACAGGTTGCCAGCGACGTGGGCGAGATACTGCGTGAGAAACCTTATTTTGATAGCGTCATCATGTTGGTTGGGCGAAAGAGCCCCCTGGCCTCCGGGTCGATTACTTCGTCCCTGCAACCGAGCGAAGCGGAAAACTTCATTGGTTATTCCATCACTTTCACCGACCTTGACCAGCGCGATGCACCGAGCTACGAACTGGCGCCCAGGTTGCGTACTGAACTCAACGACTATCTCACTAACAATGTGCCTGGCGCGACGCTCCTGGTTGCCGATGAGCTGAGTGGGCCGTCCAGCGGCGATCCCATTCAGATCACCATTACCGGTGATGACATGGAGGAACTTCGCCGTCTGTCTCGCCAGGTTCAGGGGATGCTGGCGGATATCGAAGGCACCAGTGATGTGCGCGACAATCTCGGGGCGGTTAAAACTGAAATTGCCCTCGTGCCCAATCGCGAGGCGGCCGATTTTTACGGTTTGACCCAGCGGGGACTCGCCGCGCAGCTTCGACTGGCGCTATCCAACGACACGATTGGCACCTTCGCGACCCTTGGTCCGGAAGATGATCTTGATATTCGCATGGGCCTTGCCTGGGAGAGCCACCGAGGTGCCGGGGGAGGCCCCAACGAAGCCGAAGAGCTTCCCATGATCCGGGCCTTCACGCCGCAAGGGAAAACGGTCTCGCTCCTGTCGCTGCTGGAACCTCGAGTGTCTGAGGCACCGATCTCCGTCCTGCATGAAGAGGGCGAACGCGCCATCACCGTGCTCGCCAAGGTCGATGCGCGCAGCGTGAATGAAATTATCGCCGAGCTCGAGGCACCGCTCACGGAGGCGGAAAAGGATTGGCCGTCGGGCTACGGCTGGTCCGTCGGTGGTGAGGCCGAAGAAACGGCAGAAACGTTCGGTTCTGCCGGGCAGATGCTTATCGTCGCGCTGATTCTGGTTTTTGGCGTTCTTGTCATCGTTTTCGGGTCTTTCAGTCAAGCCTTTATCTTGATGACCACCATGCCACTGGCGCTGATCGGCACCTTCCTGGGTTTCTGGGCGTTTGGTCTGGAGTTGTCTTTTTTCGCCGTGATCGGCGTGATCTCGCTGATCGGCATCGTTGCCAATAATGGCATTGTCATGGTCGACACCATGAATAAAAAGCTGCAAGCGGGTGGTAGCGTTGCTGAGGCGGCAGCAGAAGGTGCTGCGGCACGGCTTCGCCCGATCCTGACCACTTCGGTGACGACCATAATAGGGCTTGTTCCGCTTGCATTGGGTAGCCCCATGTACGCGCCGCTTTGCTATGCGATTATTTTCGGACTCGTTATTTCCACACTCCTGTCGTTAATTATCGTGCCGTGCCTCTACCTGCTGTTGACTCACGAAGACGCGATGCAGACCGCGAATCTCGATTGAGAACCCGAATTTGAGAACCCGAATGAAACCACAGACTCCTAGTCCAGTACGGGGCATGGTTCTCGCGCTCATGGCTGCGGCGGCTATGCTGTTGAGCACCACGATGTCCGCTCTGGAGCAGACCCCAAACGAACTCTCCGTGGAGGCGATTCACTCCAGAGTGGAGGCCATCGCAGCCACTTTCAGTGAAGGAGAGACGGATCCAGATCTAAGCGCAACGCTTGACGCCGCGCGCGCCGCATTGGCCTCGGGGCAGCAGTTTGAAGAAGAACGTAACCAATACGTCCAGATCGTTGAGACTGGCGAAGAGACCCTTAAAGCACTGGAAGCAGAGCTTAAGGAGTTGGCAGCACTGCTCGGTGAGCGCGGCCCGTCACCGTCGCAACCCGTCAGTGAGGTGCGATTAATTGAGCTGGAGAGCCTTCGCGCTGCGGCGGAGCTTGAACGCAGCGCGCTCCGGTCACGCATCTCGACCATCACAGAGCGACCGAGAATGATCGCCACACGCCTGATAGAGTTGCGCGCTGAACGGGATGCGAATCGCACGACATCGATGGCTTTGCCAGCGGAAGCCGACCTTCAGGCGCAAGCGAGCCGTGCGTTCGAAACGGCCACTCAGGTAGAGCGGGAGAAGCAGATTCTTGCACTCCAGACTGAACTTGAAACCCTGGCCGTACGCGAACGAATCCTGGCGCAACGGATCGACATCGAGCGACGGCGGTTGGTGCTGCTGGATGACGCCATTGAGGAACGACGAGAGTGGTTACGAGACAGCGATTTGCAGGCGGCTATCAAGCTCGTTCAAGATGCCGAGGCGCTGTCGCCAACGAATAGACACAGGGACTCCGTACTTGAGCTTGCTCACCAGGTTCGGAATCTGGTCGAGCGTGGTTATCAGGTTCAGGCTGCTACAACGACTTATCGGGAGCTGTCCAGCAAACTCGATACGGACCGGGCTACTGTCGAGCGGATCATTAATGTGGGCACCGCCAATGGAACCCTTGGCGGCATTCTGGAGCGAATTCGTAACAATATTCCGAGTCAGTCGCGCCTGCGTGCAGATCTCACGGCTATCGAGCACTCGCAGCTTGATTTGGCCTCCATGTCGATTATCTGGCGTGACCGCTTAGCTGAAGAGAACTTCTCCGGTGGTCCTGGCGAGGCACTATTGCGTGAAGCCCTGCAGTCGGCAATCGCTGCGGCAAGGCCGCTCGATGAAACATTGAGCGAGCACCGGACAGCCATCGCTGAAACGCTTCAACAATCACTGGAATTGAAAAAACTGCTCGATCGGCGATTACTCTGGCTTCCTACCAGTGATGTGTTCTCGGTCGCCTGGCTAACGGCGGGTGCTAGTGGCTTCGCAACACTGCTGGCGCCGGACAAATGGCGAGCGGCTCTGCAGGAGCTCGGCGCGGCTGCCAAAGCTCAGCCGCTATTTTTTCTGCTGTATATCGGGCTTGTCTTGGCAGCGTGGGGCGCGCGTTCCCGCCTGCGACAGGGTCTGAAAGTCCTGTCAGGCCGGGTGCACAGTGTTTCCCGTGATAGCATCTTGACTACCCCCAACGCGGTGTTGCTGACGGTCCTGATCGCATTGCCCTTTCCATTCTTTGTCAGCGGCCTGGGGTTCGCACTGTTACGGGGAGACGAACTCTTTTCTCAGGCATTGGGAGCGGCTTTCCTGGCAACATCGACTGTTTTGTTCTCGCTGGTTCTCTTCCGGCAAATGAGTACCGATCAAGGGGTCTTCGCTGCCCATTTTGGCTGGAGTGACCAATCCAGAACCGCGTTACGACGTCATCTGAGCTGGTTTGCCGTTGTTAGTTCCCTGTCGACATTCTTATTCGTGCTGGCGCTGGCCAGCGGCAATGTAGACGCGAAGTACGGACCCGGAATGATGGCCTTTATCGCTGCCTCGGTCGCCATCTCGGTCTTCGCTTATTATTTTCTGAAACCAAATGGCGGTATCGCCACGGCGATCATGATCGCCTCAGGTGCGGCTGGTTGGCAGCTGCCGGTGTTGTTGTTATTTGTTCTGCTACCGCTACTGATTGGGCTGTTGCCGCTGCTTGGGTATTTCGATACTGCCGTCGAGATCCAGGGGCGCCTGTTTCGGTCGGGTCTCCTTCTGCTTGCAACCACAATCCTGTACGAGTTGCTTATCCGTACATTCGAGGTTCCCTTCCGGCGTCTCGCTCGTAAGCGGGCCACTAAACGCGCTGAGACACGCCGTGCTGCCAGCGATGATGAAGCCGTCGAAACGGTGGACGGGTCAGTACTTATAGAAGAACAAGAGATCGACCTGGCAGAGATTTCTGGACAGACCCGACGCGTGTTTTTCTACTTTTCGATGATGCTGTTGGCCTTTGGGCTCTGGTCGACCTGGCAGCCGGTGGTTGCTGCGCTGGGGATCGCAGATGCCGTTGTTCTCTGGCAAGGGGTGACCTATATCGACGGTGTTGAAGTCAACACCGCCGTGACGGTGATGGATTTGGTCTACTCCATACTCATCGTGGCGATTTCCTTTGCGGCGGCGCGCAATCTGCGGGGCGTGCTGGAGATTTCCCTGTTTGACCGCCTGGAGATGTCGTCAGGGGAGCGTTACGCGGTCACTTCACTGATTGCTTATGTGGTAGTGACCACCGGCCTAATTGTGAGTTTGGCCAAGTTGGGGGTCGATTGGTCAAAACTGCAGTGGATACTCGCAGCCTTGGGGGTTGGCCTGGGTTTTGGTCTTCAGGAGATCGTAGCGAACTTTATTTCCGGACTGATTATCCTTTTTGAGCGGCCCGTGCGGGTGGGCGATACCATCTCGATCGGCGACGTTAGTGGCACCGTGACCAACATATCGATACGTGCAACGACAGTGACCAACTGGGATAACTTCGAAGTGTTGCTGCCGAACAAAACGATCATTACCGAAAACGTGACCAACTGGACCAAAAACAACCAGGTTACGCGTCTACTGATTCACGTCGGCGTCGCCTATGGTAGTGATATCGCCAAGGTTCGTAAGCTGATTAGCGAGGTAGTTGCAGCACACCCCCAGGTCCTGGATGAGCCCGCCTATAGTGTCCTGTTCATGAATCATGGAGAGAGTTCGCTCGATTTTGAGATCCGTGCCTTTGTGCCCACACCGGATTATCGACTGATCACCACCCACGAACTCAATGCCCAGATCAATACTGCGCTGGCCGAAGCGGATATAGAGATTCCTTTTCCCCAACGCGATATCCATCTGCGAAGCTAGATACCGGGGCCACCTCAAACCCTTGGGCAACGGAAGGGCTGTCGAGCCATTTCGTCCCCCATAGGGGATCCGTAAATAGGGGGTCCGTTAACCCCTCGTCTTTAGGCGAGGGATGACGGACCCCGAGTTATGCACCGAAGATGGGAAATTACAAGCAAGCTAGCCACCAGCTTTAGCCACGGCTGTTGGGGGTGTTGGCTGAAGTGCCGGTGATGCTATCGCTGGTAGCCTTTGCCAATAAAACCCGCCAGTATTTTGAGTAGACCTCTTTCACTGACAGGCGCTGACTGAACTTCCGCTTGTCCCTCGTCTCCCACTACACACTAATATCACAGGTTTACTGGCTGACACGCGGCGCCCTGCACTGCGCCGGTGGATTGCGCGCTTTCTGTTTTGGTGGGCGCCCCAGCGACGATAAACCTCGGCTTGAACAGCAGGATCAACGCGGGGATTAACACCAGGGCGGTGAGCGCGGAAACGGCCATCCACAACGCAATTAGCAATCCCATTTCCGCTTGAAATCGCAAAGAAGAAAAAGCAAACCAGAACAACATGCTGGTGATCATGGTCGCAGCGGTAATCAGCACACCGCGGCCTGCGGTGGTGAGGGCGAATCGCACACTGTCGGGCAGATCGCCAGACGCCAGATACCGCTCGCGCACGCGGTCGACGATGTAAAAGCCGTAGTCCACGCCGAGCCCGATGCCGAGCGCGGCCACTGGCAGCGTGTTGATATTGAGGCCAATTCCATAAAGGGCCATGAAGGCGAAGGTACTGAGATTGGATATCAGCACAAGAGGCAGGAAGAACAAGCCCGCCTGTGGGGAGCGGTAGGCGAGGGCACAGAATAGGAAGAGCACCAACAGGGCGAGGGCGATGCTCTGCACCTGGGTCGACAGAATCACCTGGTTCACCGCAGCGATAACCCCCACCACGCCTCCGGCGAGCCGGTATTGCGCGCCGTCCAGAGGGTGGTCGGCGATGTAGGTTTCCAGCCGGGCAATAGTGTTGCGAATCGTGTCGCCACGTTTGTCTGTCAGCAGCAGATGGATGGCACCGTTGCTGTAATCGGTGTCGGCGTAGCGTTCGATATCACCGGGGTCGGAGCTGGCGAGATAGGTGTAGATCAATTCACTGTTGATCTCTGGCACTTTGCCGATGTCTGCGAACCGCGGGTTGCCTTCATGCAGGCTGACGTTCACCTGGCGCACGATATCAGCGATAGAGACGTTTGCGGCGACTTCCGGAAATAGGCCTATCTCCCGCTGAAAATCCGACATGTGTTGCAACACTGTCGGTTGCTTGAGCGTGTCGGGCGCATCACCTGCCACCGCGACGAACAGGTGGTCGGCGCCGAGAAAGCGCTGGGTAATGGCTGCTGCATCCTGGTTGTATTCCGAATCCTGCCAGAACACCGTGGAGCCTGGGCTGGCATCGCCGATTTGAATACCCTGGGCATAGTAAGCGGTGACCAGTACCAGCAACACCGACGCAGTCAGGACGACCCTGGGGCCGCGGTGGTGGTTGACGGCATCGGCGACTCGATTTAAGCCGCGTTCCATCAGTGCGTTGGCATCCCGGTTATAGACCCGTACCCGCGCCCGCTCCACTGGAGCGTTGACCCAGGACAGCAATAAGGGCACCAGCGTCAGCACACAGAACAGCATGACGCCGATCCAGATAGTGCCGATGAGGGCCACCTGCTGCAAAAAGGGGATGGGCGTGGCGGCGACCACTAGAATCGCCCCCGCATCGGTAGCAAGGCCCAACATTCCCGGACGAAACAGTTTGGAAAGTACGGCGACCGCAGCGGACTCCGGTTCCAGATTGCCCGCCAGTCGTTCCTGTTCGAAGGCAGAGGTGAATTGCACCGCGTGTGAGAGTGCCCGTGCAGAGACCACGAAGCTGATCACGATGGCTAATGGGTTCAAGCTGAAACCCAGGAGCGATACAATGCCAAGCGCCCAAATGCCAGACACCAGAGCTGCGGTAAGGGGCAACAGCATGCCTCGGTAGGTGCGCATCGCCAGCAACAGCAGCACGGCCACCGCGCCTACAATCGCCAATGAGATACGCATGGTTTCGGGCAGTTTCTGCAGCACCAGGCTATTGATCACGGGCTCTCCCACCACACGCACCTGCAGCGTTGGGGAGCGGTAGGGCTCGGTGAGTTGCTGCAAGTCCTTGACCAGCGATTCGGTGTCGATTAAATGATCAAAGAAATCGACGGTAATTAGTGCCGCGGTTAAATCCCGCGAAACATAGCGTCCATGCACCAGTGGATTGCCGATTACCTGACTGCGTAACTCGGCGATTTCCAATGGCGTGCTGGGCAGGTCGGGCCACATCAGGGGCTGTGACTCGATGCCATAGGTGGAGGCGCGAATGGACTTGAGCTTCTTTGAGGCCAGGGAGGTGATTTGCAGGGGGTTCACTCCTCGTACCTTGCGCAGCCCGTCGGTAATCCCTTTTATGGCCGCGAGCACATCGGGTTCGAATAAATCCCCTTCGCTGACCTCAAGCATAATGCTGACCAGGTTTTCACTGCCGAAGCCGGATTTGAATTGATTGTTGGTGTCGATATAGGGATGGCCGCTTGGCTGCAGGTCTGAGAACTCAGTGCCAATTTCCAGGCGGGTGGCGCTCCACAGGAAGCCGATGCTCATCAACACAGTCAATGCCATCAGGGTGCGGCGGTGCCCAATACTCCATTGCGCGAAGGCGTTTATCATAGTCGGTTTTCCTAAGTAGTCGGCTAGCGCCGCGAAATCAGAGAGGGGATGTCTGGGGTCGCGTCAACGATGGCGTCCCCAACAACCATTAGCTTGCCGTGCGTCACCTCCATGTCGGTAAACCAGGCTGCGCCGGATCCGGTTTCAAGTCGGTGGATTTGCGCCAGACCTGCACTGGACTCGGGCAGATCAATCTGCATCAGCACGCCGTGCTCGCCGGCGATCCACCAGCGTTTGTTCGTTGTGGCGACGGCGAACCAATGGACGGATGCCGCGGCATCATGCATTCCAGGCGGTTGAAAGGGTTGCCAGCGGCTGTCGAGTCGCCGTAGCACCGTTCCCTGCAAACCGACCGCGAGACCCTGGCATGCGCTGTCCAGGCCAACCGCGGTAAGGGTGATATCTGTGGCGCTCGGCACCGTCGCCCAGGTGGCTCCAGCGTCGTTGGAGGAGAGAATCTGGCCGAACTCGCCGACGACCATGAGCTGCTGGCCGTGATCACAGCTGCTTACCCCGTGCCAGGTGATGTCTTCCATCTCCACCATGGCTTCCCAACGCTTGCCAAAGTCAGCACTGCGCAAAATAGCACCGCCGGCGCCCACGGCCCAGGCCGTGCCGCTGGCATCCAGGTGGATTTGCAGTAACTTGTTGTTCCACTGAGACTTTGGAACATCCCTTACGGATAACCAGTTTTGACCGCCATCCTCGCTGCGGATGATTTGATTGTCATTGCCAACGGCAATAATTTGCCTGGCATCCCAGGCCGCCACCGCCTGTAAGTCGGGGTGCCCATAGCCGCGCTGCACTGCCCAGCTCTCACCACCGTCGATGGAATGCAGCACCTTGCCGCCGTCGCCGACTACCCAGGTGTGGTCCTGAGCAGTGGTGATGCCGTAGTAGCGATCGGTCGGCACCTGTGCCGGTTGGCTGATGGGTGGAGGAGCTACTTCGGGTTGATAAAAGGCCGCAACGGCGAGTAGCCCGCTCGTCAGCGCGAAAGACACGGATAATTCGATCAGACGTTGGATTCGGGAGGTCATGGTCTATTCACTCAAGTAGCTGAGCACAACGCGATTGAAGCGCTCGGGTAGTTCGGTCTGCCAGTGGTGA